>Ga0307488_10000807_pt1 | contig 26159 bp, 17 predicted proteins | sample SB02metaG_FD_202248 | JGI IMG/M metagenome (GOLD analysis project Ga0307488, IMG submission 202248) | Sea-ice brine microbial communities from Beaufort Sea near Barrow, Alaska, United States - SB 0.2 | ecosystem: Environmental > Aquatic > Marine > Coastal | place: USA: Alaska | collected... | reverse complement strand
AAATATTAGGTCCAGATTTGTTTTGGGATACAACGGCAAAAGCCCCGCAAAAAATCGGTGGAGAGAAGATTAAAAGAATCGCTAAAACTAAAGATTTGAGTATTGATCTGGACGCCTTATATGCGGCTATTGATGATAACGTTGCTATGGTGCAAGTGACTAACCCTAATAATCCTACTGGGCGCTTATTGGATGCACAAAAATTAAGAGATTTTTGTATTAAAGCTTCTAGGAAAACATTGGTGTTGGTTGATGAAGCTTATAATGAAGTGACTGACATGCCTGAAACAAACTCAATGGTTTCGTTGGTGAGGGAAGGCTATAACGTCATTGTGGCTAAGACTTTTTCTAAAATATACGGCCTTGCCGGTATGCGAGTCGGTTACATGCTTGCGTCTGAAGAAAACATCAACAACATAGATCGTTATAGTTTAGGTGGTTATGCGATGAATCAGGCTGGATTAGCCGCTGCTATTGCTAGCTATAATGATGAAGCCTTTTTAAAAATGTCGAAGTCAAAGATCATTGAGGGACGAGAAATGGTGCTAGATGTGGTAAAGACGAATGGATTAATAGCACTTCCTTCTTCAACTAATTTTGTTTTTGTTGATCTAGGCAAGGGTAATGCGGAAATTTTTAGACAAAAAATGGCTGAACAGAACGTATTAATACGTGGTATTTATCGTGATTATAATAGTTGGTCGCGTGTGAGTATGGGCATGATTTCAGATGTTCAAAAATATGTTAACGCCCTACCTAAGGCGTTAGAGCAGACGTTAGCGCTGTCTTAATTTATAATCACTAAAAGCGTAATTCATCTCTTCAATCGCCCAATATAATGGGCGTTTTCCATTAATTCTAGTATTGCTTTACTCACTATGTATATCTCGGACAATAGAAGTTTACTAGGAAGTGCTTTGTGACGATAAGTCACCGATAACTCATTCAGCGTCTAAGTATGCACAGACAATCTGGCGTTATGTGCTGTTTGCTCAAGTGCATGCTGTAATTGTGCAGGAATACATAGTTGTCTTGCCAATTTATCGAGGTAAATACGTGAATCACCTTGGTTTAAATCGACTGCTATAGCGCTAATTGCATAAACCTCAGCAGCGGCTTCTGAACAAGGTACTAGAGCAACTAACTGTTCAATACTCATCGGGTTGCGCATTTCGTCAAACAGTGATGACTTGTCTTCAGTGCTCAAATCCATGCCATCAACTTGATCGAAAATTTTGATTCGTTCCGTTTGGTCTATATGTCCGTCGGCATGTGCCGCAGCTACCATAGCGCGGAGTAACAAAAGTTGACCTTCGGTGTTGGTTTCGTTAACCACTGCGTCAAACTGTGCTTCATTTAAGCTTTGAGGGACATAAGCAAATTGCGACCCTCTGCTGGGTTGCTGAGATTGTTGACTACCTGAATAGTCTTCATATTTACCCTGATTAAACGCACGATCTTGCGCCTGCTGGTCAGAATATGACTTGTATGCTTTCCAAGCAATGCCACCCACAGCAGCTAAGGCGCCGATTTTTAGCGCTTTGGCACCTGTTTTTCTGCCGCTTTTACTACTCAATAGGCTACCGGCAATCCCGCCAGCAAGACCACCGCCTAATAAAGCACCTCCGCCCAGTGAGGCGCCACCTAGTAGAGAGCTACCTGAGCCTTTCATCATTCCTGAACGGCTTAAACTTGCCAGCATCTTGTTTACGTTAATCAATCGATCACCTCAATAAAGACATTATTTTTATTGAGTATAAAACAAGCTAGCACAAACAAAAGACGAATAAGCGAGAGCTAAACATCGTAAAAACTGACTAATAAGAGTGTGGAAATTTGACCACTATTGAGAATAAATATAAAAAAAGGCAGGACTTCAATGAAGCGCTGCCTTTCTATAATCTTATTTTTCGCTATTTATCGTTAGCAATTTGCTCATGCAACCAAGCTGCATGTCGCGGCGCTTTTTTTGTTTTGCTCCACTCTTCTAGCATGTCGGGGGCAACCTTATGTAGCTCTTGCATTTGCTCATCCGTGCGTGTATTCGCTGCAAGCTCCAAACGATGACCGTTTGGATCAAAGAAGTAAATCGATTTAAATATGCCATGGTTAGTTGGGCCAATAACATCGATGCCATGGCTCTCAATTGAGGCTTTAGCTGAATTTAGGGCTTCTAAGCTATCCACTTTTATCGCTATATGTTGTACCCACTTAGGTGTGTTTTGGTCACGGTCCATATCTGGCTGTTGTGGTAGCTCGAAAAAGGCTAAAACGTTGCCGTTACCTGCATCCATGAAAATATGCATGTAGGGATCATAGGCACCAGTAGAAGGAACGTGGTCCTCAGCTATCGCTAGCTGAAAATCCATGCCTAGTACATTCTGGTAAAACTCAACGGTTTCCTTTGCATCTTTGCAGCGGTAAGCCACATGGTGAAACCCATTTAGCTTGATTGGGTGGCTCATACGTCCTCCTTTTCCTCAGTCTTTTTACCGGTGTTCAAAACACCACGATTAATTTGGTCGCGCTCAATCGATTCGAATAGCGCTTTAAAGTTGCCTTCACCGAAGCCTTCATCACCCTTGCGCTGAATGAATTCAAAAAATACGGGACCTAATTGCGTTTCAGAAAATATTTGAAGTAACAATCTTGGGCCGCCTTCAGTGGTGCCATCCATCAAAATACCACGTGTTTGAAGCTCTTCAACAGGTTCGCCATGATCTGGTAAACGACCTTCTAATAATTCGTAATAAGTTGACGGTGGTGCCGTCATGAATGGCATACCCATGTCTTTCAAGCGATCCCAACAGCCCACTAAATCATCACAGCTAAAGGCAATATGTTGAATACCTTCGCCGTTAAAGGCACGCAAAAATTCCTCAATTTGACCTTTTCCGCCTTCACCTTCTTCGTTCAATGGAATACGAATTTTGCCATCAGGCGCACTCAGTGCTTTTGAAGTTAATCCGGTGTATTCACCCTTAATATCGAAGAAACGAACTTCTTGGAAATTAAACAACTTTTGATAGAAATCAGCCCAATACTTCATGCGGCCGCCATAAACGTTGTGGGTTAAATGATCGATAACTTTGAAGCCAGCACCTACAGGGTTGCGGTCAACACCTTCAATATAGTCAAAATCGATATCATAAATAGATAACTCATCACCATAACGGTCTATCAAATAGATGATTGCATTGCCAATGCCTCGGATCGCAGGTAGTCGAAGCTCCATAGGACCTGTTTCAACTTGCACCGGCTCAGCACCTTGAGCCAATAGATGCTTATAAGCTTTCACTGCATTTTTAACACGAAAGCCCATTCCGCATGCTGACGAACCATGTTCACGCGCAAAATACCAAGCTGCAGATTTTGGTTCATAGTTAGCAATAAGATTTATACCGCCTTGACGCCAAAGTTGTGCATCTTTAGTGCGGTGATTTGCAATGTGGCTAAATCCCATTCCAGTAAACACTGTTTCTAAGTGACCCTTTTCAGGAGAAGAAAATTCGATGAATTCAAATCCATCCAAGCCAGCTGGATTTTCAAATAAGTCTGCCATTGTTTACTCTCTTTAATTATGCATAAATTTAAAGGCGTTATGTGCCAAATTTCATTAGCCGCAGTGTAGATTATTTCGTTAAAAATTACCCGATTAGGGTATCTTGATGCTTTGTCGAGATTTAATGAAAAATACACAAGTGTAAACAATTAAGTACGGAAGTGGTCATTTAAGCCTTTTTATTAGCTTTTAAATCCTATGTTGTATGACATCTTATTGTTATCAGATACTCGATATTTTGCTCGTCAGAAAATTAACATACAACATTCTCCAGCACTAAAATGTGAGGTATCAAAGTATATCTGTTTCAAATGTTGTAGTTTTAATAGCTATGGTTTCTTGATTGCTTATATTAGTGGTTATATATTATAGATAGCAGTGACCAAGCAGCTAACATCATAATAAACTTAACCAACCTAGCTGATGCATAAATCGTATTTAGCTCTAGTTGGCAGATTACAAAATCAAGCAATAGACGGATATAGTAGCAATGAACGACGATATCGAAATTCTCCTATATAAGGATCAACTGGCTCCTCATTTTGAGCGCATCAACGCGCAATGGATAAATGCCATGTTCGTCCTTGAAGACATCGACAAGCAAGTATTGCAGCAGCCCCGTAAGCATATTATCGAAAAAGGTGGAGAAATTTGGTTCGCAAAACATTCTACACTCGGCATTATAGGCGCCTGTGCATTGTTGAATAAAGGCGATGGTAACTTTGAATTAACTAAAATGGGTGTGTTGGACACTGCACGTGGCTTAAAAGTAGGTGAGGTAATGCTTCGTTATGTCATTAAACAAGCCAAAGAGATGAACATAGCCTGTTTATTTTTACTGACTAATTCAAAGTGTGAAGCTGCTATTCATCTATATGAAAAGAATGGTTTTGAGCACGACAAACAAATTATGCAAACTTACGGGCAAAGTTATGCAAGATGCAATGTCGCGATGCGTTTTGTTAATTAGGAGTACCTCTTTGTGTTGCCATCATATCAGAGTCAAAATTGTCTATACTAAACAAGCGAGAAACAGGTTTGTCAAGGCTTCACAGAATGGATAATGCATAAGGAATAATTATGGGAAATCGGAGTAAACAAAGACTCAATGATGTTAATCGGCTATTAGCACAGCATGAAGGTATATCTGCATCGACTTACCAGCAGTTTATTGAAGCCTTGGAAATGCAACATGAAACATTTGGATTTAATTCTAAAAATCAGCTTAAAGTCGCTATGTTTGACGCACGTTCTTATGACATTGCAGCATTTAATGCTGAAAATCATGCGCATATTCAAGCAATAAATATTCAAAGTTCATTAAACGAAGTGTCTGCAATTCAAGCGAAAGGTTGCTTGGCTATTTGTGTTTTTGTTAATGATGATTGTAGCGAGCCTGTTATTGCCAAGTTGGCCGCATTTGGTGTGAAGCTGATTGCGTTGCGTTGTGCCGGGTTCAACAATGTTGATTTAGCTGCCTGTAAAAAGCATAAAATTGACGTAGTACGCGTGGCAGATTATTCGCCTCATGCTGTCGCAGAGCATACAATCGCGCTGATTATGATGCTTAACCGAAAGTTACACCAAGCTTATATGCGCAATAAAAATGGTCAATATGTGTTAGACGGACTGGTCGGGTTTGATATGCATGGCAAAACAGTAGGGGTTGTCGGGGTTGGTAAAATTGGCCGCTGCTTAATTACTATCTTACTTGGTTTTGGTTGTAAGGTATTAGCTTACGATATAAACCCTAACGAGGCACTGCAAGCTAATCCATGCGTAGATTTTGTGCCCTTAGAAACGCTGTTTGAGTCGAGCGATATTATTACGTTGCATGCGCCTTTGACAGAGGAAACGTATCATATGGTCAATGAGAATGCGCTTAATAGAATGAAACAAAAAGTAATGATTATCAATACAAGCAGAGGTGCGCTAATTGATACTAAGGCTTTAGTTCAAGGATTAAAATCCGGAAAAATTGGATCGGCAGGCCTAGATGTATATGAAGAAGAGGCAAGTATTTTCTTTCATGACAAAAGCGGTGAAGTCATCACGGATGATGTTTTTGCAAGACTAACGACTTTTAACAATGTGGTTATCACTTCGCATCAAGGTTTTTTAACGAAAGAAGCATTGAGTAATATTGCACAAACTACATTGCTTAGTTTTGCCGAGTTTGTTGAAGGGCAAAGAGGTGACGGACTGACATATATTGTGAGCGGTTAGGCGTTTAATGACGTATTTATTAGTATGTGCAATGTGGATTTTTTTGAATCACCGTCATTAGAGCAAATATAGATAAATAGATATCGGATTGTAAACTTTTTACGCATAAGGTTGGTTCAGATTAATACGTCGCTACATTCAACTTATTAACATAGAGGAAGTTTTACTTTTCCCCTTTCATCTGGAAATTATTCATGCAATCTGTAGGTCCTCGGTCTCATAATAAAATAGATTGGTCTGCCATTATTAAGTCCGGCGACCGCATCTTTCTCGGTTCAAATGCGGGCATTCCTAATGCGCTTGTTGATAGCTTGATTGAGAATGGCAAAGATATTAAAGATATTGAAGTAACCCATATAGGTACATTATCGGATGAGCGCTGGGCCCTACCTAAGCACCAGCGTCAGTTCAAAGTGAATACCTTTTTTATTCACGGTAATGTCATTCGTCAAGCCGTAGATGAGGGCAGAGCCGATTACACTCCTTGTTTTTTATCTGAGGTTTCTAGCTTGTTTGCTAATGATATTTTGCCATTGGATGCTGCTCTAATTATGGTGAGTCCCCCCGATGAACTTGGGTATTGCTCATTAGGTGTCTCTGTAGATGTAGTGATGTCGGCAGCGCGCTCTGCAAAAAAAATAGTCGCTCAAATAAACTCGCAAATGCCAAGAACAGCAGGACATTCGTTTATTCACATCTCGGAATTTACAGCTTATATAGAACACGAACAAAAACTACCAGAAGTAAAGCCGGCGGATAAAAATGAAATTTATGAACGCATTGGTCAATACGTTGCCATGCTAGTGGAGGACGGTGCAACACTGCAACTAGGAATTGGTAAAATACCGGATGCCACCCTACGTTATTTGGGCAAACACAAAAATCTTGGGATCCACAGTGAAATGATAAGTGACGGCGTTATTGAGCTTATTCAAAGTGGTGTTATTAATAATCGAGCTAAAACTTTTCACCCGGGTAAATCAGTAGTCAGCTTTTGCATGGGAACAAAACGTCTTTATGATTTTGTACACAACAATCCGCATGTTGAATTCTATCCATCAAGTTATGTAAATAAACCGACAAATATCGCGAAAAATGACAAACTGGTATCCATCAACAGCGCACTGGAAGTCGATTTAACTGGGCAAGTTGTAGCTGACTCAATTGGACACGATTTTTACAGCGGTATTGGTGGTCAAGTTGATTTTGTAACGGGATCAACCCTCAGTAAAGGCGGGAAGCCCATCATTGCATTACCTTCTACCGCAAAGAACGGCACGGTTTCTCGAATTGTCGCTAATATTAAAGAGGGGGCGGGCGTTGTAACATCGCGTGGTAATGTGCATTACATTGTCACTGAATTCGGCGTTGCTAGCTTAAAAGGAAAGAGTATTCGCGAGCGTGCATTGGAATTAATTAGGATAGCGCATCCTAAATTTAGACAAGAATTACTTGCTGCGGTAAGGCAACATTATTGGGTACCTGACTATCAAACCAAGTACCCCACTGATATTCCTGAATTAGGTGAAATGCAACTGCAAGAAATACAAATACAGGGAGAAGTGTTTTATCTCAGACCACTCAACCCAGCAGATGAACGTCGTCTTCAGGAGTTTTTCTATTCACACACAAAAGAAACTTTGCGCTTGCGCTACAACTACTTGCCACAGGGTATGAGTCGACAGAACTCTTGTGATTTAGTCAGTGTTGATCAAACTAAAGATATTGCGCTTACAATCGTTAACCAGCAAGGTTCCAGCGTTAAGATTGAAGCAGTAGGTCGCTATTATTTAAATACGGATAATACTTGTGAAGTGGCTTTCGTCACGCGCGAAAATCAGCAAGGTAAAGGCATGGCGTCTCTACTAATGAAGCAGATGATCAGTATTGCCCAGCAAAGAGGTGTGTCTAAAATGGTGGCTTACGTGCGCAGTGAAAATAAGCCGATGATCACTGTGTTTGGGCAATTTAAGTTCAAACGCGTATTCAATCCAGATCCTGCAGAAGTTGAACTGGTATTGTTTTTACAGGAGAGTTAAATGCCGATTACATTTATAAGCAGCCCCCAGTGTTTGTTACATGACATGGACCCTGACCATCCAGAACAACCTGCAAGGTTGCATAGCATCAACGATCAAATTATTTCCTCTGGTGTCGAATTTGCGATTAACTTTGCCGATACTCCGCCAGCCGAATTGGCGCAACTATACAGAGCTCATGACAATCAATTTGTTGATAAGATAATTAAAGAAGCCCCAACAGAAGGTCATAAATGGCTAGATGATGATACTTTGATGATGCCAAAATCATTGGATGCGGCGCTGTATGCGGCGGGTAGTGGTGTTCACGCTGTCGATCTTATTATGAGCGGCGATTCAAACAAAGCATTTTGTGCTGTGAGGCCTCCGGGTCACCATGCTGAATACGCTAAATCCGGCGGCTTTTGTATTTTTAATAACATTGCCGTAGCTGCTTTGCATGCGCTCGACCAATATGGCTTAAAGAAAGTCGCTATTGTCGATTTTGATGTGCACCATGGCAACGGAACTGAAGACATTTTTCAAGATGACCCTCGTGTATTATTTTGCTCTTCGTTTCAGCATCCTTTTTATCCTTTCAGCGGAGACAAACCAACCAATGAACATATTCTGAATATTCCTATCCCAGCAGGAACGAAAGGTTCTGAGTATCGAGAAATGGTCAAGCCTTGGTTTGAAAAACTAGATAGTTTTGCGCCAGAGATGATTTTTATTTCCGCCGGGTTTGACGGACATGCAGAGGACGCACTAGGACATTTGCGTCTAGTGGAAGCGGATTATGAATGGGTAACGTTACAAATCAAAAAAATTGCTGATAAACACTGTGGCGGAAAAATCGTGTCTATGCTCGAAGGCGGATATGCGCTAAGCGCGCTTTCACGCAGTGTTGTTTCTCATATCAAAGCGTTAATGACCTAACGTTCATCAATACTGATTGTTAAGCGTAAGATACAGTGCTGCTGTTTTTCTTCAGCTTGCACATATAGCTATGCATAAAAGACTGCATAAAGAAGCAATCCAATTTAGGAAAACTATGTATAATCGTTAGTAACCAATATTATAGATTTAAATTAGAGCGCACAGAAGTGGATATAGACGATCGCGAAAGCAGTGTATAAAAAATAATATATAAATAGTTCTAGGAAAGTGATTAAAACTGATGCCGCCGACTCATTGCTTAGTAAACGTTCCTCGTTGAGTTAAGGTTTAAAAGGAAAAAAATAGTAATGAAATATTCCGCCCTTGGAAGTTCCGGTTTGTCTGTGTCTCGTGTGTGCTTAGGAAGCATGACGTGGGGTATACAAAACACGCAGACTGAAGCAGATGCGCAAATCGAATATGCAATAGCACGTGGTGTTAACTTTATAGACACTGCAGAAATGTATCCAGTACCTCCTTCAGAAGCAACCTATGGTGATACCGAACGCTGCATAGGTAACTGGTTAGCACGCAATCCTGAACAGCGTGACAAGCTGATTATTGCGACAAAAATAGCAGGTCCCGGTTTTCCTTACATTCGCGGCAACTCGATTATTAGTGGTGCTTCTATTGGCCAAGCAATTGATGACTCTTTGGCGCGACTTCAAACTGATTACATCGATGTGTATCAGTTGCATTGGCCAAATAGAATATCTCCACATTTTGGCAAGCATTGGCCTAATCATGTCATGGCTACTCAGCAAAATGTAAAAGCCGAAAAGAAGCGTATGCGAGATATTGTTTTAGGATTAGGTAGGGCCCTTGAAAGTGGAAAAATAAGACATTGGGGATTATCAGACGATACGACGTGGGGCATTCATACTTATTTGAATCTTTGCGATGAATTGGGCGTGGCTAAACCCGTTTCAATTCAAAATGAATTTAATCTATTGCATATTAAAGACTGGCCTTATCTGATTGAGTCTTGTGTCTTTGAAAAAATCGCGTATTTACCTTGGTCTCCTTTATCAAGTGGTATGTTGTCGGGCAAATATATTGGTGGTGCGAGACCAGAAGGTAGCCGCTGGACCATGATTCAACGTCAAGGTTTATTCCGTGACACGGCCTATTCAGATAAAGCCGTTATTGCTTATTGTGATTTAGCGAAAAAACATGGTATGACACCAAGCAAGATGGCGTTGGCTTGGTGTGACCAAGTCGATGGCGTAACATCCACAATTATCGGAGCGACTAATATGGCGCAATTGAAGGAAAACATAGATGCTTTTGATTTTTTATTATCAGATGCGTGTTTAGCTGATATTGAAACTGTATTGAAACAATTCACGGTACCATTCTAAGATCGGTAAATACCAATCGGTTAAAGCAACGCCATTTTTAGACTTTGTTAGGGGGAGGTTTATTTATGAATCGAAGCCTAATTTCTCTATGAGTGAGCCCACCTCTTTCCTGAAGTGTGATTTTCTTAAAGTAGTGTTCATTTTGGTTAAACCATAGTGTTCTATCTGAGCTTGCGAGTAAAAAAAACTGTCACAGATGGTTTCAGCAAAACTAATCTCTTGTAAATTAATATTTTCTATTCGGCGTTCGAATATAATGAGGTCAGTAATACGGCTCACATAGTAGCTAAAAACGACAATGGTTTGTTGTTCTTTAGACAACTCAGACTCGCTTAACTTGTCGACCATTGGAAGCATACTTGCCCCAATACTTTCGATAATTTGCTCCGGTAGTTGAGCATTTTTTGCGAAGGCTTTACCCATTGCCGCGGAGTTAGTTCCTAACTCTTTTTGAATGCATTTAACACGATTAAAATGTGTAGAGTGATTCAAATAATATTTTGCAATTTTCGGATTTGCACTGAGCAATGAAAGGTCGCCTAAATAATCTAACAAGCATCGCGTCGACAGCTCAGCTGAATTATCCAGTTTCATGTCCTTAGCAATTAATAATCCTATTGAACTGGCAAGAAAACTCGCTTTCCAAATTTTGTGATACGCTTGCTTTTGTTCATCATTCACAAACTCGCTGCTGCGCTCGAGCGCAAATTGCATTGCAATATTTTTTGCCTGAAGCACGCCTAAATAGACAATGGAATGGTTAATTGTGGTAATGGATTTTCGCAGAGAAAACAAAGATGAATTGGCTACTTTGATTACTTTTACGACAAGTTCAGGATCGTTTTTAATAATATTTAACAACTCTTGAGGGTCGTTAATACTGCGTGTGAGCGACATCAACAAAGGATGTGGTTTTTTAAAACTAGTTGCTGAATCAAAAAGCTGACGTTGTTTTTCGTCGACAATATTTTCAAGTAACACAAAATCAACAAAATCTTCGGACGGGTCAGGTACATCTTTAGGATTTCGAAGTATTAAACTAGGTTCATCAGCAGCCTCACCAATTCCGCTAAAAGTGCCATTTTTTGAGGTGCTTTTGAAGTTAGGGTTCTTTGTCGCAATAGTCGATTTTTTACTCATACGATATAACAACAATACAAGGATGAGTCCTGTAATCGAAATTGAGTTAATAATGATGTCTAAGGGCACTGAGCGACTCGCAACTGCTTGATTATTGAGTCTATGTTACTATAGCCGTTAGTCTAGGTTATGCATAGAATTTGATCTAAAGGTATGTTTTTATAATGCCTATTATATTCACTGTTTTGACGTACTGGTAAACATACCCTTGAGTTTATGAACGAATAAAACTTCATATAGCACAGTAAAAAACGATTCATTTGTAACATACGTGTCACTTTACAAAGCTATAATAGTCACCAAATTGTTGGCTTCACGATAGCCGTTTGAATGAGTGAAAGCACACACAATGCAAAAACAGATTATCATACCTGAGGCGACCATCAAGGGCGTCACACGCCTGCCTAAAGCCCTGCTTTGGTGCTTATTAGTGTTTTTGATATATCTAATGCTGTTGGCTGTTGGGCTGATTGGTAGTGGATTTAAAGCAGCGACTCAGGAGCGAGCTGAAGCGTTATTTGAATTAGCTGCGAACCCGGTTATGGGGCTCATTATTGGCATGGTATGTACTGCGCTTATTCAGTCCTCCAGCACGGTGTCATCTATCATTGTTGCTATGGTTGCCGGCGGTTTACCAATCACTATAGCCATTCCTATGATGATGGGCGCAAACATTGGAACTAGCATCACGAACACTATTGTGAGCCTCGGTCATATCGGCAATAAAACTGAGTTTCAACGCGCTTTTAATGCGGCCACTATTCACGATTTTTTTAATATTTTTGCCGTACTTATTTTTCTACCTCTCGAAATAATGTTTGGTATTTTTGAACACATTAGTGCTGCAATGTTAAATTTAGTGGCGTCCGGGATGACTTCAGAAATGAGTAGTTTCAATCCTATCAAAGCGAGCACGGCACCAGTAATAGACTTTATAAATGGTTTACTCATCAATACCAATGATATTTCTAGTGGTTTGATAAAAATTATAGTGGGTCTTGTTTTAATTATTATCTCTATCACATGGATGGGGAAAATAATGAAATCATTGATGATAGGTCGAGCACAAGAAATTCTAAGAAGTACACTTGGAAGAGGTCCCATTACAGGTATATCGTCAGGAGCCATCATGACTATTTTGGTGCAGTCTTCATCAACAACCACATCACTTTTGGTGCCACTTGTTGGTAACGGTATTGTCACAGCGAGATCAATTTATCCATTTACTTTGGGAGCAAATATTGGCACTTGCATCACTGCATTAATAGCTGCTTTGGCAATAGTAGGGCCTAATTCTCAGCTTGCACTGCAGATAGCTTTTGTGCATTTAGCCTATAATTTGTTAGCGGTAGTGGTTATTTATGGCATTGCTTTATTGCGCGAATGGCCACCTAAGCTGTCTTATCAATTGTCACTGAAAGTAGCGGAACGAAAAATATATGGACTTGCATATATTATTGGCGTGTTCTTTTTAGTGCCGTTAGGTGCGGTATTTATTGTTTCATAAGTCTATTTTTTACCGATAAATAAAAAAGCCTACGCGTTTAATGGCATAGGCTTTTCGATTTTTATATCAGCACTTCGGTAGTGTCAGCTAAAGGTGAGTTTTCCAATTGAAATTAGATGTTAGAACGCGTATTTCATTGAAAATTGAACTCTTGTCATGTCGCCGTCAGCACCCGTTTCAATTTCTCTTGTCGCTTGCTTTATTTCTCCACCTACAGTAATTTTCTGGGTAGGAGAATATAACAAGTTAGCACTTACGCTGTTTGTGCTTTGCGTCACTGATGTCCCAGTTAATGAGACATTATTATCAACTGATAACGATGAATAGCTGAAGTTTGATCGCATTTTGTTGTTCCAAACATGACGATAAGCAACAGAATAAGCGGTTGAATCAATCGTTTCCAAGTTGCCATTTGCATCTATTACCGCACCATTAACTGTATTTAATGCTACATATCGACCTAAACCTGAGCCTGTTGTAAATGATAAGCGGATGTCATCGCTTTCACCGACTTTAATTTTTGAGTTAATGCTAAGACCGGTTGATGATGTGGAGTCATCAACTGAAACAATATTGTCATAATTTAATTGACGTACAAGACCGGCAATTGATAAATGCCCCCAATCAGCGCTGTGGGTGTAACGAACTACAGCATCTGGAATAGCACCGTCATCGGATACAATTCTGGCACCGCCACCAAAAGGTGTGATAGTCGTTTCTGAGTTCTCTAATGCAAATTCCCATGCACCAGTTTTATATTTTACAAGTGCTTGGCGGCCAAACACGACACCATCAGTTGTGCCAACAAAATCAAGTGATTCAGGTAAAGTTTTAACGTCTTGGAAGGTTGTCCATGTTTGACCAACTGTCCAGCCTTTATAGCTAATAAAAGCATGACGAACACGAGGCACGTACGAATTACTCACGCGCTCGTTACCACCTGGAGTAACTAAAAAATCGAATTCTAATACGCCAGTAATACTGTCGCCTTCATCTGTTTTAGTGTTTGTGGTGAAACGAAAGCGAGATTGTTTAGTATGTGCATCAAACTGAGTACTTTCTTCTATCCCACCAACCGGAGTTAAACCAGGAAGATAGAAATCTCGGCCAATGCTTTGAGAACCTAATGAACCATCGGAGTAATTACTAAACATAGCATCTACTTTTATATAGCCACTGAATTTCACATCGGTACCTGCCAACATGTCCGCTTGAGTATTCATTGAAACCGCAGATATTCCTAGAGCTAATGAAACCGCTAATGCAGACCTTAATATTGAATTTTTCATATTCGTTTCCATCTTCCTAAATGTTATTAGTATGTAAAGGTATTGTAAATTAGCGTTGATTTTACGTAAATCAAGGCGATTGCAAATTAGCGCATGGTCTATCAGACTAAAGTCTTATGAAATCCAGAAGGGTGTTATTTTCGGATCATACCAAAGTATTATTTTTGTTTGCCCATATAGGTATATTGTTAGTAAAGGAGTAACCTATTTTTTAGAACGTTAAATACGGAGACAATACAATGTCGGCCAAAAAACTTTATCCAGTACCTGAATCATACAAGAAAGATACCTTGCTGACGCCAGAGCAATATAGCGCGATGTACGAACAGTCAGTGAATGATCCTGACGCTTTTTGGGCTGAGCAGATGACCCAGATTGATTGGTACAAAACTCCCACCATCATTAAAAATACAACGTTCGACGCAGAAGAGCTGTCAATCAAATGGTTTGAAGATGGCGAATTGAATGTGAGCTATAATTGTATTGACCGCCACTTAGCCACACGTGCTAAAAAGACCGCTTTATTTTGGGAAGGTGATAACCCCAATGATAGCCAAAAAGTATCTTATCAAGAGCTTCATTATGAAGTGTGTAAACTTGCTAATGGTTTAAAGAAACTGGGTGTCAAAAAGGGCGACCGCGTCGCACTTTATATGCCAATGGTCCCTCATGCTGCATATGCGATGTTGGCTTGCGCTCGCATTGGCGCCATTCATTCTGTTATTTTTGGTGGGTTTTCACCTAATGCAATTGCTGATCGTATTAACGACAGCCAAGCTAAAATTGTCATTACCTGTGATGAAGGACGCAGAGCAGGGCGCTCAGTGCCGTTAAAAGCGAATGTTGACAAGGCGTTATCTAATGGCGCTTGCCCCTCAATTACCGCTGTCGTTGTGCACCAGTTAACCGGTGGCAACGTGGAAAATAATGATGTCGACGTTTGGTGGCATGACCTAATCGATGATTGCTCGGCTCAATGCGAGCCAGAAGTAATGAATGCAGAAGACCCACTCTTTATTTTATATACATCGGGTTCTACAGGTCAACCGAAAGGGGTTGTCCACACAACCGGTGGTTATTTGCTATATACAACCATGACATTCAAATATGCATTTGATTATCGTGAGGATGATATCTTTTGGTGCTCAGCCGATGTGGGTTGGATTACAGGTCATAGTTATATTGTTTATGGTCCACTATCTAATGGTGCTTCACAAATATTTTTTGAAGGTGTACCCACATATCCTGATGTACGTCGTATTGCGCAAATTGTTGAAAAATATAAAGCAACCACATTGTATACAGCGCCAACAGCAATACGTGCTTTAATGGCGCATGGTGACAAACCTGCAGAGGGTTGTGATTTGTCTTCATTGCGGATCCTTGGTTCTGTTGGAGAGCCCATTAACCCCGAAGCTTGGGAATGGTACTACCGTACTATTGGACAAAGCAGGTGTCCGATTATTGATACTTGGTGGCAGACTGAAACCGGTGGCATTATGATTATGCCGATGCCAACAGTACATGACTTAAAACCAGGTTCAGCAACGCGTCCGATGTTTGGTATTGTGCCTGCATTATTTGATGCCGAAGGGAATGAGTTAGAAGGCGTCGCGGAAGGTAACTTAGTCATAAAAGACAGCTGGCCTAGCCAGGCGAGAACGGTATATGGCGATCACAAGCGTTTTATTGAAACCTATTTTAGCGCTTACCCAAATGTATATTTCACAGGTGATGGTTGTCGTCGTGACGAAGATGATTACTTTTGGATTACAGGAAGAGTCGATGATGTACTCAACGTATCGGGTCACAGACTAGGAACAGCCGAAATCGAAAGTGCCTTAGTAGCCCATCCAAACGTCGCAGAAGCCGCGGTTGTTGGTTATCCTCATGAGATAAAAGGCCAAGGCATTTATGTTTATATAACACCGAATGAAGGCATTGAAGTGAACGACGAGCTCACGGCTGAAATACGCAAATGGGTTCGTTCCGAGTTAAGTCCAATTGCAGCTCCTGATATAATCCAGTGGACAAAGGGATTACCAAAAACCAGATCAGGCAAAATTATGCGGCGCATACTCCGGAAGATTGCGGCAAACGAGCATGAAAACTTAGGTGATACATCAACATTGGCAGATCCATCAGTTGTTGATACACTCATTGAGGAGCGATTGAATAAATAAAGGAATTGGTATGGTAAACCTGCTTATTGCAGACGATCATCCTCTATACCGAGATGCCCTGAAAGGGGCATTAAGTATAGCATTTAGTGATCTGAATATACTTGAGTCAGGCAATTTAAATGAAACGGTAAAAGTGCTGCATGAGCACGATATTGATTTGCTCTTACTTGATTTACATATGCCAGGAAGCAGCGATTTATTTGGATTATTACATATCCAAAAAATATTCCCTGATATTCCCATTGCTGTTGTCTCGGGAACAGAAGATGCTTCTTTAATCTCGAAAGTGGTCGGTGTTGGCGCTATGGGTTTTATTCCAAAAACAGCAAGCGCACAAAATATTAGTGATGCCGTAAACGCAATGTTAGCTGGCGATGTTTGGGTACCGGAGAACGTTAGACAACAAATTGAGCATATAGACGAACATTTTTCTGAATTAGCTGAAAATGTTGCTAGTTTAACTCCAGCACAGTATAAGGTGTTGTGTTACATGCGAGATGGTTTACTCAATAAACAAATTGGATACAATTTGGAAATTGCCGAGGCCACTGTGAAGGCTCATGTGACTGCAATATTTAGAAAACTAAGTATTAACAATCGCACACAAGCTGTTTTGATAGCGAGCGAGTTGCAATTAGAACCACCACCTAAATAGTAAATAGGCACCAACGACATTGCATCAATCACGCTTTGCTAGTGTCGTAAATACAAACTGACCTTTTGCATTTATTTCTCGACTACACTCACCCGCAAAATATAAATAATTAAGATGTGAAAACGCTTCGGCAACTGCAAAAAACATATTGTGCGGGTTGAGCTCACGTTTGAACAGCACGGGCAAACAATCGTTGATGGTTTTTGCTTGCTGACAAAATTCACGTAAACTACTTAGGTGAGCTTGATGATGCTCAATCAGCTCATTTACGCGGGTATGCAAACCATAAAAGGGTTGTTTATGCGATGGTAATACAAGGGTCTTTGACGGCAACATCAAAAATTGCGGTAATGTGCTTAAATACATATCCAATGAATTCGCATTAGGCTCAGTGCTATAAACGCCGATATTTGGCGAAATACCGGGTAATACATGATCACCAGCAATCAGGACTCCTCTTTGTTCGCTATACAAACAAACATGTTCAGGAGAATGCCCCCGCCCAATCATAACCTGCCATTGATCATTACCAATGCGAATTGAATCGCCTTCTTTCAAACACTGAAATTGGAGTGGGATGGGGCGAATAACCTGACCAATCCCTTGATTTTCTTTGCGTTTATTTTTTGCTTTTGCTACATATTCCGCTGACATGCCACAACGTACCAGATACTCGTCATCTTGCCAGTCTGAAGCACCTCTTGCGCCGGCTGACAATGCTCTAGCAACAAAGTACTCCGAATGACTCATATATAATGGCACTCTGAATTTTTCAACTAGATAACCAGCCATTCCTATATGATCTGGGTGCATATGAGTAACGATGACTTTGCTAATTGGCTTAGCTAATTTCGCTAACAGGGAATCCCATAATTCCTCAACACGACTGGTGCCGATCCCAGTATCAATCAAAGCGTAACCGTCATTACCATCTTCTAACAAATATAAATTAATGTGATCCAAGTCAAAGGGCAATGGCATACGTAACCAAAGGATATCAGGAGCCACTTTTTGCACTGTGCCCGGCCCTGGAATAGGCACGTCGATGAAAGTCGTTTGCATGGATACTCAGTAATATGAATTCGTTTAGGGTTTCCATTAAAAACAATAATGCAGAGCAATACCAAGCACAATTATGAATTATTAAGTATTAGAGAATTGAATAGCACCGTGACACAAACGAGTAAATAAGCACGCTTGCATCACTGAATAATTTCAGTTGAAATTAAAATTAAGTGTTCGCTTTAGACTCTTTCCTTCGTCGCATTGCCAGTCTAAAGTCATTAATAATATGTCTTATGAATGCTCTGAACACACCTAAATGCGGTTGGGGTGCTAGGCCTTTTGACAAACGAATAATTTGCCAATAGTAAAAACCGACTTGGCCAAAGGCGTTAATAGCTTTAATCATATTCAAGGGACTGTTATTGCCCCAAAAGCCTCTGCCAAGCACCAGTTTATGTTCGTAGTCATCTAATTGGTCCAGTGCTCCTTGCATCAGTTGATTGGAGCAATCTGTTTGTGTGCACAAAGGGCGCGCTAAGCCAATCAGGTCAACTTCGCCTTTTTCTATCGCTGCTTCCATGACAGCGCGGCTTCTAAATCCGCCAGTGATCATTACTGGTACATTCGCTTTAGCTTTAATTTGTTCAGCGTATTCAATAAAGTAGGCTTCACGGCGCCGGGTGCTGTCACGCACTTCGGTTGCTTCAACGCCTAGTAAACTCATTTGCTCATAAGTGCCACCAGATATTTCAAGTAAATCTATACTGTCCTCGGCAAGCCAGCTTGCTACTTGAATACATTCTTCCAATGTAAAGCCGCCTTTTTGAAAGTCAGCAGAATTAAGCTTTACAGAAAGTGGGAAGCTGCTACCCACCGCTTGGCGAACTTGTTGAATGATGGTGCGAATAATACGAGCCCGGTTTACTAATGAGCCGCCCCATTTATCCTCTCTTTTATTAGTATTTGGAGATAAAAATTGGCTTAACAAATAACCATGTGCACAGTGAATTTGAACACCACTAAAACCGGCTTCTTTAACTAACTCGGCCGAGGTAACAAAGCGCTGAATAACATCTAAAATATCCTCTTCTTGCATTGCGCGTGGCTTACCAAAATTACCCAACATATCTAATTGAACATCAGAAGGTGACAAAGGTTGAGCGTTGATGAGACGTGCGCATTGTCTGCCTGGATGATTCAGTTGTACCCAACAATGGTTATTATTGCTCTGTGCTGCGTGAGCCCAAGACTTAAATGAGAGTAACTGTTGGGCATCCTCAAGTATGACGTTTCCAGCACGTTCAAGATAGCGACTATCAACCATAATGTTACCCGTGAACAGCAATCCGGTGCCGCCCTCGGCCCACGTTTTATACAATTGATTATGAGCTGATGTTGGGTTTCCTCTGGGATCCGCCAAGCCCTCAGTCATTGCACTTTTTGCTAGCCTATTTGGCAAAACGACACCGCACTTTAAGGTCATAGGTTGATTCAACGTATTTATCATTATTGTTTCCTTTTGTTGCAACTGAATATCGGTAAGAGTAAGCCAAAATAAGCGGTTTAACTTGTTGAGTATTATTTTTATTATTCTATAAATTAGTAGGTTATAAACATTAACAGCCCGCCGCTGTTTTGTTATATCAATCAACTCAACAATTTTACAGTATTAATGTTACGTTAGCTTTACATGTGTATATGCATATTTCCGTTATTTTGGTTACAATAATTTTGTTCAATATGAGTTTTTACCCAGATACAAAACAATATTCGAATATCATTTAAACAACAGGGAACTTTGTAAAATTGGTGTGATTAAAATACTTTGAGAGCCGATACAGTGCAAAGGAACTCTTGATGACTGCGGATAGCTCCGAAAGCTTCGTCTTATCAGACGCTAACATGAGTTGTAGATAATGAGTAGCGAAAAAAATCAGGTTGAATCAGAAGCAAGACATTTTAGGGTCGTAAGTCAATTTGCTGCTGAAATATTGTCGCTTAACACAGAATTTGATGTTATCTGGCATTTGACTCGCAATGTAATTTCAAAATTAGGTTTTATAGACGTCGTTGTCTACATTTTTGATGAAGATAAACAGGTGCTTCAACAAAGAGCAGCGTTTGGTGATAAGGCGCCTGAAAATTACGTAGTAGTTGATCCGATTGAGCTCAGAGTAGGCGAAGGCATTGTAGGCAAAGTTGCTGAAACTCGCATTCCCGTTATGGTTAATGATACCCGCTTATGTGAATATTATGTCGTTGATGATAAGAGGCGTCTTTCAGAGCTAGCTGTGCCTCTTCTCGACAATGGCAACTTAGTGGGAGTGATTGATACTGAACATTATCAATTAAATTACTTCACAGACAATCACCTTAAAACATTGGTCGCGATTGCGTCTATTGCGGCGACCAAAATTTCCCAAAACAGGATGTTAAGGAAGCTTCAGGAGACGGTTACTGAGCTTGAATACAGTAGTAAAATTCAAGATGCTTTATTTGAAATTGCCGAACTAATATTCGAAACTCAGAATATGCCAGATTTTTACCAGCAATTACATACCAAAATTTCGACTCTAATTTTTGCTAAAAATTTCTTTATTGCTTTATCTAGCAGAGACGGAAAGGCGTTTTCGATACCTTACTGTGTCGATGAAGTTGACGATGTTGCTGACGATGAAACGACGATAATGATCGATACTCCACCGAGTATTACAGGTTATGTGTTGCAAACTAATCAACCATTTCTTGCTAATAAGGATGATATTATTCGGTTGTTAGAAGATAAAGCAATTTATGTTAAGGGAACACTGCCACAAGCTTGGCTAGCTGTGCCTTTTGGTAATGACTCCCTGAGAGGAATTGTGGTTGTACAGAGCTATAAAGGCGAGTTTGTATATACTGAAAAAGATAAATTATTGCTAACCTTTGTTGCAAAACACATTCGAAACGCAATTGAGCGCATGCACGCTCGCTCCGAATTGACTAATCAAGCTTTGCACGATCCTTTAACTCAATTACCTAACAGAATATTATTTAACGATAGGTTAGACAGAGCACTGATTGACTTAGAGCGACGCCAAGAAACTATGGTTGCTCTATTATTTTTAGATTTGGATAAATTTAAATTTATTAATGATAAATACGGTCACTTTATTGGAGACCAAGTTCTAAAAGTTTGTGCCGAGCGGCTTAATGCCTGCGTTCGTGAATCAGATACCGTTGGTCGGCAGGGTGGCGACGAATTTGTTGTTTTATTGGTGGGATTAAACAGTGAACAGGAGATCCAAAATATTGCTAGCGACGTTGCCCGTGCTATTAGAAAGCCTATCATTGTCGAGGATAAAAAGTTAACTGTGTCCACCAGTATAGGCGTAAGCTATTGTAAGGGAGAAAAGAAAACACCTGAAAAAATGTTTCTCGAAGCTGATGAGAGCATGTACCAAGCTAAGAGAAATGGTAGAAACCAAGTGTGCTTTTACCGGGCCAAAACCGGTGGGGATAAGTTTAGCTCCTTTGATCTTGATAGCGAGTTTAAGCTTGCGTTGAGTGATAGTCAGTTATATTTGGTGTTTCAACCTATTATCGATCTTCCAACAGGCATAGTTATTGGAGCCGAAGCCTTAATTCGTTGGCAGCACCCAAAATATGGCATCATGACTCCAGCCTCTTTTTTACCTGAATTGGAAAAAGGAAAGCAAATTATTGCGTTAGATCAATTTGTAGTCTGGACTTCAATTCAAAATCTTAAATACTGGTATAAAAAGTGGCCAAACCAATTCCGTTCTCTTAATGTCAATGTTTCAGCGCAAGGGTTTAACTCCCCATCCATCATGCAGATATTGGAAAGCACCTACCACGCTTGCCCTGAAGTGCTCAATTATTTGACTATCGAGTTGACTGAGAGGTGCATCGTGTCAAACGTAGAACAAACTCAGATAACGATGCAGAAGATACGTGAAATGGGGGTGAAACTCGCTTTGGACGATTTTGGGACGGGGTATTCTTCATTAAGCTATCTACATCAGTTTAACTTTGACGTTTTGAAAATAGACAAAAGCTTTGTTAGCAATCATCAGGGGGACTCTGGGGGCAAGATTATTCTGGAGGCAATTGTGAATCTCGCCACCGCCTTAGGAATAAAAACAACGGCAGAAGGTATCGAAACTACAGAGCAGTTAGTGCTCATGAAGAAACTTGGTTGTCATTCAGGGCAAGGGTATTTTTTATCCAGACCGTTAGAAAAGTCTGCTTTTATGGCGTTTTTTCTGAAGGGGGTAGCGATTTCTAACGAACAATTGTCTGTATAGGGTTGGTATTAAAGGCTAGGGCATCAGTTCGTCTAGCGTCTTAAGAATGCCTTATTTCGGGTTTCTATGAGAGTTTAGGTAAACACGCTATAAACCCTCAATAACCCAATAAGTAGGACTTATTTTTTGATTAAGCCATCTCAATTAGCTAGTTAATAAAACAAGGCTCGGCCGAGATTACATTACTATCTCAAATGTACACCTAATCCATTTTCACCTTAGCCGCTCTTATAAACTTTGTCATACTTTGTATTAATGTTCGCAGCTTTGCCGGTTTTAATGGCTTACTTAGATAATTGACACCCTGTTCCTTGCACAGTTTAATTAATTCGTCATCGCGATTTGCCGTAACTAAACATGCGGGAATAACCATGTTTAACTGAGCCCTAATCTCTTCTATGATGGCTAATCCGTCAGGTCCTTTACCAAGCTGGTAGTCGACAAGTATGATTTGTGGCAAAAATTCTTTAGCTATAGCCACCGCTTGCTCATAATCTTGAGCCGTTTGAACGTCAGCACTCCACTTAGTTAACAATGTGTGCATAGCGTCTAAATTTTCTTGCTGATCATCTACGCACAAAATTCGCAATCCGTTAAAGACTGAAGTTGGTCTGGAAACGACTACTTTGGTAAATTCTGGGGCATCGGCTAAATTGAACATAATTGAAAAGCAACTTCCTATGTTCTCTTCAGACATGACCTTGACGCTGCATTGCAACTGCTGTGAGAGGCGCTTAACGATTCCCAAACCCAACCCAATACCCTGTTCATTGCTATTTTCAACTCGATAAAAATCACTAAAAATTGCCGCTTGCTGAAGGGTGGGGATACCAATACCAGTGTCTCTTACTTCAATACATACCTTATTATTTCGTTTTCTAGCGGTTAATAATACTTTGCCTGTTTGGGTGTATTTTACAGCATTAGAAACCAAATTTTGTACAATACGATAAACATATGTTCGGTCCGCACTTATCCATACATCTTGAACATGATGTTTAAATACCAAGTTTTTTTCATGAGCTTTCATACCCATTTCATTGATAATAGGTGTCAGGATTTCGGTTACATTCAGGGTTTCAATGAAGGGTTTTAACTCACCTTGATCAAGTCGTGAAATATCTAAAATAGTACCAATTAAGGCTTCGCTTGAAACCACGGAATCGTTGAGTTTATTGATTGTTTTAGTTGTTTCGTCGTCTAGTTTAGTCTCTTGCAACGCTGACAAATAAAGCTTGGCTGCGTTTAACGGCTGCAAGACGTCATGGCTTGCCAAGGCAAGAAACCGAGACTTGCTTGCGTTGGCATCCTCCGCTTCTTTACGTGCCCTGATCAGTTCCTTTTCAGCATCATTACGGCGCACAATTTCTAGCCTAAGTTCAGCGTTAATTGAATGTACTTCTTCTGTTCTCTTGCGTACGCGTTGTTCAAGTGAAATATTGCTTTCTTTCAAAGCTTGCTGTAATTCGACGTGACCGGTAATGTCCTGGAAACTCGTTACAACACCCCCTCCGGGCAATGGATTACCAATTATTTCAATGACTCTGCCATCATCACGTTTACGTGTGAATTTATGCGATTGGCCTGATTTAAGCCGTTCAATTCGTTTTTGAACTCGGTTTTCAATCTTATGCGGAGGACCATCACTATGTGCCACGTTATAGCGGATCAATTCCTCTATAGGCATACCAATCAATAACATTTCAACGGGAAAATTAAAGAGATCAATATAGCGCTTATTCCAAGCCACTAAATTAAGGTTTTTATCGACAACACTAATACCTTGGTCAAGATTTTCAAGCGATGTCATTAGCGCACTAATGTTGAATTCGACAGCTTGCGCATTTTCTTCAAAGAAGTTAACTACCTCAGAAATATCGAGCTTTTTGCCTCTTACCAAGCTGTCTATCAGTGCTTTTGAGCTTGAAGAACCCACCACGCCGCCCAGCGCACGCTCACAAAATGAAACAAAGTCGTCGTCAGCGGTATCTTGCATTTTTATGTCTCTGGTGGTTCTCCTTGAATAGTCTTCAAACAGCTGTTCACAGCGCTCGAGGCCACTGAACTTGGCGATTAACGTTTGTAAGTCTTCGACAGTCACCGTTAGTGAACCGCCAGATACTAGAGGGGATTGCACATCGGCAGGTGACACAAAAGCCTCGGCTTGTATGCGGTCTATTAAGCGAGAACTCGTAATCATTGAGAACGTAATGTAAGCGATGATGTTTGCTAACAAGCTGACTATCGCACCTTTGCTTAACGATTCTGATTGATCAATACCGGGCATTGAACCGCCGAATGCCGGCAACATTAACCACATTGAAAAAACCACAATTCCGGCTATTAAACCAGCATAGACACCGTGCGCATGACCTCTTTTCCAGTAGAGACCGCCAACAATGGGGGGTAATAAATGAATAACTAAGGAGAAGGCTAATAGACCAATGGAAGCTAAACTAGCCTCATTCGTCATTTGTTGTTGATACAAAAACGCAAGTGTCAGAATAAGAAAAATAATGATTCGGCGTAGCAGCTTGATGCGTGCAATTTTGTTGCTCTGAACACTCGTAATGCGTTCAAGTATTTTCGGCAAAACTACATCATTAGTAATCATTGTACTCAAGGTGAGTGTTGCGACGATTATCATTGCTGTTGCAGCAGATAAACCGCCGATGAAGACAATTATTTGCAAAACGAGGGATTCAGACAATACCGCTAATCCTAAAACATAGTTGTCTGCATTTATGTCCGACTCGTTGAAAATAGCATCTCCCGCAGCTGCAATAACCGGAATGGTGCAAGCGATAATGAAGAGGTATAACGGAAAAACCCAACGCGCTTGTTTTAAGTGGTCCAGGTTTAAGTTGTCAACAACGCCAACGTGAAACTGTCTCGGTAAACAAATGACCGCAGCCGCTGCCATTAGTGTTTGCGCCCAAAATGTGAATGAGTAAAATGTATCAATTGCGGCATCGGATTTAAAATCAACGAAGATATCGTTGACTGGATTTGATTCGTAGTACTGATAAGCGACAATAGCAACCAAAACGAGTGCAAGTAATTTAATGCAGGACTCAAAGGAAATGGCAAGCATTAAGCCCCGTCGATACTGTGTTACATCTGTATTTTTAGTACCGAAATACATAGCGAAAATAGCAATAAACACGGTTGCAATAAGTACTACTAAACTTGAGTGTTGCTGCTCAGAGATAGAAGTAAATAAGGATCCAATAGCCTTTAATTGCAATGCGATATAAGGAATAGTGGCAAGCAACGCAATTATTGTAACAAGTAGAGCAACAATTTGGCGTTTGCCATATCGAGCACTTATAAAGTCTGCAATAGTGCTAATGTGTTGTTTTTTACTTACCAATATTAATTTACGAATAAACCGATAAAACACCGTATACACAATAATAGGGCCTAGTAATATAGGTAAATACAACCAGTTGTCTCGACTCGCTTGACCAACAGCTCCAAAAAACGTCCACGCTGTGCAATAAATGCCTAACGCAAGCGAATATACCAACGGGCTTGATGTGAGCCATCGGGAAGTCGGCGTATTACGATCGCCCCATTTTGCAATCCAGAATAACAAACAAAGATAAATTAGTGCGAGTGCAAGCCATCCAAATGACATGTTTTTTCCTAACAAATAATTAACAATTCAAACTGTATCACATTCTATCAGTGGGCTACGACCTCTAAGACCATCGTCTCATTTTACCTTTTTTAGCTAAGAGATACAGTATGTCTAACAATGTTAATGTCAGGTTTTGCGGTGGTTTGGCTCAAATTCCTATAAGAAATTAAAGCAAATGCCACTGGCAGCAAAGGCTTACGTTAGCAAAATGTTAAACAAATACATCTTATTAACTTGCTGAGGAACGTAAAGATGGCTTTTAAAAATGAAGGGGATCAGAAGGCTTACTGGAAAGAGAATTTATCTCTCCTGTTTAAACTTCTA
>Ga0307488_10000806_pt1 | contig 26180 bp, 28 predicted proteins | sample SB02metaG_FD_202248 | JGI IMG/M metagenome (GOLD analysis project Ga0307488, IMG submission 202248) | Sea-ice brine microbial communities from Beaufort Sea near Barrow, Alaska, United States - SB 0.2 | ecosystem: Environmental > Aquatic > Marine > Coastal | place: USA: Alaska | collected... | reverse complement strand
TTGCAACAACTGCCAGAACTGATTTTGCACTTTATGTTGGTGGAGATCAATATGTTGATGGAAACATCACTGTTGGTGGAACAATCACATATGAAGATGTCAAGAACGTAGACTCTATTGGTATTGTTACTGCAAGAAGTGGTATTAATGTTCTTGCTGGTGGAATTAATGCAGTTGGTGTTATTACTGCTACTTCATTTATTGGTGATGGTAGTGGACTGAGTAATATCATTTCTGGTGTTGGAATCCAATCGGGATCAGTTCGTGTTGGAACTGGATTTACTGACGTTAAATTTACTGGAGCAGGTGTAACAATTGTAGGGTCTGGAACGACTGTAACTGTTAATATTCCATTCTCAACAATCACTAGACAGACAGAAACATCTTCTGGTGTAACAACGAATTTCACAATTACTGGTGGATATGAAGTTGGTTTGATTGATGTGTTCCTGAATGGAATTAAACAGAGAAGTGGAGTTGACTTTACGGCTACCAATGGGTCTGTTGTGACTATGACACCCTTTATTAGTAATGGTGATGTTGTTGAATTTCAAAAAATAGATCAACTAACAATTGGTGGAATTACATCAGTAACCAATGCTACTAATGCATATAACATAATTGGTGGAGTAGGTTATGCATCATCAGCAGGAATATCAACAAATTCCTCTCAATTAAATGGTCAAGCAGCATCTTATTATCTTGACTATGATAATTTCACAAATACACCAACAGTTCCAACAAATAATAATCAACTGACCAATGGTGCTGGATTTATAACCACATCATTTACTAACACTAATCAACTGACCAATGGTGCTGGATTTATAACAGCAACATCATCTGGTACAGGATTAACTGGAATTGTTACTTCTATTGTTGCTGGAAATAATATAAGTATTTCAGGTTCAACTGGAGTAGTAACTATCAATTCTTCTGGTGGTGGGGGTAGTTCAGGTATTGAGATTGAAAATAATGGAACTTCTGTTGGAACAGGAATAACTTCAATAAATTTCAGTACCAATGTAACTGCAACTGCTAGTGGCGGTATTGCAACTGTTACTGCTTCTGGTGGAGGTGGTGGATCATCATCAGTTGCTATTATTGATGAAGTTGAAACTTTTTCAACTGGTGGAGGATCTTTCACCTCTGGAGCATGGCAGGATAGGGACTTAAATACTGTTACTTATGATGGTGATGATATTATTGATTTAAATAGTAGTACAGGAGAAGTGACTTTAAAAGCAGCTGGTACATATAAAATTGATTTTAGAGCACCAGGCAACAGATGCGATTATCATGTTACAAGGATTTTAGATACATCTATAACTCTTGTGAGAGGTAGAGGGTCTTCTGCATATAGTCAAGATTCTGGTTTTTATGCACAAACTAATAGTGTGGGATCTACCATATATACAACAACTGATGTAAATCAAAAATTTAAACTACAACATAGATGTACTACAACCCAAGCTGCAGCGTATGGTATGGGTGGTCCACATAATGTAAGTGCTATTGGAAATAATTACTATTCTCAAGTCATAGTTACGAAGTTATCATAAATATTCATAAAGACTCTCATGAGCAAAACTAGACAAATTGCAAATATGGTTTCTAGTGGTACTGATGCTCGTATGAACATCCCCACCTTTTCAACCACACAAAGAGATGATGGGTCTTTTGATGCTGGGTCAGTAATATACAATACCACTTCAACTAAATTAGAGTTTTATAATGGAACTTCTTGGCAGTCACTACCTGGTATGACTCTTGGTCTTACTGTGGCACTTGATGGATGATAAATAATAACGAGTAATTACTCTCTTGAATGAAAAAGAACGGTCGCTGTCCTGAGGGACAATATTATTGTCACACTGATGAAAAGTGTAAACCAATCCCTAAAGGGTTTAAAATGGTTGGTCGTTCTGGATATCTCCGTAAGGAGAATGGTCATTCCGTAGATGACAATACCGAAACCAAAAAGAACGGCAACGGAAATGGTAATGGTAATGGTAATGGTTCCAATGGAAATGGAAACGGTGGAGGAGTAAGTGAATCGAAAAGTGGTGATTCTTCTCTGCGTGACTGGTTTGGCAAGAGTAAGTCTAGTGATGGCAAGCCTGGTTGGGTTCAACTGGGTGGGAAATACTCTGGAAAACCCTGTGCCAAGCAACCAGGACAAACCACAAAACCAAAGTGTGGTTCTTCTAAAATGAAACGCAATCTCTCTAAAGATGATGAACAAGCAGCGTTTCGTAGAAAGAATGCAAAGGATCCAAATCCAAATAGATCAGGGAAGGCAATTAACGTGAAGACAGAAGAAACAGTAATCGAAAAAGCAGGCGAGAAAGATGCTTGTTATCATAAAGTAAAATCACGTTATTCAGTTTGGCCAAGTGCATATGCGTCAGGAGCACTAGTCAAGTGTCGTAAAAAAGGTGCTGCTAATTGGGGCAATAGCACAAAGAAAGAAGAAACAGAAATTGGTGAAGCATGTTGGAAAGGTTATGAGAAGAAGGGTATGAAAACTATGTTTGGAAAGAAATATCCAAACTGTGTTAAGAAAACCAAAAAAGAAGAAATTGAAATTACAGATGCATATGGGGAGACATATGCCGTAGTTCAAGACATTGTAAAACCAGAACCACTCAAACTACCAATTAATGCTATTGATTATGATACATATGATATTGATAAGATGACTGAGGCAGTAAGATTGCAAGCAAAAACTGGCAACCTTGTTGATACTGTTTTTAGATTTAGAAGTTCAACTATTATGTTGAAGATGTTCTTTCCTCAAATTTCAGTCCCTAAAAAATCTGATGTTCAAGATCAGATTAATAAAGTATATCCTGGCGCAAAACTGCAAAGTTACAGGGTAACAGACTATGAACCAGGGGAACCGGTTCTCCATGCAGAAGGTGCAGCATGGACAAAAAAATCAGGAAAAAATAAAGAAGGCGGACTCAATGAAAAAGGACGAAAGTCTTATGAAGCGCAAAATCCAGGATCTGACCTTAAGGCACCAAGCAAGAAGGTTGGAAATCCCCGTAGAGCATCGTTCTGCGCTAGAATGAAAGGAATGAAGAGCAAATTAACTTCTGCTAAAACCGCAAGAGATCCAGATAGCAGAATTAATAAATCACTTAGAAAGTGGAATTGCTGAGTAATTTATGTCTGATAATGTATATCTTGGTAATCCCAATCTAAAAAAAGCAAATACTGCAATTGAATTTACTCAAGAACAAATTTTTGAGTTTATGAGATGTAAAGAAGATCCTGTATATTTTGCTAATAACTACATAAAAATTGTTTCTTTGGATGAGGGTCTTACTCAGTTTCATCCATATCATTTCCAAGAAAAATTAATTAATAATTTTCATGAGAATAGATTTAACATCTGTAAAATGCCCCGCCAAACTGGCAAAAGTACTACAGTTGTTTCTTATCTTCTTCATTATGCGGTATTCAATGACTCTGTTAATATTGGTATCCTTGCTAACAAAGCAGCAACTGCTAGAGAACTTTTAGGAAGATTACAAACTGCATATGAGAACTTGCCCAAATGGATGCAGCAGGGTATTATTGCATGGAACAAGGGATCTCTAGAGTTAGAAAATGGCAGTAAGATATTGGCAGCTTCTACGTCTGCAAGTGCTGTCCGAGGCATGTCGTTCAACATCCTTTTCCTTGACGAATTTGCATTCGTTCCAAACCATGTTGCAGACTCGTTCTTTGCCTCTGTTTATCCTACTATTACTTCTGGTAAAAACACCAAGGTAATTATTGTATCAACACCACATGGTATGAATCACTTCTACCGTATGTGGCATGATGCAGAGAAAGGTAAGAGTGAATATATCCCCACAGATGTTCACTGGTCTGAAGTACCAGGTAGAGACACTAAGTGGAAAGAGACTACAATTGCTAATACTTCAGAAGCACAATTCAAAGTTGAGTTTGAATGTGAGTTTCTGGGATCAGTCAATACTTTGATTGCTCCAAGTAAATTGAGAACTTTAATTTACGACAATCCAATTCAAAGAAATGCTGGATTGGATGTATATAAACCCCCAGAAGAAGACCATGATTATGTGATGACAGTTGACGTAGCAAGAGGAGTTGGAGAGGATTATTCTGCTTTTGTAGTCTTTGATATTACAGAATTCCCACATCAAATTGTTTCTAAGTATAGAAATAATGATATAAAACCAATGCTATTTCCAAATATCATTTATGAAATAGCAAAAAATTATAATAGTGCTTATATCTTATGTGAAGTTAATGATATTGGCGATCAGGTTGCAAGTATTCTTCAATATGATTTAGAATATCAAAACCTTTTAATGTGCTCCATGAGAGGTAGAGCAGGTCAAGTTGTGGGGCAGGGATTTTCTGGTAAGAAAACTCAATTGGGAGTTAAGATGTCCAAGACTGTCAAGAAGGTTGGATCACTTAATCTAAAAACTATGATTGAGGAAGATAAACTTATCTTCAATGACTATGAGATTATTTCTGAGTTAACAACATTTATCTCAAAGCACAATTCATTTGAGGCAGAAGAAGGTTGTAATGATGACCTGGCAATGTGTCTTGTCATATATGCATGGTTAGTCCAGATGGACTATTTTAAAGAACTAACAGATCAGGATGTTCGTAAAAGATTATATGAAGAGCAAAAAAATCAAATTGAGCAAGACATGGCACCATTTGGATTTTTGAATGACGGATTGGATGATGACAGTTTTGTAGATTCTGAAGGTGATACATGGAGCAAGGCAGATGAATATGGAGATAGATCTTTTATGTGGGAATATGGGTAATGGATCTAGATGGTCAAATAAAACTTGGTCACCTTTTATTGCAAGATAGAAAATGCAGATCTTGTGGAGAGGTAAAAAATCTTATAGAAAGTTTTTATAGAACAAGAAAAGATAGAGGACCTGTAGTTTCTTCATATTCATATGAATGTAAGGATTGTACTATAAAAAGAATATTAAAAACAAAAAAACCTAAAGTTAAGGATTGGGAATATCCAGATTGGTAGTTCGCGTCATGTTTCCCCTATGAAAAGTGACTTTTTAATAAATATTTCTAAAATGAGATCACGGAGAATCAAAACATGGCGACTCCTCAATTATCTCCTGGCGTATTAGTCAGGGAGGTTGACCTAACCGTAGGAAGAGCTGATAATGTCTTAGATAATATTGGTGCAATTGCCGGACCTTTCCAGATTGGACCTGTTGAAGAAGCAATTGATATTATTACAGAACAAGATCTTACCAATACCTTTGGTAAGCCACTTTCAACTGATACTCAATATGAGTATTGGATGAGTGCTGCAAATTACCTTTCCTATGGAGGAATTCTTAAGGTAGTAAGAGCAGATGATACTAACCTCAATAACTCGAATGCTGGAGTAAGTCTTGCTTCGACAACTGCACTGAAGATTAAAAATTATGATGACTACCAGCAGAATTATAAGAGTGCTACCAACTTCACTTATGCTGCAAAGAACCCAGGTACGTGGGCAGACGGACTAAAGATTTGTGTTATCGATGATTTTGCAGACCAAGTAATTGGAATTACAACAGTTAATCTTGCAAATACAGGTGCAACAATTGGATTTGGTGTTACTGCAACATTAAACAATGTAGTAGTTCCTGGAACAGGATCAACTTCAGCATTCACTGGTTTCCTTAAGGGAATTATTACTGGAGTAACAACTGATGCTACTGGTGGAAATAGCACCATCGATGTTAAAATTGTTTCTCGCGTAGAGACAGTTGGTGGTGGATCCACAGAAACTGCAATCACCTATCAAGAAGGTTCTACAACAAGAGCATTTGGAACAGCGGTTCCTCTTGATTTTGTGACGAGTGCTGGTATTAATAGCACAGGACTTCATGCAACTAGATATACTCCAGCAACTCAAGTTGATTGGTATGATCAACAGACTTTGGGTCTGACAAATGCAACGACTTTCTGGAAGTCTATTGCACCAAGACCAATATCTAACGTCTATACGACTGATAGAAGTGGTAAGAATGATGGACTACACGTTGTAGTTGTAGATGATAAAGGTTCCGTTACTGGAATCAAAGGGAACATCATTGAAAAGCATATCAATCTTTCTAAAGCAGGAGATGCAATTTCAAATGTAAATGCTCCTCAAAGAATTTTCTACAAAGATTATCTTGCAGACTACTCTGCTAATGTTTATGCAGGTTACAATCCATCACAAGGACTTGATACTGTTAAACTAACAACTCCAAGAGCAACTGGATTCTCTGCAGGATTTACACCAGTAACTACTGGAGACGGTCTCTGGGGATTGGATGCACAAGGAGTTACTTACTCCGCACTGGGTAATGTAAATTATACCTTTGCTGGTGGTGTCGATTATTCCGCAACTGGTGGAATGAAGGCAGAACTCTCTAATCTAATTACAGCATACGGACTCTTCTCCAACAAAGATGAGATTGAAGTTGACTATATGATCATGGGTCCTGGTTGTGCTACTGAAGCAGAATCCCAGGCAAAAGCAAATTATGTTATCTCTCTTGCAGAATCAAGAAAGGATTGTGTTGCGACTGTTGGACCACACAGAACTAATCTGGTTGGACTTACTAACACAAATACTCAAACAGACAATCTAATTAACTACTTCAGTTCACTTTCATCTTCATCATATGCAGTTCTTGATAGTGGATATAAGTATCAATATGATAGATTCAATAACGAATTCCGTTATGTCCCAACTAACGCGGACGTTGCTGGATTGATGAATCGCACATCCTTGGTAGCATATCCTTGGTTCTCACCTGCTGGTCAACAGCGTGGTATTATCAACAATGCAGTTAAACTTGCATATAATCCAAATAAAGCACAAAGAGATCGTCTCTATCCTGCAAGAATTAACTCCTTTATCACCACACCTGGTTTAGGAACACTCCTTTTCGGTGATAAGACTGCTCTTGGATATGCATCTGCATTCGATAGAATCAACGTTCGCCGCTTGTTCCTCACAATTGAGCAAGCACTGCAAAGAGCAGCAGAAGCACAACTCTTTGAACTCAATGATGAGTTGACGAGAGCAAACTTTAGAAATATTGTTGAACCATATCTTCGCGATATTCAGGCAAAGCGAGGTCTTTATGGATTCGCTGTTATCTGCGATACCACGAACAACACTCCTGACGTTATTGATAATAATGAGTTTAGAGCAGACATCTTCCTGAAGCCTGCTAAGTCGATCAACTACGTAACACTTACCTTCGTTGCAACCAGAACTGGAATCAGTTTTGAAGAAGTAACTGGTAGAGTTTGATAACATTATCTAAATAAAAAAAGGAGGATTAAAAAATGGCACATTCAATCGAAAAAATTAAATCAACTCTGAAGGGCGGCGGCGCTCGCCCTAATCTATTCCAGGTAAACTTAACTAGTTTTCCTGGTGGAGCTGATTATGATTCAGACGAGTTTTCAGTACTCTGCAAGGCTGCTCAGTTGCCTGCATCTAACATCGCTTCAATCGATGTTCCTTTCAGAGGAAGAATCTTTAAGGTTGCTGGAGACCGTACATTTGATACCTGGACTGTAACAGTCATCAATGATAATGACTTCAAAATTCGCACTGCCATGGAAGCATGGATGCAATTTGTTGGTCAGTATGCTGATGGTTCTGGTGCAACTGATCCAGGTTCATATCAAGTTGATGCTGAAGTTCTTCAGTTTGCTAGATCAGCAACTGCACTTAGTGCAAAAGATGGTCAAGGACTGTCAAATGCAAAGCAGTATAAGTTCTACGGAATTTTCCCAACCAACATCAGCGCAATTGACCTTTCATATGATACTGGTGACACAATTGAAGAATTCACTGTAGAATTCCAAGTTCAGTATTGGGCACCTTCAAATCTATCTGGAAGCGAAAATACACCCGGAGTCTGATCTAATAAATAGATCAGACTAAAGTTCCAATATAATAATGGCAAAACTGTTTGGGTTCTCGATAGAGGACAACGAACCACTCTCACCGTCAGCAGTCAGTCCCGTTCCTCCTAATAATGAGGATGGGTCTGACCACTACATGAGCAGTGGTTTTTTTGGTACTCATGTTGATATTGAAGGTGTTTTTAAAACTGAGTTTGATTTAATCAAACGATATCGTGAAATGTCACTCCACCCAGAGTCGGACAGTGCAATTGAGGATATTGTAAATGAGGCAGTTGTCTCAGATTCAAATGATAGTCCTGTACAAATAGAACTTTCAAATCTAAATGCCAGTGATGGTATTAAATCTAAGATTAGAAAAGAGTTTAAGTATATTTTAGATTTATTGGATTTTGATAAAAAAGCACATGAGATTTACCGCAATTGGTATATTGATGGTAGAATCTATTATCACAAAATTATTGACTTAAAGAAACCTGAAGAAGGAATTCAAGAGTTGAGATATATTGACGCAATGAAAATGCGTTATGTTCGTCAACAAAAGAAAAAACCAAACGATGGTAGAAATAATCAATTAGTTAATACTAGAGATCCGAATCCTATGGATTATGATTTCCCAGAGATTGAAGAGTATTTCATCTACAATCCTAAGTCTTCATATGGTGGAAACCCTATGCAGTCTAGTTCAAATCAAGGAATTAAAATTGCAAGAGATGCAATTACATATTGTACTTCAGGACTTGTAGATAGAAATAAAGGAACGACTCTTTCATATCTTCATAAAGCAATTAAGTCACTTAATCAATTAAGAATGATTGAGGACTCTTTGGTAATCTACCGTCTAAGTAGAGCACCAGAACGTAGAATTTTCTACATTGATGTTGGTAATCTGCCGAAGCAAAAAGCAGAACAATATTTGCGTGATGTTATGATGCGTTATCGCAACAAACTCGTATATGATGCAAACACTGGAGAGATTCGTGATGACAAAAAATACATGGCAATGCTTGAGGACTTCTGGCTTCCCAGGCGTGAAGGTGGAAGAGGAACAGAAATCACCACTCTCCCTGGCGGACAAAACTTGGGCGAAATCACTGATATTGAATATTTTAAAAAGAAACTCTACCGTTCGCTTAACGTCCCACCATCACGAATGGATGGAGAAGGTGGGTTTAACTTGGGGAGATCTTCTGAGATCTTAAGAGATGAACTCAAGTTCACTAAGTTTGTTTCTCGTTTAAGAAAGAGATTCTCCAACATGTTTAATGACATGCTGAAGACCCAATTGATCCTAAAGAATGTAATTACTCCTGAAGATTGGGATGTAATGAGTGAGCATATTCAATATGACTTCCTTTATGATAATCACTTCTCAGAACTGAAAGAAGCAGAATTGATGAATGAGAGACTTGCTCTTGTTGCAACTGCAGAACCATATGTTGGCAAGTATTACTCACAAGATTACATTAGACGTAATATCTTGCGTCAAACTGATATGGAAATTGTAGAGCAGGATGCAATTATCAAAAAAGAAATTAAGGATGGAACTATTCCAGATCCTGCAACTATTGACCCTGCAACTGGATTACCTTTTGAAACAGAAGCATCTATGGATTTAGGAAAACCACAAATGGAACCTGATATTGATGGATCTTCAACTGAAGCACCAGAAATGCCCAAGGGTGGAGAGATATAAATATACCTAGTTGTTTACTATACAATTAAATGGATGACCTTTTAGATATGATTATTGCGGATGAGTCACCATCTCAAATCAGTGATGCACTTAAAGATGTTCTTTATGCAAAATCATCTGAAAGAGTTGATGCATTCCGTCCTTTAGTGGCTAATTCTGTATTCTCTGGAGAAGATCAGATTGAAGTTGAAGATGAAATTGAAGCAGATGAAGAAGAGTGATTATAAATAACTATTATAAAAATGAACTATAAAAAATAATGGCACATAATCCGGTCGGTATTAATTCAGCACTTCCTATTACTACTTCATCTGCAAGAGGTGTGGATACAACGGCACATAAAACAGATGCTTTGAGGGTTGTTGCAGTTGGTGCTGGAGCACATGTTGCCATTGGCACTCTTCCAACAGCAACAACTGCTAATTATTATGTTTCAGTTGGTGAGGAAGAAGTTATTACTTTAGGTGCTTGTAGAAATCAAAAAGTAATTGGTCTTTCTACAACAGGAACAACAACTGTTATTGATTTTCCTGAGGGAACGGGTTCTCCTTTCCAAGTAGGAGATGCCGTCACATTGACTGCAGAAAATCAAGATTATTGGAATTTTACCCATAAAATTGTTGCTTCTGTTAATAATACTGCTGGTATTAGTGGATTCTATAACACAAGAATTACTGTAAATAATGATTATGGTGTTGGATATGCTCATACTGCTTTAATTTCTACCAATTTTGCAGAACTTAGAGGTTCCTTTATGGTTGCCGCATTGGGAACTGGATCTGGAACACTTCATTATCAACAAATACAATCAAGTAAGGGTGCAAACGGATGAAACTGATTAGAGAAGAATTAGAATCAGTAGAATTTATCGTCGAATCTAAGAACGGTAAAAAGTCTATGTATATTGAGGGAGTATTCCTTCAAGGTAACATCAAGAACCGTAATGGTCGTATGTATCCTATGGAAACACTTCGTCGTGAAGTTGGTAGATATAACGAAAATCATGTTCAGTCAGGTAGAGCACTTGGTGAACTTGGACACCCCGATGGTCCAACAGTAAATTTAGATCGTGTATCTCATAAGATTATTTCTTTAAGAGAAAGTGGATCTAACTTTATTGGTAAGGCAAAAATTCTGAGTACCCCTATGGGTAAAATTGCATCTTCACTTATTGAAGAAGGTGTAAAACTTGGAGTTTCATCTCGTGGTATTGGTTCATTAAAGCAGACCCGTGAGGGTGTTAACATTGTCGGTGACGACTTTATGTTAGCAACTGCTGCCGATATCGTTGCCGATCCTTCTGCACCCGATGCTTTTGTTGAGGGTATTATGGAAGGTAAAGATTGGGTATGGGATGGCGGCATTCTTCGTGAGAAGTATGCAGAAAAAACATACAAACAGATTAATACGTTAGTAGATCAGAAGCAACTTGACGAACAAAAGTTAAGTATATTTAATGATTTCCTTACGAATCTTTAATTTTATAAATAAATATAGTTTTAATACGGAAAAAACGGAGAGTTCACATGTCTCGTGGAAAACAATTACAAGAAATGGAAGTAAAGACACCCCAATCTAAGACAGCTGTAAATGCTGGAGCACAACCTGCAGAAGCTATGCCTAAGCTTACTACAGGTGGTACTCCTCCTACTTACGAAGATCTTGGCGGTCCTACCCCAGAGAATTACAAAGTCGATGATGATTCAGCAAAACTGAAGACTCCCGGCGGAACTCTCAAGCAAGTAAAAGACGTTGTAAACAAAGGAGCAAAAGCAGCAGATTCCATGAAAGGTATGAAGGAAGAAGAGGTAGATCTTTCCTCTGAGAACACTATCGAAGAAGAGGAAACCTCTACTGAAGAAGTGGTTGCAGAAGAAGAAGTAACCGAAACTGTTGCCGAGTACGACATCGAAGAGGACGTAAATGCTCTCCTCGGTGGTGAGGAACTCTCCGAAGATTTCAAAGAAAAAGCAAAAACCATCTTCGAAGCAGCAATCAACTCTAAGGTTGCTGCTGTTAAAGAAGAATTAAAAGCACAATATCAAGAGAAGCTTGCTGAGGAAATCGAAGCAGCAAAAGAATCACTCGCTGAACGTGTTGATTCTTATCTTGAGTATGTTGCTGACGAGTGGTTCGAAGAGAATGCACTCGCAGTAGAAGCAGGTCTTAAGACCGAAATGACCGAATCATTCCTTGAAGGAATGAAGGGTCTATTTGAAGAACATTATGTATCAATCCCTGAAGAAAAATATGATGTGCTTGAAAGCATGGTAGAAAAATTAGATGATATGGAAACCAAACTCAATGAGCAAATTGAGAAGAATATCTCACTCAATGGTCGTCTCTCAGAGGCAACTGCTGACGGTATCTTAGATCAAGTCTCCGAAGGTCTAGCACAGACCCAGAAAGAGAAGCTCGCCTCACTTTCCGAAAGTGTAGAGTTTGAAAGTGAAGGTCAATATCGTGAAAAACTGGTAACACTTAAGGAGTCATATTTCTCCGATAAGAAATCGCCAGTAGCAAAAACCGAAACCCTGTCCGAAGGTGTGGATGAAGCTGGATCTGAGTCATTCTCAAGTTCAATGGAAACCTATCTGAAGACCTTAGGTTCTTTCGGTAAGCAAAACTGAATTTAACATTAAATCAAACTAAACACTTAAAGGTAAAAAGCAAATGTTCCAATCCGAGCATCTGCAGGAAAAGTGGGCACCCCTTCTCAATGCTGAAGGATGCGATGAAATCAAAGATTCCCATCGTCGTGCAGTAACCGCTGTCCTGTTAGAAAACCAAGAAAAATTCCTTAGAGAGTCTTCCTCCTTCCATCAAGGTGGAATGCTAAATGAGGCAGCACCTAACGTCAACACCCAGTCTGGAGCCAACCCTGGTTTCGGTGCTAATGCAACTTCGCCTGTTGCTGGTTTTGACCCCGTTCTGATCTCCTTGATCAGACGCTCTATGCCTAACCTGGTCGCATATGACCTCGCAGGCGTACAACCAATGAGTGGTCCTACTGGACTCATCTTCGCAATGCGTTCGAAGTACACCTCACAGGCAAGCACCAACGAGGCATTCTTCGACGAAGCAGATACGGCATTCTCTGGACAGAACAGCAACAGAGACCTTACTACAGGATTTACCGATGCCGCTGCAGGTTTAGGTACTACCGCACAAGGTAGCGGATCCAACCCCGGAGCACTGAACCCAATTGGTACAGCATCTTCGACCGGATATAATGTCGGTCAGGGTATGCGTACCGATGCTTCTGAAGCACTCGGTGATGCAGATGCAAATGCCTTCAACCAGATGGCATTCAGCATTGAGAAAGTCACCGTTACCGCCAAGTCACGCGCCCTGAAGGCTGAGTACAGTTTAGAACTGGCACAAGACCTTAAGGCAATTCATGGTCTTAACGCTGAAGCAGAACTTGCTAACATCCTCTCTACTGAAATCCTTGCGGAAATCAACAGAGAAGTCATCAGAACAATCTACAAGATTGCAGAACCTGGTGCAGCAACTAACGTTGCAACTGCTGGTGAGTTTGACCTCGACATCGACTCAAACGGACGTTGGTCTGTTGAGAAGTTCAAGGGTCTTCTGTTCCAAATCGAGAGAGATGCGAACGCTATCGCACAAAGAACTCGTCGCGGAAAGGGCAACATCATCATGTGCTCTGCTGACGTAGCGTCTGCACTGACCATGGCTGGTGTACTCGATTACACCCCTGCACTGAATGCTAACTTGAACGTTGATGACACCGGCAACACTTTTGCTGGAGTATTGATGGGCAAATTCCGCGTTTACATTGACCCATATTCTGCTAACGTTTCTGCTAACCAGTACTACGTTGTTGGATATAAGGGTTCTTCACCTTATGACGCAGGTCTATTCTACTGCCCATACGTTCCTCTTCAGATGGTTCGTGCAGTTGGAGAGAACACCTTCCAACCTAAAATCGGATTTAAGACCCGTTATGGTCTTACTGCTAACCCCTTCGCAGAAGGAACCACTGCAGGCGCAGGTCGTCTCCGTGTCAACAGCAACCGCTACTATCGTCGCGTTACTGTCAAGAACCTCATGTGATCCGTATTCACACGGTTTTACAAGACTCCCTTCGGGGGGTCTTTTTTTTGACTCTAAATAATCATGTAGAGATATAAAAAAAGAAATGCCCTACCATATCAAAACAAATAGTGTCATGAATCCCACGATTGGCGATGTATACTATAAAGGTGATAATGCCTGGTCAGAAACTTATGCTGATAGAAAAATTTATTCGGCAAAATCTAGTGCAGATGCTGTCAAAGCAACCACAGTTACTACCAACGGTGTGACGTATGCACCTAAGCATTTTGCAAATTCAACTGTAGTTAGTGAGTGATGGCAACTAGAAAAAAACCCGCAGATAGACCTGGGAATCCCATTGAGAATAGAAACTTCTTAGCACCAACTGGTTTTAAGTTTGCATTGAAGAGAAGTCCTGCTGCGGCATTTTTCTGCAACCAAGCAAATATTCCATCATTGGATCTTGGGGTTGCTCAACAAACAAGTTATCTTAAAGACATTGATATTCCTGGAGATAAGATTGTCTTTGGCGACTTAACTCTTAGATTTTTAGTCGATGAAGATCTATTTAATTATATGGAGATTCAAAATTGGATAAGAGGTCTTGGATATCCAGAGAAACTAAGTCAATTAGAAGATCTTAGTAAGGATGGAAAAATTATTAGTAAATTTGGACAGAAAGGTGAGAACATTTATTCTGATGCCACGTTACAAGTTTTAAGCAATAATCTTGTTCCTAAGTTTCAGGTGATGTTTAAAGATGTATTTCCATATTCGTTATCAACTATTACCTTCGATGCTACTGATACCGACATCGAGTACTTTACAGCAGACGTGAGTTTCAAGTATACTATCTATGACATGCAAGATATGGCTGGCAACACTTTATGATCGATCTTGATAAACTTCAAGAGATGTGGGAGGAAGATTCAAAAATTGATAGAGACAATCTACATGATGAATCACTGAGTATCCCATCTCTACATGCAAAATACTTTGAACTTTATAATACACTTTTTCTTTTAAGAAAGAAAGCAGAGCAACAAAGAAAAAATATAAGACACGAAAGATATGAATACTTCAGTGGTAAAGCAGACCCTGATGTATATGTTGAATCTCCTTTTCCTAAAAAAATTAGAGATAAAGATACAATGCAAAAGTATCTTGATGCAGATGAAAAACTATCTACAGTATGTTTAAAGATTGATTACTATGATACGATGCTTGTCTATATTGAGAGCATACTGAAGCAGATAACTAATAGAACTTATCAAATTAAAAACGCAATAGAATTCATGAGGTTTAATTCAGGACTAGGATAATGGATGAAGAATTCGAACCAAGTCAAGATTTTGATTACTCAGTTAATTTAACCATAGAGGATATTCACCTCCTACATCACTGTGTTTTAAGGAGAATAGAAAAATGGGAAGGATCTCCTGCTAGACATCCAATGGAACAACAACATCTTTGGTACTTAAGAGATTCTTTGTATAGAATGATATTAGAATATAAGTTTGAAAATATGTAATAAATATTAGTAGATGAATGGATCATCGTGATTGATACGACTGCCAACCTTGTTATATCTAAATCAAACGAAGTATTTTTAAAAATTAATACTGAACCTCATATAGAATACGAACTTAGAGATCACTTTAAGTTTGAGGTTCCTAATGCAAAATTTATGCCACAGTATCGTGGAAGGAATTGGAATGGAGAGATTCACCTTTACGATATGCGGTCTAAGCAAATCTATGTTGGTTTGTTAGATAAGATTGTTCAGTTCTGTGATAATTACGGATATAGTTATAAGTTTGAAGATAATAAATTCTATGGCACACCATTTGAAGAGAATGACCATATTTCATATGAGGGTGTTAAAGATTACATGCACTCTATTTGTTCACACACTCCTAGGAAATATCAAGTTGAGGGAGTATACGGTGCTCTAAAGCATAACAGAAAGTTACTGATAAGCCCCACTGCTTCAGGCAAATCTTTGATGATTTATTCTCTCGTGAGATATTATGTAAACCGAGGAGAAAAAATCCTTTTAGTTGTTCCAACGACATCTCTTGTAGAGCAGATGTACAAGGATTTTCTTGATTATGGTTGGGATGCTGATTCATATTGTCACCGTATCTATTCTGGTAGGGAAAAAAGTAATGAAGCTCCAGTGACAATTACGACTTGGCAATCTGTATATAAACTAGAGAGATCTTTCTTTGAAGACTATGGTGTTATTATAGGTGATGAAGCACATTTATTCAAGTCTAAGTCATTGATTAACATCATGACTAAACTTCATCATGCAAAGTATAGGTTTGGATTCACTGGTACGTTAGACGGCACACAGACGCATAAGTGGGTGTTAGAGGGACTGTTTGGACCATCATATAAAGTGACAAGAACTGATGAGTTAATGAGACAAGGACATCTTTCTCAACTTGATATTCAGTGTCTTGTACTTAAGCATCCTCCACAAAAGTTTGATGTATATGAGGATGAGATACAGTATTTAATAGGGCACGAACAGCGTAATAATTTTATTAAAAATCTATCACTCGATCTTAAAGGCAACTCATTGGTTCTTTTTCAAAGAGTAGAATCCCATGGCGCTATACTCTATGATAAGATAAATAAGAACAAGGGTGACAACCGTAAGGTATTTTTTATACATGGAGGTGTAAATGCCGAAGAAAGAGAATTGGTGCGAGAGATAACTGAAAGAGAATCTAACGCAATTATTGTTGCATCCTATGGAACTTTTTCTACAGGCATCAATATTAAAAATCTCCATAATGTTATCTTTGCCTCTCCAAGTAAGTCCAGAGTCCGCAATCTTCAAAGTATTGGACGAGTTCTTAGAAAAGGAAAAGATAAAGTAAAAGCAACTCTGTATGATATATCAGATGATTGCTCTACAAAAAACAGAAGAAATTACACACTCAATCATTTTATAGAAAGAATCAAAACATATAATGAAGAAAACTTTAACTATGAAATAATCACTATTCAATTAAAAGTATGATAGAAGACGATTTTTACTGTACACTCAAATTAAAATCAGGTGAAGAAATATTTGCAAAAGTAGCTGCATCTGAAGAGAGTGATAGAACTATGCTATTAGTTTCACATCCAATTGTTGTTGGTGAAATTAAAAGCAAGATTGGAGTTGTGGGATATAAAATAGAACCGTGGTTAAAAACAACAACAGATGACATGTTCATTCTTAATATGAATGATGTTTTAACAATGTCCGAATCGTCTGATATTGAAATGATAATGATGTACCAAGATTACATCAGAACAGCAAATAAACCAAAAGGAAATAATTCAACTATAGATCGTAAGATGGGTCGCTTAGGCAATATAAACGATGTAAAAGAGATTTTAGAGAAGATATTTAAGAGTACCTAAGCCATTCCTATGAACCCTAACAGAGTTATTCTATAGGACATTTGATAACTTGTCAAGTATATCTAAAGATGTTATAATTTATAGATAATATGAGATATTTTTATGATTCAACCAGGCATGACAAAAAGAAAAAGATCGGAACATTACGTCAATAATAAAGAGTTCCTTGCTGCTCTGATTGAGTATAGAACATTAGTTGAAATTGCTTATAGAAAAAAGTTTGGAGAGATTCTTTCAGAGCAAGATAAATCAGAAAGAGCAAGAAGGTTTGATACAAAACCACCTATTCCAAGATATGTTGGTGAGTGCTTTCTAAAGATTGCAAATCATCTATCATTTAAACCTAACTTCGTCAATTACATGTTTAAGGAAGACATGATCTCTGACGGAATTGAGAACTGCGTTCAGTACATACATAACTTTAACCCAGAGAAATCTCAGAATCCCTTTGCGTATTTCACTCAGATTATTCATTATGCTTTTCTGCGTCGTATTCAGCGAGAAAAAAGACAGTTAGAAATCAAGAACAAGATCATTGAACGGTCTGGTTTCAGTGAGGTGTTTGACGATAACAACACCCTTGACGGATCAAACTACTCAGAGTATAATAGCATCAAAGACGCTGTGCATTCCAAGCTCCGTAATTGATGAAAGTTGCAATCATTACCGATCAACACTTTGGTGCTCGTAAAAACTCTAAGTTATTTCACGACTACTTCCTAAAGTTCTATAATGATATTTTCTTCCCATACTTGGAAGAGAATGATATCAAAGTGGTGATTGATATGGGAGATACCTTTGACAGTCGTAAAGGTATTGACTTCTCTGCACTAGCATGGGCAAAGAATAATTACTACGATAGACTACAGGACATGGGCATTCGTGTTCATACTATCGTTGGTAATCATACTGCATATTATAAAAATACTAATGAGGTCAATGCTGTTGATCTTCTTCTGCGCGAATATGATAATGTTACGATTTATTCAGAAGCAACCGAAGTTAAGATAGATGATCGCAATATACTTTTTATTCCCTGGATCAATCAAGATAATGAAGAGAGCACTTTCAAATTTATTCAAAATTCAAATAGCAAGTGCGCGATGGGGCACCTTGAACTCTCAGGATTTAGAGCTCATAGAGGAGTCGTCATGGAGAACGGTCATGCAAGCGAGTTATATAAAAAGTTTGAGAAAGTCTTCTCCGGTCACTATCACACTCGATCAGATGATGGACGAATCTATTACTTGGGCAACCCCTATGAGATGTTCTGGAACGATGTAAATGATACTCGTGGATTTCACATCTTTGATACAGAAACTCTGGATCATACTCCAGTAAATAATCCATATAGGATTTTTTATAATGTATATTATGAAGATACCGATCATCAAACTTTTGATACTAGAGAATTTTCTAACAAAATTGTAAAAGTAATCGTTAGACAAAAATCTGATATTAAGAAGTTTGAAAAATTTATTGATAAGTTGTATGAGTCCAATGTAGCAGAACTAAAGATTGTAGAAAACTTTGTTATAGAAGAAGCAGAAGACTTTGAAGCATTTGAATCAGAGGATACTCTTTCTATTCTAAACAGATATATTCAAGAAGCAGAAATAAATCTTGATAAGTCAAGACTTCAAAATTTTATGAGGAAGACTTATCAAGAAGCATGTGAACTAATTTGAAATGTATATTCTAACAATCTATGGAAAAGAAACGGATGGTGCATATTCTGTAAATGATGAAGACGGCGAACAGATCCTTTATTTGTTTGATGAAGAGGATGATGCGATGAGATATGCTATGATGTTAGAAGAAGATGGAAGTCCTGAAATGCATGTTATTGAAGTTGAAGATGATATAATGATTAAGACTTGTGAGATACATGATTACAAGTACACTGTTATTACTAAAAATGACCTCGTAATTCCTCCAGAAGAAGCACATGATTTTATTTGAAAAAGTTCGTTGGAAAAATTTTCTTTCTACTGGAAATCAAAATACTGAAATTAATCTAACAAAACATCCTACCAATTTGATTATTGGTACGAATGGCGCTGGAAAGAGTACATTACTTGATGCTCTTACATTTGCCCTGTTTGGAAAACCTTTTCGCAAAATTAATAAACCACAACTTATAAATTCAGTCAATGAGAAAGATTGTATAGTTGAAGTTGAGTTTAGTATTGGAAATACTGATTGGAAAGTAATTCGTGGTATAAAGCCAAATATATTTGAGATTCATAAAGATGGATCTATATTGAATCAATCTTCTGCTGCACTTGATCAGCAGAAGTGGTTGGAGCAGAATGTATTGAAGATGAACTATAAGTCTTTCACTCAGATTGTGATTCTTGGTAGTAGCACTTTTGTTCCTTTTATGCAATTGACTGCTACAAATCGTAGAGAGGTGATTGAAGATCTTCTTGATATTCGTATCTTCTCATCGATGAATAATTTGATTAAAGATAAGATTAGAGGATTGCGTGAAGAGATTAAAGTCTTAGATCTTAAGAAAGAATCTCTCAATGATAAAGTTAGAATGCAGAAAAACTTTATTGAAGAGTTGGAACTTAGAGGAAAAGAAAATATCAAAAGCAAAGAAACTAAGATTCAGAATATCTTGGTAGAAGAAAATGACTTGATGAATAATAATGGTATCATAGAAGAAGATGTATTCAAGTTGAATAAAGAAGTTGAATATGTTACGGGTGCTACTAGTAAACTTCGTAAGTTGGGAAACTTGAAAGGTAAGATTTCTAACAAAGTATCAACTATTACTAAGGAACATAAATTTTTCACAGAGAATACGGTCTGCCCTACATGCACACAGTCTATTGAGGAAGACTTCAGAATAAATAAAATTAACGACGCTCAAACTAAAGCAAAAGAGTTGCAATCTGGTTATAAAGAACTAGAGCAAGCAATTAAAGGGGAAGAAGAACGAGAGCGTCAATTCACTACCCTATCAAAGGAGATTACTTCACTAACACATGGCATTTCTCAAAACAATATTAAGATCGCTGGATGTCAAAGACAAATCAGAGATCTGGAATCGGAAATTCAAAGAGTTGCCGAACAACTTGCAGATAGAAATATTGAAGATGAAAAGTTAGCGAATTTTCAGAACAGTCTACAAGCTACATACGACGATTTAGCATCAAAGAAGGACACAATCAACTATTACGATTTCTCGTATAGTTTACTCAAGGACGGTGGAGTCAAATCCAAAATCATTAAGAAGTATCTACCGCTGATAAATCAGCAAGTCAATCGGTATCTACAACTGATGGACTTCTACATTAACTTCACACTTGATGAGGAATTTAACGAAACCGTTCAGTCTCCAATTCATGAAAACTTTTCTTATTCTTCTTTCAGCGAGGGAGAGAAAATGAGAATCGACTTAGCACTCCTGTTCACCTGGAGGGAGGTGGCCAGAATGAAGAACTCCGTCAATACTAATCTATTGATTATGGATGAAGTATTTGATAGTTCTCTTGATGGATTTGGAACAGAAGAGTTTCTAAAGATTATTAGATTCGTAGTAAAGGATGCAAACATTTTTGTTATCTCTCATAAAGAATCACTTCACGATAGGTTTGCAGATGTGATTAGATTTGAAAAGATGAAGGGATTTAGTAGAATGGTTAGTTAAGAACTATTGCGTGATATTATAAAAGTATGAATTGTAACTAATATTTCATTAAGTTAGCATACGCACACTAAATAGTAACAGAATTGGAGAAATGGATTAATTAAACTCCCTATATTATTTCTTTTCATGTGGAGGGCATCATGCACAATCTAGTATCATTTAACCAACTAGCAGACTGGACTATGAGTCTTAATAGACTTAACAGAACTTTAGACACTACAATGGAGGAAAGCGATCAAATTAACGATTACTATGAATGTTTAATCGATTGTAATGACGATCAAGCAACATGTAAACGAGTTTGCAGAGCAATTCTAGTCTGACCGAGACCAACCAATTGGAGAACTGTCACTGAAAGCCCCCGCCGAAAGGTGGGGGTTTGGTAGTATAGGTGCATACGAGACAAACCACATGTCAGTCAAGCAAGAAATAAAATCTCAACTCGCCAAACTCCTTGCTACTGAGGACCTGGTAGTTGAGCACAAACAAACCCAGACTGCCTGCTTCAACGTTCACACCCGTGTCTTAACCCTTCCTATGTGGGACAAGGCAAGTGATATGGTATACGACCTTCTGGTGGGACATGAAGTGGGTCATGCATTATTCACACCCGATGAGAATTGGTTGGAGAAGGTAGCAGTTCCCCCCCAGTTTGTGAATGTAGTAGAAGATGCTCGCATTGAAAAGATGATGAAGCGCAAATATGCTGGACTAGCAAAAACTTTCTACCATGGTTATAAAGAATTACAAGCAGAAGACTTTTTCTCTATATCTGACAGCACTATTTCTAATCTTAATCTTGCTGATCGTGCAAATCTATACTTTAAGGTCGGTAATTTTGTAGACATTTCTTTTACTGAAGAAGAGATGGCAATCATTCATATGATTGAAGATTGTGAAACTTTTGATGAGGTCTTGCAAGCAGCAGAAGAATTGTATTTGTTCTGCAAGAATGAGAAAGAAGAAAAGGTTGATGATATGGAAATGCCATCAGAGGTTGGTGGTGAGTCTGATCAACCAGCAAGTGAATTGCCAGACATAGAACCTACTGAGTCTGAAGGTTCTGGTGATTCTGATGATATTGAAATGACTAATCAACAACCATCATCTTCAGGAGATTATGATGATGAACTTGAAGTCATGACTGCTGATGCATTACAAGAAAAGATTGAATCTCTTGTAGATAGTGGTGCAATTGATAATGTATATGTTGAAGTTCCCAAAGTTAATCTTGATGTGGTGATTGCCAAGAATGATGAAGTTCATTATGAGATTGACCGTTACTTCAATCATCAACAAAAGAAGTTTGTAGAACTTGATGTCTTTGGAGAGGTTGATGCGGAGTTTGTTAAGTTCAAGCGTTCTGCTCAGAAAGAAGTTAATTATCTTGTTAAAGAGTTTGAGTGTAAGAAGGCAGCAGATTCCTATGCCCGCGCCACAACAGCACGTACAGGTGTCTTAGATACAACTAAACTGCATACCTACAAATATAACGAAGATCTGTTCAGGAAAGTCACAACTCTTGCTGATGGTAAAAGTCACGGACTAGTCTTTATCCTTGATTGGTCTGGTTCTATGAGCCGTGTTCTATTAGATACTTGCAAGCAACTCTTTAATCTTGTTTGGTTCTGCAAGAAAGTTGGTATCCCGTTTGATGTTTATGCGTTTACTAATGAATGGGAACGTCCAGCATTTGATATTCACACTGGAGATGTTATCAAACCTGCAAAAATTGGAGACCGCACGGATAAGAAAGAATATACTCTTGCAATTAATGATGATTTTTCTTTGATGAATCTTCTTACGAGTAAGGTGAGTGGTAAAGAAATGGAGAAACAGATGAAGAACATCTGGCGTGTTGCTACTTATCACAATAGTTACTTTAAGGCAACCTTCGGAATATCTCCCCGATTAAGTCTTTCTGGAACTCCTTTGAATGAATCTCTTATTTCTCTTCATGAAATCCTGCCTAAGTTTCAAAAAGAAAATAAACTCCAGAAAGTTCAGTGTGTTATCTTAACTGATGGTGAAGCAAATGATGTTGGGTATAATGTTGAGATTATCAGACCTAATATGCAATACATTGGTCAACGTAGAATTCATCCTGGACATGGATTTCTTCGTGATCGTAAGACCGGAAACACATACAAGTTTGACTATGGGTGGCATAGTTTCACACAGACTTTGCTGACAAATATGCGTGATAAGTTTCCATCAGTAAACTTTATTGGTATGCGTGTTCTAGAAAGTCGTGGAGCAAACGACTTCATCAAACTCTATTACAATTATGGAGATACTGATTATGATAAAATTATGTTTGATTGGAGAAAGAACAGAAGTTTCTGCATCAAGAAATCTGGATATCATGCATACTTTGGATTGTCTGCAACTGCATTATCTCAAGATTCTGAGTTTGAAGTTGATGATGGTGCAACAAAAGCAAAGATTAAATCTGCTTTCCTTAAATCTTTGAAGACAAAGAAACTAAATAAGAAAGTTCTCGGTGAATTTATTTCTTTGGTGGCATGAACTGGAAAGAAATCGCACTTCAAAGTGAAACTAGCCCTAAGGTCCGTAAGGTTCTTTTAGAGGGACCTAAGAAATTAACAGATGCATGGTTGCTAGGTGCATTGAGAATTAAGTATGGACGGTTTGTAAAGTGACCCATAGAGGTTCAAAATTCCCGTCTTTTCGTCTATAATAACTTCAGTTCAAACAAACCACATGTCTCTCTCACCTGAGTTCATTCGCACTTCTCTTCAGGGATTGTATGGTGAGTCTGTTGCAGCTGCTGATATTCGTGCCTGGTGTGCTATGAATGGTGCGAACTATCAAACTGTTACCAACAAACTTGCTGATTACAAAACTAGTCGTGGAAAGTGGAACTTGACCGCACAAGAAAAACTAGAACAAACCTATCAGGCACCAACTGCTCTGCCTGCTGTTGAGCAAAACCTCATTCCCGCAAAAGATGATACCTTCGTCAGCTTTGGTAACTTCGCTGATATTAAAAAAATTATTAAGTCCAATCTATTTTACCCTACATTCATCACAGGTCTTTCTGGTAATGGTAAAACGTTTTCTGTGGAGCAAGCATGTTCTCAAACAAAACGAGAATTGATCCGAGTAAACATCACAATCGAAACAGATGAAGATGATCTTATTGGCGGTTTCCGTCTTGTTAATGGTGAAACCGTCTGGCACAATGGCCCAGTCATTGAAGCACTCCAGCGTGGAGCAATCTTGCTCCTTGACGAAATCGACCTTGCCTCAAACAAAATCCTTTGTCTCCAATCTATTCTCGAAGGCAAAGGAGTTTTCCTCAAGAAGATTGGCAAATTCATTACGCCCGCAGAAGGTTTCAACGTATTCGCAACCGCCAATACTAAAGGCAAAGGTTCAGAAGACGGACGATTCATTGGCACTAATGTGCTCAACGAAGCCTTCCTTGAGCGGTTCCCTGTAACCTTTGAGCAGTCCTATCCTGCTACTGCAGTAGAGCAGAAGATCCTTATGGCACTCTGTAGTGATACTGACTTCTGCAAGCGTCTCTGTGATTGGGCAGACATTATCCGCAAGACATTCTATGATGGTGGTATTGAAGAAATCATCAGCACTCGCCGCCTAGTTCATATCGTTCGTGCATACAGCATCTTTAATGATAAGGCAAAGGCAATTCAGGTTTGTGTAAATCGTTTTGATGATGAAACCAAGCAAGCATTCCTGGAACTGTACGACAAAGTTGATGCAGATTTCCAGATGCCTGTAGAAAATGATCGCATTTATGTGATTGACGGTGGAGCAAATATTTGATATAATATGACTAACGCATGGTCCTTTCTATTTGACGAATTAAATATGTCCAATCAAAATTATTGGGAAGAAGACGGATTCAGTATTGTTGGTAATCCAGGTACTGCATCTCCAGACACTATTGTTTTTGGTGGTTCTGCTCTTCCGGGTGGTATGGGTGATGATAGCATCACGTTTACTGCAGATGTTCCTAGTTCTAGGATAAATCCTTCAACTACTAACAGCAGACAAAAGTACAGTGAAGATGTAATCATCAAAGAATTGAAAGATTACATCGGTAGAACATATCAACAGCACTACTCTGCTGGTGATGATAAGATTCAGACTCTTGATCTTATTGAAGCATGTGGAGATGGTGAGGCATTCTGTCGCAGCAACATTCTCAAGTATGCGTCACGATATGATAAGAAGGGCACTGCCCGTCGTGACATTATGAAGATTCTACACTATGCTGTTCTTCTAATGCATTTCAATGACAAAAATGCACAACGTGAAACCTATCCTCAGTGAGATGAAACTGAAACCTACAACTATGAAACTGTCCGACAAAACCATTTCAGTCCTGAAGAATTTTTCTTCAATCAATCAATCAATCCTTTTTAAAGAAGGAAACAAACTTCGCACTATTAGTGTGATGAAAAACATTCTTGCTGAAGCAACCGTAACTGAAGAGTTTATGCAAGACTTTGGAATCTATGATCTTAATCAGTTTCTTAATGGTCTGTCACTTCACTCTAGCCCTGAACTTGACTTTGCCAATAATGGATATGTGATGATCCGTGAAGGTAAGTCTCGTTCTAAGTATTTCTTTGCCGATCCAAATGTCATTGTAACTCCCCCTGAAAAAGAAATCAAACTTCCTAGTGAAGATGTATCCTTTGAATTGAGCACAGATCAATTAGCACAATTACTTAAAGCATCTGCTGTGTATCAACTGCCAGATCTTTCTGCTGTTGGTGATAATGGTGTCGTTAAACTTGTTGTTCGTGACAAGAAGAATGATACTTCTAATGACTATGCTGTAGTCGTTGGTGAAACTGACTCTACATTCTCTTTTAACTTTAAGGTAGAGAATATCAAAGTCCTTCCGGGAACTTATGAAGTCGTTGTGTCACAAAAACTTTTGTCACGATTTACCTCTAAGAACCATGATCTGACCTATTATATTGCTCTGGAACCTGATTCTACTTTCGGATGAATATCTTTGTGACCTCTCCCAGTCCTTGGGAATCTGCCAGGGTTCTTCCTGACAAACATATTGTTAAGATGCCCTTAGAGACATGTCAGATGCTTGCTATTGTATGCTCTGACAAATGGGGTCATAACTTCGGCACTCTTCCTAGAGCAGATGGTACTCCCTATGCTACTGAGAAGGGTGCTTTTCGCAATCATCCCTGCACTAAATGGGCGAATGAGTTTGTGACCAACTGGCAGTGGCTCCTTGCTCATGGACTTGCTATGTGTGATGAGTACACTGCTCGTTATGGTAAGGTTCACACCTGCCAGAAGACTCTTCTAGCAGCAAAAGAGATACTTCCCACAGCAGATGTACAAGGTCGCAGTGGGAAGGAT
>Ga0307488_10000804_pt1 | contig 26232 bp, 27 predicted proteins | sample SB02metaG_FD_202248 | JGI IMG/M metagenome (GOLD analysis project Ga0307488, IMG submission 202248) | Sea-ice brine microbial communities from Beaufort Sea near Barrow, Alaska, United States - SB 0.2 | ecosystem: Environmental > Aquatic > Marine > Coastal | place: USA: Alaska | collected... | reverse complement strand
CACCCTAGAGCCTCACCTACTTGGTAATTTTAAATAACCAGCACACGGGTCCAGATGCGGCGAACAGCAAAAACGTTAGCCCCAACATAATCGGCGGCTGCAAAGAGTAGACTGCAAATAGTAACACTACAGCCAGTAACGCCACGAAAGGCACCTTACCCTTCAGGTCTAGGTCTTTAAAACTATAGTACTTAAAGTTGCTCACCATAAGCACTCCTAAGGCAGCGGTAACGATTGCCACCAGGTAGCTAAGACTTGGGCCATCAAAGCCATAATCGACGCCAGTCCAAACCATGCCCGCCATTACCCCAGCCGCAGCAGGTATTGGCAAGCCGGTAAAGTAACGACTGTCTGACACTTCTAATTGCACATTAAAGCGCGCCAGACGCAGTGCGCCACCGGCGACATAGACAAAGGAGGCTACCCAACCAAAATTACCTAAGCTTTGTAACGACCAAGAAAACAGTACCAATGCTGGCGCAACGCCAAAAGCCACTACGTCGGCTAGACTGTCGTATTCAGCGCCAAATTTACTGGTGGTATTGGTAAGACGAGCTACCCTGCCATCTAACGTATCTAACACCATAGAGATGAAGATGGCGATGGCTGCATTTTCAAAATCGCCACCCATACCAGCGACCACTGCATAAAAGCCAGAAAACAAGGAGGCGGTGGTAAAACTATTGGGGAGAAGGTATACGCCTTTTGCGGGCTTCTTAACGACGACTTCTTCTTCGTTATTCGGCTGTTCGGAAGTATCTTGACTCATGAATAGACTGCTCTTTTAATGGATTGGCGCTAGCTTAACATGCCTGCAGGACAATACTAAAACCCTAGACAAACAAAAGGCCGTAAATACGACCTTTTGCATGGATATATACCCGTCTGACTCGCTCTATATACTCAGCACCTTGTCACCACGGGCAATACCAGAAACACCCGTTCTTACGGTTTCCAGCACATAAGCTTCACCTATGGCACTGATAAAAGCGTCTAACTTACTCTGATCACCAATGAGTTGCACTGTGTAAATACTACTAGTGACATCAACAATCTGACCGCGGAATATATCCACAGTACGCTTCACTTCGTCACGGTGTTGACCCGTAGCCTTAAGCTTGATCAACATCATTTCGCGCTCAATGTGCTCACCCTCTGTCAGGTCTACCAACTTCACTACTTCGATCAACTTATTGAGCTGTTTGGTAATTTGCTCAATAACACGGTCACTGCCAGACGTGGTGACTGTTAGGCGAGACAAGGTCGGGTCTTCCGTAGGTGCCACGGTCAAAGTTTCAATATTAAAGTTACGCTGAGAAAACAACCCCACTACACGAGACAAAGCGCCGGCTTCATTTTCCAACAATACCGCAATAATATGTCTCATTAGGTACGCTCCGTCTTACTCAACCACATATCACGCATCGATGCCTTTGGCACTAGCATTGGATACACATGCTCGTCGGGGTCAACATGAACATCAAGGAACACCAACTCGTCTTTTAAGGCAAAGGCTTGCTCCAAAGCTGGAACTAGCTCCGCTAGAGTTTTAACCGTAATGGCCTTATGGCCATAGGCACTGGTGAGCTTGTGGAAATCAGGTAGTGATTTCATGTAAGACTGAGAATGGCGACTCTCGTAATTCATGTCCTGCCACTGGCGCACCATACCAAGAGATTGGTTATTCAAGCACACAATCTTCACTGGAATGTCATATTGACTGCAGGTAGAGAACTCCTGCAAATTCATTTGAAAACTACCTTCGCCGGTGACGCAAACCACTTCAGCATCTGGATAATGCAGCTTAACGCCCATGGCCGCAGGGAAGCCGAACCCCATGGTGCCTAGGCCACCAGAGTTGATCCACCGGTTGGGTTTATCAAACTTGTAGTATTGAGCAGCAAACATTTGATGCTGACCTACGTCAGAACAAATGTACGCATCACCCTTAGTGACTTCATAGAGCGCTTCAATTACCTGCTGAGGCTTAAGCAACCCATTATCATTAACTTCGTAGCGACCACCGTGACGCAGACGCCAATGATCGATTTGACTCCACCATTCAGTAATCGCTTCTACATTTGGCTGCCGTTCACTTTTGGCCAATAAGCCCAGCATTTCTTGTAGCACACTCTTTGCTGGACCCACAATTGGCACATCTACAGCAATGGTTTTAGAGATCGATGAGGGGTCAATATCAATATGAATAATCTTGGCCGTAGGACAGAACTTCTCTGTTGCATTGGTGACTCGATCATCAAAGCGCGCACCGATACTCAAAATTAGATCTGAATTATGCAGCGCGGTATTGGCCTCATAGGTACCATGCATGCCCGGCCAACCCAGCCACTGGCGATCACTTGCCGGATAACCACCCAACCCCATTAAGGTAGTGGTGACTGGAAAGTTTAGCGCCCGCGCGAGTTCGGTTGCTTCTGCAGAGGCTCTCCCTCCAACAGTGCCACCGCCCACAAGAATGACTGGGCGCCGCGCCGATAACATAAGGTCAACGGCTTTTTTAATTTGGCCACTGTGCCCCCGAGTCGCTGGGCTATAAGAACGCATAGAAATTGATTCAGGATAGCTGTATTCAAACTTATCCGTTGGGGTCGTCATATCCTTAGGGATATCGATGACCACGGGTCCCGGACGGCCACTTGAGGCAATGTAAAAAGCCTTCTTGATAATGGTAGGAATTTCGGAGGGGTGTTTAACCGCAAAGTTATGCTTAACAACAGGACGGGAAACCCCCATCATATCGGTTTCTTGAAAAGCATCTTCGCCAATCAGGGTACTAGGCACTTGCCCACACAGCACCACCATTGGAATTGAATCCATAAACGCCGTCGCAATACCCGTGATCGCATTGGTCGCACCAGGACCTGAGGTAACAAGCACTACGCCTGGTTTACCAGATGCGCGCGCATAGGCGTCGGCCATATGGGTAGCGGCTTGTTCGTGCCGAACTAAAATATGTTTCACTTGGTCTTGTTGGGCCAAGGCATCATATATGTGTAATACAGAGCCACCTGGGTAGCCGTAAACATACTCGATTTTTTGATCCTGTAGGCTGCGGATCACCATTTCTGCGCCGGAAAGCATTTCCACTGTCATTATCCTCTCTCCGCATTCAAAAAGAAGCGGATATTATTTGTCTGAGATCTATCTCATGTAACCATCGATGAACCACGGGCAGCGCTTGTAGCCAGACCGCAATATCGTGCAGGCACTGATGTGCCTATAGTGGTGACGCTCGGAGATCTAGCATTGTCGGGTTGCAACGTGCATAGAAATCAGGGCAGACAAGCGAAAGGGTACTGCTTACCGTATCACAAACGCGAGGGATTACCTGCGCGACATGTGCATCAACCTAAAGCATGAATTTTCACACGCCAAGGCCTGCAATTCAATACCTTAAGGGTAAAACAGAGGTGAATATATTATAAACTCAGAAAACTCTAGGCAACTTTTGCAGGCCCGCTACAAACATTTGGTGGTATAGTGGCGATCGAATAGCAAAACATTTTAGTTTGAGGTGGTCTTATGTCTAGTTTAGAGTTACGAAATCGCGACCGAGTGATTGAAGAGCTGCGTCTTTTCCTAAAAAAAATCTGTGTTGAACCCGAAATTATCACTCACTCCTTAGCCATTACCCGAGAATTAATAGACGCAGACAATGCCGACGCTATTATTGCGCAAAGAATTTCCGACAGCACCAACGTTAAAATAACCGACGAACACAGCGATGCTGACAGGCTATTTCTGCAGGTATTACGAGAAGTTGTGAGAGATGAAAAGGCCATGTATTAAACTGGGCCTGTTCATCTAATAGTTTTCACATGAGTACCAAAGCTAATGCTTGAGCGCCACCCCAAATGTTAGCTTGGCATGCTCTACGTCAGTCAATATCACTTGCCCTGGCAGATAATCACCAGCGAGCAGCTTTTGCGCTAGGGGATTTTCCAAATGCCGCTGGATGGCTCGCTTTAACGGTCTGGCGCCGTAAACGGGATCGAAGCCAGCATCCACCAACAAATCTTTCGCCGCATCAGTTAACTGCAGGCTCAGATCATGCTCTTGTAAGCGCTCATGCAGGCGTAATAATTGGATATCGGCAATCTCACGCACATGTTCTTTTGCTAATGGGTGAAACACCACTAACTCATCAATACGGTTGAGCAACTCTGGCCTAAAGTGATTACCCACTATCTCTAATACGGCGGCAGACATCTGCTCGTACTGACTTTCATCACTCATGGATTGAATCACATCAGAGCCCATATTCGAGGTCATCACAATCACGGTATTACGGAAATCTACAGTACGGCCTTGGCCGTCTGTGAGCCTTCCGTCTTCTAGCACCTGCAATAATATGTTGAAGACATCGGGGTGAGCTTTTTCCACTTCGTCTAATAGCAGCACCGAATAAGGTCGGCGACGCACGGCTTCCGTCAAATAACCCCCTTCTTCATAACCCACATAACCTGGAGGGGCGCCAATAAGTCGAGACACAGAGTGCTTTTCCATAAACTCTGACATATCTATACGCACCATAGACTCTTGTGTATCAAACAGAAAAGTGGCCAAAGATTTACACAGTTCAGTTTTACCTACACCCGTTGGACCCAAGAATAAAAACGATCCGTTAGGTCGATGTGGGTCTGCTAGACCAGAGCGTGAGCGACGCACAGCATTGGCAACGCTAGACACTGCTTCTGTTTGCCCAATCACCTGCTGGTGCAATACTTGCTCCATATTTAACAACTTCTCTCGCTCACCCACCAGCATGCGACTCACAGGAATACCGGTCCACATGCTCACCACTTCTGCAATCTCCTCTTCACCTACCCTACTCCGCAACAAGGTTGTCTCTACGTCTTCAGTCTCATGCGCGGCTTGCAGCTTCTTTTCTAAATCTGGAATGGTTCCATACTGGAGTTCAGACATTATCCCCAAATCACTATTGCGACGCGCCACTTCTAACTTTTGCTGCGCAACTTCTAGATCTTCTTTAAATTGTTGCACACCATAAACAGAGGCCTTTTCTGCCTTCCAAATTTCCATCAGATCTGCAAATTGTTTTTCTTGTTGCGCCAACTCATCCTCTAAGTTTTTTAACCGCGCGGCGGCAGCTTTGTCCTTTTCTTTGGTCAGGGCTTCACGCTCGATCTTTAACTGAATGATATGCCGCTCAAGCCGATCCATTACCTCTGGCTTGGAATCCATTTCCATACGAATACGGCTACCCGCTTCATCAATTAAATCGATGGCCTTATCAGGTAACTGACGATCAGTGATATAGCGCTGAGACAATCGTGCAGCAGCAATGATGGCGGAATCAGTGATATCTACACCATGGTGTAATTCATACCGTTGCTTTAAACCACGCAAAATGGCAATGGTGGCCTGCTCTGATGGTTCACCTACGAATACTTTTTGAAAACGACGCTCTAAAGCCGCATCTTTTTCAATGTACTTGCGGTATTCATCAAGGGTAGTGGCACCGATACAATGCAGTTCTCCCCGCGCAAGGGCGGGCTTGAGCATATTGCCAGCATCCATAGCACCTTCGGCCTTACCAGCACCCACAATAGTATGAATTTCGTCGATAAATAAAATCACATTGCCTTCTTGCTTGCTCAATTCATTGAGCACACTCTTGAGCCGCTCTTCGAACTCGCCGCGATACTTTGCACCAGCGATAAGCGCTCCCATATCCAAACACAGCAATTGTTTACCGAGCAATCCTTCAGGCACTTCACCATTAACGATACGTTGGGCCAAGCCTTCTACGATGGCTGTTTTACCCACACCAGGCTCACCGATCATCACTGGGTTATTTTTGGTTCTACGCTGCAACACTTGAATAGCACGACGAATTTCATCATCACGGCCAATCACCGGGTCTAACTTGCCTGCTGCAGCTAGTTCGGTAAAGTTGATGGTGAATTTATCTAACGCCTGCCGTTCTTCTTCGGCGCCCTGACTGTTTACTTTATCGCCACCGCGCAGCTTATCGATGGCTTGAGTTAGATTAGCTGTTTTTACACCCGCTTTAGCTAGCAAGTCTCCTACACCACTTTTATCTTGCACCAAAGCTACAATTAACTGCTCACTAGAAACGAATTGATCACCTAATTTACCAGCCGCTTTTTCAGCCACATTAAAAAGTCGCGACAAGCCATTACCAAAGTGAACATCACCACTGTCGTTGGCTACTTTAGCCATGTTATTTAGGCGCTGGCTTAACTTAGTTTGTAACATCGGCATATCGGCGCCCGCTTGCACTAACAAAGATTGTGCAGAGCCTGCTTGTTGTTGCAACAAAGCACTAAGCATGTGCTCAGATTCGATAAATTGATGATCTAAAGAAAGGGCCAAAGATTGGGCTTCGCCCATGGCTTCTTGTAACCGGTTGGTGAGTTTTTCAAAACGCATAATAGATCCTCAATAATACTCGCCAGCGCTTTCCAGAAAGGTCTGAATAAGATGCCGCAGTCATTAACTTGTGACTTATTTATGGGGTCTTAGGTGTGCCATTTCAAGTAATAGCCACCTTAACATTAGAAAGGTCTAAACCATCCAAATCAAACTAGCCATGCGCCCACTTTGGGGGTCACGCCGATGGGAATAAAACTGGCTAGGGTCTGATAGAGTGCAATGCTCTCCACCAAAAACCTGAGTCACGCCCAGTCCAGCCAACTCTTTGCGGGCTAAGGCATATAAATTGCCTAACCATTTATTAGGCTTGGTGGTGATTGGAGTGAACTCGTTACTAGCATGGGTAGGATCGACGCCAAAGGCCTGCAGTACGTTAACCCCTACCTCAAACGCAGCAGGACCAATCGCTGGACCCAGCCATACCAAAACCTCATTGGGATTAGAGAACTGAGCTACCATTTTACTGACAATACCATTGGCTAAGCCTTGCCAACCGGCATGCACTGCTGCCACTTGGGTACCCGCCGTGTTACATAAAAGAACGGGCAGGCAATCGGCGCTCATCACCACACAGGGCCAGTTTTTTGTGTGTGTAAAGCTGCCATCGCAATCATACAAACCCGCCGGTGCAGGCAAACTCAACACGCTTGTGGAATGGGTTTGATTAAGCCAGAAGGGCTGGCGCTCAAGGTCAAGGTCAGACTGCAATCGCAAGCGATGCTGCTTTACGCGATTGGCATCATCATCAACGTGCCGAGCCAGATTAAATCCTGCTAAGCCAGCAGTTGACTCGTTGACCTGCAAACCACGGCAAGTAGATATGGCCCGCACATTTGCAGGCGCAGGCCAGTCTGGTGTGAGGTAACACGATGACTGACCTATAGCAGCCATTAGAGCCGAGAGTGAGGATTGAGCTTAGTATCAATGACAAGGTGCTTAAGCAAGTCGACCATATCGTCAGGTAAATCTACTTCCCACTCCATGTCTTCTTGGGTAATGGGGTGCATTAGTTCCAAACGTTTAGCGTGCAGAGCTTGGCGCTTAAAACCACGCAGACTGTCTAAAAACTCCTCTTCACAACCTTTAGGTAAGCGCTGTCTGCCACCGTACAGAGGGTCACCCTGCAAAGGGTAGTTAATGTGCGTCATATGCACCCGAATTTGGTGTGTGCGCCCCGTTTCTAACTTCAAGCGAATATGCGTATGAGCGCGGAAACGGCGCAGGACTCGATAGTGCGTTATGGCTTCTTTACCAACCGCAGAAACAGCCATTTTTAAACGATTACGACTGTGACGACCCATAGGTTCGTCTACTGTGCCGCCACCCGTTAGCACTCCTTGGACAACCGCTTCGTATTCTCGGCCCATGCTGCGATCTTGCAACTGAGCAACCAATGCAGTTTGGGCAGGAATGGTTTTAGCCACCACCATCAAACCCGTAGTGTCTTTGTCTAAGCGATGCACAATACCCGCTCGAGGCACACCATTGAGCTGCGGACAGTGGTGCAGCAATGCGTTTAATAAGGTGCCACCGTGATGACCTGCAGCGGGGTGGACCACTAGGCCTGCCGCTTTATTCAGGATGAGGATATGATCATCTTCATAAACAATATCAATATCAATGGGTTCTGGCTGCCACCGTTCCTGAATTTCAATTTTACACTCTAGGGTGATTTTTTCACCACCATAGAGTTTTTCTCTGGGTCGCAGTTGTTCGCCATTAACCAGTATATCGCCTTCTTCGATCCACTTTTTTAAGCGTGAGCGCGAGTATTCAGGGAACGCCACAGCGGCAATTTGGTCAACACGCATGCCGGCCCATTCTGGGTCGACTTGCGCTTGTAGGGAAATAGTTTCGTGCATGTTAAGACTTTCGTTGGCGCTAGTTGAACTAGCATATTAAACTAGGGTCTATTGTACAGTATTTACGGGCAATTACGCTGCACTATAGACAATGATATACTCGATCTTCTCTGCAACAGGTAACTTAAACACTATGCCACACAAGACTTCAAACAACTTTCGTCAAATTTTCTCTATAGTACTCATGGGCTTACTACTTGGCGCATGCTCCAGCAATAGTAAAGAACCGCTCGTTGAAGACGCTAAACCCGAAGCAGAACTCTATGCCAGTGCCATGGCTAAGCTAGAAGGCAACAATTATCGACCTGCTATTGAAGATTTAGAAGCTATGGAAGCTCGCTATCCTTACGGGCGTTATTCTGAGCAAGCTCAACTTGAGCTGATTTATGCTTACTATAGAAGCAGACAACCGGTTGCGGCAAAGGCAGCCGCCGCTCGTTTTATTCGCTTACATCCAGACCATGAGCATGTCGATTACGCCTACTATCTAAAAGGCCTAACCGCCTTTGAAGAAAATAAAGGCGCCCTAGACCAGTACATAGGTACAGACAAAGCCAAGAAAGATCCTGGCGCGGCTAGAGATTCCTTTACTGACTTTTCAACACTACTGAAACGCTTCCCTAATAGTGAGTACGCTGCAGACTCTCGGGTACGTATGGTGTATTTACGTAATTTATTGGCTCGGCATGAAATCCATGTCGCTAACTACTATGCTTCACGCAACGCCTGGCTAGCTGCCGTCAACCGTGCCAAGTATGTGGTAGAGAATTACCAACTGACGCCCGCGGTAGAAACCGCATTGGAAATTATGGTGCAAGCTTATACGGAGCTGGGATTATTGGATAATGCCAGCAATGCCCAGCAAGTATTAGAGGCTAACTTTGGCAACACTCCCAACGACATCCCCACTGACGAGACACTGCAGCCAGCTAAACCTCGGTCGTGGCTTAGCCGCTTAACATTCGATCTGCTCGACTAGTGAACCGCTAAAGGTCCCAGTTACAATAAAGGGTGACTGGACCTTGGCGCTTATGTTCGGTTTGACGATAACGCTGCTCTAACGCTTGCTGCGCAGCGCGATCAATGGCCTTACCTTCCAAATAGTCATCGATTTGATCGTACGTAAGGCCTAAAGAGTCTTCATCGGCTTGCTGTGGGTTATTTTCTTCTAAATCTGCGGTTGGCGTTTTGTGCACTAAGCTATCGGGCGCACCAATAAAGGCAGCCAAACTCCGCACTTGCCGTTTGTTGAGCCCAAATAAGGGCGCAATATCACAAGCCCCGTCACCGAATTTAGTAAAAAACCCAGTCACAGCTTCGGCGCCATGGTCTGTGCCAATTACCAGCCCATTAACCAACCCTGCCACATAATATTGCGCGCTCATTCTAGCTCTCGCCTTATTATTGCCCCGGCAAAAGTCGAGTTTATCGGCACTTGGGTTAACCCACTGATTCAAAGACTCTGTCGCTGAATCCAACCCTTTGATCATGGCTTCAATATTAATTTCCATACGCTGACTGGGTTGGATAAAATCTAAGGCTAGCTGCGCATCGCTTTCGTCCGCTTGTATTCCGTAGGGCAAACGCACTGCAATAAACTGGTATTCATTAGTTGGGTGCTGCTGATTTAATTGATCACACGCCATTTGCGCCAACTTACCTGCCGTGGTCGAATCCACACCACCCGACAACCCCAACACTAGTGTTTTAGCGCCAGCAGTAATTAAACTGTGCTTTAAAAACTCAACCCGCTTGGTGACTTCGGCACTAATATCAATAACCGGTAAGGTATGTAAGGCTGCAATAATTTTATGTTGTTGGGAAGCGCTCATATGTTTGATCCAAAGTGCTAATAGTCACTTTATTTTACCCCATATAACTCACAAAGTGCTTATTTGCAGACTTGAATTTGACCGCCTTTACCAAGACTTTTCACTTCGCCAGTGTCGGCTAGAGTGAGTTGCCAACAAAGGGTGTCGTGGGCCTGTGGGCCATTCGCGTTGATGGTTGCTGACAGTGAAAAACCCGTTTCTGTTAAATTCACTTGATAACGATAACGACGCTGGTCCAGAGTGGGTTTGACGGCGTCAAGGTCAGCGAAATAGTGCCCTTGTTGTAGATGCCACATCTGCTGTTGCAAAGCTAAGTCCTGTAACTGCAACCAGGCCTGTTGCCGTCCAGCAGCTAATTGGTGCTGGCGCCATGTCGGCACAGCCAGCGCCAACATGACGCTGACTATGGCTAACACCAATAACAGTTCCACAAGACTAAAAGCAGGCTGGTTATTGTGCATCAACATAGTGCCTCTTTTTAAGCACTGGGGGCCACCGGTTAAGCTTTTCCTGCAGCGCTTGATGCTCTTGTCTAACACTGCGCAAACTTAACTGCGCTTGTGACATCAGCATGGCCACACCTAGTGCAACCAACAAGACCATCATCACGACCGCCAATAACAACCAACCCTTTTGAGCATGCCTTGTAGCTACCCTCATGGCGGCTTGGTTAGCGACATACATTGGTGAGACGCCAGATAAAGTTAACTGGATGGAGGACAATCGCCTCCTCTGGATGCCAACTCCATTGACCCACGGGTGCAACTCTAAGTTGTTTACTCGTTGGCAGTCTTAGCTGCAAAAAAACCCTCACTTGATGTAATTCGGCCAGCTCATCAATTTGATAGCGATGGCGCCATTGATCGATGTGGCAGTCTTTATTGCTGTCCACCCCATAATAAAGTTCCATAGACTCCACTTGCGCCAAAAATCCACTATTACGGCCACCTAACCTGCGTCTTGTTAGGCTGTGACCACGACCCTCGTAGCCATAATCATATTGCGTACAGCGCCGCTGATAGGGCCGCATTAGGGCTATGGTATGAGCAGTACCAGATAGGACTCCCAAGCCACACAAATCCTGCCAGTCTGCGAGCACCTGAGCAACGGCTAGCTGCCCCTGAGATTGCGCTCTAACCACCACTTGAGCCAACAATTTATGGCGATTAAACTGCACCAGACTGGCGCTAATAGCCACCATCATTAGGCTAGCAAGGCCTGCGCTTAACACCATTTCTAATAGGCTAAAGCCTTGCTGCTTAGGGACTAATGCTAGAGGGCAAGGGTTAGATACACGCATGCAACGCCCCGCTGGCAGTCATCCGTAGCAGATGCCAAAGTTTGAGACCACATGAGTCCAACCGATAGGGTCCCACCTGGTAAACAACTGCTCAAGCACAACACACTCAGTGCTCCGTTGGGTAACTGCTGTAACTCTGATTGCCAATAAGCTGCCCACGCTTGAGTCATTGCCTCTGGAGCACAGTAGCGACCGTGCAGACACTGGGCATCTGTGGCTGATGCGTTAGCGAGTAATTGATAGTGTTTTGGGTAGGCCCATGCTTGATTCGCAACTTGGTCTAAAAGGCCATTGGCAAAATGCAATTGCTGACTGTAGGCAAGCACTTTTTGGCTATACGCTTGAGCGGTAAATAACACCAAAAACATCACACTGGATAAGCCTAAACTTAACAGCACTTCAATTAGTGCCAGGCCATTTTGCTGGCTCTGTTGTGGCCATGGCAGTTGAATTAAAGGCATGGCGTTGTTTGCTCTCGCAAACGCCCACTTGAGGACAGCACTAATGCGTAACCTAAAACTTGATTATTAATAGCGCTGGCACTGGCGTTAGCAACACACAAAACCATAGTGCCAGATTGCGCCGTATTACCGGCACTATTAAAGCTAATCTGTTGGCCCCGGTTAAAACTAAACGACAGACTCTGGTTAATTTGCCACTGAGATAGGGCTATTTCAGAGTCTTGCCAAAGGCCATCTTGGTTGGCATCTAGGTAGATCAAAAAGCCCTTAATAGAACCACAAGCCTGAGACCAACAGACGCTCACCTTGGCCCTTTTTTGTAAGCTAGTTAGACGTGCAAACCGAATTTCTTGGACTAGTCTTTGCCTCTCATCAGACAAACTTTGAAGCTGCCATGAACGATAAAGTTGAGGCGAAGCGATAGAGGCCACGATGGCCAGAAGGGCTAAAACGATGAGTAGTTCAAGCAAGCTCCAAGCGGAACTAACATAGACTAAGTTTACACGGTGTGGGGATAAACGCATGACAACATCCTTATTGGCTGCTGTCTAAGTGTAGTTCAGTTTGTTCAATTAACCTGTAGCTGTTTGGCGTGTTAAATGGAGCCTGATTAGCCGACGGCTATAATCTGCACCTCAAATTGAAGTTCGACACCGGCTAAAGGGTGATTAAAATCCATCACCACATCATCGCCATCTATGGTTTTTACGACTCCTGGCAGTTCCGTGTTAGCTGCATCGGAAAAGCTAACAACCAGACCCAGCTCTAGCACAATATCAGGGCCAAACTGGTGCCGCTTGAGGGTTTGTAGGTTAGCTGGATTATGCTGACCAAAGCCATTTTCTGGAGCTACAGTAAAGGTTTGGTGATCGCCTGCCACCAAACCAATCAGGCAGGACTCAAACCCAGCCAACAAATTACCATCCCCAATGGTGAGTTCCACAGCACCTTTATCAAAGGTGCTGTCTATGGTTTCTCCACTGGCATGATGCAAGGCGAAGTTTAACGTCAAATGAGACGATGCATTAATACTCTGAGTCACGCTTTGCTGCCTTTTCTGTTTGCCAAAAATCAATAAATAAACCCACCACACCCATAAAAATGACGCTGTCTGCCAAATTAAATGCGGGGAAGTAATAAGGTGGATAATACACCAATAGGTAATCTACCACGTAACCATGCATTACTCGGTCTACCAAATTACCCAAAGCGCCAGCTAACACCAGGCTCAAGCTCAACCCCAGAAGGGTTTGGGTTTTTGGCGTGCGTTTTAGCCATATAATTAGCCAAATACTAATCCCCATGGCGATGACCGACAAAAACCATCGTTGCCAACCAGACTGGGACGCTAAGAAACTGAAAGCTGCGCCCTTGTTGTGCACTAGTATTAGGTCGAAGAAGGGCAGTATGTTAAGCCTTTCTGCATAGTTAAACTCTTGTGTGACCACCCACTTAATGCAGAGGTCTAAAAGCCACAGCAGCATAACCAGCCACATAAACCGTCTTAAGGCTGACGTTTTTAACAACTTAGGCAAAGTGGCGAACCTCACCAGAGCCACTCACATTGTCGATACAACGGCCGCATAACTCAGGTTCGTTGGCGACCATACCGACATCTTCACGGTGATGCCAGCAACGTTCACATTTAGTATGCTTGGAGGCGTGAATATCTAACCGTAAACCTGCAAATTCAGTCTCTTCACCAGCGTCTTCACCTGCTATCAAAGAGGCCTTGGAGGTGAGTAAAACGAAACGCAACTCATCACCCAACTGCTGCAATTGAGCATAGAGCTCTGGTGCAGCGTACAAGGTGATTTCAGCACTTAAAGAGCCCCCAATCACACCTTGATTCCGCTGTGTCTCTAGGCTCTTATTCACAGCCTGTTTGACGTCCATGATTTGGCCCCAGAAGTCTGCAGTCATACTGGTCGCTTGGGCCTGAGGAATAGCGTACCAAGTGTCTAACTGCACTGATTCAGCGCGCGTTCCTGGGATGTGGTCCCACAGTTCATCGGCGGTATAACTTAATATTGGCGCAATCCAACGGGTCATAGTTTCAATCAGATGATACATCGCCGTTTGTGCCGAGCGACGCGCAAGGCTATCGGCTCCACACGTGTACTGTCGGTCTTTAATAATGTCTAAATAGAAACCACCTAAGTCTTGTGAACAAAAATGGGTTATTTTTTGATACACCGCGTGGAAGTTATAACTATGGTAGGCCGCCTCAATTTCTGTTTGCAGTGCCCCAGCACGCCCAAGTACCCATTGATCCAGAGCCAGCATATCATCAACTGCAACCAAATTATCAGCAGGGTTAAAGCCGTTGAGATTAGACAATAAAAAGCGGGCGGTGTTGCGAATGCGGCGATAGGCGTCGGCAGTTCGGTTAAGAATCTCATCAGACACCGCCATTTCTGCACTGAAGTCCGAAGAGGCAACCCAAAGGCGGATAATATCAGCCCCTAAAGTGTTACATACTTTTTGTGGTGACATGACGTTGCCAATAGACTTAGACATTTTTCGGCCTTGCCCATCTACCGTAAATCCGTGCGTCAACACGCCCTTATAAGGCGCCACACCATGCATAGCGATGGAGGTTTTCAAAGACGACTGAAACCAGCCACGATGTTGGTCTGAACCTTCTAAATACAGATCCGCTGGAAAGCGTAATTCAGGCCGTTGCTCTAACACCGAGTAATGCGTGGTGCCAGAATCAAACCAAACGTCCATGGTGTCAGTGACTTTTTGATAGTCTGCGGCGTCGGCACCCAGAAGGTCTGCAGCATCTAATTCAAACCATGCATCAATACCATTTTCAGCCACTTTTTGCGCTACTTCCTCAAACAACTCAGCCGTACGCGGGTGCAATGCTTGGGTTTGTCGGTTAACAAACAAAGTAATAGGTACACCCCACGTGCGCTGACGGGATACACACCAATCGGGGCTAGAGGACAGCATGCCAGAAATGCGGGCGGCACCCCATTCAGGATGCCATGCTACATTTTTTACTGCATCGAGGGCCTGCTCTAAGAGGCCATTTTCTGACATAGAAATAAACCACTGGGGTGTGGCACGGTAGATAAGCGGTGTTTTGGTGCGCCAGCAGTGGGCATAGCTATGAGTAATTTTAGCCTGATGTACCAAGGTGCCGTGGGCTTCTAGGGCGGCAATCACTTGATCATCAACCTTATAAACATGGGCCCCCGAAAATTCGCCAGATGCATCGACAAACACACCATTATCATCGACTAAATTAAGGGTCCCAATACCGTAACTTCGGCCCACATTAAAATCGTCTACACCATGGTCTGGAGAAGTATGTACGCTGCCTGTGCCGGCTTCTGTAGTGACATGATCACCCAGAATTAAAGGCACTTGGCGTGCATCATAGAACGGATGCTGTAAGGCTAGGTTTTCAAATGCTTGGCCCTTCGCTTCACCGAGCACTTTGAAGTCATCAATGCCATAACGCGCCATTGAACTGACCACAAGATCCTTGGCAAACACTTGGCATTCATTATTCACTTGCACTAGAACATAATCTAATTCGGCATGCATACTCACCGCTTGGCTCGACGGCAAGGTCCAAGGAGTCGTGGTCCAGATGACCACAGACGTTGGCAGGTCGGTCACCACACCAAAGGCTTGATGCCATGCTTGTTGATCTAACACCCCATAACGTACGTCGATTGAAAGGGAGACTTTGTCTTGATATTCAACCTCTGCCTCAGCGAGGGCAGAGGCCCCCACCACACTCCAATACACTGGTTTGTAACCTTTGACGAGATGGCCGTTTGCAACGATCTTACCCAAGGAGCGAATGATGTTGGCTTCAGTCTCAAAGCGCATGGTTTTATAAGGGTTTTCCCAGTCACCAATAATACCTAAACGAACAAAGTCTGCCATTTGACCAGCCACTTGTTTTTCCGCATAGACTCGACACTTTTCACGAAATACAGCGTGGGTGACCTTGTTGCCAGCTTTACCAATTTTTTGCTCGACCTTATGCTCAATGGGTAGTCCATGACAATCCCAACCTGGCACATAGGGTGCATCAAAACCACTTAACGTCTTCGACTTAACGATGATGTCTTTTAAGATTTTATTGACGGCGTGACCGATATGAATATCGCCATTGGCATAGGGAGGGCCATCATGCAAAATAAACTGCTCACGGCCTTTACCGACGGCACGCAATTTATTGTACAGGTCCATTTGCTGCCACTTCTTGAGTATTTTAGGCTCTCGTTGGGCTAAGTTACCCCGCATTGGGAAATCAGTTTGGGGTAAGTTCAAGGTGGATTTATGGTCGCTCATACTTAGGGTCACTTCTTAAATAATAATCTATTAGGTCTTTGGGTATGCAGCAGCTAAATAATCTTTGGCTGTCTGCATGTCTAATGCTATTTGCGCTTGCAATTGAGCAAGCCCATCAAACTTTTGTTCACTACGGATAAACTGACAAATTTCGACAGTGATGGTTTTACCATAAATATCACCACTGAAATCAAACAGGTGGACTTCTAATTGAGGCTGCACACCTGCGACAGTTGGGCGATAGCCAATATTAGCTACGCTGGCAATAGGTTGCCCTAACACTCCATGCACCAAAGTTGCGTACACACCTTGCAGTGCTGGTCGCGGCTTTTGTAAGCGGATATTAGCCGTTGGCGCACCTAGCTTGCGGCCCAGTTGTTGCCCATGCGCCACTTTACCGGTCACGGTAAAAGGCCGACCTATAAAGCGCCGCACCGCTGCTAGATCGTGAACCTCCAAGGCATTGCGAATGCGCGTACTGGAGACCCGTTCACCGTCTAGCTCACAGGTTTCGGTATTCTCCACGTCAAAACCATGTTTTAAACCCTCAGTTTGTAATAAACCGTAGTTGCCAACGCGGCCTTGTCCAAAGCGAAAATCATCCCCTACCACAAAATGACTCACGGCCAGACCACTCACCAACAACTGCTGAATAAAGTCGTGGGCCCTAAGACTGAGCAATTTAGCGTCAAAACGCAGGCACAAAACGCGATCAATACCGTATTTGTCCAGTAACCGCAGTTTCTCCCGCAATCGTGTTATGCGACGGGGCGCCTGATCCTTGGCAAAATATTCGAGGGGTTGTGGTTCAAATAAAATCACCACCGCAGGCAAACCCTGCATAATCGCTTTTAACTTTACTTGGCGCAGCACCCGCTGGTGGCCTAGATGAACGCCATCGAAATTTCCAATGGTCGCCACACAGCCACGATGTTCTGGCTTGAGGTTATAAAGACCACGAATAAATTCCATAAACACTCGTCAAATTTGAGGCCACAAGCCTCAGCAAAATGTAAGCCTTGCATTATATACAGACCGGACTCATTTTGCGACTGACAAAACGCTTATTCAAAGCTCATGTTGAGGCCTATTTTGGGCCCTGCAAATGCTGCCACCGAAGGCCCACTAATACAAGCCCAATGCCATAGGCCAAAACGCCCAGAACAACAATGATGGCTAAATGCTCTACTCGTTGCCATAAGCCCCAATTCAGCCATACTTGGACCGGCCGGTAGGCAAGATAAATGACGCCACATAAGGCTGTACTGGCGAGTAATATACGTAATGAAAATAGGCCCCAGCCTGCACAGGGCAGCCATATTTTTCGCCGATACAAGCCCCAACCCAGAAGCGCCGCATTGAGCAAGGCCGACAAAGAGGTGGCCATGGCTAAGCCCACATGAGCAAACTGCCAAACCAACAGTAAATTCAACAACATATTACTGGCCATAGCCCAAATACCAATCCGCACAGGTGTTTTCATATCTTGTCGTGCAAAGTAACCAGGGGCCAAGACTTTGATTAACATAAAAAACAATAACCCAAGGGCATAGGCACGCAGGCTTGCAGCGCTAAACAGTACGTCTTGATCACCCATGGCGCCATAGTGGAACAATGTGGCAACTAGCGGCTCTGCTAACAATCCCAGCGCTAGGGCCGCCGGCACACCCACTAATAGCACCATCCGCAAGGCCCAATCCAGCGTATCGCTGAACGCTTGCGGTGACTTTGATGCATGCCGTTGAGATAAGCCGGGTAAAATCACTGTCGCAATGGCGATACCAAACACCCCTAGCGGTAACTCCATCAGCCGGTCTGAATAATATAACCAAGACACACTGCCACTTTGCAACAAGGACGCCAGCACTGTATCCAGTAACAAATTAATTTGCGCCACTGACACACCAAACATCGCAGGCAACATGAGCTTCATCACTTGCTTTACTCGGGCATTACTAAACCCAAGTCGAGGACGCACCAATAAACCCAACTGAGCCACAAAAGGCAATTGCAAAGCTAATTGTAAAATACCAGCCGCTAACACCCCCCAAGCCAATGCCATAACAGGCACCGTCATTTGCGGCGCTAGCCAAAGGGCTGCAGTAATTAAGCTAACATTAAGCAATACGGGGGTGAGTGCGGGTATGACGAAGCGCTGAGCATGGTTTAATAAACTACCTAAAAAACCAGTCATGGAGATGAGCAATAAGTAAGGAAAGGTAATACGCAACATATCTGCGGTTAAACCTAATTTATTTGCATCGGCGGCAAACCCTGGCGCAAATACCAAGGCCAACACCGGCGCCGCCACCAAAGCAATCACCGTGAGCACACTCAATACCATTAGCAGGCTACCGGCTACCTGACTGACCATGGCTCTAAGAAGTTGCTGATTGTCCTGCTGACTCATTTCTGCCAGCACTGGCACAAACGCCTGATTAAATGCACCTTCAGCAAATAATCGACGCAAAAAGTTGGGAATTTTAAAGGCTACAAAAAATGCATCAGCGTGGGAACCGGCCCCAAATAAGGTGGCAATGACCACATCGCGCACCAAACCCAAGATGCGAGATAACATTGTCATACTAGCAACGATAAGACTCGAACCCAGTAAGCCTTTTACACCCTTAGAGGGGTTCGGCGAAGGTTGATTGGATGACGAAGAAGAAGTCATAGATCCCTAACAATAGTTAACGAGAGGTCAAAAAATAGCTTATTTTTGCCTGCGTACGGATGATTTATCCCATGTTAACGCAAAAAAGTTAAAATGAACTGCTATTTATACCAAAAAGACCCAATCTAAGTTGACAAGCGACGGCCAAACGGGAATAATTTCGCACCTCATAAACGCCTTGCTGTAAATCTTGTGGTTAACACTTTATTTTAAGCTTTTTATTATATTTATATAGGAGCCAGATCGTGGCTAATTCCGCTGGATCAAAGAAACGCGCTCGCCAAGCAGAAAAACGTCGCAGTCATAACGCAAGTCTGCGCTCCATGGCACGCACATACTTAAAGAAAGTACTCGCTGCTATCGAAGCTGGTGACAAAGAAGCTGCCCAAGCCGCGTATACAACTGCCGTTTCCATCATGGATAAAAGTGTCTCTAAAGGTATTTTTACCATGAACAAAGCTGCTCGTCATAAGAGCCGTTTGAGTTCAAAAATCAAAGCGCTATAAATTATTATAGGGTGGATATAAAACCGGCTATGGCCGGTTTTTTTATGTCTGTGTAAATTAAAAAGATAGATTCCTAATGCTCCCATGAGCTGCAAACCGATTTAATTTATACGGTCAGAAACGGGGTTAACTGATACTTAACGCCCGGTCTAGCACCACGCCACCAGCACTCACTGTTACAATACAAGAAGGCAAAATGGGCACCCAGTTTTGGCGCATGTTATCCAAGGGTTCCGATGCGATGGCAATACCACCATTGTCTAACTGCTTGGAGCGATAGAGTGATGGGCTGTACTGATCCGAAGCATACCTTAGGGCAAATAAATCAGTGCCGTTGGCAGCCACCACGGTGATGCGCAGAGGCTCAGTAATGAACATTTTTTTACGCATGCTTTCCAGCAAACTAATCACCTTGCCACAAGCCATATCAACCGACTCTGAAAGGCCAAATTGAAGCAACAGCAAAAATAATAATTCTGAATCTGTTGAACCCTGACGGGCCTGATACAGGTCATCTGAAAGCAGCGCCTCTAGCGGTCTTTGCATTGTTTGAAAGCCACCAATTTGACCATTATGGGCGAAGCTCCAGTTTTGATACACAAATGGATGGCAATTGGCCCGCATAGTAGCGCCTGTGGTGGAGGCTCTAACATGGGCTATAAAAAGTGGCGCTTGCACCAAGCGGCAAAGACTTAAAAGGTTTTCATCAGACCAGGCGGGCAAACAGTCGCGGTACAGTCCTGGCTCAGGGCCTAAGCCATACCATGCAATGCCAAACCCATCACCGTTAGTCGACACTTTGGACTCATAGGCATCTTTACTTTGAAACAGTAAAGAATGTTTGGGCGCAGTGACAATATTTTCAAGGGGGATTTGGGGGCCAATATAAGCTGCCAAACGACACATAATTTACCTGCCTCACTAATCTATTGCTGGACAAAAAAGTCCAGAAAGAATAATTATAGCCTGTTAAAAGACCTTTGGCTTTTATCAACCATCAACCATGGATTTAATGTCAATGCGCCTAGGTTTGATTTAACCACTAGAGAAGAACTAAAGAAGGACTAGAGAAAAACTAGAGAAGAACTAGGTTATCGCGATGAATGAGCTCAGGCTCTGCAACATAGCCTAGGGTGGACTCAATTGAAGTACTGGCCACACCCATTATTTTTGACGCTTCTAAGGCAGAGTAGTTAACTAACCCACGCGCGATAGTTTGGCCTTGGGGATCGAGGATAAGTACCATGTCGCCACGGCTAAATTCACCTTTGACCCAACTTACGCCCACAGACAGTAAACTTTTTCCTTGCTGAGTCAGCACCCTTGCAGCACCACTGTCCAGGTGCAACTCACCCTTAGCTTTGAGGTGGCCAGCAAGCCACTGCTTGCGGGCCAAAAGTGGTTCCTGGTCAGGCACAAATAAAGTTCCAAGGGCTTCGCCTTGGCGCAGACGTTGCAAAACATCAACAGTTCTACCGTTGGCGACAATGGTATTAGCACCTGAACGAGCAGCAAGCTTAGCTGCTTGTATTTTCGTTAGCATTCCACCACTGCCTAAACTACCCGCAGACCCACTAGCCATAGGAATAAGAGCTGGGTCACCAGCGCGCACCTGGGTCAATAGTTTAGCATCAACATGGTGCCGTGGATCCTTATCACACAAGCCATCCTGATCGGTGAGAATCACCAACAAATCCGCTTCGACTAAATTGGCCACCAAGGCACCCAAAGTGTCGTTGTCGCCAAATCGAATTTCGTCTGTGACTACCGTATCATTTTCATTCACCACGGGGATCACGTTATGACTCACTAAGGCACGCAAAGTGCCACGTGCATTAAGGTATCGCTCGCGGTGAGTTAAGTCATCATGGGTCAGGAGGATCTGTGCGGTGCGCATGCCATGGCGCGCAAAACTTTCTTCATAACATTGCACCAGACCCATCTGCCCTACAGCTGCAGCCGCCTGAAGCTTATGAATCTCTTTTGGCCGTTGGGTCCAACCCAAGCGCACCATACCTTCAGCAATAGAACCTGAAGATACCAATACAATTTCTACACCCTGCTGGCGTAACTGCGCTAATTGATCAACCCAACCTGCAATGGCCTTTTTATCCAGGCCTTTACCGTCGTTAGTCAATAACGCACTACCAACTTTAACCACCCACCGTTGGCCGCTCACTGCAGCCAAATGGTTAGTCATAGGTGTACTCGACTTCAACGTCATAATCGTCGTCATCATAATCGTCATCATCCAGGTCATTATTACCTTGCGCTGCGAGGCGTTGCTGATGACGAGCCAGCTTAAACTGCTGCACCCGCTCACGAGCTTCCTGCTCTAAGCGCAGTTTCAATTCTTCTTCTTGAGCTGCGTATTCAGGGTCTGCAAGGGTGCGTTCATTACGCTCTTCAATATAGTCCATGATATCACCAGCAAGCTTTAGCGTGCCTTGCTTATTAATAGCGGCAATCTCGAAAACGGGGCCTTTCCAATCTAACGCATCAACCACAGACTGGCAGCGTTCTTTGCGTTCGTCCTCTGGCACTAGGTCGAGTTTATTCAATACCAACCAACGTTCACGGTCGGCTAGAGCAGGACTAAATTTTTCTAGCTCACGAATGATAATTTTAGCTGACTCTGCTGGAGTGACATCGTCCCACGGAGCCATGTCGACCAAATGCAGTAATAAGCTGGTGCGAGACAAGTGCTTAAGGAATTGAATACCAAGACCTGCACCCTCTGCAGCACCTTCGATGAGGCCTGGAATATCGGCCACCACAAAACTACGATGGCGTTGCAGACTCACCACCCCAAGGTTAGGTGTAAGGGTAGTGAACGGATAGTTAGCAACCTTGGGTTTGGCTGCAGAAACCGCACGAATAAAAGTAGATTTACCAGCATTGGGTAAGCCCAGCAAACCCACGTCGGCTAGCACCTTGAGTTCAAAGCGGAGGTTACGCTTTTCGCCGGGAGAACCGTTACTTGTTTGGCGTGGAGCGCGGTTGACACTAGACTTAAAACGAGTATTGCCTAATCCATGAAAGCCCCCTTGAGCAACTTTCACAACATCACCTGCTTCGGCTAAGTCGGCCAACACTTCGTCTGTATCACGATCGACAATAGTGGTGCCAACAGGTACCGTTAGGGTCATATCTTCGCCAGAACCGCCTGTGCAGTCGGCGCCCTTGCCTGATTGACCAGATTGCGCCTGGTAGCGTGGCTGAAAGCGATAATCAACCAAGGTATTGAGGGTTTCATCAGCTTCTACGAAGATACTACCGCCATCACCACCATCACCACCATCAGGGCCACCACGAGGAATGTACTTCTCACGGCGAAAGCTCAAGCAACCGTTGCCACCTTTACCTGCTTCCACAATGACGTTACTTTCGTCAACAAATTTCATACATTCTCCGTGCAGCGTGAGCTGCGAGATGAAGGCTCCGCGCCTTGATCAGTAATATTTAATTGGCCACATGTTTCACCTTCAACCTTGTGGCATAACGCTCTTCTTAAACACAAAAAAGCCCCGCTAGGCGGGGCTCTTTTTAAAGACGCCTAAGGCCTCTTCAGGTACTTAACCTTAAGCCGGTACGATAGTAACGAACTTACGGTTTTTAGGACCTTTAACAATAAACTTAACGGTGCCAGTGACTGTAGCAAACAAGGTATGGTCTTTACCACAGCCTACGTTTGTACCTGCATGGAAGTGTGTTCCACGCTGACGCACTAGAATGTTACCCGCTGCAACAGCCTGGCCGCCAAAGCGCTTCACGCCTAAGCGTTTAGACTCTGAATCGCGACCGTTACGAGTACTACCACCTGCTTTCTTATGAGCCATGGATTATCTCCTTACGATTAGGCACTAATGCCAGTAATCTTAACTTCGGTAAACCACTGACGATGACCCATCTGCTTCATGTGGTGCTTACGACGCTTGAACTTCATGATGCGTACTTTCTTGCCGCGACCGTGAGACACGATCTCTGCAGAAACCTTAGCACCTTCAACAACAGGGGCACCGATCTTAACATCTTCACCGTTTACAACTAAAAGTACACGGTCAAAGTCAACGTTACCGCCAACTTCGATGTTGAGCTTTTCTAGCTTAAGGGTTTCACCCTCTTCTACACGGTGCTGCTTACCACCGCTTACAATTACTGCGTACATACTCTTCTCCAATATGTGCTGATCCGGCTACTAAAAAAAGGCCTGCTGCTAATAGCATTTTAAGGCCCACAAGTGGTTCTTAAAAGTGCCATATGACAGGGAGCAAGTTGGACCAGTCACAGGGGGCGTAATTTTACGCTAACTCCCTCCTATTCACAAGTATGTAGAGGCAGTATATTAAGGGTTTTTAGTGCAATCTTTCGGATTCTTAACCACCATCGAAAAAGCCCCTACAATATCACCCCTGACAGCAGTGCTTTCCTTGACACTTGGGCTCTAGCTCACTAGCATGTCGCACTTAACTTCACATTATTCGATTCCGCATAACTTATGCAGGCTACCGACCTACACTTTTCAGTAAAAAGCGACTTCGCGGCTGTCGATGCTGCCATTATTGAGCACCTTAGCTCACAAGTTCCAATGGTAGAAAAGATTGGCCAGTACATTATAGAAAGTGGCGGCAAGCGCCTACGACCTCTATTAGTGTTGCTGTCCGCAAGAGCCTGTGGTTACCAGCAGCAGCAACATATTACTCTTGCTGCAGTGGTCGAATTCATCCATACCGCCACCTTGCTGCACGACGACGTGGTTGATACCTCTGATCTTCGGCGCGGCAAACCTACGGCCAATAATAAGTGGGGCAATTCTTCCAGTGTATTGGTGGGAGATTTCTTATACTCTCGGGCCTTTCAAATGCTCGTCTCCATTGGCAACATTGATGTCATGGGCACCTTATCCAACGCCACTAACGTCATCGCCGAAGGCGAAGTATTGCAACTACTTAATGCCAAAAATCCAGACGTAAGTGAAGCCGATTATTTACACGTCATTCTTGGCAAGACAGCCATGTTGTTCGAGGCTGCTAGCCAAACTGGAGCCCAAATGGCTCAAGCTAGCAGTGAGCAGACCGAGGCACTGCGGCGCTTTGGAAGACATCTGGGGGTTGCATTCCAGCTGATTGATGACCTAATGGATTACACGGGCGACCAAACCAGCATGGGTAAAAATGTCGGAGACGACTTAGCCGAAGGCAAACCCACCTTACCACTTATTCATGCGATGGCCCACGCTGCAGACGACGAACGTAAACTAATTCGTAAAGCCATTAGACAAGGTAGCTGTGACGAAATCGATAAAATTCAATCCATCCTCATACGTTGCGGCTCTTTAGACTATACCCGCGCAAGGGCGACCCAAGAGACTCAAGACGCCCTAGATTGCCTTAACATCGTCAATGATTCACCCTACAAACAATCCTTAGCTGATTTATGCACCCTAGCCTTAACCCGACAAAACTAATAATGCTATAATGCCTGCCAAGGCAGTTATTATCCCAAATTAGCACACCCTTAAGTCACCACCAGTGACTAGCTACAGAGTGACCACACGGAAATATAATCATGAGCAGACCTTCTTCCTTTAACCGTGACGAGTTATTGTCTTGTGGCAATGGCGCCATGTTCGGCCCCGGTAACGCTCGCTTGCCCGTTGGCAACATGCTTATGATGGACCGCATTACCCATATTTCAGAAACTGGAGGCAGTAACGATAAAGGCCAAATTATTGCAGAGTTGGATATCCATCCCGACCTGTGGTTCTTTGACTGCCACTTTCCAACCGATCCGGTAATGCCTGGTTGCTTAGGCTTAGATGCGATGTGGCAAATTGTAGGCTTTTACCTTGGCTGGAAAGGCAATAAGGGCCGCGGCCGCGCTTTGGGTTGCGGCGAAGTTAAGTTTTTTGGACAAGTGCTGCCCACTGCTAAAAAAGTAACCTACAAAATTGATATGACTCGCTGTATTGAGCGCAAATTAGTAATGGGGATTGCCAACGCTAGTATGGAAGTGGACGGTAGAGAAATATATACCGCCAAAGATTTACGCGTGGGATTGTTTACCAGCACAGACGATTTTTAAGTGATTGATAGCGCCTAAGGCACATTATTTAACTGCACATTAACGAGGTCTATTATGCGACGTGTTGTCGTTACCGGATTAGGAATTGTATCTTGCATTGGACACAATCAAGATGAAGTTTTAGCATCCCTACAAACAGGAAAGTCAGGCATCAGCTTTCAGCCTGAATACCAAGAGATGGGTTTTAAAAGCCACATTGCAGGCAGTGTCGATATTGACTTTGCGAGTTTAATTGACCGCAAATTAATGCGCTTTATGGGTGACGCTGCGGCATACGCCTACCTGTCAATGGAACAGGCGATTGCTGACTCAGGCCTATCGGAGGAACAAGTATCGAATCCTCGCACGGGTTTGATTGCTGGTTCTGGCGGCGCATCGGCTGGCAACATTGTTGAGGCGGCTGATGGCATGCGGGAAAAAGGCCTGCGCCGTGTAGGCCCATACCGTGTTACCCGCACTATGGCCAGCACCGTATCAGCCTGCCTAGCGACACCTTTTAAAATCAAAGGCTGCAACTACTCCATTACCTCTGCCTGCTCCACCAGCGCTCACTGTATTGGCAACGCTATGGAACAGATCCAACTCAATAAACAAGACGTTGTTTTTGCTGGTGGTGGTGAAGAACTACATTGGACCCAAAGTGTGCTGTTTGACGCCATGGGTGCATTGTCTAGCAAGTACAATGATACCCCCTCTCAAGCCTCCCGTGCCTACGACGCTAACCGCGATGGATTTGTTATCGCCGGCGGCGG
>Ga0307488_10000803_pt1 | contig 26239 bp, 23 predicted proteins | sample SB02metaG_FD_202248 | JGI IMG/M metagenome (GOLD analysis project Ga0307488, IMG submission 202248) | Sea-ice brine microbial communities from Beaufort Sea near Barrow, Alaska, United States - SB 0.2 | ecosystem: Environmental > Aquatic > Marine > Coastal | place: USA: Alaska | collected... | reverse complement strand
ACATCCTTTTCGTTATCGATGTTGATCACGAGCGCATTGCTATCAACGAAGCCAACAAGCTGGGTATCCCAGTAGTCGGTATTGTTGATACCAACAGCAACCCTGATGGCGTCGACTACGTGATCCCAGGTAACGATGACTCAATCCGTGCTATTAAGCTCTATGCTGCATCTATCGCCAATGCTGTACTTGAAGGCAAAGCGCAGTCAGCTAAAGTATCTAGCAAAGATGAATTTGTTGAAGAAGCTCCAGCAGCAGAAGCGGCTCCAGTAGTTGAAGCAGCTCCAGCAGCAGAAGCAGCTCCAGTAGTTGAAGCGGCTCCAGAGGTTGAAGCGGCTCCAGTAGTTGAAGCAGCTCCAGCGTCTAAGGACGCAGCGGCTGAGTAGTAGCAACAGCTTATATATGTAACATCTAAGGGGGCCAGAGCCCCCTTTTTTAAAAACTAATTTTATGATTTAGAGAGGAATACAATGGCACAGGTAACGGCGTCTTTGGTAAAAGAGCTGCGCGATCGCACGGGTCTTGGCATGATGGAGTGTAAGCGAGCACTGGCTGAGTCTGATGGCGATATCGATAAGGCAATTGAAGAGCTACGCAAGTCGAGCGGCATGAAAGCGGCGAAAAAAGCCGGTCGTACCGCAGCTGAAGGTCTGGTTGCAGTGAAAGCTGAAAATGGCTACGGACTGGTTCTGGAAATTAACAGTGAGACTGATTTCGTAACGCGCGATTTAGGTTTCCAAGGCTTTGTTAACACTGTTCTTGAAGCCGGCTATGCTGCGAAGCAGACTGATATGGCGGCTGTAATGGCTGGCGATCTTGAAGCTGCTCGCGAAGCATTAGTACAAAAATGTGGTGAGAATGTGTCTCCACGTCGTCTGGCCAGCATTGAAGCGCCAGTTGTGGGCGGATATGTTCACAGCAACATGCGCATTGCGGTTATCGTCGGTCTGACCGGTGGTGATGAGGCTCTGGCGCGTGATGTGGCCATGCATATTGCAGCTGTTAACCCAGCTGTGGTTAGCTCTGATCAGATGCCTGCTGAGGTTATTGAAGCTGAGCGTGCTATCTTTGTTGCCCAGGCAGCTGAGAGTGGCAAGCCTGCTGAGATCGTTGAGAAAATGGTTCAGGGACGTGTCAACAAGTTCCTAAAAGAAAGCAGCCTGGTTGACCAGCCTTTCGTTAAAGATCCGGATATGACTGTTGGTAAGCTAGTTGCTGCCGGTGGTGCTACGATCGTCGGCTTTACACGCTATGAAGTAGGCGAAGGCATTGAGAAAGACGAAGTTGACTTTGCTGCTGAAGTTGCAGCACAGGTTAAGGGTGCGAACTAAGACAAGCTAAACTCGATAAAGGATCCGATATGCCATTAGCTGGAAAAGAGAAAAAGTATAAGCGTATTCTTCTAAAACTCAGCGGTGAAGAGTTGATGGGAGAAGAGGGTTTCGGGATTGATCCCAAGGTTCTCGATCGTATGGCTCTTGAAATTGGCCAGCTAGTGGGTATTGGTGTTCAGGTCGGTCTAGTGATTGGCGGCGGTAATTTGTTTCGTGGTGCCGCACTTAATCAGGCTGGTATGGACCGTGTTACCGGCGACCATATGGGTATGCTGGCAACAGTGATGAATGCCTTGGCGATGCGCGATGCACTTGAGCGCACCAATATCTCGTCCCATGTTATGTCGGCAATCCCCATGAGCGGCGTGGTCGAGCACTACGACCGTCGCCGTGCTATTCGCTATCTTAAAGATGGCGACGTGGTTATTTTTGCAGCCGGTACCGGCAATCCTTTCTTTACTACCGACTCTGCTGCCTGTTTGCGTGGCATCGAGATCGAAGCTGATGTTGTACTCAAGGCGACCAAAGTCGATGGCGTCTATACTGCTGATCCAATGCTTGATCCTACAGCTGAACTATACGATCACCTGACCTATGATGAGGTGCTCGACAAAAAGCTTGGGGTGATGGATCTGACAGCCATTTGTCTTTGTCGCGAACATAATATGCCGCTGCGTGTCTTCCGCATGTCCAAACAGGGCGCATTGCTCAATTTGGTAGTGGGTGGCGACGAGGGCACTTTGATCGAAGAGGACGAAAGATGATTAATGAATTAAAAACTGAAGCCAATACGCGTATGACCAAGGCGCTTGACGCTTTGGGCAATGCCTTTAACAAAATCCGCACTGGCCGTGCCCACCCGAGTCTTTTAGACGGTATTTTCGTCGACTACTACGGGGTTAACACGCCGTTGGCCCAGGCTGCTTCGATTGTCATCGAAGATGCTCGGACACTGTCTTTGACGCCCTGGGAAAAAAGCCTAGTGCCAGCCATTGAGAAGGCCATCCTCAAGTCTGACTTGGGTTTGAATCCTACTACTGCGGGCACCGTGATCCGTCTTCCACTGCCTGCGCTCACCGAAGAAACGCGCAAGGTATACGGCAAGCAGGCCAAAGCAGAAGCCGAGAATGGACGCATTTCTGTGCGCAATGTTCGACGCGATGTGCTTTCTAGTCTCAAAGCACTGCTAAAAGATAAAGATATCAGTGAAGATGAAGAGCGCAAAGGTCAGGACGAGATCCAGAAGATCACTGACGGCTTTATTGCTCGTATCGACGAAGCTTTGACGGCTAAAGAAAAGGACCTGATGGAGATTTAATCTCCAAGGTGAACCTCTGATGGCAGATTCCGATTTTGAGAACGTCACGCATCCCCTAAAGCATGTTGCCGTAATTATGGATGGCAATAATCGCTGGGCGAAGCAGCGTGGCCTCTCCGGAGTGGCTGGCCATGAGGCCGGCGTTGAACGCATTCGCGATATCTTGCATGCCGCCAAAGCGCGCGGTATTGAAGTGGTTACGCTGTTTGCGTTTAGCAGCGAAAACTGGAAACGCCCCGAGCTCGAAGTTCGCGGTTTGATGGCGCTATTTTCCTCCTACCTTAAAAAAGAAGCTAAAAAACTCCGTGACGATGGCGTGCGCCTTAAAGTGGTCGGCAATCGTAGTCACTTTAGCGATCGCCTCAAGCGTTTGATCGTTGACGCCGAGACGATTACCGCCAGTGGCCAATTTACCCTGGTGCTCTGTGTTGATTATGGCGGGCGCTGGGATATTGCCCGTGCGGCTCAGAAAATCGCTTCGGAAGTTCAGATGGGGCACTTGCGGCCGGCTGATATTACTGAGGACACGGTGGGAAAATTCTTGCAGACCGAGGGACTTCCAGACCCCGATCTCTGTGTCCGCACTGCTGGCGAGCAGCGCATCAGTAACTTTTTGCTTTGGCAAATGGCGTATACCGAATTTTATTTTGCCAATTGCTACTGGCCAGACTTTGATTCAGCTGCCCTTAATATGGCGGTGGATGAATACTATTCCCGTCAGCGTCGCTTCGGTTTGCGCGATGCGAGCAAGGATGACGCTGCCTCTCGAGGAGAGAAAGTAGGTGTTTAAACAGCGTGTTATCACCGCGGTTTTTCTCATACTTGGCCTGTTGGCGCTGTTGTTTAATTTAACACCACTGGCTTTTTCTCTGGTGGTCGCGCCTATAGTGCTGCTGGCTGGCTGGGAATGGGCCAATCTAATGGGTCTTCAAGGTAAGCGACACAAATTCGCCTACCTAGGTCTGTTGGCTCTCGGGCTCGCGGTTGCCGGATTCACTCTAAACCTTTTTGGCACTCTTGATATGTCCCTCGGACAGAATCTCTGCCTCGCGGCATCCGTTCTTTGGGCGGTGATTTTCCTCTGGGTTCAAGGCTATCCTTCGAGCGCCATACTCTGGTCACCAAGGCCTATTTTAGGTCTCTTAGGTCTAGTGCTCCTGTCGATCACCTGGGTTGCCATTGTGCTGATTATCCATCAGCCCCACGGCGCATGGTTGTTGCTATTTGCCTTTGCAGTGGTGGCTCTAGCAGACATTGGCGGCTATGTGGCCGGCAATCTTTTTGGCAAGCACAAGTTGGCGTCTCTAGTTAGTCCAGGCAAAACCTGGGAGGGCTTCGCTGGTGGAATCCTCTTACAGTGCATTTTGATCGCCTCAATGACGTCTTTTATGCCGGAAAAAATCACTACGGGTATGTTACTGGCCCTGGTTATTCCAGTGTCCCTCTACTCGGTTCTCGGCGATCTGTTTGAGAGCATGGTCAAGCGCCACGGTGGCGTTAAAGATAGCGGCAACCTTCTCCCCGGACACGGTGGTGTGCTCGACCGAATCGACGGCCTGATTGCTGCGTTGCCACTGTTTATTCTGTTATTCCTTCTGCTGAGCCCGTTTTAGATTATGCAAATGATTAGCGTCCTTGGGGCAACCGGATCTATTGGTGTTAGCACTCTGGATGTAATTGCTCGGCACCCCGATAAATATGCTGTTTTTGCCCTGACTGCCCATACTCAGATTGACAAGTTGGCTGAGCAATGTCAGCAGTTCAACCCCCAATTTGCCGTTGTTGGCGATGCTGCACTGGCGGGCGAGTTGCAAGCCAAGTTGCGCGCCTGCGGCTGCACAACTGAGGCGATTTATGGTGTTGATGCACTTTGCCAGGTGGTCAGTGACGCGGCGGTAGATACCGTAATGGCTGCCATTGTCGGCGCTGCGGGTCTGGTCCCGACTCTCGCGGCGGTGCATGCTGGGAAGAAAATATTACTCGCCAATAAAGAAGCCTTGGTTATGGCTGGCGGGCTGTTTATGCAAGCGGTGGCCGATTCCGGTTCACTGTTGCTGCCAATTGACAGCGAACACAATGCAATATTTCAGTGCCTGCCAACCCACTATGGTCGTGCCGAAGATAGGAACAGCGGCGTGGAGAAATTATTGCTCTCTGCCTCAGGTGGACCTTTCCGCGGCTTAACTCTGGAGCAGATGCACGGCGTCACCCCAGACCAGGCCTGCGCTCATCCTAATTGGAGCATGGGGCGCAAAATTTCGGTGGATTCAGCGTCGCTGATGAATAAGGGCCTAGAGTTGATCGAGGCCTGCTGGTTATTTGCGGTGCCGGAGCAATCCATTGAGGTTGTGGTGCACCCACAGAGTATTATTCACTCCTTGGTGCAGTATTCCGATGGCTCGGTGCTCGCGCAGCTAGGTAATCCGGATATGCGTACGCCGATCGCCCATGCTTTGGCTTGGCCTCAGCGAATTGAGTCCGGTGTGGCGCATTTAGATCTGTTTGAGATTGCCCGGCTGGATTTTGAAAAGCCTGATATGCAGGCGTTTCCCTGTTTAGCTATCGCCAGAGCCGCTGCTCAGGCAGGCGCCAATGCGGCCGCTATACTCAATGCAGCCAATGAGATTGCGGTGCAGGCGTTCCTCGATCAGCGCATCGGCTTTACGCAGATCGCCGATGTCGTCGAACAGACGCTAAATAGCCAGGTTCTCAGTGAACCAGAATCGCTTGAGGCAGTCCAAGAGTCCGACAAACAGGCGCGCTTCTATAGCAGTGCTTATATTAAAAGACTAGAGAAGTAGGTTATGGATCTTTTGCAGACGATTTTTTTCACGCTGATTGCCTTGGGTGTGCTGGTAAGCTTTCATGAGTTTGGCCACTTTTGGGTCGCGCGACGCTGTGGCGTCAAGGTGCAGCGTTTCTCTATAGGATTTGGTCCAGCGCTGCTGCGTTGGCGCGATTCCCAAGACACTGAATTTGTGTTGGCCGCTCTGCCTTTAGGTGGCTATGTAAAAATGCTCGATGAGCGCGAGGGTGAAGTCGCCGTCGAAGATCTGCCCCATGCTTTTACACAAAAATCAGTCTGGCAGCGCCTGGCAATTGTTGCTGCGGGTCCCGCGGCGAACTTTCTACTGGCGGTAGTCGCTTTGTGGATTGTTTTTCTCTCCGGTGAACGCGGTATAGCGCCGGTGGCGGGTTCGGTGATTAGCGGTTCCCTGGCACAGCAGGCGGGTTTTGAACCGGGCACCGAAATTGTCGCGGTTAACGGTCATCGAACCAGCACCTGGGCCGCGGTTTCCCGTCAGCTGTTTGGCTACATAGGGACCAGTGGTGAGATTCCATTGACCGTTACCTACCCAAATTCCACTATCGAGTATGAACTGGCGGTGCCGGTCAGCGCCTGGTTGCGTGAAGCGGAAGAACCTTCGCCGCTGCGGGAGCTGGGTATTACACCACCCTTTAATCTCGAGGCCCTCAACTTGGGTGCTGTTGCTGAAGACGGTGCGGGCTATGCAGCTGGGCTGCGCGAAGGTGATAGACTGGTCGCTATCAATGGTCGCGATATTCTCAGTGTCGAAGAATTTATCAATAGTATTTCCGGCAGTGCCAATACAGCTGTCGAGTTGCTCGTCGAGCGCGAAGCCGGCCAGGTGGTGGTCAGCGCGGTGCCCAGGTTGGTCGATAGAGATGGCGTGCAGGTCGGCCAGTTGGGTGTGCAGCTAGCATCGCTTGGCTCATACCCTGAAGAGTTGCTGCGCAGCGTCGAATACGGTGTGTTGGGTGCGGCAGTTCGTGCTGCTGAAGAGACCGCTGAGACCAGCGTCTTTGTGCTCAAATCGATTGGCAAGCTGGTAGTCGGTGATCTCTCGCCGAAAAATCTTAGCGGTCCAATCACCATAGCCAAGGTCGCCGGTGACTCGGCAAAATCTGGCTTTGACAATTTTATTCGCTTTATCGCCATTCTCAGTATAATGCTCGGCGTAATGAATCTTTTGCCTATTCCTGTCTTGGATGGCGGCCATATTGTCTACTACCTGATTGAGATGGTTAAGGGCTCGCCGGTTTCGGATGCAGTGCAGATAGTTGGCTATAAAGTAGGCTTCTTTATGCTCATGGGATTGATGGTGTTTGCTACCTATAACGACGTTATGCGGGCTTTTTAAAGCCGCTTTAAAGACAACTACAAAAATTGGATTTAAATAATTTCATGAAGCAATTCTTTAACGTTCTATTGTTAACTTTCTTTGTGTCCGCCAGCTCAGCTTATGCTGCAGTGTTTCAGGTTGACGATATTCGCATTGAAGGTTTACAGAGAGTCTCCGCAGGTACTGTCTTTGCCGCTCTGCCGATCAGTGTTGGCGACCTTGTGGATGAGCCCGCTATCCGCTCAGCTACGCGCTCGCTGTTCCGTACTGGCTATTTTTCCGATGTGATTATTGCCCGAGAGAATGGGGTGCTGGTGATCGGTCTAGCTGAGCGTCCAGCGGTAACTGAGATAAACCTCGAAGGTAACAAGGCGATCGAGACTGAGCAGTTGCTCGATGCTCTGCGTGATAATGGGTTAGCGGAGGGGCAGATATTCCGTCAGGTCATTCTCGAGGGTATGACCCAAGAATTGCAGCGCCAGTATGTCTCCCAAGGGCGCTACGGCGCGTTGGTTGAGACTGAGGTCAAGCAGCTGCCACGCAATCGAGTTGCGGTTAATATTACTATCGATGAAGGGGATGTTGCCAAGATCCGCCACATTAATATAGTTGGCAACAATGAGTTTACTGAGGAAGAGCTGCTCGAGTCCTTTGAACAGCAAACCACGGGCTGGTTATCCTGGATAACCAGCGATGACAAATACGCCCGAGAGAAGCTCTCTGGTGATATAGAAACCCTTGAATCATGGTATTTGGACCGCGGTTACCTGCAGTTCAATATTGCCTCGACTCAGGTTTCTATCAGTCCCGAGAAAGAGTCTGTTTACATCACTATCAATGTCGATGAAGGCGATGTCTACACCATCGGCGAAGTTGAGCTGGCCGGTGAGTTGATGATCCCGGAACTACAGGTTCGGGCGATGATTATTCTCAAGGAGGGCATGACCTTCTCGCAAACGTTGATGACCACGTCCAGTGAGTATATTACTCGACGCCTGGGTAACGAAGGCTACACCTTTGCTGAGGTTGAAGGCTTCCCAGAGGTCAATGAAGAGGATAAAACCGCCAAGATAACCTATTTGGTTAAGCCCGGGATGCGCGCTTACGTAAGGCGTATTGAGTTTCGAGGTAATACCAAGACCGCCGACTCTGTTCTGCGCCGCGAAATGCGTCAGATGGAAGCCGGTTCGGCGAATAACGCGTTGATCGAAATGTCTAAGGTTCGACTTGAACGTCTGGGTTTCTTTAAGGAAGTGAATATCGAGAACGTACCCGTCGCTGGAACCAACGATCAGATTGACGTGGTTTACAGCGTAGAAGAGCAGCCCTCGGGCTCTATAGGCGCCAGTGTCGGCTACGCTCAGGGCACCGGTCTGATTCTCGGTGCCAACCTCAGTGAAAACAACTTTCTCGGTACCGGCAAACAGGTGGGTATTGGGTTAAATCGCAGTACCTATCAAACATCGGTCAACTTCAGTTATTCCGAACCTTACTTTACCGTTGATGGCGTCAGTGCGGGCTACAGCCTATTCGCTCGCGAAACCGATTATGACGAGATCAATGTCGCCAGCTTCTCGACCAACACCTACGGCGCATCGGTGAATTGGAGCTATCCGATTACCGAAGTGCAGCGCATAGGCTTTGGCTTAGGCTATGAAAATCTCGATCTGCAAACCGGTATTTTTGCCTCCAAAGAAATTGCCGATTTTGTTCGCGACAATGGCTCAGAGTTCGATGTTGTCAATGCCAATGTCAACTGGGTTAAGTCGACACTTAACCGCGGTGTATTTGCTACTCGCGGGTCGCAGCAGCGCTTCGGCTTTGATATAGCACTGCCTGGCTCCGGTCTTGAATACTACAAAATGACTTATTCAGCCCAGCATCTGCGTGGTCTGTATCGAGGCTTGAGCCTTAAGCTCAGGGCTGATGTCGGCTATGGTGAGTCCTATGGCGATACCACTCAGATGCCGTTCTTTAAGAACTTCTATGGCGGTGGCTTTGGCTCGGTTCGTGGGTTTAAGCGCAACACCTTGGGTCCCCAGGATACTCCCTGTAATCTAAACACAGACAACCCCTGCACCACAGGCTTCGTCGACGACCCAGATCCAATTGGCGGCAATGTGCAGATTGAACTGGGTGCAGAGGTTATTTTCCCGCTACCGTTCCTCAAAGATCAGCGTTCAGTGCAAGCTACCTTGTTTTTCGATGCGGGCAATATATTCAACACCAAATGTGGCGAGCTGCAGGTCAACTGCTTTAAGCCAGATGTTGGAGAATTGCGCTATTCTGTAGGCGTAGGAGCAACCTGGTTAAGCGGCTTTGGGCCAATCACCTTTAGTTTGGCTAAGCCGTTAAATTCAAATGACTTTGATGAAACTGAAGTGTTTCAGTTCTCATTGGGTAATCAATTTTAATCATAGTAGGGAGAGGTATTTTGCATAATTTGAAAGCAGTAGTATTGGCATTGGTAGTGGGTTTTTCGGGTACAGTTTCTATGGCAGCCGTGGCTGCAGAAAAAATCGCTGTTGTCGATATAGCACGGGCAATTTTTAGTTCAAATATGGCTCAGGCGCGCCTTAAGGAAGCTGAGACTGGCGCTGACTTTGTCGCGCTCAAAGCAAAGTACGAGAGTTCAACTGCCGATCTCCAGGCACTGGCTAAAGAAGCTGAAAGCAAGCGCATGACCTGGTCTCAGGAACAGGCTCTTGAGCACCAAAAGAAAATGGAATATGCCAAGGCTGATGCTGAGTTAGCCGGTCGCAAGATCCAGTCTGAGCAGCAGCAGCTGCAGCAGAAAATTATGCAAGAAATTGGCCCCAAGGCTCAGGAAGCTCTGCAGGAAGTTGTGCAGGAAGAGGGTGTAACTATGCTGCTTAAGATTGATTCAGTACTGTTGGCCGGTCCCGAGAGCAACTTGACTGCTAAAGTTGCCGATCGTCTGAACAAAAAAACGCAATAATTTTTAATGCCTGAAGATTATTCGCTTGCTGAAATAGCCGCGTTTCTCGGTGCCGAGTTACGCGGTGATGGCGCTCTGCGGATAAGCGGTTTGAACACGCTGCAGAATGCGGGTTCAGGCCAGTTAGCGTTTCTTGCCAATGAGAAATACCGCAGTCAGCTGGGGTCCTCTAAAGCCGCCGCGGTGATTATGGCCGCTAGGCATATGACAGCCGACGGAGACTCCGAAGTGGCGCAGTACAGTGGCGCTGCTTTGATTCTCGACAACCCCTATCTGGGTTTTGCGCGTATTTCGCAATGGTTTGATCGCGCTCCCCAGGCCGTCCCCGGAATTCACCCTTCAGCAGTTGTTGCCGATTCGGCTTCACTCGGCGCCGATGTGTCGATTGGCGCCAATGTGGTGGTTGAAGCTGATGCGGTTATTGGGGCTGGCAGTTACTTGGGTGCTGGTGCCTATATAGGGGCACGTTCGCAGCTCGGTGACAAGGCCAGGATCTCGGCCAATGTATCGATTTATCACGATGTGGTTATGGGCAGTCATGTCACTATTCACAGCGGTTCGGTAATCGGCGCTGATGGCTTTGGCTTTGCGCCAGATGGGGCAGGGAAGTGGCAGAAAATCTACCAGATTGGCGGTGTCGAGATTGGCGACAATGTTGAAATTGGCGCCTGTACGACTATTGATCGAGGTGCCCTTGGGGATACGCGCATTGGCAATGGCGTGATTATCGATAACCATGTGCAGATTGCCCATAACGTGGTGATTGGCGATAACTGTGCCCTGGCGGCTTATTCCGGTCTTGCCGGCAGTGCCACCCTAGGCAATAACTGTACTCTGGCTGGCGACGCCTGTGTGGTTGGCCATGTCACTATCTGTGACAATGTGCTGGTAACGGCGCGAGGTCTGGTGACCAAGTCGATTACTGAACCGGGGTCCTACTCTTCCGGTATGCCGTTGATGAAGACCCGAGAGTGGCGCAAAAATGCGGTTCGAATCTCTCAGCTGGATAGCATTGCGCGGCGTTTAAAAAGTCTAGAGCGGGATAGCGAAGTGGATTAAGAACTGGTTAGAGATCTTGATAGAGAGCTAAGTAAAGAGCGCCGCTAACTCAGGCAACCCAATCCGGGATTGAGTCAGCGATATAATAAGACCTTACGAATTTTTATGGATGGAATAATGACTGAAGGCACACTGAGTACTCCAGACGCTGTTGTTGATAAGCCTGTAACTGAGAGCGCTGCGGTTAATAGCCCTGCTGCTGATAGCGTTGCTAATAATGGCGTTGCTAGTAATGGCGTTGCAATCGACAGCTCACTAACCATTTCCGAGATTATGAATATCTTGCCGCACCGCTATCCCTTTTTACTGGTTGATAGAGTGCTTGAGTTGGTCGAGGGCGAGCGGATTCTCGCTATTAAGAATGTCACCGGCAATGAAGATGTTTTCAATGGCCATTTCCCCGGCGCGCCAATCTTTCCCGGTGTCATGATTATTGAAGCTCTGGCTCAGGCCTCGGGTATTCTTGGTTTTAAGACAACTAATACCACCGCCGATGACGGCAAACTCTATCTGTTTGCCGGTGTTGATAAAGCGCGCTTTAAAAAGCCGGTAACTCCAGGCGATCAGCTAATGCTGGAGTCGCGAGTGGTTGCCGTGAAACGCAATATCTGGCGCTTTCAAACCCGTGCCACAGTCAATGATAAACTGGTCTGCGAGGCGACGTTACTCTGTGCCTATCAGGATCGAGACAAAGTTAAGTGATCCATCCCAGCGCCGTTATAGATCCCTCAGCCAAAATAGCCGACAAGGTTACTATTGGCCCGTGGACGATGATTGGCGCTGATGTAGAGATCGGTGAGGGCTGCGATATCAGCTCTCATGTGGTGATTAAAGGGCCGACCAAAATTGGCGCTGGCAACAAAATTTATCAGTTCTCAACCATTGGTGACGATACCCCCGACGTAAAATACAAAGGTGAACCCACTCGATTAATTATTGGCGATAACAATGTGATTCGCGAAGGTGTGACCATTCACCGCGGCACCGTGCAGGACAATAGTGAAACCATTATCGGCAGCAATAATTTGCTAATGGCCTACGCCCATGTGGGTCACGACTGCGTCATTGGGGACAACGTCATCATGGTCAACAATGCCAGTGTCTCCGGTCATGTCTATGTCGGCGACTGGGCGATTCTCAGCGGTTACGCACTGGTGCATCAGTACGTCCATATAGGGCCTCATTGTTTTGTCGGACCGGCTGCCTTTGTCTATCACGATATTCCGGCGTTTATTACCGCCTTTGGCAGTCCTGCAGAACCGCGCACGATTAATCGTGAGGGGCTTAAGCGACGCGGCTATAGTCCTGAGCAAATAGCTCTCGCCAATCAGGCCTATAAGCTGCTTTATCGCCGTGGCCTGCAGCTCGATGAGGCGATTAAGGCGATTACGAAGCTTGGTGATGACCCCGCAATAATGCAATTTTTAAGCTCTATCGAACAATCCACTCGCGGTATTATTCGCTAAGCCATGACCGGCCTATCTGAGAATCCAAGCACCCATATGAACTCGCTCACCTTTGCCATAGTTGCTGGAGAAGCCTCCGGCGATACCCTAGGTGCAGACTTAATTCGTGCCCTAAAACGTCTTTTCCCCGATGCCCGCTTTGAGGGTATTGGCGGTCCAAAGATGATCGCTGAGGGGTTTGTTTCTCATCATCAAATGGATCGTCTGTCAGTGATGGGGTTTGTCGAGCCCCTTAAGCGCCTGCCGGAACTGCTGTCCATACGCAGAGATATTATCAATCGCTATAAGCGTGCAAAACCGGCCGCTTTTATTGGCATCGATTCCCCAGACTTTAACCTGGGCATAGAGAAAGCCTTGCACAAGAGTGGTGTAAAAACCGTGCACTATGTCAGTCCCTCGGTCTGGGCATGGCGCCAGGGGCGTATAAAAGGCATTAAGCGCTGCGTCGATCTAATGCTTTGCCTGTTACCTTTTGAAAAGGCCTTTTATCGACAGCACGCTGTGCCAGTGGCCTTTGTCGGTCATCCTTTAGCCGGTCAGATTTCGCGCACGCCGGATAGTTCTGCTGCTCGCCAGCAATTGGGGCTGGATACAGATCGGCCGCTGCTAACGATTATGCCCGGCAGTCGCGGGGGCGAAGTGGCGCTGATGGGTGAGCTGTTCTTGATGGTCGCTGTGCGCCTACTTGAGTCCAACCCGCAGTTACAGTTTGTGATTCCCGCAGCCAATGGCGATCGCCACCGACAGTTAACTGAGATTCTCGCCGAGTATCCCGAGCTCCCCGTCACTCTGATTGAGCAACAGTCGCTATTGGCTATGGAGGCGGCCGACGCGGTATTGCTCGCCTCTGGCACTACGGCCCTGGAAGCCATGTTGCTGAAGAAGCCGATGGTGGTGAGTTACAAACTCGGCAAGTGGACTTACAAGCTGGTGAGACCCTTTATCAAGACACCTTTCGCCTCGATCCCCAATTTATTGGCGGCTCATATGCTGGTGCCAGAGTTAATTCAAGATGAGGCCACAGTTGACAGTCTCAGTGCTGCCGTGAGCCATGCCTTGGATGAGAATGCCCGACTTCTAGTGGAACAGCGCTTCGAAGAACTCTATGAACAAATCAATCTGCCATCCGGTGATACGGCGGCGGCTGCGATCAGCAAGCTGATCAGTCTATGAGGCCCTTTGAACTATGAAGCTGTTTAATCTATGAAGCTCTTTAATCTATGAAACTCTTTGATCTATGAAGCTTTGGAAGCCCCCGGCTAATATCAAATTTCTCGCTGGCGTCGACGAAGTAGGGCGCGGCCCCCTGGCCGGTGATGTAGTCACCGCCGCGGTTATTCTGCCTGTTGATCACGGTATTGAAGGCCTGGCCGACTCGAAAGTTCTATCCAGCCGCCAGCGTGAAAATCTCTATGCCGATATCACCAGTCGCGCACTCTGTTGGTTTGTTGCGCGCTCATCGGTGGCGGAGATTGATCGCTTTAATATTTTACAGGCCACCTTGATGGCCATGCGCCGCGCGGTGATGGGGTTAAGTCAGCAGCCGGATTATGTGGCTGTGGATGGCAATCGTCTGCCTCAGTGGGAGTACCGCGGCGAAGCGGTAGTCAAGGGCGACGGTCGAGTTGAATGTATTAGTGCTGCTTCGATTATTGCCAAGGTAGTGCGCGATGCGGAAATGAAAGCGTTGGATATCCGCTATCCAGGTTATGGTTTCGCAGCGAACAAAGGCTATGGCACGCCACAGCATCTCGAGGCCCTCGCTCGGATAGGGCCCACGCCAATTCATCGCAGGACCTTTGCACCAGTGCGCGAGCAGTTAGAACTAGCACAATCTGGCCTTTTTGATTAGGTAGCCTCGCGGTTAGTCGATATACTATTGGACTTTAAAGCGAGGCTAGTTTAATGAGCTTAGTAAGCTTAATACCTCTCCCCGCATTCGAATAAAAATAAATAATCTAGGGTTTAAGGGGATTTTTTTGAGATATGCACAGATAACCGGCTGGGGAAAATATGCTCCACCGCTGCTGATGACAAACGATGATATGGCGAAGATTGTAGACACCAGTGACGAGTGGATTTTCTCGCGCTCGGGTATCCGTCAGCGCCACTACAGTCATGTTTCCACCGGTGAGATGGCCTGGCTCTCTGCAGAGCGTGCGCTCGCGGCGGCTGGGGTTGATGCCGATGATATAGATCTGGTTATTCTTGGCTCCACCACTCCCGAAGAAATCTGCCCCAATACAGCGAGTTATATCAAAAATAGACTTGGCGCCAAAAAAGCCGCCGCCTTTGATCTCAACTCTGCCTGCACCAGTTGGTTCTACGCGCTCAATACCGCTACCGATATGATCAAGGCGGGTTCAATCAATAAAGCCTTGGTGATTGGTTCAGAGCGTATTTCTCTGGCGATGGATTGGCAAAAGCGCGAGTCCTGTTTCCTCTTTGGCGATGGCGCCGGTTCGGTGGTTATCGAAGCCTCGGATCAGGAAAGCGGTTTATTGGCGGGTAAAATGAGCTGCGTGCCGGATAGCCGAGAGTGTTTGCGACTGCCTACCTGGGGCATGTCTCCGGAGCATTTAACCGGTGATATGTATATCTCCCTGGACTTTGATGGCGCGGAAATTTTTAAGAGTGCGGTCAAGGGCATGTCGGACGCGATCAATGATGTGCTCGAGAAGCAAGGTTTGACCGCCGAGGACATAGATCTGTTTATTCCTCACCAGGCCAATATTCGAATTATTCAATCACTGGCCAAGCGACTTAATTTCCCCATGGAAAAAGTGGTTGTGGCGATTGATAAATACGCCAATACATCGGCAGCATCGATTCCGTTGGCGCTCTGTGATGCCTTGGAAGATGGCCGAGTTAAGCCGGGCATGACGATTCTCACTGCAACTTTTGGCGCCGGTCTGACCTGTGGTGCAGGCATTATCAAATGGGGTGACCGAGTAGAGCCGGTAGCAGAGTCGGATAAGTCGATTCCTGAATTTGACGGCACCGTGTTTGATCTGATGAAAGATAGCTTCACCCACTACGGTGTTGATGCCAGCCATCTGCTAACCAAAGGCAAAGGGTAAATCCAATAACTACTGCATCATTTGTTCATCTGCGGCTGCACTCTGAATATTCATTAGTCGATGGGTTGGTCAGAATAAAGCCTCTGGCCAAGGCCGTCGCGGAGCTGGGCATGCCCGCCGTGGCTTTGACTGACTTCAATAATTTCTTTGCTGCGGTAAAGTTTTATAAGGCTACTCAGGGATCCGGCGTCAAACCGATTCTCGGTGCCGATCTGCTGGTGCTCGACGAAAGCGGCGAAGGCAGCCCGACCCAGTTAGTGCTACTGGTCAAAGACCAGGTCGGCTACGCCAACCTCACCAAATTGATCTCCAAGGCCTATCAAGAGGGCCAGCGCCAAGGCGTGCCCCATATTAAAAAGTCCTGGCTCAGCGAATTCAGCGATGGATTGATCGCGCTGTCTGGCGGTCGCAGTGGCGAGATTGGAGTGGCCCTGGTGTCCAGCCGCTTGGAGGATGCTGCCACTGCGCTTGAAGAATTTATCGCGCTGTTTGGCGACCGCTTCTATCTTGAGTTGCAGCGCACCGGCCGCCCTGAAGAAGAGGATTACCTGCATGCCGCAGTCGCGCTGGCAAGCCAGTACAACTGTCCAGTCGTCGCAACTAACGATGTGCGCTTTATTTCCAAGAGCGAGTTTGAAGCTCACGAAGCGCGGGTCTGTATTCACGAGGGCCGCGCCCTCGATGATCCACGCCGCGAGAGACGCTTCTCGGAACAGCAATATCTTCGCAGTGCCGAGGAGATGGCGGAGTTGTTTGCCGATATTCCTGAGGCCCTGGAGAACAGTGTTGAGATTGCCCGACGCTGCTCGATTGAGCTGCGCCTAGGGGAGTACTTTCTACCGGATTATCCTATTCCTGAAGGTATGACGATCAATGAGTTTTTTACTCTTGAATCGGAAAAAGGCCTTCAAGCCCGTCTGGAAATACTTTACGACACCAGCGCAGCTGATTTTCCTGAGATCCAAAAGCGCTATACCGCGCGCTTGGAATTCGAACTAAAAATTATTATCCAGATGGGTTTCCCCGGCTACTTCCTGATTGTGATGGACTTTATCCGCTGGGCGAAAACCAATCTTATCCCGGTGGGCCCGGGACGCGGTTCCGGCGCCGGTTCTCTAGTGGCTTACTCGCTATTGATTACCGATCTCGATCCTCTGGAATATGATCTGCTGTTTGAGCGCTTTCTCAATCCGGAGCGGGTCTCGATGCCGGATTTCGATATCGACTTTTGTATGGAAGGCCGCGATCGTGTTATCGCCTATGTTGCCGAGCAGTATGGCCGTGACGCCGTGTCACAGATCGTGACCTTCGGTACCATGGCGGCCAAGGCCGTGGTCCGCGATGTGGCGCGAGTGCAGGGCAAGTCCTATGGCTTGGCGGATAAACTATCCAAGTTGATTCCATTCGAAGTGGGCATGACCCTCGAGAAAGCGGTTGAGCAGGAAGAGGCCTTAAAACAGTTTTTGGCCGAAGACGATGAAGCCGCTGAAATCTGGGGTATGGCCGTGCAGCTAGAGGGCGTGGCGCGAAATTGCGGTAAGCATGCTGGTGGTGTGGTTATTGCCCCGACCAAAATAACCGATTTCTCACCGATCTATTGTGATGAAAGCGGCGCCGGTGTGGTCACTCAGTTTGATAAAAATGATGTCGAAGATGCCGGCCTGGTTAAGTTCGATTTCTTGGGTCTGCGCACACTGACGATTATTGATTGGGCGGTGCGCATGATTAATGCGGACCGCAGTATTGCCGGCGAAGAACTCCTCGAGATCGATAAAATTCCGTTGGATGATCAGCCCACCTACGGCTTGATGCAGCGCGCCGAAACCACCGCGGTGTTCCAGCTTGAGTCGCGGGGCATGAAAGAGCTGATTCGCAAGCTTGGCCCCGACCGCTTTGAAGATATTATTGCACTGGTGGCGCTGTTCCGTCCGGGACCGCTGCAGTCCGGCATGGTCGACGATTTTATCAATCGTAAAAAAGGCCGTGCTGAGGTTAGTTACCCCCATTCCCAGTACCAACATGACTGTCTAAAGCCCGCCTTGGAACCCACCTACGGCATTATTCTCTATCAAGAGCAGGTGATGCAGATCGCTCAGGAGATGGGCGGCTTTACACTGGGTGGCGCGGATTTATTACGTCGCGCCATGGGTAAAAAGAACGCTGACGAAATGGCCAAACAGCGCATGTTGTTTGTTGACGGCGCCATAGGCAAGGGCTTCACCAAAGAGTTGGCCTCAAATATTTTCGACCTGATGGAGAAGTTTGCCGGTTACGGCTTTAATAAATCTCACTCAGCGGCCTATGCCTTGGTAGCCTATCAGACAGCCTGGTTAAAACAGCATTATCCAGCCCAGTTTATGGCGGCGACGATTTCCTCAGATATGGATAAGACCGATAAGGTCGTGACCTTTATCGATGAATGCCGAGCCATGAACCTCGAATTATTGCCGCCAGATGTCAATGGCGGGCAGTTCCAGTTTAGTGTCGACAAGCAAAATAGCGTGATCTATGGCTTGGGCGCCATTAAAGGCCTAGGCGAAGGTCCGGTGAGCAATATTCTCGCTGCCCGCAACGAAGGTGGTGCGTTTAAGGATCTGTTCGATTTCTGTGCTCGAGTAGACGGCCGCAAGGTTAACAAACGTGCCATCGAAGCACTGATTCGCAGCGGAGCCTTTGATCAAATTGGCCCCGAGGGCGAGATCGGTTACCGCCGCGCGGTAATGCTGGCGGCCATGGATCAAGCGGTGAAGCTTGCCGAGCAACATGCCCGTAACACCAGCAGCGGTATGGGCGATCTGTTCGGCGAATCGATTGTTGAAAGTGCCTCAGATATTAATTACACCAGCTACGGCGCTGCTCGCAGTCTGTCGGGAAGAGAGCGGTTGAATGGCGAACGCGACACTCTCGGTCTCTATCTCACCGGGCACCCGATAGATGAGTACGAAGAGGAGTTGCGGATGATGCATCCCAATCGTATCTCCAAACTGCGTCCGGCCAAGGTCCTGGCCACGGTCTCCGGCATGGTCATCGCCATGCGGGTGATGAAAAATAAACGCGGCGAGAACTTTGCCTTTATTACTCTCGACGACAAAAGTGGCCGTCTTGAGCTATCGATCTTTGCCGAAAAATACAATGTCTACCGCGAGATTCTAGTCAAAGACGCCTTGCTAGTGGTGCAGGGTGTGGTCTCAGAAGACAGTTTTACCGGCGGTCTTAAAATGCTCGCCGAATCCGTACAGTCAATCTATGAAGCACGCTGCAGCAAAGTGAAGCGCCTAGCCTTAACGATCGATAGTAATGCACAGGATGGCAAGTGGGTCGACAGTTTGCAGAGCTCGGTCAAAGCCTATAAAGATGGCAACTGCCCGCTGGAAGTGGAATATGTGGGACCCAGTGCCAGTGGGCGTTTAAAGCTCGGCAGTCAGTGGCGGGTGCAGCCGCGGGATGAATTGATCGGCCAGCTGCGCGAACAATTTGGAAAAAACAATGTCACTTTGCACTATGATTAAAAGGTTCGGCCTGCGGGCCCAGTTTTTTTAACCAGCGAGCATAAGTTTAATCGGCTCTAGCGTAGAGATAGATAAGTGTTAGAATGCGCTCAGACACCGTTTGCTCCCAAGACACGAGATTCCTCTACCCATGAATTTAAACTATCTCTCTTTCGAACAGCCTATAGCCGAACTCGAAGCAAAGATCGAAGAACTACAGCTGGTTGGCAATGACAATGATCTAAATATTGCCGACGAAGTGACCAAGCTACGTGAGAAGTCCCGCAAGCTCACTCAGGGGATCTACGCTAAGTTAACCCCCTGGCAAGTTGTCCAGGTGGCGCGTCATCCCCACCGGCCCTATGCCCTTGACTACATTAAGCGAATCTTTACCGATTTCGAAGAGATGCATGGCGACCGTCACTTTGGTGATGACAACGCGATTGTCGGTGGTGTTGCACGCTTAAATGGTGTGCCGGTGATGGTTATCGGCGAAGAGAAGGGCCGCGGCGTCAACGAAAAGGTAATGCGTAACTTTGGTATGCCTAAGCCCGAAGGCTATCGCAAAGCCCTGCGCTTAATGGAAACCGCTGAACGTTTTAAGCTGCCTGTACTGACCCTAATTGATACGCCCGGTGCCTATCCCGGTATCGACTCCGAAGAGCGCAATATCTCTGAAGCCATCGCCCGTAATCTGGCGACCATGTCACGTCTGAAGACACCGATTATCTGCACTGTGATAGGTGAGGGTAGCTCTGGTGGCGCTCTTGCAATTGGGGTGGGTGATAAAACCAATATGCTCCAGTACAGCACCTATTTTGTGATCTCACCGGAAGGCTGTGCCAATATTATTTGGAAGACCAGCGAGAAGGCGCCACTGGCCGCCGAAGCCATGGGTGTGACCTCGGATAATCTGGAAAAACTCGGTATAGTCGATGAGACCATTCCCGAGCCAATGGGCGGAGCCCACCGCGATATAGATACTATGTGTGAGACCCTTAAAGAGAGTCTCAGTCGTCAGTTGGATGAGTTATCTGCAGTGCCGATGGACGAGTTGTTAGAAACACGTTTTGAGCGACTGATGTCTTATGGCCGTCCTGACTAGGGCGTCGAATAATTCTGCACCGCTAATAAAAAAGCCGCCGACTCTATAAGAGCGGCGGCTTTTTTGTTGCGGGTATCAGCCAGTTGGCGACTCGGCACTTAGCTACCGGACATTCAGCTGTCCGAGAGCGTGGAGATAGCTTCCAGCGCCTCAGGGTCCTGAGCCTTTATTTTATTGGCTATATGGTGTTGGAAAAAATAGCAAAAATCCTCACAGTCCTCGGACTCAAATAGGCAGTCATCGCCGGGTAAAACTGGGGTGCTGACCATTTTACTGTCGTCGATTAACATGGCGCTGACGCTGCCATCCTGGCGTAACCTCCAGCTAACCACCTCTTTAAGCGTGATACTTTTAAATTGATCATCTGAGAGTACCGCATGGGTGCCGATGGTGTCGGGGATCTCCTGAATGATCTCGCGATCCGATTCGCACTGATACTCATAATAATCCGCAGCGGTTTCCAGCTCGACGACCTTATGCAGCGGCGCAGCGTAAAACAGCTCATCGACGCCGGCATCGTAATAGCCCTGCCAATGGCCATTTAAGGGGTCGTTGATCTCGTCGCAGGGCACTAACTCATCGAGCCAGGGCACCAGGCCGACAACCTCACCGGTGGCGCGAAGTCCCCAGGCGAGCACTTTCACCGAGAACAGTTTGTTCTCATGCTCGGAATTGCAGTAGAGCATTTCCAATCCATCGAGCTCAGGAGCAATACGAATGAGTTTGTTATTGACGTTTTCGGAGAGGGGTTTGCGAGTGAAGATGTCGATAATATTGTCGGGGTCAGGTTTTGACTTGGACTTTGAGCCGGTTTTGGAGCTGGCTTTGGAACTAGAGCGCGAGCCAAGTGTGAAATCAATGATCTTGCCCATCGGTACATCTCCTTATGGGGTTTGGCAGGAAACGTGTCTTACGCTCTAAAGGTACTCCAGATCTTTACAAAGTACAATAAATTGAATGGATATTAGCCTGTGCTGTAGATTCGAAATGACGATATAATTTCACATTGTCAGCGTTGTAGAATAAGAGGTAATCATTGTTAAACGAGAATCTGCGCTTGGCGCCAGTCATGGGTTTATTTGACCAGCTGTTTGGCCGTCAACTGAATACTCGTCTGCTGGGCGGCGCCGAAGAGCCGATTTATATTCCCGCTGGCTTGAGAACAGAGGAGCCTGGAATTAGTGCTGTCGAAGAATATCATCGACTCTATTTTCGTCATGACTATCTGTCCAGTGCGCTGCACGAATCGGCCCATTGGTGCATTGCCGGCACCCAGCGCCGAGGACAGCTCGACTTTGGTTACTGGTACAGCCCAGACGGCCGCTCGGCGCAGCAACAGCAGTTATTTGAGCAGGCAGAGGTGAAACCTCAGTCTTTGGAATGGATGTTTTCGGTAGCCTGCGGTCAGCGCTTTCGGGTCAGCGCCGATAACCTGGCCTCGGATCAGGGCGCCAGTAGCCAGTTTAGTCTGGCTATTGTTGAACAGGTACAGAGCTGGTGTACTGGCAGCAATTTACCCGCGAGAGGGCGGTTGCTGATTGAAGCCTTGGCCGATCAATTTGACTGTGCTGAACCACTGTCTCAGGATCATTATCATTTAGGGGCGCTTGGTTAGGAACATTTCATTGGCAACACTTGATTAAAAATCACTTGGCTGACGGCGCATGTCGCGAGCCTTTTTACTATTACGCAGGAGCGCAATCAGTCTATTATGCAAGCTTATCTTATCGATTCATCAATCTATATTTTTCGCAGCTATTTCACTCTGCCGGAAAACTGGCAGGCCCTAGATTCGGGACATCCGACCCATGCAGTCTATGGCTTCACTGCCTTTATGCTCGATATGTTGCGCAACAAGAACCCGGATTATATGTTCTGTGCCTTTGATGAAAGCTTACGCAGCGGCTTCCGCCATCAGCTCTGTCCAGACTACAAAGCCAATCGTGAACTGCCCGATGAGGGTCTGGCGTTTCAGTTGAATGCCTGTCGCCAGCTCTGTCGTGTCTTAGGGGTTGCCGAGATGGCCTCTGAAATCTATGAAGCGGATGATCTGGTCGGGGCGGTTGCCAAGAATACGCGGATCGCCAATGGCCAGCCGGTGGTGGTGACCCGGGATAAAGATTTAATGCAGTTGATTGAAGCTGATGATCTGTATTGGGATTTTGGTAAGGCGCCAGCGAAAACCCAGCGTCAGGTGGAAAAAGATTTGGAAATTGGCTGTGGGCAGATGGCAGACTTTTTGGCCTTGACCGGCGACAGCAGTGATAACATAGCCGGCGTGCCGGGTGTCGGTGCCAAAACCGCCAAGCAGTTGCTACTGCATTTCCCTGATATCGACGCGATTTTGGATCATCTAGATCAGCTGCAGGATTTACCGATTCGCGGCGCCGGCAAACTAGCCGACAAAATAGATAGCCACCGTGAACAGCTATTGCTGGCGCGACAGCTGACCACTATTTGTACAGATATAGACCAGGCCCCCAGTCTTGAACAGATTACTTGGCAGGGGATTAACCTTGATGCCTTTGATCTCTTTTGCGAGGAGATGGGCTTCGCGGATAAGTTTCATGCTCGCGCTAAACAGTTGCGTGCACGGCAGCTGTCACCCAGTTGGTAGAACCAGTCAATATCGGGTTTAAGTAACCCTCAGGAGTCGCGTTGAAAATAGTAGCAGATCAAAATATGCTGATGGTGGACCATTTCTTCGCAGAATTTGGCAGTATCACCTATGTGCCAGGGCGCACGCTCTGTGCCGCGGATATTGCCGACGCCGATATTCTCTTAGTGCGCTCAGTTACTCAGGTTAACAAAGCGCTACTGGAGCATTCATCGGTCTCATTTGTCGGCTCTGCGACCATAGGCACAGATCATATAGATGGTGACTATTTAGCCCAGCGTGGCATCCAGTTCGCCTACGCGCCAGGCTGCAATGCCGACGCGGTAGTGCAATATGATTTATCGGTACTCAGTCGTCTGCAAGCCAATTGGCTACACAGTACTGTGGGCATAGTGGGCTGCGGCAATGTTGGTGGGCGCCTCTATCGCGCCCTCAGCAATCTGGGTGTCAGTTGCACTGTTTACGATCCCTTTTTATCCCCTGACTGCGGTTTCAATCTGGTCGATTTCGACACTGTCTTGGGCAGCGATATTATCTGTGTACACACGCCATTAACCACCTCAGGTCCCCATCCAACCGAGCATCTGTTTAACGCCGAGGTGTTGGCCCGAATCGATCCGGCAAGTTTATTGATTAACGCCGGTCGCGGTGCGGTTATCGATAATGCGGCGCTGCTGGCGTTACTCCAAGGTGGGTCGCCGCTAAGAGTGGCTCTGGATGTATGGGAAGGCGAACCGGCGATTAGTCTGCCGCTATTGGAAAGGGTTTCACTGGCAACGCCGCATATTGCCGGTTACAGCGTTGAGGGTAAGGCTAGAGGCACAGAAATGCTCGCAGAGGCTTTCAAGCGATTAGCTGAGCCGCAAGCTAATAAGCTAGCAGAGCAGGCTAAAACAGTCACTACACTGACTGCAGCGACGCTTAGCGAGCTGATACTGGCGACTTATGATGTGGCTGAAGATGATCTGAGAATGCGCAAAGCACTGAATGCCAGTACCGATAAAGGCGAGACCTTTGATCTATTGCGCAAGCAGTATCCTGAGCGCCATGAATTCAACCGTTATGGATTTAGCCGCAATGCTACAGGGGCCCAGACTGAACTGCGAGACCAGGCGCTCAAGTTGGGTTTTTGCTAAGCGATATCTTTAGTCACTAGGCGCTGAGCACTGGCCGTGGAGCGAACTCTCTCAAGAAATATTGCCAAACGTCCAATCGCCTCAATCAGCTGATCTTTGTCGGGTAAAAACACAATCCGAAAATGCTGAGTTCCAACCATATTAAAGGCACTGCCCTGAACCAGTAGCACGCGCTCTTGCTTGAGCAGTTCAAGCACCATATCTTCATCGTCAGCGATCGGATACATCACTGGGTCGAGCTTTGGGAACAGGTACATGGCCGACTTGGGTTTGACACAGCTAACCCCGGGAATCTGCGTAATCAGCTTATGGGCCAAATCACGCTGAGCCAGCAATCGGCCGTTGGGTAGAATTAGGTCATTAATACTTTGGTAGCCACCGAGAGCCGTCTGTACTGCGAGCATCGCTGGCACATTGGCACAGAGACGCATGGAGGCGAGCATCTCAAGCCCTTCAATATAGCTCCGAGCATTGTCCTTGGCGCCAGAAGCGATCAGCCAGCCTGAGCGAAATCCGGCTAGGCGATAGGTCTTGGACAAACCATTAAAAGTCAGGCAGAGCACCTTTGTAACCAGAGTCGCCAGGGGAATATGCACGGCATCTTCATAGAGGATGCGATCGTAAATTTCGTCGGCAAATACCACCAGATTGTATTTCTCAGCCAGTGCAACAATTTGCTTGAGGTTGTCTTCGCTGTAGACAGCACCGGTTGGATTGTTCGGATTGATTACCACTATACCGCGGGTATTGGCGGTTATCTTACTCTCTATATCGGCAACGTTGGGCTGCCAGTCGTCATCTTCATTGCACTGATAGTGCACCGGTGTGCCGCCGGCCATGGAAACAGCAGCGGTCCACAGGGGATAGTCGGGGGAGGGTATCAACACCTCATCACCATTATTCAGCAGTGCCTGCATCGACATCACAATCAGCTCGCTGACGCCATTGCCCATAATCACGTCATCGACAACAACGTTTTTAATACCTTGGGTCTGCGCTCTTTGCATAACCGCTTTGCGCGCTGAAAATAGGCCTTTTGAATGGCAGTAGCCTTGCGCTTCACGAAGATTGTGAATAACGTCGTGCATAATTTCGTCTGGGGCATCAAAGCCAAAGGCACCGGGGTTGCCAATATTTAGCTTAATAATGCGTTGGCCTTCCTCTTCAAGCAGGTTAGCATAGTCCAGAACTGGGCCGCGGATGTCGTAGCAGACATTGGCGAGTTTGAGTGATTTTTTTAATTCGGGCATGGAGCGCTTCAGTAAACAAGGTTTTAGATTTTAAACGCGACACATAGATCGCGCAGCTGCGAAACTCATTGTAGCGAAATAATATCTTTGGGGGGAAAGGTTTAGTGAAAATAATAAGCTGGTCAGGACAGGGTGCTGTCTTTTTGCTGGTAATCAGCACAGCTAGCCATCACGCTGCTCTAGTGCCGTTTAGGCTTGCTTTATTAGGGGTGGTTGTCGGACTGCTACTCTGCACTCTGGTTGCATTAGTGGCGGTCGTTCTATTAGGTTTAGCCGTGGCCAAAAAAAGTCCTCTGCGCGCAGAGTATCTGCTGCTCGCTGCGATCTGCTCTATGGGTCCTGGCCTTGCCGCCTATAGGATTGGTATCGACGGTATCAGAGCGCCGATGATGCACGATATAACCAGTGATACGGTCAATCCACCGGTTTTCTTATTTACCCAGCAGGATGAGGATTTTCGCGAGAACTCTCTTATTTATGGGGACGACGGGATCAGCGCTGAACAGTTAGCTGCTATGCAACTCAGTGCTTATCCTGATATACGTACTATGACTGTCGAAGTGCCGGCGCGCAGGGTTTATCAGAAGGCATTATTTGTCAGCAGTATGCTGGGTTGGAAAGTCTCCGCTATAGATGTATCGATACTGCACTTTGAGGCACAGGGAACCACTGATATGTTTGGACTTGCCTATGATATTGTCGTGCGGATTACGCCTCTGGACGAGCAATCAAGCGCCATTGATATCCGCTCTGTAGTAAGAGTGGGGCGCTATGACATGGGCAGCAATGCAAAACGCATACGACTTTTTTTCAACAAGCTTGAGCAAGAATTAATTATTCTTTAAACCACGCAAAAATAAGCGCCATTAGGCTTGACAGTTTATCGGTAGCTCAATAGAATGCGCGCCTCCTAGCCAGTACCGTCCCGTTCGTCTAGAGGCCTAGGACACCGCCCTTTCACGGCGGTAACAGGGGTTCGACTCCCCTACGGGACGCCATTTTTATACAGCACTTATGGACAAGTGTTTGCGGGAATAGCTCAGTGGTAGAGCACAACCTTGCCAAGGTTGGGGTCGCGAGTTCGAACCTCGTTTCCCGCTCCAATACTAAACGCAAAACTTCGGTTTTGCGTTTTTTTTTGCCTGCTTTTTAGTCGAGCAGTTAGTCGAGCAGTTAGTCGGCCAGTTAGTCGTCAAAATCCTACCTGCCGTAGATTCTATGGCAGGGCTTGGGGCATCTCGGGGGCTGTCTGTCTAGAGCCGCCTATCTAGAGCCGCCTATC
>Ga0307488_10000802_pt1 | contig 26242 bp, 40 predicted proteins | sample SB02metaG_FD_202248 | JGI IMG/M metagenome (GOLD analysis project Ga0307488, IMG submission 202248) | Sea-ice brine microbial communities from Beaufort Sea near Barrow, Alaska, United States - SB 0.2 | ecosystem: Environmental > Aquatic > Marine > Coastal | place: USA: Alaska | collected... | reverse complement strand
AGATCCTCATCCATCTCACCCATTTTGGCATCTAATGCTTCTTCAATACATTGACGCATAACCTCATTATATTTCTCATTTGTGTAAATGTGTTCAATAATGTCATCTTTTAGTGCATCAACAATTCGTGAGACAGTGGATTCAGAAAGTGGCATTTGATTGGGTGGTTATGCTATAGGGACACTTTAGAGGTTACTAACAATAACCTCAACGAAGATAAAGGAAGGAACCGTATTGATCAACAACCTCAGGGTGATCAGCCAGGAAATCAATGTAGAACCTGATACCTTTGGCAGGTGCTTTATGTGATGCAGGTTTGTATAAATACATTAGTTACAGGTTTGTAAATGAAACACTATGTGTATTATTCATTTGAAGATTGGGGACGTGGATACATCGGTGTGAGGCAGTGTGAGTGCAATATAGAAGAGGATTTATATCTTGGAAGTTTCTATGACGACACGTTTAACCCAACCAATAAGATTGTGCTTTTAGAATGTGCGACCAGAGAAGAAGCATTAACAGCAGAAGTAGTGTTACATAAGTTTTACAATGTAAAAGACAATCCTCACTTTGCCAATCAATCAAATCAAACATCTACCAAGTTTGATTATGATAATAGGGGCATCCCTATGAGTGAAGAAGCTAAAAGAAAGATAAGTGAATCAAATAAGGGGAGAAATGAGGGGAGAAAGCAATCACCAGAACAGATTGCTAAAAGATTAGAATCAAGGAGAAAAGGTGGCGGTTGGAGTAAAGAAACCAATAAAAAAATAAGTAACTCACTCAAAGGAAATGTTCCCTGGAATAAAGGTAAGAAAACAAAACCTAGGAGTGAAGAAACAAAGAAAAAGATTGCGGAAACTATGCGTCAGAGATATAAAAAACTGCCGTAAGGGTCACAAATGTGAGGATTATCTGCCAGTTGAGTGATAAGATACCTCACACCTTTTGCGGGAGCACGATGTGAACTTGGTTTGTAACATGCACCGTCATTCTTATCAACGAACATCCAGCAAGAACGACCACTATCACGCACACCGTTCACAACATTATATGTCCAGACTTTTAGATACTTTTGACCTTCCGTTACCTCCAGTTGATTCATGACAACACGATTAGATTCAATGGAATTAACTTTCCATTCATTATTCAATACTTCGACAAGTGCTTCAGTCAAAAAGTATGGTTTGGATTTTGTCATTGTGGAGAGCACAGAAAGTTCGTCTTTGAGTTGTTGAAGAGTGACTGTCATAATAATTGAGTGGTTACACTACAGGGACACTTTAGAGGTTACTAACAATAATATCAACTAATAAGTCGATTAAGTAACTCTTTTGTCAGTTTGTTACGTGTCCTTGGATTTAACTCACCAAGACTTTCATTGAGATATTCATCAATGAAACCCCTGTACAAATCTTTTATTTCTTTTGAATGTTTATCCAGAGTGTATTCAACAAAGTCTGGATAGATTGTATCTGTCAGTTGTTGGTAGTTCATATGCATACTATAAAACCCTTCTGACAAAAAAGTCAAGAGGGTTTGTGACAGTTCAAAAACTGGTTACTTTGATTATATTTTTATTTCATTCTTGCATGAACTCTACCCATGATCTTGGTTCTACCTTTGGCATCAGGATTGACACCAGTTTCTTTCTTATATTTTGCTGTCTCTTGGTCTTTGAATATACCACGTAACATGGTTTCACCCTTACGTTGTTGTTTCATTCTCTCTGCACGTGTCATACCAGATTCCTTGGCTGGTTTATAAGAAGGATCAACTTTCTTCTCTGGTGTCTTCTTGGTCAGAAGTTTGGATGCTTGTTTCTCAGCGTCTTTAGAAGATGTTTTAGTTTTAGTTACCTCTCCACCACCTGATTTGGCCTGGCGTCTTGCCAATGCTGCGGCCTTTCTTTCTGCCTTGACTTTATCAGCATATGATTGTTTGACTTCTTCAGAACCTCTTGATTTTTCTGGTTGTTGTTGACGGGTGCTTGCTTGTTTCTGACTACCAATGTCCTTACGATCTTTATAGCTAACTGGTTCAGACTTACCACCACCAGTGGCCTTCATTCTACGGCGTTCTGGTTCACTCTTTCTACGGTCTCTTCCTACTCTTCCACCTTCACCAGTCTTACGAATCTGACTACGGCCTTGTACTTCAGGGTCATAAACTTCATTGGTTTGTTGTGTAGGTGTAGGTTTCTTATCAGTAGTTTGTTGTTGGTCTTTCTTCGTTATATTGTCAATTTGTTTTTCAAGTTTTGCAATTTTCTTACTATCTTGCATCTTCTTGTTATAGATGTCAATCTTTCTTTGTTCGTTTTCTCTCTCTTGCTCTGCTTCTTTCTTGGCTTTGTAAAGATCTTTCACCAACTTTACAGGTGCCTTTCTTACACTATCAAGTTTACTACTAAAACCTTGCATTTGTGTATTACTCCAATCATTCTCAGTGTTACCACCACTGAAAAGCCCTGGGCCTACCTGTGCTTCTTCGTTAAATTGTTGAAAGGTCTTCATCTTCTTTCTTTATCCTATGTCTTATTTAGTTTTAGAATGTTTCTTGATAAAGGTAAGTGCTGCCTTACGGTTACGACAAGTCTTCAGAATATTACCCTTATGAATGATAACCAACTTGGTCTCACTACCTGTCAAAGGTATGGCTGCATACTCATCTTCTTTACCTACAATGAACCCTAGTTCCTGAACTTTAGGGTCTAGGATATCACTTCTGTGTTCAATTAGTTTCATAAACTGTTTTTTCAATAATTCTGTGTGAATGAAGGTGTGTTAGGTCATAAACGGGTTCGATATGGAAAAAGGGGTTTTTGATACCCCCAAAACCCTTGGTATGACTGAACCTTATTTACGCACTACGCTGTCAAGGAGCTCACCTCTTTCAAATACCGTATCAACAACATTTTGAAGAGCACGTTGTGTAGAAATCCCAACTTTACTATAAATCGGCACCACGCATAACCCAAAGGACTTATCAGGACATGTACGAAGAACACGACCGATCGACTGAGTTAATTCAATAGTGTCCATATTACGAAGGAAGATAACACAATCCAGACGGTTGACAGAGATACCCTCTGACAGAATAGAACGGTGAAGAACAACGAACTTTTTATCAGGGTCTTTACCCCAAGCATTGAGAACATTGAAGAACTCCTCACGATTGACCTTCTTACCATCAACAACTGCACCAGTTTTTGCGGTAATATAAAGGTAAGAATAACCACGATCAGACAACTGAGTAGTGAAATCGGTATGAGTGATGACATTTACCAGTTGTTTGGAAGTCTTCACACAGACCAGAAGCTTCTTCATCTGAACTTCATCAACAGTGGAGATGAGATGTTCACAATCAGTGTCACAAGTAATGAGTTTGGTATTGTTATGAATGTCAAATTCTTTCACATGAATTTTAGGTGGGGCAATGTATCCACCTTGAACAAGTTCAGGTGCAGAGACACGACAAATGATGTCACCATAAACCTCACGGTCATTCATACCAGGCTTATTGATAGTGACAGAAGTCTTACGGGTTGCAGTAAAGAAGTATGAACGATCTGCTTCGTTAGAGAAGAACTCTGTAGGGGGGAAGAAATGACGTTGAACACTGTTATGTGCCTCGTCAAAGTAAATGGTATTAACTTCAATATCTGCCTCCTGGACACGGTGTAGAGAGTGATATGTGGTGAAGATTAGAACACTCTCACCCTCACTACGTGCTACATTGGTGAACAGGTGAATATCTTTTGGCCTGGTGGAACTAAAGTGAGTAGTTTCACCACTATGACAATGAAGCACATGAACATTCTTGGTGTCAATGACTTCAAGAAACTCTGAACACAACTGTTCAGATAACAAAATCCTAGGACAGACAACAACAATGGTAGAGGGTTGAGTCTCTATTTGTCTCTTGGCATCCATGATTGCAATCAGAGTTTTACCTCCTCCTGTTGGAACAATAACCTGACCGCGATCATTGGACTCAAGTGCGTCCAAACCACGTTGTTGATGAGGGCGGAGAGTAATCATTTCAGGTGTGGTGGTGGTCATACTATAGGGACACTTTGGAGGTTACTAACAATAATACCCTGTCAATCCATAGAGATCAACAGGGTATATGTCAGTTTATCAATCGTCTGATTCTTGTTCCTGTGGCTTATCCTTACCAATGTTAGAAGGGCCTACCCAGACACGACCTTCTTCACGCCATTGTGCAATTTGTGCGTGACGTTGATCGATAAGGGTGGCATAACGTTGACGTTGGTCGTTAGTCCATTTGTAATCCTGTTTACGAACTTGGTCACGAATTTCTGAAAGTTGAGTTACGATTGGAGTCGTCATGATGATTGATTGGTTACACTACAGGGACAGTTTGGAGGTTACTAACAATAAAGTCAATAGATTTTACACTTATTCATCACCTCTTCTGTTCTTGACATATTCTAACTGATTCCAAAAACAAGGATAACATACTACCAAAGTATGAATCTTCTTATGTTTCTCTTCTCTTGTATATTCACAGTTGGGTTTATCCTTTACACCAGTCTCAATAGTAATATATTCCTTATCAACAAAATATACCCATCCTTTATCAATCTGTCCAGTAGTACGTCTCCAGATGACGTAATCATCAACCTGTGGGATATATGGGTAGGCCATACGATCTTTACGGGTTTCCATCAGAAAAACGCCGCCTCTAGAGGATTAAGGTTGAGTCTCATAGAAGTGAATGGGCGTGTTTCATTGATGTCTATTTCCTTACCAACTTTTTTAGAGTTGATTGGTGAATAGTATTTGTGACCTTTCTTTGAGAACCGCACGAACCCCCAAATACTCTTAACAGGTTCTGGTGTGTAGATATATTCTTTATGATGATTCAACCAAATTGATAATACATTTGGTTTGAATTCACTAACTGAATATGAATATCCTGTTGGAGCTTCATGAATAAAATCATTGGGGAGTTCAAGTTCAATCATTTAGTTAGTCACTTTTTTGAATGTTGTCTTGGAGTTTGAAAATTAGACCTTTAAGATTTTCAATCTCTTTGTTCTTCTCTTTGATATTGTCTTCAAGATGTTTTATCGTGCGTTGAAGATCAATCAGAAGAGACTCTGTTGAATAGTTTGACATATGAGTTTAAGTAAGGAATGAGGTAACAATTCCTGATTCTGCCTCGGATGTAATAGTATATTTATATGCCTTACTAATATTTTCCCTCAAAGTACCATAATACTCAAAATAATTACTGTCATCTTCAGATGTAATTACATCAAAACACTCATCTTCATCATCGGCAATAACATTCCAAACTCCACCATACTCTGATTGTGGGAATGGGACAAAGTGGTCAACAATAAACAGGGTCTTCATTGGTTTGGTTTGATTACTCTTCAATGTTAGTGGAATTAGTCTGATTAGTCAAGAGACTTTGTTGTCTCTGTAACTCATACTTGAGTGGAATGAGATGTGAATAAAGAAAGGTTTTCCATTCATTATCCTCAAGAAGAATAGTTAGATTGTCAATTTGTGACAATGCACTGGTGATCTTTTGGGTTTCAGTCATGCGAACTCCGCCATGTAGTATTCAAATGAGACTCCATATTCTTTGGCCTTCTCGGCACATTCTTCTAGGAACCTTTCAAGTTCTACCGGTTCCATTTGTTCAAGTTGTTCATCACTCATTGCGATAATCTCAGTTTGCGTTCTGGTGACGGACTGTGTGTATATGGATCATCATAAGGAAAGATGTATTCTCGATACCAACCGATACTCAAACTTTCCCAAAACTCACCATAACCCCATTCATCACCATCATTATAACAGTCAAGAATGAAATAGATGTCGTGGAAACCATCAAGAAAGTATTCCCATTTAGTTGGTTCTTCAGTCATTGAAATCTACCCTGTGCGAAATTGGCGTAGCTGAACTGTTCACGGTCTACGAGTTTAATCATACCATACTCTGTGGACATGACAAACCCTTCTTGATTGACCTTTAGTCCACCAATGTAAGACTTAGGGCAGTTGTAGACAATCATGTCTTCCATAAGTTCTTCCTTCATCTCAACAACTAATAGGTAAAGATTGGCAAGTTGAAGTGAACCAAGGATGTCAATCAGGTCAACCTCATGAAGTTTCTGTCCAGACCTGATAAGAGCATTGATGGCAACCTTTGCCTGACAAGCCTCTTTCTCTGTGAGGAATGTATAGTCATTAGTGTCAATGACTGGAGCAGTAATGTTACAGTTTACACGGTCAACAAAAGGTTGAACGAACTTACAATCATTAGTCTCACAAAGGTCACCCTCCAGTGCATGAGCCTCCATCTCATAGAGAGGACAATCACCAGTGTAATATGTGTGAGGAGCAATGATGATATTTTCAGTTACAATCTCATCAAAAACATATTCAATAGTATTAGGTTTGTATGATGTATTACCACCTGTCCCCAGATAATCTCCTTGGTAAACTCCTTCAGTACGAGGGAGATACTTCAAACAATTGATAAGAATAAGTGCCACCCTCTCCTGATGACCAAAGTGAGTGATTACGTCTTTCTTGGTATAACAAACCTTGATTTTCTTCTTGTTAAATGCAGACTTGGTTGATACAAAGAACTCACCGTTCTCAGGATGTGTACCCCAGACAATGGCAGGAGCACCATCAATCTTGACACTGACAAATGCATCACCATAAAGAGCATTGATGACTGATAAGTCACCAGTGAGTATTGTGTCTTCTGGATGGTTTATGTGGAGTAGTGGTGACATAGTGGAAATAACAAAGGGAACAACCAGGGAAGGGAAGAAACTCCCTTACACTACAGAGACACTTTAGAGGTTACTAACAATATTATACCATAATACTCTTCCTCTTCTTTGGTTTCCTCAACTTTTGTTTATGTTCTTCAGTAAGGAAGCCAGGGTGGTTGTTCCTACCTTTGTTCCAAGTATCTTTGTTATTATCACTCCAGGTTCCTACCCACAGGTTAGAGAGATAGTTTATCTGTGGATAGGGAAGAGTTTCTTCTTTATGGAGAATAAGTAACCCTTCCTTATATTCAGTAAGGAAAGTTCTCCCAACCAGTGTGTGGAGAGGGAACCCAGTTCCCTTATAGTTTATCCTCCAGTAGTAACTTTGCATTTTAGTAGGTTCTATCCACCTATAATAGTGTGTGGAGAATACTCTACCCTTTGTAGTAATATACCACCCCTTACACCCATAACACTCTTTACAGAGTTCTCCTGGTTCCAGTTCCTTTATCCATTCATATCTCCAGTTCTCTCTCATTAGAGTGGAAATACCCCTGGTTCTCTTTATTCCTTTATCAAGATAGAGGAAAACTCTTCCATCACCTGTAGAGAGGTTTCTATCCACCTTACAGAGTTTCCCTGTGGTGGTATTCCTAACCTCTCCCAAGTTACTTATCTCATAGTTAGGGAAACCCCTAACAACTTTCCATTCTTCAGGGGCATTTTTATACCATTCTGTGAGAGCACGACTCATGTACTCTCTATGTTCATCACTACAAGGATAACCTGAAAGGATTTCGTAATCATCTTCATCAGGTATGAAATACTTTAAGGACTCAAAAATGTCTGTCATTATTCTTTTGGTAGGGGTATCACTATTTATAATTTAAGGGACTTATATCAACAAATACCCCTACCTGTTGAATGCCCCTGGTTCAGTCTTCATAGACCAAACATTCTGGTTCAGAAGGATTCGCATCACAATACATTTCTAGTGGAGTGGGGTCATGATGATCTTCTGGATTGTGTTCATGATACTCTTCAAGATCATGAAGTTCAGATTCAATATGACGACGTTGTTGAGGTGAGATAGTAGGATCATCAAGGATATTTTTATCCTTATCAATATGATCCTCGATAGTTTTTTCCATATGGTTTATAAATTTTTTTTATTATTTATTTTCGTTAGAAATATTTTTGAGTCGTTCTACTAGACTATCAGCATAAGCTTCCATTTTTTCAGGGTGAATTGCCCTGATTCCTGTCTCTTTTACAGCAATTTTGATACTATCAAGTTCATTTTGAGTTAGTTTTGAATTTTTGTTTTGAAGAGTCATGGGAGTATGTGTTGAAACACTAATAGTTTAGACCAGAAAACCTGGAATCTTTCCCTTCTTTAGGATGTTTTCAGGTTGTTGTGATATTTATTCATCTCCATCAAAGAAGGAACCAAATAGACCATTATCACCTTTTTTACGGGTCTCCAACATTCTCCAACATATCAAGAACTTTCTCTGATTGTTTTACACTTTCAATCTTATGGATGAGACTTGCAATCTCTTTACATATGAATGGTTTTTCACTACGAGCAGCAAATGCCAGGGCATTTCTTAGACTTGATGTTGCATCATCCAAACTTTCATTTACACTTTCACTCAATGCCATTTGTTTTTCCTTTGATTATAGGTGTGAGAGGTTCAATTTCCTCCATTTCATCCCACACTTCTTTTAGTGTGGGTACTGTGATACTATTATACCAGAAATCTTCCCAATCTTTTTCAGAAGCTTCTGAAATGTTAGGTTGTTGTTCTACCCACCTTTTTAGTGAGAAGAATCTTTCTTTCCAATAATTGTCACTCATCATCTACTCGAAATAAAACTGAATTGAAACATCCTTGAAGACCTTTCAACTCTATTCTAGTGTGTTGTGATTTAACTTCCACATTTGTAACAGTATATTTCACATCTGTGATTAAATGATATGCAGGGTCACAACCTCCCCAGTTTCTTTGTTCTTTAGTCCCACCGATAAAGGTAACTACATCACCAACATAAATCCTACCTTTCTTTCTTGAAAACTCTGTTGGCATGGTACCAATAGAACTAATAGTTTCTTGTTGTTTGAAATAAAGTTTCAAATAACATTTCAACATTTCACGGAGAACTTTAACATCAGAAATATCATCAATTTCTCTTGACAACTTTTCAAATTCAAAGTTCTTTGAGACGGTAGAGAGTTCTATGTCAGATGATTTCATCTTCTTCCTCTTTCTTTTTGTTGAATCCAAAGGGCCCAGACTTATCTTCTTCCAATTTCAACTTTAGGGCTACACCACCCACAGCTTCCATAACTTTTAGAATGTCTTCAGGTTTAGAACCTTCACCAAGTTCTTTCGCCACATAAAAATATTTTGGCCAGAAAGTTTCTCCTGCTTTTTGATAGTCTTCGAGTGTGAGTAGTTTCATTCAAGTTTTTCCTCAATGTAATAATTATACAACTTTAATTAGTAAATGTAAACTACTACAGTTTAACCCCCATGGAGGCACCAGCAACAACTCTTGAGTGTTGGTCAAGTGTTCCATCCTGTTCATACATGAGATGAGCTCTTGTCATACTAGTCACATCACTCTTATGTAATCCTGTCATCATCTGTCTACCTTGTTTGGTCATTGATGAATACAAACCATACCTAGTTTCCCAGACATAGAAACATTCATCAATGAGTTCTGCACCTTCAGGTACAACAACTTCTTTAGTTTCTGTACTAATCATAATAACCCTCACTTGATAAGAATTGGAGAGTTTCTTTCATACTCCCAATATGTTCATTTCCAATTGCAACTTGTGGAAATGTTGCTTCATCACCAAATTCATCAGAAAAAGATTTCTCTGTGAAATGTTCACCTAATCTGTATTGTAAAAATTCAGACACCTCTGGAAGTGCAGTAAGAAGTGAACTCATTCTCTCACATTCTTGACTTCCATTTGTATAAATGACTGCAGTTTTAGACATATTAGATATTTTGTAGTTTTTGTAATTGAACTAAGATTTCACTCAACTCATTATACTTTGGTTTGTTCATGTGTTGAAGAGATTTATCCTGTTCTTTTTTGACACATAGAATGACTTCTTGCCATTGTTCTTTAGACATAATTAACCAGGATTTTGTTCATAGTATTTAATTAATTTTTCTGTTTGTTTTTTATCTGCTCCACAGGGAGCATTTTTTAAACACATGAGAATTAATTCTGTGTCAGTAATAGTAGGTTTGATTGTAAATCCCCACTTATCATATTTGACACCAGAGGGAGCTTCTACATTAGTAATTCTAAAAAGGTCAGTCATCTTTAAAAAAATTGGCTAGGGCAACGAATGCAGAATGGAATGCGACGTATAAGAAGAATTTACCTTCATCGTCTCTTTTCTTTCTTCTGTTTGATGTAGTCATTAATATAATAACAGTTGTCTTATTTAACAATTCTCATTAAATTTTAATTTAGATATATTAAAACTAATCCCTTTGCCTCCAATCTGAAATATCATCCCTCTTAAACCAGTCTTTGATATCATCAGCACTATCAAATCCTGTCTTGTGGTTTGCTGGGTCAGGGTCTCCCAAACCTAATCTGTTCATGAAGTCATCCATAGTTCCCTCTTCAATATTCTGAGAGTGTTGGCGTCTTGCCATCTTTAACATCTCATTGGCTGATGTGTTTGCCTTAGCAAGTTTCTGTGCCCAGACCATATCATCCAGTTTAACTTCCTCACCATTAGCAATACATTTACAAATAAACTCAAGTTTTAGTCTGTACTGTGTTGACAACATGAACAATCTTTCCTGGTTATACCTATTTAACCCCCAAACTCCTCTGTCCTTCTATCAGATAGGTATTCCAGTATATCCTGACGCCATTCCATCAGTTCATTATAACACTCTTGATTATGAGCACACTGACGAAGTTGTGGGTCTGGTTTGATGACTGATTCAACGAAAAGACCAAGTGCATCTTTTCTTTTATCGTGTTTTTCAGAAGAGTTCATTAATCTTTAATAGTTGTGGTTATTTAATGATTGTCCAATTTGGGTCATTGAACTTATTCATCCAGAAGAAGTACCTACCAGTGATTGATTCAAGAAACATTCGACCATCATCTTCTTGTTGGACTTTACAAGAATGAAGACCATCCATCATGTTTGCAAATCGGTTCCTCGCTTTATTGGTCTTAGGTTGAACTGTAACAAATTTGGTCTTCATGTGATTAAGTAACTATACTATAGTGATCTTGTAGATTTTAATTTTTATAAAAATTATTCCAGTTAAAAATTTCCGCAGGCATAGACGTTTCCACAGGTTTTACATAGGTAGACAAAAATTCTTCAAACTGTGTTAAAGATACGATAAGAACATCAGGAATGATATTAATAATTTCTTTCGTTACAGGACTATTGTGAATGTAATTATCATATGATTCTCCTTGGTAGACAAGAATTGGATTCTTGCCCGTTATGCCTTTAAGAATTTGCATTCTTATTAATGCATCAGCCAACTTTTGAGGGGTTCCTCCATAAAGAGCATTTTTAGACTCAATAATCAAATTTCCAATAATGTGGTCTGGTTTATATTTCACGATTTTACCAGTCGGTGTTGTATATGGAGGAATTTCTATGAAATATGATTCTGGATTTTGACCATAATATTTTCTCAATAGATCATTTACTTTTTTTTCAAGTGAATTTCCACTACGATGTGAAGACATAATTTAAATTAATTAAGTAGTTTTAAAGTTAAATTCCTTATGAACCCGGACAAGCCTATCCTACTGGAGTTTGTTCAACTTGTCAAGGTTTATCTTTTCACTGAGATATGCACAGGTCTCACACCTGGAAATATTCAGAACATGTTGCATGACATGGTAACACTCATGGAGAAAAGTTCTGGTGTATTCATTACCCTCAAGAGTTTCCTCTATTTGAATAATAAACTCATAGTCACTCTCCCTCATACACCATCCATCCACACCCTCATCAGTTAAGTCCATATGAACCAATGTAAGGTCAATACTCCTATCAGGTAGGTATTCCATCATAAACCAGTGAAACAACTCCTTACAGAGGGTCTCAGAGGTGTTAGATGAGGGTCTGACTACTTCTATTGCATGTACCATAATACCCTCTCAGTGATACGTGTCATCCATTGTAAGAAGATAAGAAAGGAAGAGATGAACAATAGTTTTTCTGTTCCTGTAAGTCTCATAGTGTCTATGTACCTCCAGATACTACAATACCCCACAGGACACTCCTGCAGGGTATTTGGTGGACAGTTTGTGAAGTGTCTAGTATAGTTTCACCTCTGAATACTCTGATGAGGTGTCTTCATTTATTCTCTTCTTTATTCTTGATCTTTCATCATTAGTAATATAAACATTTCTTGCTAATCTGATAAACTCATCATCAAAATTCCATCTATTCTCATGGATACGAAGGTTATCTTCAATATCCCATAACTTACGATTAACTTTAAGTAAGTCATCAACATATTTACTCTTATAAACTCCAAGGTCTTGAGCAATCTTTGTCAAGTCTTGGAGTTCTTTTTTTACATACTCATTACTGGTATGTTCTGATTTGATTTGGAGAATTGTTATCTTATCTAACAACTCCCCAATAGAAATAGGAACCAGTGGAGACTTCATCAGAAACCTTTATCACTCTTTTCTTTCTTTGGTTTTACAGAGTCTTTCTTACCACCAATACGTCTGACAATTTCTTTAATATGAGTTTTCATTTCTTCAGGTGTGAAGATTGAACGTTTCTGATTCAGTTTATCTGCCAAATGAGAGTTCATCATAGAAACTCTCATAGGATTGGGATAATACTTCGCATCATTCTTGATAATATGGAAGGTATCAGGATAAGAAACATTTACTTCATGAGTACCAGCAATCACGACTGATGCAGGAGTACCAACTGCCTTCGAAATATGTTGACCACAACTATCACAACCAATGAAATAGTCTGCCTCTTGAATGATTGCAGCCCAGGTTCTCAAGTCAGGGTCTTGAGGGAAGTTAAATGCACCTTGGAATTGTGAAATATGTGCATTCATGTTGACAATCACATTGTTTGAATCTTTTGAAAGTTCTTTGACAATCTCAGATGCAAATAGGTGATTGATTGATCTCATACTCTTATCATAGACACCCATTTCAGAGGCAGTTGCCGTACTACCAAAAGGTTGGATGACAATAACTTTTTTGTTCTCTCTCATTGTTTGGTTGGGAGAATCAGGCATACCACATTGATTAGTAAATCCTCCATGTATGGCCTGGTTAATGAAAGATCTTGCATTTAGAACCTCATCAAGAGTAAGTTCTAGAGTCATGTCTGGAAGATCACTATGATCTGTCGTTCCATTGATCAGTTCGTCAAATGCCTCTGCAAGTGAGATCTCATTACGATAAAATGCAGGAAGTTTATAAGGTTCTGGTGAAATGACTTTATCTGCATCCCAATAGTAGATCTCAAACATACCCTTGGTTTCAGGGTTAAATGTTCTTTGTTGAAGTTCTTCAATACCCCAAGTAAAGACATCCCAAGCAGGAATCATGACATACCAGTCTTCTTCTGGATGGTTCTTACCGTACTTAAGAAGTGCAGGGATTGCAGTGATGACACGACCTAAACCACCGTCAACGTTAATGATAGTTTTCATTTTCTAACCACGAAATTACCGATTACAAGATAGTCAATGTCCATATTTTTGAATGAACGAACTGCATCTTCTGGACTTTCGACAATGGGTTCACCATTATCATTGAATGAGGTATTTAGAACCACTGAACTACCAGAAGTCTCCTTCAATTTGTTCAATAGTTTTGTTACCTCAGGGTTTATTGTATCATTAACTGTCTGGATTCTACAAGTGCTGTCTTTATGTGTAATAGCAGGAATTTTGTCTCTCTTATCTTCTCTAACAGTCAGAGAGTAAAGCATATATGGTGAACAGAAGTCCTCTTCAAAGTATTCTGTGAGATCTTCATCAAGAATGATACCAGCAAATGGTCTCCAGTATTCACGGTGTTTCACACGACTGTTGATAATATCCTTACCCTCTGGAACAGCAGGAGACATCAACAATGATCTAGAACCTAGAGCCCTAGGACCCTGTTCAGACCTTCCTTGAAACCATCCAATAATTTTACTATCTACAATCTGATTGGCTGTAAAACTACAGACTTCATCAAAGTCTTCATACTTCTCATACTCTACTTCACCTTCTTTCAGTACATCTTCAATCTCTTTTTCAGTATATTCCTTACCAAGAAGTGCAATATTCTCAGGAAGTTCAATGGTTTCTTTATTCTTGAATGAATGATATGCAGCTGCACCGAAGTGAAGACCTGTGTCACTTGTATACGGTGGAATGTGAATGTTCTTAACCAAACCAGACTGTTTCAATACACTATTTGCTGGAACATTTAAGAATACACCACCAGCAAGACAAAGGTTATCATCTAAGAAGGTTTCTTCCTTCAACATCTTGAAGTATTCATGAATAGCAAACTCAAAATTTTTCTGAATTGCATATGCTTTGTGTTCAGAACTTAACTGATTGAAAGGAGTTTGCATAACATTATTAGGATGCATCCACATAATATATGGGAAGTTATGCATTCTTTCCCTAGACGTTGCATACATTTTGTATTTTTCTAGACTAAAATCTAAGTCATTACCATATGCACAAAGACCCATCACCTTTCCACAAAATGCCTCACGAAGATTATTTCTTTTCTCATCGTCATCCCAAAGTTCTGGAAATTTTTCACAATAAATCATCTGTGCCCAGTTGAGGTATATTGTCCCAAAGGTATTGGAATTCATACACATTGATGGTATAAATCTAAAAATTCCTTTTTCTTTATTAAAGAAACCAACAGAATTATTTTCTGCACCAAGATTCTCAAAATTAGAACCCCAAAAAATTGATCCATTACCATCAAGTGTTACAAATGTTCCTTCATTAAAGTCTGAAGTAAACACAGATGAGGCAGCATGGCAAAGGTGATGAGAAATCAATTCAATTTTTGCGTTAGGAAATATTTCTTGTAAAATTCTTTGAGGTATTCCACGAGACCACCTATCATAAAAAATTGAAATACACATACTTGGGACAACAACAATATCAATGTCCTCTGTAGTGATATTTCCTTCCGAAAGACAATAATCAATGGATTTTTGTGGAAAATTTCCTTCATACTTAACTCTTGTCAGTCTCTCTTCGCCAATACTGGTGATCAACTTACCATCCATAAAGAGTGTTGCACCCGAATCGTGTACATATCCTTCACTACCAGATTCATTAGCATTCCAATCAAATGCACCATATACACCAATAATATTCACAATGATCTCCTATTTTGCATCATTTGCAAAGTGACTTCTGTTCCCATCAGCAAGAACATAGTGAAAGAAAATTTGATGATAATAAGTGTCATCATCAAAATCTCTCAGTTTGTTTAGATATCCATGAATACCATCACTTCTATAGTTTGATGGCATTGGTTCTCTCCAGTGAGGTCTTTCACAACCCTTGTATATTACACCATCTCCAGGATTTGTGACAAATGAAAGTTCTTTTCCTTTCTCTATGATTTCCAATCTCTCGTCATTCTCATCAGCATAAGTGTTGGGTGTCTTAACAAAGATTGGCCACTTCTTCTTTAAATTTGTACTTACATTGATTGTGACAGAAATTTCGCATGCATCTCTATCAGTATGTTTGTCAAGTTCTTGTCCGGGAAAATAAAACCTATCGTAATAATAAGTTTTATAAAGTTTTTTTCCTATAATTTTCTCAATTTTTTTACCAACTTCTGCATGAATATATTTGTATGGAGGATAATAATACCTTGCAACAGATCCAAGTACCTGTAGTTCTTCAGGTTCATAATTGAATTTATTTAATTTTCCTCGATAAGTAATCGAACCTCGATAGTAAGGAACCTCACAATACAAATCATCTGAATTAACTAGGTTCTTTACAAATAAACAACCATTTTTGTCAAACTCTTCATGACCTGTTGGTGATGTACCATGATTTAATCTTTCACTGAAATTAATTTGTTCCTGATTCATAATTAATCACCTCCAACGTGGACCAAGAGTCCATCCAACAATACTTTTTCTGATACCTTTTGTAACAGGAAGAACTCTGTGCATTGCTCTAGAATCAAAGATAACTAGAGTTCCTCTTTTTCTAGGTGCAAAATAAGTAGATTTTCCATCCATCAACTGAAAATTTCCACCCTCATAAGTGGTTTCATCAGTAAGTTGAAGTGAGAACGAAAGTTTTCTAATATATTCCGCATCAAAATTAGCGTTATCATTCAAAATAGCGTTTTTGTCTCTATACCCGACTGTTTGTGGTTTATATGCAGAAGACAAATCTTCATCACAGTGCCAAGTATAGTGTTCACCTTCACCATAAACAGTATATTGAAGATTTTCTCCATCAATACATGTCAGATCATATCTAAAGTTTTCTCTATTTGCTCGAGCAACATAATGCCAAATAAATCCTGCAATCCAGTGAGTTGTTGGAATCCAAGTATTACGGGCTTTTCTAATGTCTTCGTCTAGACCATTTCCACCAATTCTAGATTCTTCTAGATTCCGTTCTACTTTAATTTTTTCAAAATCTTTTTCAACAATTTCTACTACGTCTTCAGGTAACTCTGTATGAAACCAAATACTTTGAAATGCCAACTCAAACACCTCCGATAATAAAATAATATTAATATGTCTTCAGTATGTAGTCAAGAAAAAAGAGGGTTGTTACCCTCTTTTTATATTATTCAGTTGGTGCTTCTGTTTCCTCTTCTGGTGGTTCTGGGATTTCAAGATCCCAACATTGATAACCAGGATCCCAAATCCAAGTTTCATTTTCTTCCTTTTCACCTTTTTCTATAGTAAGTTCATCCCACTGTGTAGTTTCTGGATTCCAACGAACTTCTATACCCTCACGATGTTCAGGTTCAGGTATGGGTGGTTCCCATGATCTAGTAGTGGTATTGTAAATATATCCTTCACGACCTTTAGGACAAGGCCCACAGAAAATGTCATGTTCTTCATGATAATACATTCCAATACCAGCATATTCACCTCTTATATTTCCATTATAAGAAGTCTGAACATATGTACCTGGGTAATGGGATTCACATACTGCTCTTCCTACTACCTCAGATTCATTCCCATTCTCATCAAGACATTGATCATCACCAAGTTTGATAACGTTAATAACAATATTATCAGAATTTAAGTGTGCAAAGTGTGCCATTGAATTATCCTCCTATTATGAACTTGGGAATGTGATTGATCCTGGTGAAGTCCACTTATAAACATTATACCCAGATTGTGGTGCAATAGGTGTGTTACCAGTAACAGTTGCTGCACAGAATGCCGTTGGATATCTAATAATAACAGTACCAGATCCACCAGCAAAACCACAGAATGCACAAGTGTCAGCACCACCTGGGTCTGAAGTGGGGTTCGGGAACACATCTCCTGTAGAGGTGAACGCACAACCACCATGAAAGGATGAACCACCACCTCCACAATTAGCTTGGCCTGCACCAGGACAAATTGTTCCTGGAATTGGAAGTGGAGTTCCAGCTGCACAAAGAGTCACACAAACTCCCACACCAATAACACCAGGGAAGAGGGCAGAAGGACCTCCTGCACTACAAGTCAAGATTTGACAGAAATTTCGCGTTGGTGATATACAAGTAACAAGAGGTGTACAAACAGATCCACCACCACCTTTACCACCATAAGGACAGGTCATCCACGCTCGCGTTAATGAATTAACCCAACTAGGACTTGGGTAACATGGACTACCTGGTGAAATTACTGCTCCCGCCAAGACGGTGCACGATGGATTGCATGTCATGGCATAAACGACACCACCGCCACCACCATAATATTCTGGTGATGGTGTCACGGTAGTTTCATAACCATCACCACCTCTAAGGCTACCTAAGAAATCATTGCAACTATTATATTGATTATTATTGGATCTATCACCAATAGTACCTTCCATAAATGCATTTACTGTAGCCGTTGCTCGCGAACAGTTGGGCCCAACGCAAAAGCTGTAGAAACCTTGACCTCCTGGACAAGTACTTGTTGCGTCATCACTGAAACAAGCAAGTGCACTCGTGGCTGGCAGTCCTGGACCTGAGGTCATACAAGTCAATGATCCAGCTGGAGTTACCAAACAAATGGGTGAACCAGCAGCAGGTCCAGCAATATTACTATTTCCGCCACCACCAGTGGCATATGTTAATACTGAAAAAGCACAGGCCTCAGGCTGGACGGGATTAATATTGGGGAAACATGATGGTACTTTAAATTTTGTACCATCTGCACCAAATTTTAGAAAACTTATTGAACTATTGTAAATAGCCCTTCCAGGTCTGACATCAGGTGATGGTGATACGGTTTCTATAACAAGACATCCAGTACCACAATATCCACTACCAGATCCACCACCAGTTCCACCATCAGCACCTTTTGCAGTCCACTGACTACAAGCAGCAATGGCAGCACCATTACATATTTCAGGAAGATAATTCACTACGTTGGACATTCCTCCACCGCCGCCGCCACCACCATAAGATACGACTGAACCAAAGATTGTATTACCACCATTTGCACCACGGAGGGTTCCAGCATTTCTGTCGTGAATTTGTGGACAATAACAACCTATAGGACATGTCGGTGTAATGGATTGTCTTGGGTAATAAACATTAGTGGTATCGTAGTAAAAACCACCACCAGCGCCACCAGCACCAACTGTAATGGGGTATAAAACATCTTGGATAACTTCATATCCATCGGAGAACACTACCTGTCCTCCACCACCACCACCACCAACAATCCCTCCGGTGATGGTGCAACAACAGGGTGTGTTTATACATGTGCCACCACTGGCGCCACCGCCTCCACCGCCTCCAACCAGAAGGACTTCAATTTTTTGTGCCGCACTAATTCTACCTGACGGAAAAAACTGACTAAGTAAACTCATCTTAACAAACCCTCCAACCGTTTGATGCGTTTATGTATAGAAATGTCATTGCCGCATATTCTTTATCTAGTGTCATATTTTCAGCAAGACCCATAATATTTGAACCATTTCTACCAACAACAGTTCCAGTGAATGCACCACCATTGATGATAACAACTTCATTACCTGCGGTAGGTGAAGACGGTAAAGTTACTGTCTGACTATCTGCTTCAACAACATATACTGTTCTATTGGTAACAGTTGCACCACTAACAGAAGCAGTAACTGCATCGTACGCAGATTCTAATCCAGTAGCAAGTTGTTTATCATTATTAATTACACTTGTTCCTGATATTTGAATAGCCATCAATCATCCTCCCATGATAAGTAACCTTGCTCTACCATCTTCGTGTCTCCACTCGGTATTTTATACTGTTACTATTTATTATTTTTTTATTTTTTCCAAAATTGCCACCACTTCTTGGGATTTGTAACCGTAATATTCTTATCAATTTTGGTAAAGATATTGATAGGAAGTTCAAGGGTTGTAAATTCCATATTTAAAGAAATTCTTGTTTCATCACATGAATGATGAACCGTAAGAGCTCTATGTCTACATGATGATGGAAAGAATACCAGATCGTATTGTTTTGGTGTATAAATTTGTTGTCTATTCTCACCATATGTAGCAAACTGTAGACACCCTCCAATATCCTTTCCAGGTCTATTGAAATAATAGATCATACTAATACTTCCAGGATGATGGTGAAGAGGGTTCTTACTTTCATCTTTATTTGAGACATATGCCCTTACTTCATCGTTATTATTAGGACCTGCTCTAAATCCTAACCTTTTACTCAGAGTTCTAAATGTCTTTCTATACAGTTTCTTTGCATATTCCGATTCTTCTAAGACAAAACTACCAACTTCATTTTCTTCTTTTTCTACGGCACCATCCTGTCCTAAGTGTTCTACAAAACCTTTGAAATCTTCACTGTTTTTATATTCCTCATATTGTCTGACAATTTCGTCATAAACTTCTTTATGACATTTATCAGTTTCTTTTTTGTAAAAATTAGGAATCACAAAAACAGGAAGATCATTAAATACTTGTCTCATGGTTCAATGACATATAATACATGTTTGAATTATTTAGTTCTAACTTTCAAGTCTATCTTCAAGTTCCTCTACTCTTGCTGACAGTTCTTTGACTGCTTCAATCAGAACACCAACTAAACCATTATAATTAACAGATTTAGTTCCTGTGTCTGTTCTTTCAGAAATAAGTTCAGGAAATAACTCTTCTACTTCTTGTGCAATGACACCAAGAGACTTTCTATCATTTGCTTTCCAGGTAAATCTAACACCATTCAGTTGTTTAATTAAATCAGTGGCATCAGTAATAACTTCAATATCTTTCTTTAAGTTAATATCAGAAGTTGAATTTACATTGGTCGCAGATAATGTTCCATCAGATGCATTGTAAGTTAATGCACTTGCATCGGTCTTTGGTGCTTGGTTTCCTGTTGCATCAAGTGCAAAGACTGGAAAACAAGTTGTGTCTGAACTATTATCGGCAAGAGTGATGTTTGTGGCACTACCATTTAGTGTTGCTGTAATGGTTCCTGCAGAGAAGTTACCACTACCATCACGAACAACAACTTTGGATACAGTGTTTGCTGATGTTGCATCAACTGCCCAGGTCTGAGCAGTAGAACCATTATAGTCAGAACCAGTTAGATAAGTTCCTCTAGTCAGTGTTGCTAGGTTAGAACCAAGAGAAATACCAGAGATAGTGGAGTTATCTAGTGCTCCATTAGGAATACTAGTCAGTGATGCACCAGAACCACTAAATGTTGTTGCAACTAATGTTCCTGTAACTGATGCTCCAGTGTTAGTGGTTTCAAACTTTTTGCTTCCATTATAATAAAGATCAACGGTATTTCCATTAAGAAATCTCGCCATTGTAGCACCAGAGTCGTTATCAACAACAAAACCAGCACCATTAGTCCTGGCGTATAAGTTACCAGTTCCAGTATCTTCAACATAACTATGAGATCCATTATGATAAATCTTTAAGTCACTACCATCACCCAAGATAATTTCATCATTATCACCAAGAGTGATATTTGATTGAAATTCTGCATTACCGATAATCGTAGAAATACCCGTGACATACAGATCGGCAATAGCAAGTGGAGTGGTGGTGGTCAGACCAACTGGTGGATCTTTCAACACGTACATGGTGTTGCCCATTCCAGAGTGAGCACCACATTGGTAATAAAGTTCTTTAGGAGCGTTATATGGAACATAGAAGGTGACAACACCTACCTGAGCACCGTTATTTGTAACACCCGCCGTGTATTGATCTCCTGTTCCTGTAGTATTGTCAGTTTTAATGTAAAATGGATGTCCAGAAGCATTCAAATTAAAATGATATTTTTGACCTCTATTAATAACAAGTACTGGATTGTCTGTATTTTGTGTGAAACCAATTCCAGTTGATTGATATTGATATGCAACATTACTATTATTGATAATATCAAACTGTGTGAAGATTTCTGCATTGTTTGCAGTGACAACACCAGTAATAATTGGGTCATCTAAACTTACGGTAAAACTACCAGTAATTCCTCCATTTACATCTAAGTTACCATCAATATAAGTTGGCCCACCAATATCAATACCGGCACCAAAGGTAGCTGCTGATTGACCAGCACCTGGTCGAACATCTAAAACGTATCTGGTGTCAGGTGTTGTAGAGTTAAAACCTGTACTGTTGTTGGTTACATCAACAGTAATAGAAGTTCCACCTGCACCAACTTCCAGACCACTACTTGCTGTAACAATCCCTGAATAATTTGCGTTGGTTCCAGTAGTTGCACCTGATAAGGTCAACCCTACACCAACAATATCTCCAATAACATCAAGTTTAGCACTAGGTGTAGTAGTGCCAATACCAACTTTATCAATACTACCTTCGGCGTAGATAAGGTTTGTTGAAACCTCTACGCCATTCTTTACTACAAAGTTTTTGTTAACGGCCATTGATACCTCAGAGGTTTCACTATCCACCTCTTATTTATTTATTATTTATACATTACCAGTCACTGACCAGTTCCTTGCATAAGTATTAAATCCATTTGACTTATTGAACCAAACTCCCCATTTTCTATTACCAAGATTTTGAATTTTTGTTGGTTGTAGTCCTCGACCAGGACCACCACCAGCAGTAACATCCTGAAGGACAACTACACTAAGACTGGTATAATCATTATTCATAGTAACAATATAATATTTAACATTTGTACCTTGACCAGTCTGAGCATCTGGTGAAGTAGGATTCATTACCTGAACATTTATAATTGCACCAGTAAAGTTGAGGTAAGTAGTAGTATTAGTTGAATTATTGAATGTATGAGTAACTTCACCCGATATTACTGGTGGTGGAGGAGGAACAAGACTAAACTTAATTTTTGCTTTACCAGTATTACCACCAAGTTGTGTTGTTACTACTGTCGCAGTTCCATCAGTATAACCTGAACCACCAGCACCACCATGACCTGAAGTACCCCCAGCACCACCAGTGGCTCCTCTACCACCCTTTCCTTCAGTAGAACCAGAAGCTCTACCTTCTGTAGTAGTGATAGTGTATCCTGGTTTAAATCCTCTTATAATATCATCACTTAGTGAAACTTCTGTTCCATCATTTATTCTAAATTTAATCTTATTTACGGAGTTATCTGAACATGGTGATATACCTAAACTAGTCCAATAGTTACCTTTAGTACAAGAAATAGTTCTACCGCCATTAGGAGCAGTCTCTAATGTATCATTTGGTTGAAGACTTACAGTACTCACAAGAGAACCAAAAGAACCATTTAATGTCAATTGACCACTACTAACCAATGTCCCACCACTTGAGTTGGATCCATTGGCACCAGCAACATTAACACCACCACCATCTGCACCAGCACTATTACTTCCTCCCTGACCACCTTGTCCAGCTACTAGAAGTAAGTTGGCTCCTCTATAAAGAAAAACACCAGAGTTATTTGTGGTACCTAGAACGACATGTTCTATGTTTTGTGTATGTGTAAGTGTGACTGCGGATCTTCCGCCTTCTCCACCCTGTTGATTAGAAGAACTAGTTAAACCAGGAGCCCCATCCATATAAAGAGTAAGGTCAAGATTCTTCTCTCTTGCATAATAAGTGACAATATTGTATGTACTATCAAACATTGTATCATCAAGTGTGAAGTCACCATCATCAAGATTTGCATCAATCGATTTATATCCACCAGTAGGAGTAAATCCTTCAAATCTTACAATACTTCTTGGTGGTCCAATATTCCAGGTGGCAGTATCAGATGTTTGAATTACTCTAGATGTAATGTCCTGTCCTTCATTCCTAGATGTAATATCAACAAATGCATATCCTCTAACAGTTTTTTCTCCTTGATCTGTAGATGAAACGAGAAATACATTACTATTTGAATTGGGTTGAATTACACCATCAACAATCCAATAGTACTGAATGGGATATCTATTATCACTAATAGTTGCCGTTAAAGTAAATTCAGCATTAATATTTACAGCGGTTCTTGTATCTTGTGGCTGTGATGTAATTACAATACTTGGAAGTACTGTAAGTATTGAGTCATTTGATTTAATACTCATATCGCATTCCCTGAAGTTGGATCATTTAGATAACCATCAAGTGATGCACTTGGAATATAATCTGCAATAAAATAAAATTTGTCTAAGTTATCCTGTGGTGATTGTGCGTTATTTATAGTTAATTGTGATGTTGCAGTTCCAACATACTTTGTTCCTTCTACTAATGGAAGATTGGTCGGTACATCATACCATCTGTATGTTACCTCCCCATCCAGAATTGCAGTTGGATTCTGGTCAAATGCTGCTGTGGCAAAACCACTAATCACAACAGTTGAGCCAATACCAGTAGTTATACTTGATGGTTGGTCCACAATCCTTAAAAGTGGACCATTCAAGTATATATTAGTATTGGGTGTTCTGAAATGTCTAAGAGAGACAGGTATCATTTTTCACAGTTCTCCTTCAAGGTATTTAGGTGAAGTTCTGACCAACTACACCACCATAAAGTGTAGAACCACCATCAAAACTCATAAAGGAGTAAATATCAGCGGCTCCGGCAGATGGTGTGATTACAGGACTAACACCACCAGGCCAGAAGACATTGATAGCATTACCAATACTATTGACAAAAGTATCAATACCAACACCTCTTGGTGTAGTTCCCTGAACAATCTTCAGTGTAAATGCAAAGGTTCCACCTGGTGGAGGATTGATAACCCTGAAGTCATTGACACTCTCAGTTGTTGTATGTGTGAAGGAGTTACCTCTTGCGATATCAATCTCAATACGGTTTGATGATGAAATGACAGGTTGAGATATCTCATAGTAAGACTTCAGTCTTGCTCTACCTTCAACATCCAAGTTCTCTCTTGGTGATGCAGTTCCAATACCAACACCCTTTGTAGTGGTGGCAGAGAATATAGTATTACTAGTACCAACTCTCAGTTCACTGGTTGCAGTAATGACACCAACTTGAATTGTTCCACCTTGGATATTAACATTAGGTGCGGTAAACTTACCAGATACATTACTGTCACCAAAATCAGCAGTTCCAATAAATCTGGACTGATTAGTAACATATAAGTCAGTTTTTGAAATTCCAGGTGAACCAATTTTAACTGTATATTCAGCATTAAAAGCAGTAGTACCAAAACCAACATTTTTGTTATCAATTGGATGAATGCCAGTTCCTAACCCAGATTGAACACCTTTAAATAGACTATCATTTTGAAGATTAGTAAGCCCAGATCCATCTCCTGTAAATGCGGTTGCTACAACAACACCATCAACTTTAAGTTTCTCTGTTACGGTAGCTACAGTACCAATACCAACACCGTTCTCATCAACACAGAACATTGATGAACCTGAACCAACCTTCAGAGTACAATCTCCTGCAGTTGTAGTCCCAATACCAACTTTTTCAAAGATAAACTCACCACCATCAGAGGTAACACCACCGAAGGCATACCAACCATTTTCTATAGTATAAGTCCAACCAATTGTTCCACCCTTAGTTGGGTTTGCATTATAGACTACATCACCAGGATTTCCTGCGTCGGTAGGAATTGTAATACCAACAGTATAGTTTCTAGAAACAACTGCATCACCTTGAAGGAATATTGAGTTGGCTTCAATACCTTTGTCTGAGGTGGATGTCAGTTTATGATTAAATACAACTGGACCATCAAATTCTGAAAGAATATTATTTGAAGGCCCACCATTAACTCTCAGTGCTCTAGAAGCAATGACCTCTTGTGTCTCAAGAACATCAATACCAAATGATGCATTCTCACCATTAACAAAGTCTTCACCAGTGTAGGTTTGAATCGGAGTATCATAAACAATTTCTTTACCAGTATTGGAGGAAATTCTCTTGTTACCAATGAAGAAGTCACCAGCATCGTTCATACCGGTGTAAACAACAACACCACCAGAGGTAGTTTGTGCCTGTGCAGTTAACTGTTCATCAACAGAAAGTTGCTTCTTCTGTTTGACAGGTAGTGAAGTAGAGTAGTTACCAGGACCATAACCAAGATATTCAAAGGTATGACCAGAAGCACGGATAATTGAGTTTCTTCTAAATTCAACAGGTGAGACAGAAACTTTCTTGATTACACTCTCATCTAGGTGACTAGTGGGTCTTGTACCCATCATACCTCTGAACACCTTAACAGGGTTAGAGGTTACAGTTGTCTTAATTCTTACAATTTCATCATCAACCTTCAGGTAGTCACCTATCTGAAAATTAAAATCTGTAAGATTTCTGATATTGATTTCATCTGTTGTTGCATTAGCGACGGCCGAAGAAATAACAGTAGTGATACCGATATAAGGGACAATATCTCTTCCACCAAAATTCTCATCAGAACCTGATAGAAGTGCTCCACCTTGAGCAGTGTTACCAGGATAGTATGCACGAATAGTTCCACCAGTTCCTGGATTAACTGTATTGACACCAACATTGATTGTAAATGTATTGATACCTACGTTATCAGTAACAAGGAAATCTTTATTAAAGAAGTCTGTCGTAGCTCCACCAATTCTAACAGTGTTATTAACTCTCAGACCATGACCCTGGTTTGTGGTGACCGTTGCCAGACCACTAACATTATCGTACACAAATGTACTGATACCAAGAGTTGGACCTGTAAGACTGAATAATGCCTCTGTAGTTGTAATAGCGCCAATACCAGTGGTATTGATACCAGAGGTAATAGTATCAACAGGGATTGCTCTAATAGAGTTATTACTGATGATTTCAGAAATTCTATAAAGTTGATTGTAT
>Ga0307488_10000801_pt1 | contig 26246 bp, 25 predicted proteins | sample SB02metaG_FD_202248 | JGI IMG/M metagenome (GOLD analysis project Ga0307488, IMG submission 202248) | Sea-ice brine microbial communities from Beaufort Sea near Barrow, Alaska, United States - SB 0.2 | ecosystem: Environmental > Aquatic > Marine > Coastal | place: USA: Alaska | collected... | reverse complement strand
AATACTAAACGTATTACGATTATCTGAATTAGTTGTGGAAGTTAGAAATGCAAGAAAATAATATCATAAATAATGATGACGATGAGTTAGATGAAATTAGTGTTTCAGCTAACGCAGGAAATTATGATACTCCAAATGCATTCGGAGACGGTTCAGCGAAAAGTAAAAAGAAAAGAAAAAATAACGCAACAGTGAGTACAGGATATAAGCTAGCTAAAAAAAAGAAAAAGCCTGTATACTATGGTACAAAAGATAAACCTAATAAGCCTTTGGGAGAAAGTAAAATGAAACATTCAGAAATATTAGCAGAAATGTTTGGCCTAAATTACAAGGACTTTAAAGCAGATGCGAGTAAAAACCCAAAGCAAAAGGTAAATGGTGCAATCAAGGAAATAAGTAAAAAACTCTTTGAAATTAACCGAATAATAGATAGAGCAAGTAAGCTTAAAAAAGAAGCTGAGGTTGGTAGAGATTCCTATTGGAAATCAACTGGACCTAGAATGACAAAAATTGCTGAACGATTGATTAAAGTTTCTCAAAAATTGCGAGAGCTTGCATCATAATGAAAAAGCAAAAACAACTAAAAGAAGCATTAGCTGCCGATGAACTTAAGGCAATAAGATTGGCTATTCGTAAAGAAGTAGCTAGAATATTTTTTGATTTATATAGAAAAAAAGGCACTTGGACTGCCGTTTAATTTAAGGAGAGAAAACAATGGGATATCACGCATTTGATTGGAGAGCATGGAGCCTCAAACCAGAAAACAAAACTTTGATTGCAGAAAACATGTCAAAGGCAGTAAACAAATTTAAAAGAGAGCAGTGGCTTTGGGAAGCTAAGTATGAGTATTTAACAATGGCTTATCATCCTTCGCAAGTTTCTGACGCTCAAGCTAATGCAGGAACAACAACGCAGGATGAAATTGAAGTAGACATTTCTAATTTCGCAACACCAAGAGCTGTTGCTACAATGGCCATTGTAGTTAACTCTGCAAATCAGTTTCTCGGCATGGACGGTACGTTAGTTTACGATGAAACAGGAAACAATGAATTCAGACCAATATTTAAAATTTATTCATAAAACCTGTATATTTATATACGATAACATTGAGTAAACAATTACAAATCGACAAGTATTGCTACTAATTAACTGTAGCACATATAAATTTAGGCCGCGCCAGGCCGCTAATTAATTTAAGGAGAGAAAAAATGGCAATTCAAACATCAACAACCCTAAAAGGATACTTCAACGCAGGAGATGTCCCAACGGAAGCAAATTTCGGAAGTTTAATCGACACAGTTCGTAAACCAGTAATTCAGGTAGCAGGTACTACGTCAGCACCAACAGCTGCAGAAGACGGAAGTATTTTTCTATTCTTAGCAAATGGTGGTGCTCACACAATAACATTACCAACTTGTGCTGCAGGATTAACGTATGAATTTATCGTACAAACTACAGCAACAGCTAATCAAGTTATTACTACAGCAACAGCAGATAAATTGTATGGATCAGTATTAAGAACTGTAGATGGATTATCTGCAACTCACGATGCTACACATACACAAGTAGATAGTAATACTGGTACAAATGATAATACATTTACTATGAATGCAACTACACAAGGTGGTATTATTGGTACACATATTAAAGTCATTGGTATGAAAGCTAATGCATGGTACATTACTGGAACTAATATAGGTTCAGGTACACAAATAACTTGCTTCAGTTAATATTTTAAACTGAAATAAAAACAGACAATAAAGATTGAAATATGAAGAATAGTCTTTGTATTTCAACCTTTTGTCTTTATGTATGAATAAAAACAATGGAGTATTATAAATGAGCTATAGTAAACAATTACTGGTTGATTATACACTTTTTGACGTTTCACCACAAATGATCGCAGAATCTGAAAGTAAAAACAATGGAAGAGTTGTTGTCCAAGGTGTACTGCAGCGAGCAGGTTCAAAAAATCAAAATGGAAGAGTATATCCTAAAGACATTTTAATGCGTGAAGTATCGAATTATAAAAAAATTCAAATCGCAGAAAAACGTGCATTAGGTGAGTTAGATCATCCTGAAAGTTCAGTTGTGAATTTATCAAATGTATCCCATAACATTACAGACGCATGGTTTCAAGGAGACGATGTTATAGGTAAAGTAGAAATACTAGATACTCCAGCTGGAAAAATATTAAAAGAATTACTAAAGGCAGGTATAAAGCTTGGCATTAGTAGTAGAGGTTTAGGAAGTGTAGAACACGTATCAGAAAACACAGTTAAAGTTGGCAACGACTTTGAACTAATATGTTGGGATTTTGTTTCTAATCCCTCAACACATGGCGCATTTATGAAACCTACCTCAATAACAGAATCGGTTAACAAGCTTAATGTTAGTGAATGGGAACAATGTGATAAATACTGTAAAGTAAATTCTATTATTCTTGAAATGCTAACAGACATGGAGAATTAATATGGCAGAAGAAAATAATTACACAGACTTTAAAAGATTAGGCCACCCTGGAAAATATAGAGGCGTAGTATCTGTTGCAAAAAACACAACAGTTAATTTTACTTCTTCAAACTATGGAGCAGGAGCAGTATTTTTTGAAAATGATGCAGGATTTCATTCAGGAACAACTATAACATTTTCTGATGGATCGTCAATAACTGCTGATAAATTAGGAAATACATTTGCATCAGGAAGTAATATTCTTGAAGCAAGCATAGCTAAGGTTGTTGTACAAAACACAAACAACTGTACAGTTCATGTTTTAATGAAAAACGCACAATACATTGGATAAGAGAAACAAATGAAACTTAAGCAATTATTACAAGAATCAAAATTAGCTCCAGCACAAAAGAAAACTTTTCTTGAGGCAATTTCAAAATTCAATGAGTATGGAAAATCTATATATAGAGAATCTAACTTAAAGGATATTGTTGAAACAATGGAAAAACTAACATCTGGTGCAAGTAAATTTATAGTAGACGAGTCAGAAGACTGGTTTGACTCAGTAACTATAAAAAATGACTCAAAAGCAATAGACAATTCAGCTCAAAACTTCATAAAAACAGCAAACGAAATGGTTGGAATGCAAAATAGGTTAGAATCTTTATATGAAGACTTAGGAAATAAGTTAGGAAGATATTATGAAATAGCAGAAGCTATGGATCCAGTTGGTAAAGAAGACGGTGATATAGACAATGATGGTGATGAAGACAAGTCTGATGAATATTTAGCAAATAGAAGAAAAGCTGTTTCAAAATCTATAAAAACTGAAGCTGCTCCAAAGATGAAAATCAGTGATGACCAAAAAAATGTAGCAGCTGCAATGAAGGTAGTATCTAGAGTAGAAAATGGAATGAAATCATTTAATCAAAACCAGCACCAGAAATCAAAATCCGCATTTAAAAAGGCACTAAAAGCCCTAGCAGAATTAAGAAGTATAGTTGGAAGAAGATAGAGACTAATAATATGAAAAATGAATATTTTGATATGCAAGGATGGTTAAGAAAACAATGGCAAAAAGAACGTGACATAGTAAATGAAGAAAAACTCACAGAAGCGCCAATGGATAATAGATTTGCAAAAGACTTTGAAAAAGATTGTAAAGTTTTAATAGCACATATCAAGCATGAAATGAAAACGGCTAAAGGTGCAGACAAATCAGTATTTAAGAAAATGTTACAAAACCTACAAACTGTAGCAGGCTATCCTGCATTGATTGGTAAAATGGTTGGATCTAAATAGAAAAGTTAAAGAGAATAAAACAATGGCAACTATTAAATTAAAAAACATATTGAACGAATCAGCTCCTGGCTTTGAAAATAGAAAATGGGGCGATGCATTACCTACAGCAGCTGAAATTCAAAAAGCATACCAAGCAAAAAACAACATTACAGAAGATACTGAACCTTTAAATGAAGAATATATAGAAGTTATGAAAGATTTAGACGATGGTTTAGCACTTATAAAGGATTCATGGTTAGAATGGAAAAATGGTCCTATGACTGAAAAATCTGACATTAAGCCTGCTCAAAAAGAACTAATGAAATATATAGCGGATTGGATGAAGAAAAATATTAAATAAAAATCTTATTACTTTTGAAAAGAAATGGCATATAATTTTTATATGTCATTTTTTTTGTTTATATTATAACTAATATTTGTTTAACTAATAAAAAGAAAAAATGCAAAAAGACTACAAGAAAGACTACAAGAAAGATTACAAAAAAGAAGACTTTAAAAAGTCGCCTTTCAAAAAAAGACACACACGTGCTGATTTTTACATACCAGGAAATCCTGATGGAGTAGCGGTGCCGGATTCAAGTCCTGGAACACTAGAAAAAGCTATGAAATATCTTAAGCGCCAGATGAAAGATTCTGAGGTATTACTTAAGTATAAAGAAAAAGCTCATTATGAGAAAAAATCTCAAAAACGAAAGGTAAAAATGGAACGTGCACAAGCTATGCAAAAGAAATATGACGCACAACAAAAAAGAATGTTTGGTAAAAATCAATGCTGGTTTATAATGGCCAAACAAGGAGACTCAGCAAAAGCTATGTAATTGTACATTTTATATATTATATGCAAAGGGAAGCTAAATTTAGCTTCCCTTTGTTGTTTTTTTAGTATATCTAGATATATTTATATTCGAATACACTATTAAGTCTATATAGTGGTAAACAATACAAACCCTACCTATTAAGATTCCAATAATCTTATTTCCAAATTAAAAATTAGGAGAAACACAATGGCAAGTAGCAACTTACTAAAAGAAGCTATCGCTGACGCTAAGGCTGTCAGAGAAACTGCAATTGCAAATGCAAAGCTAGCTCTAGAGGAAGCTTTCACACCAAGACTTCAATCAATGTTATCTAATAAAATAGAAGAAGAATTAGAAGACGAAGATGAAGAAACAGTGGAAGAACAATCAGACTCATCACAAATCGGTAAAGGCGACAACAAAGTCGACATAGCTGATGGAGACGATGAAGAAAAAGCTGAAACTGAAAAAGAATCTTCTGCATACGGATTAGAACAAGACGCGAAAGTAGTCAACAAGCTAACTGAAGTAGAAGACGAAGAAGAAGTTGAGGAAATGGACATGGACATGGATTCTGAAGAAGACGAAACATCTGAAGAAGACGAAGAAATGGACATGGAGTTAGAAGCAATCATCAAGGAACTTGAAGGTGAAGATGAAGAAACGGAAATGGAAGATGGAAAAGAAACAGAAATGGAAGATCAGCCTGAAATGGCAGAAACTGAAATGGAAGATGACGAAACATCTGAAGAAGACGAAGAAATGGACGAAGAATTAAATATCGAGTCTATTTTATCTGCACTAAAAGAAGAAGATGAAGAAGAAGCAACTGAAGAAGAAGAAGAAGAAACTGAAATGTATAAGGAGCAATTAGAAGAAGCTTATAATACAATCAAATCTTTAAAATCTACTTTGAATGAAGTTAACCTTCTTAACGCAAAACTGCTTTTCTCAACCAAATTATTCAAGTCTCAAAACTTGACTGAGTCTCAAAAAATGAGAGTTATTGAAACTTTCGATAGAGCTCAATCATTAAGAGAAGTGAAATTGGTTTACACAACATTAGCAGAAGGCATGAACCCATCAGTAAAAGCAACTAAAAAGTTGAGAACTGAAGGTTTAGCATCTAAAGCTCAAAAGACAACAAAGCCCACTCAAGTTATCGCAGAAGGTAACTTAATGGCAAGTAGAATGAAAAAACTAGCAGGTCTATTATAGTAATAGATCGCACAAAAATTAGGAGACTAGAAAATGGAAAGTATTAATAACCTTTTAACAGATGCTAATTCTGCTCACAAACGTCAATTAGACGAGGGCAGACAATTAACATCAAAATGGGAAAATACAGGTCTATTAGAAGGAATCGGAAACGAATATGAAAAGTCAGGCATGGCAATTCTTCTCGAAAATCAAGCACGTCAGTTAATTGATGAAAACTCAAAAACTGGTGGCTCGAACGCAGAAGAATGGTCAGGTGTAGCTCTTCCATTGGTTAGACGAATCTTTGGAGAAATTGCTGCGAAAGATTTCGTATCAGTTCAACCAATGAACCTTCCTTCAGGACTTGTATTCTTCTTAGACTTTAAGTACGGAACCGATAAAGCAAACACGGGGTTTGCTAGCGGTAATGAAATCATGGGTAACACATCTTCATCAGGTGACGCAACAGGCGGACTATATAATGGTGGTAAATTTGGTTACTCTATGAAGGCATCAACACAGGACGTAACAGTAACATCTGCTTCAGCAACATGGGCAGACGTAGATTATGACGCAAGTCTTTCAGCTTCAGTAGCTGCAGGAACTGTATATACAGTAACAGCGACAACATCTCAGCTTACTAGACCTGATAAAGAAGGTGTACAAGCATGGAGATTTATATCTGGATCTTTATTAACAGAAGCAATGAACTTACCAGCTTTTACTAAATTAACAAACTCTGATGCGTCAGTACAATTTGTTTTAAGTACGGGTGCTGCAACATTGCCAATCACGGCCGGTGATGCTGTAGGTAATACGGTTCATTTTTATGAACAACCAACTTCATCTACTAGAGGCGATTTTGAAGATACTACTGGTGATACTACTGATATTAGTATTCCAGAAGTAAATGTTGAATTAAGATCTGAGACGATTGTAGCTAAGACACGTAAGTTGAAAGCTGTATGGTCTCCAGAATTTGCACAAGATTTGAATGCTTACCATTCAATCGATGCAGAAGCTGAATTGACTTCAATGCTATCTGAATATATTTCAATGGAAATTGATCTTGAAATTTTATCAATGTTATCTGAAAATGCTCTTACAAAAGAGTACTGGTCAGCAACTATTGGTGAAACTCACACAGGTGATGTAGATGGTGGTGAAAACAACTGGAATCAAGGACCAGCTGCTGCAGCTTATAACCAAGGTACATGGTTCCAAACTTTAGGTACGAAAATACAAAAAGTTTCTAACCAAATTCATGCAAAAACAATGAGAGGTGGAGCAAACTTCTTAGTTTGTGGACCAGAAATCGCAACTATCCTAGAATCTATTCCTGGATATGCTGCTGAAACTGACGGAAACCAAACATCATTTGCAATGGGTGTACAAAAGGTTGGAGCATTAAATAACAGATTTACTGTTTACAAGAATCCATATATCCAAAAAGACGAAATCTTATTAGGATTTAGAGGAACTCAATTCTTAGAAACAGGCGCTGTTTATGCACCATATGTACCGTTAATTATGACTCCTTTAGTTTACGATCCTCAAAACTTTACTCCGCGTAAAGGTGTAATGACTCGTTATGCTAAGAAAGTTGTAAGACCAGAATTTTATGGTAAAGTACTTTGTAAAGATGTAACGTCTATATAACAATACTGTTTATTATAATATTGATTTTGAGAGAGGCTAGTTTTTACTAGCCTCTTTCTTTTTTATACATGACTTTATATTTATTGGTGTAAGCATGTTAAAAACAATTAATTAGATAGAGGTTATTATGGCAAAACAAAATATAGAAAAATCCGTTCCTAAAGGAAATATAAAATTTTCAATAACATTATCAGAAGAACAAAAAATCGCAAAGCAGTCGATGTTACACCATCCTTATAATTTTATAGTTGGCAAAGCCGGTAGTGGAAAAACATTGCTTGCATGCCAGGTTGCATTAGATATGTTTTTCAAAAGAACTATAAATAAAATAATCATTACAAGACCTACGGTTTCCACAGAAGATAATGGTTTTTTACCTGGATCTGAAAAAGAAAAAATGGAGCCTTGGTTGGTGCCTATTAGATCTAATATGAGAAAGGTGTATAATAAGCCTGCAATACTGGATAAAATGGAAAATGATGAATTAATAGAACTAGTTTCATTGGCACATTTTAGAGGTAGAACTTTTGAGAACTCGGTTGTTATTGTGGATGAGTTTCAAAACTTGACAAGATCTCAATTAAGAATGGCACTAGGTAGATTAGGTAAAGGTTCAACAATGATATTTTGTGGAGACAACCAGCAAATAGATTTAAAGGATAAAAACTACTCAGCAATAGTTGATATATCCAAAATAACAGAATCTAAGTTTGTATATAAGCAAATACTCTTAGATAATCATCGACATGAAGCAATTGATAATGTTTTTGAAATGCTAATGGGAATGTAACAAACAATCTACTTCTTTATATTTATATAGGAATAGTAATAACAACATTTTAGGGAATAATATGGCAACACAAATACCAATATGGTCAGGAACATCAACTTTTGCTGCAGGTCAAACTCCATTTGGATTCTATGATGCTGAACCATCATTTGTTCAAGATGCTGATAATACTTCTACATGGTGTGCTAAAAGATTAGGCTATCCTATTGTAGACGTCGAACTTCAATCTGGAAGCTTATATGCAGTATTTGAAGAAGCAATAACTGAATATAGTTCGCAAGTAAATTATTTTAACATAAAGGAAAATCTATTAAACTTGCAAGGTTCTCCATCAGGTTCTAATCTAACACATAGGGAAATTACTCCAAACTTTGGCAGAACAATTACACTTGCACAACAATATGGAACAGAAGCAGGAGCAGGAGGAGATGTAACATACAAATCAGGATCTGTATCTGTAAGTAAAGAAGCCGGCCAATCGTATGACTTAGATACGCTCTGGGCCAATGTATCTGAAAGTGGAAATAGTATTGAAATAAAGCGAGTATTTTATGAACCTACTCCAGCTATAGCAAGATTCTTTGACCCTTATGTTGGATCTGGAAACGGAACTGACCAAATGCTACAAGGCTTTGGATGGGGTAATATGTCTCCAGCTGTTAATTTTTTAATGCTGCCGATGTATGATGATTTGTTAAGAGTACAATCTATAGAATTTAATGACCATATGCGAAAGTCAGCATATACTTTTGAATTGACAAACAACCAACTTAAGGTTTTTCCAATACCAACTGCAAAAGCAAAAATTTGGTTTGAATATATTGTTGAAAGTGACAGAAATCAACCATTAAAGACTAATAGTGGTTCCATAACGGACTTTTCTAATGCAACATATGACAACATGTCGTATGCACAAATTAATCATGCAGGAAAACAATGGATTAGGAAGTATACCTTGGCACTGGCCAAAGAACTTTTAGGTAGTATACGTAGTAAATATGGTAGTATACCTATTCCTGGAGGAGAAACCAATTTAGATGGTGATACACTAAGAAACGAAGCTTCCACAGAAAAAGAAAATCTAATGACTCAACTTAGAGAAGATTTAGAGGCAACAAGTAGGAGAAATATGTTGGAAAGGCAAAAAGACGAAGCTGAATTTATGAGTGAAACATTAAATAGAATACCTTACCCAATTTATATAGGATAATTATGGCGTTATTTGGAGGACAAAGAGATATAAGCTTATTCAGAACACTGAATAGAGAGCTAATAAATGAAATTATCGACACAGAAGTTGATATTTTCAAGGCTGCTATACACGATACTATAGGAAATTTATATGGCGAAGCACTAAATAAGGTGTATAAGCCTGGTGTTAGAATATCCTGTTTAATTGAGCATGAAGAACCTGAATGGTCAAGTGACGAATTCGGATCCGATGTTAATCAAAATGCAACATTTTCATTTTTACGAGATGACCTATTACCATCTGGTAGTATTGGTACTCCAGCAGCAAATATATTATTAGAAGTTGGAGATATTATATATTGGGATAATACATATTGGGAATCAACATCCATCATTGAAGACCAATATTTATTTGGAAAAAATCCTGATACTGATAAAGGATATATTGACGGTGGTAGAGAAAGTTTTGGGTCTAGTTTTTCTACGATAGTAAAAGCTCATGAAACTCGAAAAAGCAAGTTAAGACTTGAACAAATAAGAACAGGCGTACCAAATAGAATATCAAACTTATAAATGTTTATAAATATTTTACCATGTAAAATAAATTGTTTATATTATCTAAATACAGTGTGAAAAAGTAATGGCAAATAGAAAAAATAAAATATCAAATAATAGAATCCAACAAACTACCAAGGTTGACCCTAAGGTAAAGGATATTACTATAGGAATATATGATATAGATTCTGCCATAGATTATTATTTTAACAATGTAATAAAACCAAAGGTCAATGATGGCGGAGAAGTTATTGATGTTCCAGTTATATATGGATCACCTGAACGATGGAAATCGGTACAAAAAGGTGGAACATATAGAGATATGAAGTCTGGCAAATTACAAATACCACTCATAATGTACAGAAGAACAGGAATGGAACGTGTAGAAGGAATGATGGGTAATAAAATAGATGCAGCAGATCCAAGTAATATTGTGCGCCAATTCTCAACCAAATATAATGCAAAAAATAGGTACGATAAATGGAGTATATTAAGAGGAGTTAAACCTAGTCAAGTATATCACAATGTAATTATACCAGATTATGTAAAGTTAACGTACGAAATTATTGTATGGACAGAATATGTTGCCCACCAAAATAAGATTATTGAAGATATAAACTATAATGCAAACTCTTATTGGGGTGATACAAATAGTTTTAAATTCTTAGCAACAATGGACAGTTTTTCAACTGAAAATAATCTTGAACAAGGAGCAGATAGAGCAATTAAGGCAACTTTCCAAATAAACTTAAACGGATATATTATACCTGATAATGTTCAAAAAGATGCAACAGATTTTGCAAGTAAAACATTTACTGCAAAACAGCTGACAACAACAGAATTTGTATTTAACGATATAGATAATCCTGTTAATAGAAGTTCAACCAACGTAAATAGTACAGGATCTTTGGTCGATGAAGGAAACACTATAGATTCAACAAAAAAGTATCTGGAAGGTGACCCAGAACCAAATGCCACCGCACTAACTAGTAAATATAAACAAAGTAAATTTTAAAGAGAAATTAAATGGTTTTAGATTCAGACATTCAAAACAAACTCTCAGCTCACCGCGAAGCTAAGAAGGAAACAGTAAAAACAACAGTGGAAAAACAAGTAGAACAGGAAGATATAGATACACTAAAAAAACTACAAGCATCTATGGACAATCTAATTGTGTCTTTTGGACAATTAGCTATACAAGAAACAGCTGTAAAGGCACAAAAAGCAGCATTGGAAAAAGGCCTAGTCGACATCAAAGCGGAAGAACTTGCCTTGGCAAAGCAATTGAGTACTAAGTACGGAGATGGTTCATTAGACTTAGAAACTGGTAAATTTACATCCAAAAGCTAGTTTTTGGAATCCTACGGGATATTTATATATAGTTAAGAAATACTAAATTTAAAAGTGTTTTTCACACAAGTAATCATATAGAGGAGAAATAAACATGGCCGAAAGAATTGTTAGTCCAGGTGTCTTTACACAAGAAAACGACCTATCATTTTTGCCAGTTGGTATTGGAGAAATCGGAGCTGCTATTATAGGTAATACGCAGAAAGGAGTTGCATTCGAACCACAGGTAATTAGATCGTTTAATGAATTCCAAGATCAATTTGGAGCAGGAACAGACGGAACATACGTTCCATACACAGTAAAAGAATATATAAAGCATGCCGGAGCGGTTACAATTGTAAGAACTCTAGGCTTAGCAGGATATACTGCAACTACTTCAGGAATAGCCTTCACAGCTTTATCTGAATCTGCAGCAGCAGGAGTTACTGCATCAGCATATATTGTAGGTATATTACATCCAACTTCATTGGACGACGATGCTGTAGTTACATCAAACGCAGGACTAGCACAGTTTTCACATTCAGCTCAAAACTTTTTTAGTGGTAATGTATCTGCAAGTATTACAAGTACAGGAGGAACAGCAAATATTACATTCTCCTTTGATGAAGAAAATAGTGACTATTTAGTTAATTGTTTAGGACAAGACTCAGGAAGATATGTACCTACTGCAGGAAATTCTGCACTTAATACACATTATGTTTATTCAGTGTTTAATTCTGCGTCTATACAACAACATTTATCTATGCAATCGTCAGATCACTCTGGATATATAGATGGAAAAGCAAGTACAGCAAATGCAATACTTAATAAAACCATAGGATACGCGCAATCAGCATCAGTATTTACTTTTGATAGTACAGGAGTAGATAATCCAATGGGAGCAGCAGGATATTCTCACGCAGCAACTCCTTGGGTACGTTCACAAAACATAAACAATGCAACTCAAAAATTATTTAAGATTCATACACTAGGACATGGAACAGTTGTAAATGATGACTTTAAAGTCTCAATCTCAAATATAAAACACGCTGGTGCAACTAAAGGTGATGATTATGGTTCATTTACTCTACAAATTAGAAAAGGTAATGATAGTGATACTAGACCAATTGCATTAGAATCTTATGCAAATGTAAGTTTAGATCCAAATAACCCTAATTATATTGGTAGAAGAATTGGAACTCAATATAGATCTTATGATTCATCTGGTAAATTAGTCGTTAACGGATTCTATCCTAACATTTCAAAATATATTCGTGTTGAAATGAATACTGCTGTAGACAATAGAGTAGCTTCTGTAAAAGTTGTACCATTTGGTCATGACGCATATGTTTCACCATTTGCAATATCAGTCAAAAGTACAGGTTTAAATTCAACAACTGCATACTATCCTCCAGTAGCTTTAATAACGTCTAAGTCAAATGATAATTCTAAATTATTCTTTGGTTTTAATTTCGACGCAGTTGAAGCAAAAGGTAATGTATACTACCAAGCTCCATTAATGGACAGTTCTGCAGTAGGACATAATAGTGCATTTAAGTTAGAAGACTGTACAGATTACAATACTGCAACTAATAAAGTTCATCCAACAGGATCAGCATTGAAATATAAAAAATTCTCAATGGCATTCCAAGGAGGTTTTGATGGAGTTAATCCAGCAACACAAGTTGCAACAGGATTAGATTTATTAGGCTCTAATACGTTTGGACACGATGTTAGTTCAGCAACTTCAACTGGATATGATATATATAAGAAAGCACTTAATGCAGTAGCAAATCCAGACGAAATTGATATTAACCTTATTGTTACACCGGGTATATTAAATTCTAATGCTACGGCAATTATTGCAAAAGCAATTGAAATATGTGAAGATAGAGGTGATTGTTTCTATATATTCGATCCAAACAACTCATTAGCTGGTGATAGTATTACTAATGCAACAACACAAGCAAATTCATATGATACAAACTACGCTGCAATGTATTATCCTTGGGTAAAAATATTAGATGCTGCAACAAACAGATTTAAGTTTGTACCACCATCTGTTGTAATACCTGGTGTATATGCATTCAACGATAAAGTAGCTCATCCATGGTTCGCACCTGCAGGTCTTAATCGTGGTAGTTTAACTACTGTAGTTGACGTATATACTAGATTAACTCATTCAGAAAGAGATGCATTATATGAAGGTAGAATTAACCCGATCGCAGTATTCCCAAGAACTGGAGTTTGTGTATGGGGTCAAAAAACGCTTCAAGCAAAACCTTCTGCATTAGATAGAATCAACGTAAGAAGATTATTAATCGCTGCAAAGAAATTCATCGCTTCAGCAACTAAATATCTTGTATTTGAAAATAACACAACAGCAACTAGACAAAGATTCCTAAACATCGTTAATCCTTACCTTGAATCAGTACAGCAAAATCAAGGTTTGTATGCATTTAGAGTAGTTATGGATGAAACAAATAATACACCAGATGTAATAGACAGAAATCAAATGAAAGGTGAAATATTCTTACAGCCTGCAAAAGCTGCAGAATTTATCATAATTGACTTCAATATTATGCCAACAGGTGCATCATTTGATGAATAAAAAATAGAATAGATGATATTTATATATAATAGATATAATAGAGGAGAACAATAAATGGCTAACTTAATCGATCCAAATGAAGCAATGTTTACGGCGTTTGAGCCAAAACAGCAAAACAGATACATTTTCTATATTGAAGGTATCCCTGCATTTTTAATACATAAGGCTGCAAGACCTAAGATAACACAGGAAACTGTAACTCTTGAACACATCAACGTTACTAGATACTTAAAAGGAAAATCTAAATGGGATGTAATAGCATTAACACTTTACGACCCAGTAGTTCCTTCAGGCGCACAAGCCGTTATGGAATGGGTACGTTTACACCACGAATCAGTAACAGGTAGAGATGGTTACGCAGACTTCTACAAGAAAGATGTAACAATCAATGTACTTGGACCTGTAGGTGATAAAGTAGAAGAATGGACTGGTAAAGGTGCATTTATTACTGAAGCAGACTTTGGAACGTTAGACTGGACAGCAACCAATGCATATAATGAAATTGCAATGTCTATTCAGTGTGATTATTGGATACTACAATTCTAAAATAATTTTACATATTAAATTTAAAAACTCCTAGCTAAAAAAGTTAGGAGTTTTTATTTTTTTTTGTAATGGCCTTATACTTATATATGTATATATTAAAAACAATTGTTACAAATAATAGGAGAAATAAGTTATGGCAAATAAAGGAATGACAGACGAACAAATAAAGCAACAACTAGTTGCAGAAAACAGTACAACAATCAATGAAGCTAAAGGAACAGTTTCATATAAATTTCCAACAGAAGTAATAGATTTACCAAGTAAAGGTAAATTATACCCAGAAGGACATCCATTAGCATCAGGTACTGTAGAATTAAAGTATATGACTGCAAGGGAAGAAGACATCCTAACCTCACAAAACTTAATACAAAAAGGTGTAGTACTAGATAGATTATTACAGGCCCTTATTGTTACGCCATGTAACTATGATGATATTCTTATTGGAGATAAAAACGCAATAATGATAGCAGCAAGAGTCATGGGATATGGTTCAGAATACAAAGTAGAAATTGAAGATCCATATACTCCAGGAGAAAAGCAAGAAACAATAATTGACTTACAAACACTGCGAGATTCTGAAATAGAATGGGATCTAATTGGTGACACAAATGCATTTGATTTTGAACTACCTACTGGTAAAAGATCAATTACATTTAAACTACTTACTCATGGTGATGAAGGCAAAATAGCAGAAGAAGTAAAAGCTTTAAAGAAGAACTTTAAGACTAGAGGATATGCTGGTGTAGACGCACAGTTAAGTACTAGATTAAAGTATATGATTCTAGCTGTAGACGGAGATTCAAAGCCAAAAACAATTAGAGACTTTGTTGATAATGAATTTTTATCAAGAGATACTAGAGCCTTTAGAGAACAAATCAAAAAAGTATCACCGGACATTGATATGACATTTACATTTGTGTCGGATATTACTGGACAAGAACGAGAGATGTCAATTCCTCTTGGTGTCAACTTTTTTTGGCCTGGGGCCTAACTATAGGCCCATCCTGCACAAACAGATATTCCAACTCTGCTACAACAGTAAAGGTGGGTTCACATTCTCAGATGCATATGAACTACCCGTATATCTCAGGACATATTACTTCAAACTCCTTTCCGAGCAATTAAAGGCTGAACAAGAAGCTGCAGAAGATGCACGTAATTCAGGTGGCTCTTCATCAGGACCACCTAAGGTGCCTACATTTGCAAGAAATGCTCGTCCTAAATAGTCTAAAAAAACATCTTACTTTATATTTATATATGAATAAATAGATATAGAGGAAAGCACATGTCAAAAGAAAAAGAATTACGATCTCAAATCAGAGAATACGTGAAATCCATTATTAAGGAAGATAACTTTATTAGTCGGTATCTACGAAGGTTAAGTGATAAGATTGAGAGAAGAGAGTTTGCGAGAATTCTAGCACAACAACCAGAGTTAAAACGAAGACTTCAAAAGATAAAAACTCCAACCAATAAGGATATTGCTGGCCTAGACAAATTTTTAACAAAAATCAAAAACAAACCAGTAAGTAAGGATTTTAGAAAATAAGTTGTAAGCTATGGCAAATGAAGACGCAAAAGAAAGGTTAGGATTAGAAGACCAAATTAGGTCTATACAAGAAGCGACTAAAAATCTTGCCAAAGAACACTCTTCAATAATGGGCCAAATTGTTGATGACCAAACTCGTGCCATGGAAGCGGCAGCCAAAAAAGAATTGATAGATAAAAACATGCTTGGATCGTTACAGGCCATGGAAAAAGTAGACGCTGTCAGGGCTATGATGTCAGAAGCAATAGCAGACGGAAGCCTTGAACAATTTGAACTAGAAGATAAAATAGCACAAATAAAACTCGACTCTGTAGGCATAGACAAGGATATTTTAGCTACAATACACCTACAATTAGATGCACTAGCAGCGCAAAATATTCAGCTAAAAAAGAAAGACATTTTTGGAAAGTCTGAAGCAGATAGACTAAAGGTCATAAATGATCGAACAAAGGAAAATACCAAAAATATTAAGCAGTTTTTGGCAACAACGGCAGGAATATCAGACGAATTTTTTACATTATCAACACTCGCAAAAGCAGTAGGAGTAGCACTTCTAAATACAGCTGTAGAATCATATAAGTTAGGAAGAGGACTAAGTACAGGAAACCAAGCTATGGACAGCTTGATGATTGGCGTAAGAACTGTAGGTGCACAAATAAAGTCATTGGGTAAAGGCTTTATGCTAACAGGAGATGAAGCCCGAGCAATAACTACTGAAATCGTCATGTTAAACGGTGCACTAGATGACGCAACATCCACAGCAATTTCCCAAGTAGGTGAATTAACTGTTGTATTTGGAGTAGCAACAGGAGAAGCAGCAAATTTACACAAAATGATGAAGGCAGTAACTGACAGTACAGATGAAGGTGCGTCAGCTATGCAAACCCAAATCAGACATCTTGCAAAGGCACACGGAGTAGCTCCAACAGCCGTAATGCAGGATATTGCAGGAAACGCAATGGAGTTTGCAAGGTTTGGAAAAGATGGTGCCGCAGGCCTAGTAAATGCTGCTGCAAATGCCAGAAAATTAGGCCTAAATTTAGAAAAAGTAGTAGGTGCAGGTGATGCACTTCTTGATGTACAATCATCTATCAAAAACGAGATGAAAGCCGAAATGATGATTGGTAGACAACTTAACCTAGATGCTGCAAGAGCTGCAGCAGTAGCAGGTGATAGAAATGAACTTGTAAAGCAAATAGCACAACAAGCAGGAACATTAGCAGAATTTAACCAAATGTCTGTTCCACAGCAAAGAGCATTAGCTGCAGCACTTGGTGTACAAGTTGGAGATGTTACAAAAATATTACAAGCAAAGGCTAAAGGTGTAAATTTAGATGCCAAAGTATTAGATAACCAGTCAAAGCAATTGACCGAATCTGAAAAATTAGCAGATAATATGAATGCAGTCACAACGGCATCAGGTGGCATATTTAATGCAGTAACAGCATCAATACCTGCATTAGCCGGCCTTTCACAAATGACTGGCAAATCACTTGGAGGCATGAAAGATTATGTGAAGGGCATGTTTGGTGGATCAAAAGCTATTCCAAAACCGGCAGAATTGCCAGAACCACCGCAAACTGATAAATTATCAAAGGTAAAAGGCGGAGGTGTAAAGAAATCTTTACAAGGTTTAGCTGCAGGTTTACGTTCAATGGGTAAAGGAACATTTAAAGGAATACTAGCCCTAGCATTAGCTGGACCTGCATTAGTATTAGCTTTACCTTCAATACCATTTTTACTATTTATGGGCTTGGTACCTTTAAAACAATTATTTAAAAACTTTAGTGCATTAGGAAGAGGATTAGCTGCATTTGGAAATGCCGCAGCAAATCCAATGGTATGGTTAGGTGTTTTATTATTAGGGGCACTAGGACTTGCAATGATACCTTTTGGAATAGCACTAGGAAAAACAGCACCATTTGTTGAAGCATTTGGAAAAATTATAATTGGAGTATTTGCGGCAATGCCACCAATAATTGAGGCAGTTGGAAGAGCATTCGAAGGAATAATTGGAGCATTAGGAGGATTTTTTGTTACACTATCAACAATAGAACCTTCAAGATTATTTGGAATAGCTTTAGCCCTAATGCCTTTAGGAGCCGCTGGACTATCACTATTAATAGGTGTACCAGGATTCTTAGCTGGAGGTTTTGCATTAGGATATTTAGCAAAAAAACTAACGCCGTTACTTGAAGCTGGAGATAGTATGTTTAACTTCGGTAAAGGAATTTCAATGCTTGCAGCATCTGGACCTGGCCTAATAGCCGCAGGAGCTGGAATGCTTATAGCTGCACTAGCAATGCCTTCATTTGGAATTGGACTAATGCTATTAGCAGCAGGACTTAATATGTTTGCTCCAGTGGCTGAAATGATGCCATTAATAGCTTCTTCATTGGCTATAATGATACCCCCACTTGCAATGTTAGCCCCATTAGGAGAAGGATTAGTAGCAGCTGGATATGGAGTAATGATGTTAGGAACAGGAATGTTACCACTTGCATTTGCAATGGCAATGTTATCTCCATTTATTCCATTAATGCCAATACTTGCTGCAGCACTAGTAGTTATGACTCCACCATTAGTTGGACTAGCTGCAATTGCAGAAGTAATGCCTTTAATTGGCGTTGGTTTTATGTCAATAGGATTAGGATTAATTCCATTTGCAATGGGAATGGCAATGCTAGCTCCATATATTCCGTTAATGCCGACAATGGCTGCGTCATTAGTTATTATGACTCCACCATTAATCCAGTTATCAACAATTGCAGATGTTTTACCTGCTATGGGTATGGGCTTTATGATGTTAGGAATGGGTCTACAAAGCTTTGCAATAGCAATGGCCATGATATTTCCTTTTCAAGCTGTTTTACCTATTTTAGCACAAACAATGGTAGATTTAGCTCCTCCTCTTATAGCAATGGCTCCATTAGGCCCACAAATAATGTATTTAGCCTCAGCAATAGGTGCATTAGGAATCGCGTCAGCTATAGCAACAATTCCATTGTATACATTTGCAGCCGCTTCATACTTTGCTGCACCTGCAGTTACATTATTGGGAGAAGCAAGTAAAATACTAGGAGCTGGACTTGAAATGGTTAGAGTACCATTATTGGCAATGGCCCAACAAGCTCCTCAAATATTATTATTATCAACAGGCATAATGGCACTAGGAGTTTCTTTACTGGCTGCAACACCTCCACTATTTGCTTTTGGCGCCGGAGCATGGTTTGCAATGGTTCCTGTCTTAGCACTAGCTTCAGGATTACAACTAATGGTTCTAACGGCAGATGGCTTAACTTCAGTTGGTATGGGACTAAGTTCAATAGCTGCAGGATTATCTGAAATATCTCAATTTAGTGGAACACTGGCATTGCTAGCTATAGCAGCACCAGCTATGGCCCTTTTAGGTGGAATAGGTATGTTGGGTGGAAATAGTGGAAATGGAGATGATAAACAAGCTGGTAATGGAAACGGAGCTTTAATTGCTAAAATAGACGAACTAATTGCTGTAGTAAATTCTAAAGATTACATGCCTGTATTGGAAATAGATGGAAGAAAGGTTGGACAAGCAACTGCAAGAAAACGAGGACCTAAAGGAATGGGAGATTAATAAATGAAAAAAGCATCAAATAGGTTTAGTACTAAAAATTTGGCAGATAGGTTAAATGAATCATTTACACCTAGTAAAATGTCTAAAACTCCAAGTAAACAAGCTCCAGATATTTCAAATATAACGACAGAATCAGGTGGAGACAAAAATACACCTTCATTGGGAACATTAAGAAATACTCCGACAAAAACGTCAGCAGAATTGGGAACGTTAAAAAATACACCAAGTAAACAAACACCAAATATTCCCAAATTAATAACAGAGTCGGGTGGAGACAAAAATACGCCAATTATTTCTGGTATAGATGTATCAATAGAAAAAACAACCGTACAGCCACAATCACCAAGTATAACTCCACCAAAACCAACCCCAAATATTGATTCTTTCGGCCCTACACCAAATAAACCATCCTCAATTATTGAACCACTCGCGTCAACACCAAATAAGCCATCTCCAATAATTGAACCATTAGCTTCAACACCTACAAAACCTTCGGCACAACTAGAAGGATCAGAAAATACACCAACAAAACCATCTGCAGAACTAAGCAAGTTGGGAAATACACCAGAAAAACCATCTGCAGAATTAAGCAAGTTGGGAAATACGCCAACAAAACCATCAGCTGAATTAAGCATATTAGGAACAACTCCAGATAAACCTTCAGCTGAATTAAGCAAGTTGGGAAATACACCAGAAAAACCATCAGCAAATGTAGCTGCAATTGTAAATACTCCAGAAAAACCATCTGCAGAATTAAGCAAGTTGGGAAATACTCCAGAAAAACCATCTGCAGAATTAAGTATATTAGGAACTACTCCAGAAAAAACAACAGCAAATTTATTAGGGGTAGCTACAACTCCAATAAAATCTACTCCAGACGTTTCATCAATTGAAGCGACACCAGATAAAACAACAGCAAATCTTTTAGGAGTTACTACAACACCGATAAAATCTACTCCAGATGTTTCATCATTACAGCCAACTCCTGAAAAAACAACTCATGTATTAGGAACTTCAACGTCCACTGATAAAACAACAGTTGATGTTCGTAAAATGGAAGCAACACTAGCGAAAACAACTCCTAATGTTACACCACCTCCTGCAACTCCTGAAAAAACAACAGCTGAATTAGGCACAACAATAGGATTGGAAAAATCAACTCCTGATATTATTCCAATGCCTTTAACTCCAGAAAAAACGACACCTAATATTGTTGCACCACCGTCAACCATTAACAAAACAACATTAGAGGTTAGCGCACTTGCGGCAACCCTAGAAAAAACTACACTAGATCCTTTACCATTTGCATCAACAATAGAAAAAACAACTGGTGTATTAGGAATACAAGATGGATTTGCAAATCGTGACCAAAATGGATTTATACTGGGAAAGGCAAGTGGTTTAGGTCTTTTGACCGACTTCACAGGAATAACTGGTTTACCAACCTCAGGACAATATGAACATACAGGAGTGCAAGGCCTAGGTACACTAGCAACTAGAAATGGCATATTAGATATTGATGCCGCAGGATTCACTCCAAATAAGCAGCACTTAGGAGCTAGTGATTTGATTGGAATATCTGGTGATCCTGGAAGTATGAAATATACCATTCCTGAAGGTCCATCACCAAGAGCATCGTATAGATATAGCAAGGATATGTATTCTAAGATAACTGGTGCACCACAAACATTTACTACACCAGGAGGATTTTTGGTATCAGGTACAGGTGCTAGTGGCACATTGACTAACGATGGAATAAATTTTGCTAGAAATTCAAATTCGTCTGGTAATAGCCAATTATTAGAACAATATAATAAATTTGATTTGAGAGATGAGGCATTCCATAGAATGGATGGATTTACTTCTGGTCTAGGTCAACCATATATAAATAGTAAAGTTCTAGCCAATGACAATACATCAGCACGAGGCTTTAAAGGATCAGACGGCCTAGTTAGAGGAGGTATTGTAGCTCGTGTGGTTAGAACAGTTAATGACGCAGTGCGAATTGGAAAGTTTTTAATAAGTCCAACAGGGTTATTATTTATTGCAAAAAATATTGGAATGCAATTAACAAATCCTAAGGTAGAAACAGCAGCAGGTATTAATGTTCCATTTTTTGCACGAACAACTAGAATATATCCATTAGGTTTATCAACACTTGCTCAAATTGTAGCTGATGTTGCACCAGTCGGAACACTTGGACTTATTAGACATGGTTTAGGTCCTTTTGAACCAGAAACAAACTACTATGAAAATGTAGTAGATGAAAGACAAAAAATAGGTGGATGGGATGTATCATCTAGACCTGGTGCACCAACCGGAAATAGATTAATAAAACTACATAGAGATCTTGAAGTAGGCTTAGCAAACGACGGAACCTCACTTTTAAACATATTGGATAATCCTAAAGCGGCGCTAGGATCTATACTAGGAGGAGCAGGAGGAGCCCTAGGAGGTTTCTTTAATAGTAAAATTGTAGGAGCTGCAAAGGATAAATTAGGTGCACTAGAAAACTTTATACCTGGTATTGTTGGAGGTGGAGAAATAGATCTATTAAGTGGACTTATGGGTCCAAATTCTATATATGGAATTGGTAGTACTATTATTAGAAAATCTACCTCAGGTGTACCATTAGGATCACACAATGAAGGTAATGGTACGTGGTCAGATTCAAAAATAGTACTTGCCCCTCATGATAAAGGAGTAGGATCATTCATTGCAGGAATAGATGATACACATAAAGGATTAAAAACAAATCCAAATAATCATATAATGGTTTCATCTCCATCTGCACCATATTCTGACGCAATAAATTCAGAAGACAATGACAATTCAATTCATACATCAGGTGACCAATCAGCAGCAGATTACTTTGATATGGAAGGCCTTTCTCGTAATGGAGGTATTGCAACTACAATCAAAGGAAATGTATTTTTCACAGAAGATTCATATGCTCAAAGTCAACGAGTAGGAGGAGCAGACAATCCTGCAGGACAAACCAACAGAGATAAAGAAATTGTAGATAGGTTTCCTATCAAAAATAGTGATGAATTTCGTGTAAATAATACATCAAGAGACGCGAAAGAATCATCAAGACTTGCGAAAATATTAGACGAAGTAAAAGATGACACTACACCTGCAGGACTAAAAAACTATAGTGATTTACCTGGAGATAAAGTAGAACAAGCTGTGCATTCTCTTGTAGAAAAAGACTCAACAGATCCATATGGTCCTACATTTGGTAATATAGGAAGTTATGAAGTATTTGCATACGGCGATATACCAACAGACCAATTGGCCCATAATAAAATAATGGACTTTAGATCAACCCTAACTAATGATAATAAGACTTTTCAACAAGATGAAGAAGGATATTCTGCTGCAAAAAGAGAAACTGCTTTCGGCCAAAACTATGGTGAAAGAGGAATAGATAGATCGGATAGATTAGCAGTATTAAAGGATGTTACAGGAAATGAAATAGGTGACAAAATAGCACTATCAGCACTAAATACTCCAGGCGACGGAAAATATGCAGGAGATTCTGCTGAAGATATTGATGATTTAGTTATATTGAGAATAGCTGGTATACAATTTAGAGCATATTTAAAGTCACTATCACATAATATAAAGCCAGAGTTTCAAAACGTAGAATATGTTGGTAGACTTACGGATGTAAAACTAATGAGTAAATTCTCAGCAGACTTCTCTTTAGATTTTTCAGTAGTTGCAGGCAGTGCAAGAGAATTAGAGGCTATGTATTTTAAATTAAATAGATTGGCACAAAAATCTTCACCAACATATGATTCAGGTAAACCTGAAGGACCTATGAATAGAATAACCGTAGGAGATTATTTTAAAAATCAACTTTGTTTTATTAACAATGTTGGATATAGTATGAATGAGCAATCTCCATGGGATATAGATCCAGGTAGACAATTACCATATTATATTGACGTTAGTATAAGTGGAGACATAATTACATCAGCATTTGACAATCTTCTTTCTTCAAATTCAGACTTTTTTGGTGCAATAACTACCAAAGATGCGGATGATATCAAATGGAATTCAGCAAATAGAGTATAAGGGATAGTTATGAATAGATATGATATTTCAAAAACAACAAAGGTACGTGATAATAGGTCTAGGCTTATTGACGGATTCGACAAACGAACAGCAGTTCCAAGTAGAACAATATTGGCAATTACTCGATATCCAATAATTACGCGAGACTCTGAAGATATATTTATAGAGACTAGAATAGGTGACAGGTTTGATACTATAGCAGATGAATTCTATGGTGACGTTACACTTTGGTGGATAATAGCCAAGGCAAATATTCTAATAAATGGTAGTTTAGCCGTAGAGTCTGGTATTAGACTAAGAATACCTATTAATACTGAGGCTATATTAAATGAGTTTTATGAACTAAATAATACGGAGTTATAGAATGGCAAATACAGGTTATGGAGCATGCGAAGATATTAATGACACAACAAGAACCGCTATAGAAAACAGGCAAAAGGCAAACGCATCGCCTGCCGGATATCTTCCTTGGCAAACCAAGCGAAAACCTTGGATAAAGGCATATTCATGTGCAACAGAAGGAGGAGCGGCCGTATCCAATGGATTAGGAGATGATGGCATAACAAAATTGTCAGAGCTATACCATTCTAGCAATAATAGACCACTTCCTGGAATAACAGGATTTACAACAACTGAAGAAGGAACTCACGGAGGATTTAAAGAAGGAAAACTAGCCTTTGTTTGTTGGACAAAGGAAGACTTTGCAACTCTTTCAAAATCATTTTTAACATATGGAATGACTATAACTGTTGAATGGGGATGGAGTATTAACCAAGAAAATGGAACAGTAGCAAAAAATGGATTTGCTGCAAAAAGATGTGTAGATAATGATGCAGATCTTATGAAGGCTGTTGCAGCACACCAATCAAACACTGCAGCATGTTATGAATTAATGCGAGGACAAATAACAGATTTTAGTTGGTCAATGGCAGCAAATGGATCTTTTGAAGGCGAATGTACCTTAACTTCAATGGCAGGAAACACAGCTAAAAGTCCAATAAAGATCGCAACAAAGGATTGTACATGTGCAGAAGACAAAACAGAAGGAAAATCTGAAAAAGGTCCTACTTGGAATATTATGCAAATCTTAGACCAATACATTGACCAATGTTCAAACGACGATCAAACTGTAAAATATGAAGGTGTAGTTACGGGTATAGGACTAACATCAAATGTTGATTCAGAAGCCGAAGGAGCAGAATCATCTTGGATTTTTTGGAGTAAGGCAGCATTTAATTATATAACATTTGAAGCCTTTGAAGAACTTTGTGTAAACCTTCAAATAGGATCGATAGTAAATGAGTCAGGAAATAAAGGAACAACAAGAGGCCAGGCCAAAGCAACCGTTGGTCAAAGTATTCCATCCTTTGTTAGTAGTAACCAGAAATTTGCTTCCCTATTCTACTCAAATCACTCTGTACTGCGACCAGGAGTAAAAGAAATAGCTAGTGGAGATCCAAGAGTTTGTTTACTTCCTGGTAGCAAACTTCAACAAGAAACCATCGACAACTTTAAAAAAAATGACGCATATAAAAGCGCAACATCTTGCTTTAATGGTACTAAAGGAATATATCTTGCAAATATATTATTAAACATAAATATGATAAAAGAAGAGTTTGATAACTGTACAGCCAACACAGGAGCAGGAGAATTTATGAAGCGTGTATTGTCTAGGGTAAATGAAGCATGCGGAGGAATATGGAATTTTTCAATGGTACCATATTCAAAGGCAGAAAATATTATACAATGGTTAGATGTAGATAAAGGACCAGAAACCATTACAACAATAACAATTCCTGCATATGGAAAAGACTCAGTTGCTCGAGGAGTTTCAACCCAAACAGAATCAGATCCAGATTTTCAAGCGCAGATCATGTATGGCGCCAATAATAAAAACGGCAAAGGAGGAGGTAACAAGTCAGGCGGAGTTGCACTCTGGGCAGGAGGTGTTATAGATTCATATATGGATAAGATGAGGGTATCCTCTGAGTGTACGGCAGCTGATAAAAAGAAAGAAGGTTGCACTACAGACGCCAATAATAAAGATATTGAAACAATGTCAGCCGAAGAAGTTATAGATGTATTTCAAAATCTTGGATCAGAAGTAAGTTCAGATAGTGTTGCATCAGCGACAAGATGTGTACATACACTGGCAAAAGGAGAAACAGCGGATGCAATTACGGCCGAAGTCAGAGTAATTCCTGTACCAATTTCACTTGATTTAGAGTTGGATGGAATTGGTGGATTTACTTTTGGAAATTTACTTACTATAAATTCCTTACCAAATGCATATAAAAATTGGTATTTTCAAATAACAAAGGTTGAACATAAAATATCAAATGCAGACTGGACTACAAATTTATCCTGCGGAATGATGAGAAAAATATAATGACAGTACTTAGACGACCAAAACAGATGAAGTTAAAGGAAAATTTATATGCAGCTCCTGGAGAATTTTTTTATGACGATGGAAAAGAATTTGAAGGTTATTACCACATGTTTGATTTAAAGGTCAAACAGTATTTTGAAGGACCAATATACAAATATTCAGCAAAAAAAATATATTCATT
>Ga0307488_10000798_pt1 | contig 26273 bp, 22 predicted proteins | sample SB02metaG_FD_202248 | JGI IMG/M metagenome (GOLD analysis project Ga0307488, IMG submission 202248) | Sea-ice brine microbial communities from Beaufort Sea near Barrow, Alaska, United States - SB 0.2 | ecosystem: Environmental > Aquatic > Marine > Coastal | place: USA: Alaska | collected... | reverse complement strand
TAGCCCTACTTTCTAGCCCATATTACAGTTGGGGCAAAACCGAAAAGCGAGTACCATGCGCAATTGTTAACTTGCTTGTGAGCTGTAGCCATGGAACCACTATCTGAAGATCTTCAAGAAAACCTCGACCGCATGATTGTTGAGAGTCTGGAAACCGGTTGCGTCTGGGGATTGAAGGACGCAGAGGATAACTGGGCGCTGGTTGGCTCAACCGATAGCGACACCATTGACGTTATTCCATTTTGGTCAAATGAAGAATTTGCCCAGGCACTCTGTAATGGCGACTGGGATGTCTACACCCCAGTAGCGGTTGAAATGGAAGAGTTTCTCGACGATTGGCTACCCGGTATGCACGCCGATGTATTGATGGTGGGTGTCAATTGGACGGCAGATCTGGAAGGCCAGGAAATGGAGCCATTGGATCTGTTGGAAGAATTTGAAGCTGAACTAGATTAAGAGTAGAAGCGAGTATGTTTTTACAGCAGTTTTATAGCCGTGATGAGTCGACCCTCAGTATCAGTGCCGAGCAGGGCAGTAGCTTTGCAAAAACCATCAGCAATGATTTCAACCCGATTCACGATGTCGATAGCAAGCGCTTCTGTGTTCCTGGGGATCTGCTGTTTGCACTGGTATTGGAGCGCTATGGCCTGAGCCAGCAGATGCGCTTTGAATTTTCCGGGATGGTCTCGGCGGATACACCATTGGTTTTACCTGAGTCCCCAGCGGATCAGTTTGAAATCGCCGATGCCCGTGAAAAGACTTACCTGAAAGTGTCACGCAGCGGTGACCAGTTACAGGATCAGCAGGTGCTGGAAAGCCTGATTAAAAACTATGTGTTCTTTTCGGGGCAGAATTTCCCGCATATTCTGGTGCCATTAATGGCCGAGAAAAATGTCATGATCAATCCCCAGCGACCGCTGGTGATCTACGAGTCTATGTCATTGCAGTGGGAGACTCTGGAACTGCAACAGCCCAGTGTTGAACTGGCTGGCACTAGTCTCGAAGTGGATGGCAAGCGTGGCAATGCGGAATTTAAGTTCAATCTGGTGGATGGCGGTAAGATTGTCGGCACCGGTGTAAAGACCCTAATTCTCAGCGGTCTGCGTGAATATCAGCAGGAGGCCATAGATCTGATGGTGGCAACCTACTTAGACAATCAGGCCCGTCACAGCGAAGCCTGATTGATTCTAGCGGTCAGAGCCGGACAGTTTAGGCCACGGCTTTGGCTTTTGTTTTGGCAACAGGTTTGCCCTTCAGCATATCCTTTAAGAAATGACCTGTGTGCGAGGCTTTAATCGTCGCCACAGTCTCTGGTGTTCCCTCGGCAATAATCATCCCGCCCCCAGAACCGCCTTCAGGACCCAGATCGACAATCCAATCTGCGGTCTTGATCACATCCAAATTATGTTCAATCACGACCATGGTATTGCCCTGGTCGCGCAGTCTATGAAGTACCGCCAGCAACTGTTCGATATCGTGGAAGTGCAGGCCGGTGGTGGGCTCATCGAGAATATATAGAGTCTTGCCGGTGTCGCGCTTGGAGAGTTCTTTCGACAGCTTGATACGCTGGGCTTCACCGCCGGATAAAGTGGTCGCCGACTGACCCAGTTTAATATAGGAAAGACCCACATCCATGAGTGTTTGCAGCTTGCGTGCGATCGCTGGAATCGGGTCAAAGAATACTCGGGCATCCTCGACGGTCATATTCAAAACCTGATGAATATTTTTGCCTTTAAAGTGGATATCTAAGGTCTCTCGGTTGTAGCGTTTGCTCTTGCAGACATCGCAAGGCACATAGATATCCGGTAGAAAGTGCATCTCCACCTTGGTTACGCCATCACCTTGGCAGGCTTCACAGCGGCCGCCTTTGACATTAAAGCTAAAGCGTCCTGGATTATATCCGCGAGAACGGGCTTCCTGAGTGGCTGCAAACAGCTCGCGAATCGGCGTAAAAATACCGGTGTAGGTGGCGGGGTTTGAGCGCGGAGTACGACCGATGGGGCTCTGGTCAATATCAATGCACTTATCCAGATGGTTGAGTCCGGTAATCGTGTCGTGGGCGGCGGACTTTAGGGTCGTCGCCTTATTCAGCGCGACAGCGGCAGCCGGGTAGAGGGTTCCATTGATCAGCGTCGACTTGCCTGAACCGGAGACGCCGGTAATGCAGGTAAACAATCCAATCGGAATCTGCAGATCGACATTTTGTAAGTTATTGCCGCGTGCACCAGTGACATCAATAAACTTGCCCTTGGGCTGATTGCGCTTCGCGGGTATTTTGATGCCCCGCACCCCGGACAAAAACTGGCCGGTTATCGAGTTGGGATTGTCGTGAATCTGCTGCGCTGTGCCTTCAGCAACGACCTCACCACCATGCACACCAGCACCTGGGCCAATGTCGATAATATAGTCAGCGGCGGCAATTGCCTCTTCATCGTGCTCAACGACAATCACAGTGTTGCCGAGATCCCGCAGTCGCACCAAGGTTTTTAGCAGTCGTTCATTATCCCGCTGATGCAGACCAATCGATGGCTCATCGAGAATATACATAACGCCAACCAGGCCGGCGCCAATTTGACTGGCCAGACGAATGCGCTGAGCTTCGCCACCTGAGAGCGTGTCGGCACTGCGATTCAGTGACAGATAGTTGAGTCCAACATCCACCAGAAAGCGAAAGCGCTGGCGAATCTCTTTAATGATTTTTTCGGCGATCTCACCCTGACGACCTTCCAACTCTATGTTATCGAAGTAATCACAGCAGTCGCCCACCGGCATGCTGACAATATCTTCAATACGCCTGTTGTCGATAAACACGTGGCGTGCCGACTTGCGCAGTCGCGTGCCGTCGCACTCGGGACAGTGGGAGCTGGTCATATACTTGCCTAACTCTTCGCGTACCGAGCCTGACTCGGTTTCGCGATAGCGGCGCTCCATATTGTTGATCACACCCTCAAAGGTATGTTCGCGGCGGAACATGGTGCCGCGATCATTGACATAGCTAAAGGTGATCTCCTCTTTGCCGCTGCCATAGAGTATTTTTTTACGGTGCTCTTCGGTTAGGGCTTCCCAGGGGGAATCTATATCAAAATCGTAATGGGCTGCCAGAGAGGTGAGCATGTTGTAGTAGTAGAGTGTGCGACGATCCCAGCCACGAATGGCACCTTCTGAGATTGAGGCTTCCGGGTGATGGACCACGCGGTCTATATCAAAAAACTGATGCACACCGAGACCATCGCAGGTGGGGCAGGCGCCTACGGGATTGTTAAAGGAAAACAACCGTGGCTCCAGTTCATTGAGGCTGTAGTTACACACCGAACAGGCGAATTTGGCCGAGAACATCTGGTCCGGCTCATCGCTGTCCATAAAGCTAATGCCGGCGAGTCCCTCAGCCAAGGTGAGGGCGGTTTCAAAGGACTCGGCTAAACGGATTCCTATATCCGCTTTCACTTTAAAGCGATCAACCACCACTTCTATATCGTGTTTTTGCTTTTTATTCAGTGCTGGCGCTTCATCCAAATCGCAGACCAGGCCGTCGATTCGAGCGCGGATAAAGCCCTGCCTACGGAGGCTTTCAAACAGATGCAGATGTTCGCCTTTACGCCCTTTAATAATTGGCGCCAACAACATTAGCTTGGTGTCCTCGGGCATCGCCAACACCTGATCGACCATCTGACTGACGGTCTGCGCTTTCAGGGGCTGGTTGTGCTCCGGGCAGCGTGGCTCGCCAGCACGGGCAAACAGCAGGCGCAGATAATCATAGATCTCGGTAATGGTGCCCACCGTTGAACGGGGATTGTGGGAGGTAGACTTCTGCTCAATGGAGATTGCCGGAGAGAGACCCTCAATATGATCCACATCGGGCTTTTCCATCATTGACAGAAACTGCCGCGCATAGGTCGAGAGTGATTCGACATAGCGACGCTGACCCTCAGCATAGAGAGTATCAAAAGCCAAAGATGATTTGCCCGACCCAGACAGACCCGTAATCACGACTAATTTGTCCCGTGGAATATCAAGATCAATATTTTTGAGATTGTGTGTGCGGGCGCCGCGTACCTGGATGGTATTCATTGAGGATTCTTTTGGTTGTGTTAAACGGTCGATTATAAGGTGCGGTTGGTGCACTCGGCAAAGTGATTCTGTTAATTCGTCAAAGTATTACGATTAGCCTGCGGCGACAGACTGCAATAGTGAGAAAATAGTTGCCGAGATTGCACTGGAAATTAGGCTCAATTATTCGATATTAGACCGTGCACTGTGCCGCGGCGCTGTTAAAATACGCTGCCATTTACTGACCTGATACTGAATTGAACAACGCCTCCTCATTTTCCCCATTAGAAAAACGCGCGGTAGTCTCACTGGCTAGCCTCTACGGTTTCAGGATGCTCGGCCTGTTTATGGTGCTGCCGATACTCGCCCTCTATATAGATGAGTATCCGGGCTTCAGTCCGTTACTGCTCGGTATTACGTTAGGGATTTACGGCCTGACTCAGGCGGTACTGCAAATTCCACTGGGCTTACTCTCCGATAAAATTGGCCGCAGGCCGGTGATCATCGGTGGTCTATTAGTCTTTGTTCTCGGCAGTCTGGTGGCGGCATCGGCGGAGACCTCTAGCGGTTTAATTGTTGGTCGAGCTATTCAGGGGGCAGGTGCCATCGCCAGTACGCTGATGGCCCTGGTCAGTGATCTCACCAGCGAGGAGAATCGCACCAAAGCTATGGCCACTATAGGGGCCAGTATCGGCATGTCATTTATGCTGGCTATGATTGTGGGTCCGCTAATCGCAGCAGCTCTGGGCTTGTCCGGAGTGTTCTGGGTCACCGCGCTGCTCGGTTGTCTGGGCATTGTTATCTTTATGCGCTGGGTGCCGAGCGCGGTGTCTGTGCAGCGCAACCGTGAGACTCATACTGATCTGCAACAGATTAGGGGGCTTTTAAAAGACCCCAATTTACTGCGCCTCAACTTGGGTATTTTTGCCCTGCACCTAATCTTGATGGCGGCGTTTGTGGTGATCCCGGTGCTGCTTGCGGAGGAACTCGGAATAGTCGGCGATGACCTCTGGTGGGTCTATCTACTATTGCTCGGTGGCGGCTTTGTCGCCATGTTGCCAGCGATGATCGCCGGTGAGAAGTTGCAGCGCCAAAAACTCAGTTTTACCGCGGCGGTTGCCTGCGTGACCCTTGCCATGTTGCTGTTAGCCCTGTTTAGAGGCCCGTTGTTGACGCCGATTATGTTGCTGCTATTTTTTGCCGCGTTTAATCTGCTTGAAGCCTCGTTGCCCTCGTGGCTGAGTAAGGTCTGTCCGGCTGGGAAAAAGGGCACGGCCATGGGGATCTATTCAACCAGTCAGTTTTTCGGTGCCTTTGTTGGTGGTGTGCTTGGTGGTTGGAGTGTGCAGCAGTTCGGTGTCGATAGTTTGTTCTTATTACTGGCAGCGATTGGCTTTGTCTGGTGGCTCGCTGCACTGGGACTGGAAGCTCCGAAAGCGCTACACACGGTGGTTCTAAATAGTGGTGATATGGGTCACGAGGATTTTGCGAAATTAATCTTAAATGTTCCCGGCGTAGAGGATATACTCGTCGTTCGTGGAGAACAGCTGGCTTATGCCAAAGTGAATAAAAAGACCGTGGATATGGCCGGTCTAAAGCCTTACTTTAATCGATAACGAACAGGGGAAGAAAATGGCGCGCGGAATTAACAAAGTAATAATAGTGGGTAACTGTGGTCAAGATCCGGAGACTCGCTATTTGCCTTCAGGCGGTGCTGTCACCAATATGAGCCTAGCGACATCAGAGGCGTGGAAAGACAAGAACACCGGTGAACAGCAAGAGCGCACTGAATGGCACAAAGTGGTATTTTTTAATCGTCTCGGCGAGATTGCCGGCGAGTATTTGAAGAAAGGCTCCAAGGTTTATGTTGAAGGCTCGCTGCGCACGCGCAAGTGGCAGGGGCAAGATGGTTCCGACCGTTACACCACAGAGATTGTCGCCAGCGAAATGCAGATGCTCGACAGTCGCGGTGGTCAGGAAGGTGGCGGCGGTGGCGGCGGTTATCAGCAAAATCGCCCACAGCAGAACCAAGGTCAGCAACAAAATCAGGGCCAGCAGCAGAATCAAGGTCAGCAAAATCAGGGCCAGCAGCAAAATCAGGGCCAGCAGCAAAATCAGGCACCTAAGCAGCAGGCTCCTCAGGGCATGGACAGCTTTGATGACGATATCCCGTTCTAGAACGCGTCCGCTGTTAACAAAAACTATTTAAGATCCCCTTAGCTCTGGCGCAGTTGTTCTAGAGCTAAAACTTACTATTATGAGGTTGTTATGACGATTCAAGTTGGCGATAAAATCCCCGAAGGCATGTTCACTGTAATGGGCGCAGAAGGCCCTACTGGTGTCAGCACTGCTGATATTTTCACTGGCAAAAAAGTTGTTCTGTTTGCCGTTCCTGGTGCTTTCACACCTACCTGTTCCGCTGCACACCTGCCGGGTTTTGTTGTTCATGTTGACGACATTAAAGCCAAGGGCGTAGATACAGTGGCCTGCATGTCGGTGAATGATGTGTTTGTCATGGACGCTTGGGGCAAGTCTGCCAATGCTGAACATCTGATGATGTTGGCCGATGGCAATGCGACATTTACTGAAGCTCTGGGTCTGGTATTGGACGGCAGTGGTTTTGGTATGGGCACTCGCAGTCAGCGTTTTGCTATGATCGTCGATGACGGTGTAGTGAGCTTGCTGAATGTTGATGCCGGTGCGCTGGAAGCTTCAAGTGCTGAGGCGATTTTAGCGGCGTTGTAATTTGCTGTTAGATTCTTCGAGAGAGGGGGGCTGCTTAGGTGGCTCCCTTTTTTTGTGTCTGATAGTTTGTGAGATCGAAAGCTTTTGAGATTGAAGGCTTTTGAGATGGATGGCTTTTAGATTTGCGCACCCGCCTCTGCTCTTGGTGTTTCACTTAGCCAAAATCACGGCCTGCGGCTTCCCTCGAATTAAAATGCCATTACGGGTCGCGTCGACAGGCGTCCCTGCCTGACGTCGCTCAATTGCACATCCCTGTGCAATTGACCCTATGTCATTTGAATTTTTCGGCGTGATTTAAGCAAAGTGAAACCCCAAGAGCAGAGGCTCGAAGAACGTCTGTGCAAAATCAGCAGACATAAAAAAGGCGGCCGTGGCCGCCTTTTTAGAGGATGACTAAAACTTAGTCGGTGTAGCGTTCCATAATCAGTGTGGCGTTGGTGCCGCCGAATCCGAAGCTGTTGGACATGATGCAATTTAGCGTCTTCTCTTTGGTTTCCAATAAGATCGGCAGGCCTATAGCATGCTCGTCGAGTTCATCAATATGGGCAGAGCCCGCGACAAAGTTATTCTCCATCATCAGCATGCAGTAAATCGCTTCGTGAACGCCAGCAGCGCCAAGGCTGTGACCGGAGAGTGATTTAGTTGAGCTGATGTCGGGACAGTTCTCAGGGAAGGTATTGCGAATCGCACCCAATTCGGCGATATCGCCCACTGGCGTACTGGTGCCGTGGGTATTGATATAGTCGATTGGACCTCTGGCGGTTTCCATTGCCATCTTCATGCAGCGCTCAGCGCCTTCGCCTGAAGGGGAGACCATATCTGCGCCATCAGAAGTCGCACCGTAACCGGTCACTTCGCAAATAATGTTAGCACCGCGAGCGAGAGCGTGTTCGAGTTCTTCAACCACCACGGTCCCGGCGCCCAAACCTGGGGCAAAGCCATCGCGGTTAGCGTCGTAGGCACGTGAAGCAATCTCTGGTGTGTCATTGTATTTGCTGGTTAGTGCACCCATAGCATCAAACATGCCGGCCATAGACCAGTGCATGTCCTCTGCGCCACCGGCCAGCAACACATCTTGCTTGCCGAGTTGAATCAACTCGACGGCGTGGCCGATACAGTGAGCGCTAGTTGCGCAGGCAGAGGCGATGGAGTAGTTGACGCCCTTAATTTTAAACGGTGTGGCAACACAGGCAGAGACGGTGCTGGCCATAATCTGAGTGACTCTGTAGGGGCCTGCGCGCTTGATACCGCGGTCGCGCATAACGTCTATAGATTCAGTAAACATTTCACCGGAAACACCGCCAGAACCCATCACTAGACCCGTGCGATGGTTGGAGACCATCTCGGGTGTTAGGCCGGCGTCGGCTATAGCACGCTCTGTAGCTATATAGGCATAGGAAGCAGAGGGGCCCATAAAGCGCAAAATCTTGCGATCAATATGATCTTTGGGATCTATATCTAACACGGCGCCAACATTGCAGCGCAGACCCATTTCGGCGAAGTCTTCACGACGGCGAATACCCGAGATCCCTTCTCTTAATGAATGCGCAACGCTCGCTTTATCATTGCCCAGACATGAAACAATACCAAGTCCCGTAATTACTGCACGTTTCATCGGTCGTCCTCTTAAATTAGATATTTAATGTGATGTTGTGGGGGTGCTGATAGCTGCGACTAAAAGTGATCTGTGCTTTCGAAGAGACCGACTTTTAAGTCTTTAGCGGAATAAATTTCACGCCCATCCACTTCAACTGATCCATTTGCTATACCCATTACTAGCTTGCGCTGAATAAGGCGAGTCAGTTCGAGTTTGTAGGTAACTTTCTTGGCAGTAGGCAATACCTGGCCAAAAAACTTCACTTCGCCAGCACCCAGGGCGCGACCGCGGCCACTGTTGCCATTCCAAACCAAAAAGAAGCCGACTAATTGCCAGAGTGCGTCGAGACCGAGACAGCCTGGCATTACTGGGTCGCCTTCGAAATGGCAGCCGAAGAACCAGAGATCTGGGTTGATGTCGAGTTCGGCAATGATTTGACCTTTGCCTGCGGCGCCACCGGTGTTGTTTATTTCAACAATACGGTCGGCCATGAGCATATTCGGGGCTGGGAGTCTTGCATTACCCGGGCCAAAAAGTTCGCCACGAGAGCAGGCGAGGATTTCTTCACGGTTGTAAGAGGATTGGGGCTGAAATGACATAGGTTCCTTCGCTATTGAGTCAGAAGGCGTGCATCGTACCCAGTTCTGCCTTTAGCGGCAACTTTTAGAGCTTGGTTGGACTATAAACAGGACGAAGTGGCCAGGCTTTTTGGTCATGAAATCTATTTTCGGTTGACAGCTTAGCGGTAGCTCCCTAGCATGCTGCGTGTCTAATTACCTCGATATTTGAACCTTGATGCTGTCATTCCATAAAACTGTTGAAAGCGACTTCTCGGCAGTCAACGAACTGATTATTGCGAATCTCCACTCCAACGTCGGATTGGTAGAGAATATCGGCCACTATATTGTGGGGTCCGGTGGCAAGCGCCTGCGTCCAGTGGTGGTGCTGTTGAGTGCACTGGCCAATGGCTATAAGGGCAAGCAGCACCTGACGATGGCGGCTGTGATTGAGTTTATTCACACGGCTACACTGCTGCATGATGATGTGGTAGATGTATCCGCACTGCGTCGCGGCCGTGAGACAGCGAATAACCAGTGGGGCAACGCGCCCAGTGTTCTGGTGGGGGATTTTATTTATTCTCGTGCCTTCCAAATGCTGGTTGAAGTGGGTGATATGCCGATCATGGGCGTTATTGCCGATGCCACCAATGTTATCTCCGAAGGTGAAGTCCAGCAGATGGGCAACGCCGGTAACTCAGCCATCGACGAAGCCACCTATTACGAAGTGATTTATCGCAAGACCGCAAAGTTATTTGAAGCCGCTGGTCGTATTGGCGCCATGTTGGCGGCCAAGGAAAATGCTAGCCTCGATGGCGATGCTAGCAGCGATGCAATGGCCGCCTACGGCAAGCATCTTGGGCTGGCCTTTCAAATCGCCGATGATGTCTTGGACTATCAGGGGGACAGCGAGACGACCGGCAAAAATATTGGCGACGATCTGGCAGAAGGCAAAATGACGTTGCCACTGATTCATGCGCGAGATCATCTAGACGAACAGCAGAAGCAGTTAATTTGCTCGGCAATTGAGAGTAAAAGTGCAGAGCATTTTGAGGAAATTCTCACAGCAGTGCGTCAGTCATCGAGTCTTGATTACGCTGTTGAGCAAGCTCAACGGCAGGCTGAACTGGCCAAGCAGTCTCTGGCCCAGCTACCAGAGACTAAACTAAAAACCGTGTTGATTGAGTTGGCTGATTTCGCAGTTTCCCGCGTTTCCTGAGCCCTTTAAACATAATAATTTAGCTAAGCTTTTCTTTCATCTGGAGTATGTTATCGCCATAGCTGTTTTGGTCGTGGTATTACGTGCATAGCCTTACCTAATAATGGCTATACAGATAAAAATAGGCGGCGATCTTTGCTACTATGTTCGTCCTTTAAGTAGTCAAACCTTTCCATAACAATAAGGAGAATTGAGTGATAGTCGGAATTCCGGCGGAAATTAAATCCGCAGAAAAACGAGTCGCCATGTCCCCTGCCAATGTCCAGTCTCTGACTGACAAAGGCGTCAAGGTGCTTTTTCAAACAAACGCAGGAGATGCTGCAGGTTATCCAGACGCGCTATATACAGCGGCTGGAGCAACCCTTAGTAGTGACCGTGCAGAGATATTCGCTCAGGCCGATATTATTCTACAGGTTCAATCCTTTGGCTCTAATAACGAGAACAGTGAAGCCGATCTCGCCAGTCTACGCAGTGGACAGGTGGTGATTGGCATGATGGACCCACTGGCCTCACCCCAGGCAGCTCAAGCCGTGGCAGATAAAGGCGCTACAGCCATTGCCCTGGAACTGGTGCCGCGCATCAGTCGTGCTCAGAGTATGGATGTACTGTCATCCATGGCGACATTGGCCGGTTATAAAGCTGTGTTGATGGGCGCCTCTGCTTCTCCTCGGATATTCCCCATGTTGATGACCGCCGCTGGCACCTTACAGCCAGCCCGGGTTTTGATTATGGGTGTCGGTGTCGCCGGTCTTCAGGCCTGTGCCACCGCCAAGCGTCTCGGTGCTGTGGTTGAAGCCTACGATGTGCGTCCGGCGGCTCGGGAACAGATTATTTCAGTTGGCGCCAAGCCGGTTGAATTGGATCTGGATACCGGTGAGTCTGAAGGTGCTGGTGGTTATGCCAAAGCCCAGGGCGAAGACTTTCTGCAGCGCCAGCGCGAGCTGATGACCGCAGTGGTTGCCGAGCAAGATATTATTATTACCACAGCAGCCATTCCGGGAGCCAAGTCACCGATTTTGGTAACTGAAGATATGGTTAAAGCGATGAAGCCCGGTTCAGTGATTGTGGATCTGGCGGCAGAGCGTGGCGGTAATTGTGATCTCACCGAGCAGGGCAAAACTGTTGTCGCTCACGGCGTGACGATTTTAGGTCCGGAAAACGTGCCATCAGAATTGGCTTATCACGCCAGTCAGATGTACGGCAAAAACATGCAGACATTACTTGAGTTAATTCTCGATGATGAGGGCAACCTCAACCTCGACTTTAACGATGAGATTGTTGCAGGTACGGTTGTTGCCCATAAGGGCGAGGTTCCACATCCGCATATGCGCAAGCTGCTGGGACTGCCAGAAATCAAGGCATCTGAACCAGAACCAGAACCTGAAACTGAAGCACAAGGGGAGTAAAGCAAATGGATATTTTAATTCTTTTATTGGCACTGTTCGTGTTGTCGCTATTTCTCGGTGTTGAGCTGATTACCAAAGTGCCACCGACACTGCATACACCGTTGATGTCCGGAACCAATGCGGTTTCTGGTATTACTCTAGTTGGCGCGCTATTGGCTGCGGGTAATGACGGTTCACCGATGATGGTGAATATTCTTGGCTTTATCGCCGTGACTTTGGCGACCATCAATGTTGTTGGTGGTTACCTTGTGACTAATCGCATGCTTGCCATGTTTAAGAGGAAGTAAGCGATGAATGAGAATCTTGTCAATTTTATCTATCTGATTGCCGGTGTGCTGTTTATTCTCGGCATTAAAGGCCTGACCAAACCCAAAACTGCTGTGCGTGGCAATATGCTCTCGGCACTGGGTATGTTGATCGCCGTGGTGGTGACTCTGCTGAATATGAATACCATTGACTATACCTATGTGATTGCCGGTGTAGTGGTGGGTTCTATAGTCGGTAGCATTATGGCACTGCGTATTCAGATGACCTCGATGCCACAGATGGTGGCCCTGCTCAATGGTTTTGGTGGTGGTGCTTCACTGACCATCGCGCTGGCTGAGTATTACACCAAGTTGGGAACCACACCTGCATCCTTTGCCGAGCTGTTGAATCCTGTTGTTGCCGATAGCAGTGCTTTTGGTCCTGGAGCTGAGGGCACTATTGCCCTGGCGGCCATCGGCCTAACAGTCTTGATCGGCGCGCTAACTCTCACTGGTAGTCTGGTGGCATTCGCCAAACTGCAAGAGTTGATGAAGAAGAGCTACGGTCTTCCTGGTGGCCCAGTGGGCAACGCGCTATTTGTTATCGCTGCGCTAGTAGCTGTGGCTCTGGTAGTGGTTAATCCAGGCAATGTCGCCGCTATGGTCGCGGTGGTGGTCCTGGCACTGTTGTTAGGTCTGTTCTTGGTGATGCCAATTGGCGGCGCCGATATGCCTGTGGTGATTGCACTGTTGAATTCTTACTCTGGTATAGCTGCGGCTCTGGCGGGTTTTATTCTCGGCAACACGGTATTGATTATTGCCGGTTCGCTGGTGGGAACCTCAGGGCTGATTCTGACGCGGATTATGTGTGTCGCCATGAACCGTTCGCTGGCCAATGTACTGTTTGGCAAGATGGCAGCCGGTGGCGAAATCATTGATGCAGATGAAGTCTATGCCGGCAAAGTCACCAGTGCTCAACCCGACGAAGTGGCTATGCTGCTCGAGAACGCTCGGCGCGTCGTTATAGTGCCCGGTTATGGTATGGCCATGGCCCAGGCGCAACACGCAGTGCGCGAGCTGGCTGACGCCATGGAAGCCAAGGGTGTTGAGGTTGAATATGGTATTCATCCGGTAGCAGGGCGTATGCCTGGCCATATGAATGTTCTGTTGGCGGAAGCTGAAGTGCCCTACGACAAGCTTGTAGAAATGGACAGGATCAATCCCACCTTTGAAGACACTGATGTGGTGATTGTGATTGGTGCCAACGATGTGACCAACCCTATGGCCCGTGATGTTGAAGGCAGCCCGATCTATGGCATGCCGATTCTCAATGTCGACAAAGCCAAGACGGTTGTTGTGATCAAGCGTTCACTGAGCCCAGGTTTTGCCGGTCTGCCCAATCCGCTGTTCGCAATGGATCACACGCTGATGGTTTACGGCGATGGCAAGAAAGCCGTGGTTGAGATGACTACAGCGTTGAATCAGCTATAGGGCTACTAGAGCTGCTAGAGCGACTAGAAAGCCAACAAAAAACCCCGCCAATCGGCGGGGTTTTTTGTTGCGAGCCATAAACTACAGGCATAAAAAAACCGGCCAGAGCCGGTCCTTCTACTGCTGGCTAATAAATAACTATTAACCAAGCGCCTTAACTTTTGCATTTAGACGGCTCTTATGGCGAGCGGCTTTATTCTTATGAAGAATGCCTTTATCTGCCATACGGTCCAAAACTGGAACTGCAGCGGTGTAAGCCTGCTGAGCATCAGCCTGAACGCCAGTCTCAATCGCTGCATCAACTTTTTTCAAATAGGTGCGAACCATAGAGCGCAAGCTGGCATTGTGCTGTCGGCGTTTCTCGTTCTGTCGTGCGCGTTTCTTAGCTTGTACTGTATTTGCCACTTGTTGTACTCCTCTCAAAGGGTCTCACTGAAGGCGCGGAAATATACAGGTTTTATAAGCTACATTCAACCCAATTGTCGAACCAATATAATTACTTTGCACTGTCAGTGAAGCGCGGGGCGTCAACCTAGCTTGTCAGGCTTTTCAGTATTCACTTGGAGATGGGCATGGAGGTCGTTAAACTGCTGTGAAAAGCCCCGGTCAATCGAGCAGAAATTGAGTAAACATTGAGTAAAGAACAAGGCAATCATTCGCCAGAGCAGCCTAGAGAGCCAGCAAAGGCGCACCTGAAGGCAGACGGCGGACTGTTGCGTTCCAGTGGCGTGGTCAGCTTCTTTACGATGCTGTCCCGTGTTCTCGGATTGGCGCGGGATATTATCTTTGCTCGGGTGATTGGCGCCGAAGCCCTAGCCGATGTATTTTTTGTTGCCTTTAAGATCCCCAATTTTTTTCGCCGTCTATTTGCTGAGGGGGCCTTTGCTCAAGCTTTTGTTCCGGTGCTCGGTGAGTATCGCCAAAACGGCAGTCAGGCGGCACTAAAAGAATTGGTCAACCGTGTCTTTGGTACTTTGGGTACGGCGCTGCTGTTGTTAACCCTGGTGATTGTGATTGCCTCACCGTTTTTTGCCGCGCTGTTTGCGCCGAAGTGGTATCTCAGCGATCCGTTTAAATTTAATGCCACAGCTGAAATGCTGCGCATTACTTTTCCCTATCTGCTGTTTATCTCAATGACCGGCGTGGCCGGCGGCATCTTAAATAGCTATGACCGTTTTGCGGTTCCCGCCTTTACGCCAGTGCTGCTCAATCTATCGTTGATTTTTGCCGCCCTGATCGCCGCCCCTTGGTTTGATGAGCCGATCTATGCTCTGGCCTGGGGTGTGTTTGCCGCCGGTGCGATTCAGTTTTGCTTTCAGCTGCCTTTTTTGGCGCGTATCCATATGCTACCGGTACCTGTGGTGGATTGGCGTCATCCCGGGGTTAAAAAAATACTCAGACTGATGGGCCCAGCAATCTTTGGTGTATCCGTAAGCCAGATCAATTTGATGCTCGACACGATGCTGGCAACCTTTCTGCCCACCGGCAGTGTCTCCTGGCTGTATTACTCAGACCGGCTCTCGGAACTGCCTCTGGGGGTGTTTGCGGTGGCCATTGCCACAGTGATACTGCCGAACCTATCGCGTCATCATGCCGCCAGTTCGGTTGAGTCTTATTCTCAGACCCTCGACTGGGCTCTGCGCATGGTGCTGCTTATCGCTCTGCCAGCAGCCGCTGCCCTGATGCTCCTAGCCGAGCCGATACTCGCCACGCTGTTTCTCTACGGTGATGTGATGACCCCGCGGGACATGTCTATGGCGACGCTAAGCCTGCGTGCCTACTCTCTGGGGCTAGTGGCATTTATGTTAATCAAGGTGTTGGCGCCGGGCTTTTTTGCGCGGCAGGATATGCGCACGCCGGTGCGCATCGGTGTGATTGCCATGGTCTCCAATATGGTGCTCAACTTGATCCTGGTTATACCACTGCATTTTTACTGGCAGGTGGGTCACGTAGGTCTGGCTCTCGCGACCTCGCTATCGGCCTTTTTAAATGCGCTGCTATTATTTTTGGCACTGCGCAGCAAGGCTATCTATCTTCCTGGTCGCGCCTGGTTGCGCTTTGGGCTCAATCTGCTGTTGGCGGTAATACTGATGGTCGCGACGTTGATCTGGCTCGGCGAGCGGTTTGACGCCTTTGATGCCAGTCTCTGGCAACAGCTCGGCTGGTGGCAGCGCAGCAGTGCCATTGCCTGTATCTGTCTCGGTGGCTTTGGCGTCTATATCGCTATTCTTGGGATCGGCGGCATGCGTATCAGTGATTTAAAAGGGCCGGCCAAAGCCACAACGTCTACTGATTAAATATCCGCGCTTTATGGTGTCGCTTATTTAGTCTTTGGTGGCGGGTTAATTGGCTGCAGTGCCTTACCTTTCTAGCCTTTGCTAGGTATACTCGGCGCTTATTTTGAACAGTGAAAACCTCGCCTGTGCCACACGCTAAAATGACATTTGTTCGCGGTTTGCACAACTTGCATTCCCCTGAAGAAAAATCGGTGGTCACCATCGGTTCTTTCGATGGCGTGCATATTGGTCATCAGGCGATTTTGCGCCAGGTTATGGAGGCGTCTCAGCGATTGCAGATTCCCTCGGTGGCGATGACCTTTGAACCTCAACCTCGAGAGTTTTTTTCCGCCGAGCGGGCTCCGGCAAGGTTGATGCGATTGCGCGAAAAGATTGAGACGCTGCTGTCACTGGGTGTGGATTCAGTGGTCTGCCTGCAGTTCAATCGGCAACTGCGCACGCTCTCAGCTGTTGATTTTGTCGAGCAGGTATTGGTTCGCGGTTTGGCAGTGAAATATTTAATCGTCGGCGATGACTTCCGTTTTGGCTGTGATCGCAGCGGCGATTTTGCCATGTTGGCCGAGCAGGGCAAGCACCACGGATTTGAGGTCCAGGACACCGCGACTGTTGAGGCCGATGGATGCCGAGTGAGCAGCACATTGGTGCGTGAAGTGGTGGAGCAGGCGGATTTTGCCCGTGCTGCCAAGTTGCTTGGACGACCCTTCGCGATCAGTGGGGTGGTTGGCTATGGCCAGCAGCTCGGCCGTGAATTAGGCTTTCCCACGGCTAATGTACAGTTAAACCGTTTTAGTGCGCCCTTATCGGGCGTCTTTGCGGTGCGAGTGAATGTTTCCGGAACGCTTTACTGGGGCGCTGCCAATGTCGGTTTACGACCTACAGTGGGTGATTTGGTGAAACCGATTTTAGAGGTGCACCTGCTGGATTTTGCCGGTGATCTTTACGGTCAGCGGATTGCAGTGGAGTTTTTACACAAGATTCGCGATGAAGAAAAATTTGCCAGCGTTGAAGCCTTGGTGGCGACAATCACTGGGGATGTAAAAAACATCCGCCAGTGGATTTTACAGGCTGGCATATAGGCGGCTAAGCTAGGCGTTTTATAAACAATAAACTGATATAGGGTTGACCATTGTGGTCAAACAAAAAGACCAATGACTGACTACAAAGCAACACTGAATCTGCCCAAGACCGCTTTTCCCATGCGCGCCAATTTGGCTCAGCGCGAGCCGGGAATGTTAAAAGCATGGCAGGACAGCAATCTCTATCAGCAGATTCGCGAGGCTCGCGCCGGCCGCGAACAATATATTCTTCACGATGGCCCTCCCTACGCCAACGGTGAGATTCACCTAGGTCATGCGGTGAATAAAACCCTAAAAGATATTATCGTTAAAGCGCGCACCATGAGCGGCTTTGATGCGCCTTACATCCCAGGCTGGGACTGTCACGGTCTGCCGATTGAGCACAATGTTGAAAAGAAGATTGGCAAGGCCGGCGTAAAAGTCGAGTACTCCACCTTCCGCAAAAAGTGTCGTGAATATGCCATGAAGCAGGTCGAGGGCCAGCGTCAGGGCTTTGTCCGTCTGGGTATCTTTGGTGACTGGGAACGGCCTTATCTGACGATGAATTATCAGGTCGAAGCCGACACTATTCGCGCACTGGGTAAAATTGCCGCCAACGGCCATCTGGTGAAAGGCTACAAGCCGGTCTACTGGAGTGTGGTGGGCGGCTCAGCTCTGGCTGAAGCAGAAGTGGAGTATCAGGACAAAACGTCTTACACCATCGATGTTGCCTATGCCGTAACTGACGCCACGCAGCTGGACAAACTCTCTAGCGCCTTTGGCGGTCTACCCGGAGACGGCGAGATCAGCATGTTGATCTGGACCACGACCCCCTGGACTCTGCCCAGCAGTCAGGCCATTTCTGTGGGCGCTGATGTAGATTATGTTCTGGTGCAGGCGAACGGCGAGAACGGACCACAGCGTCTGGTTTGCTCAGAGCTATTGCTTGAATCGGTGATGCAGCGTCTGGACATAGAGGACTATAAGCAACTGGCCAGCTGTCAGGGTCAAGAGTTGGAGGGCATTGTTGCCCGGCACCCTTTTTACCAGCGCGATATTCCAGTACTACTGGGCGAGCATGTCACCACCGACGCTGGTACCGGCTGTGTGCACACAGCGCCAGATCACGGCATGGAAGATTTTGTTGTCGCCAAGCAATATGGCATAGGCACACTGAATTATATTTTGGACAATGGCCTGTTCGCCGATGATGTCGAGCTGTTTGCCGGTCAGCATGTCTACAAGGTTGATGACTCGGTTTTAGAGGTTTTGCGCGAGCATAAACGCCTGCTGAGCTGCGGCCAGTTTGTTCACAGTTACGCCCACTGCTGGCGCACTAAAACCCCATTGATTTATCGCGCCACACCGCAGTGGTTTATTTCAATGGATAAAAATGGTTTGTTGGCCAAAGCCAAGGCCGCGGTTAAGGGTGTCAGCTGGCACCCGGATTGGGGTCAGGCGCGCATCGAAGGCATGCTCGACAATAGCCCGGACTGGTGTATTTCCCGTCAGCGTACCTGGGGCGTTCCCATCGCGCTGTTTGTCCACAAACAGACCGGTGAGTTGCACCCCAACACCCCACAATTAATTGAGCAGGTGGCCCTGCGCGTTGAAGATCAGGGTATTGAAGCCTGGTTTGAACTTGAAGCCGCCGAACTGATTGGCGACGATATTGCCGACTATCAAAAAGTCACTGACACCCTGGATGTGTGGTTTGACTCTGGTGTCACCCACGAATCAGTGATCAATGCCCGGGCCGAGTTGCGCTACCCAGCGGATCTCTATCTCGAAGGCTCAGATCAACATCGTGGCTGGTTTCAGTCCTCACTGAAGACCGCTATCGCGATTAATGGCACCGCCCCTTACAAGGCCGTGCTGACCCATGGCTTTACCGTCGATGAACACGGTCGCAAAATGTCCAAGTCCATCGGCAATGTGATCTCACCGCAAAAAGTGATCAATGAAATGGGTGCCGATGTGCTGCGCCTGTGGATTGCCTCGGCAGACTTTAGCAGCGAGATGACTGTCTCCGATGAAATTCTCAGTCGCGCCGGTGATTCCTATCGCCGGATTCGTAATACCGCGCGCTATTTTCTCTCTAATATTGACGGATTTGAGCCAGCTGAACATGGCGTTGCCCACGCGGATATGTTGGCTCTGGATCGCTGGGCAGTGGATTGCGCGGCGGGTCTACAGGAAGAAATTATAACTGCCTACAACGAGTTCCAGTTTCATCTGATCTATCAAAAGCTGCACAATTTTTGTGTTCGCGATATGGGTGGCTTCTATCTGGACATTATTAAAGACCGCATTTATACCTGCCCAGAAAACAGCCTGTCGCGGCGTTCTGCGCAGACTGCACTGCATCATATTGCCGAAGCTTTCACTCGATGGATCGCACCAATCCTAAGTTTCACCGCCAGTGAAATCTGGGACTTTATGCCCGGCGAGCGTGAGTCTTCCGTATTCGTTGCGGAATGGTATTCCCTGCCGCGCCTATCCGGTGACGATGCCATTAGTCAGGCTGATTGGGCTGCCATAATGCAGGCCAAAGAGGCGATCAATAAGGTTATTGAAGATCAGCGCAATCAGGGTGTAGTGAAAGGCTCTCTGGGTGCCGATATTCAACTCTATGCCGCGCCTGACTTGCATCAAACACTGGCCAAGCTGGGCGATGAACTGCGTTTTGTCACCATCACCTCGAAGGCGACACTGCTGCCTCTGGAAGAGGGTGCCGAGGCCAATCAGTCTGTGCTCGAAGGCTTAAAGGTCGGTTTGCAGCGTTCTAGCGCCGAAAAGTGTGTCCGTTGCTGGCACTTCATTGAAGATGTTGGCAGCCATGCAGCGCACCCGGAAATCTGTGGACGCTGTGTGACTAACCTCTCTGATACCGGTGAGACTCGTCACTATGCCTGAGACAAAAACCGCGTCTGATTCAAAGCCGCAACTTAAAACACTGCCCTGGCTAAAATGGTTTGCCCTAGCGGCAACCATACTGCTGCTGGATCAGCTGACCAAGTTGTGGATTGTGGCGGAGTTTAGTCTCGGCGATAGTCGTTATGTGAATGGCATTTTTAATCTGGTGCGCGCACACAATGAGGGCGCCGCCTTTAGCTTTCTCAGTGATGCAGGCGGCTGGCAGCGCTGGCTGTTTACCGGCATCTCTATTGTTGTTAGCTTGATCATTGCCGTTTGGTTGACCCGTTTGCCCCGTCAGCGCGTACTTGAAGCACTGGCCCTGTCACTTATTCTTGGCGGCGCCTTGGGTAATCTCTACGACCGATTGACTCTCGGATATGTGGTGGATTTTCTCGACTTCCATTGGGCTAACTGGCACTTTGCGGCGTTCAATGTGGCGGATATGGCAATTTCAGTTGGCGCCGTACTGATCATTATTGATGGGCTGTTTTTTCAGCAATCGGCGGATAAGAAGTAGTTGAAGTTAAAAATTTATAAACATCTTGAGGAACTTTTTAGATGAGCATACCCATAGACACAGGCACCACCGTGACTCTGCATTTTGCCCTGGCATTAGAAGATGGCGCGGTAGTGGATTCAAATTTTGAAGGCAAGCCGGCGACGTTTTCAATTGGCGACGGCAGCCTTCTGCCCGGTTTTGAAGAGACCTTGTTTGGCCTCAGAGCCACTGACGAGCAGGAGTTTCTGGTGCCACCAGAAAAGGCCTTTGGTCAGCACAACGAGCAAAATGTTCAGGCTGTGGCTATGGATAATTTTGATGCTCTGGAAATTGAAATCGGTGCCATGTTCTCGTTTCAGAACGGTGACGGTGAGCTGCCAGGTGTGATTGCCGATATAGTCGACGGTGAAGTGATGGTTGATTTTAACCATCCACTGGCGGGTAAAAATATTGTCTTCCAGGTGAAAATTATCGGTGTCACACCGGAGAATTTGCACTAATGGATATCAAACTGGCCAATCCGCGGGGTTTCTGTGCCGGCGTTGATCGCGCTATTGATATTGTTAATCGTGCCCTGGAAGTCTTTGGGGCGCCGATCTATGTCCGTCACGAAGTGGTACACAATAAATTTGTTGTCGATGATCTGCGTAATCGCGGCGCCGTATTTGTCGATGAGCTAGATGAAATTCCCGATGATGTGATTGTCATTTTCAGTGCCCATGGCGTGTCCTTGGCGGTGCAAGATGAAGCCCGCCGTCGCAGCCTAAAAGTATTTGATGCGACCTGTCCGCTGGTGACTAAAGTGCATATGGAAGTCGCCAAGTTCAGTCTCGATGGCATGGAGTCGGTGTTGATTGGCCACGCCGGCCATCCGGAAGTGGAAGGCACCATGGGTCAGTACGACTACTCCCAAGGCGGCAATATTTATCTGGTTGAAGACGAGAGCGATGTGGCCAAACTTGAGGTTAAAGATCCCTCTAAGCTGGCCTTTGTTACCCAGACGACATTGTCTATGGATGACACGGCCAAAGTGATAGACGCACTGCGGCAGAAATTTCCCGCGATTGAAGGACCGCGCAAAGACGATATCTGTTACGCCACGCAAAATCGTCAGGATGCAGTTAAGCAGTTGGCTATGGAGTCAGATTTGATCTTGGTAGTGGGTTCAGTGGCCAGTTCCAATTCTAATCGCCTCCGTGAATTGGCAGAACGCTGTGGCTGCACGGCTTATTTGATTGATGGCCCTGAGGATATAAACACCGAATGGCTTGCGCAGAGTAAAGCTATTGGCATTACCGCAGGTGCATCGGCACCGGATGTGTTGGTGCGCGATGTTATTTCACGACTGGTGGAATTGGGCGCTAACGCCCCTCAAGAACTGAGCGGCGTGGTTGAAAATGTCATCTTCTCACTGCCAAAAGAGCTGCGTATTTAGTCTAGCGCGCAGCCTATTTGGCGGTTCGATTTGCCGCTCTATCCTTGGCACTTTTTAATGTGCGCAAACAATGCGGTGGTCGATGGATCCAATTCAGCCTGATCACCAGAATCTGAAGCCAACAGCTGATTGGCCATCTTCTTACCCAGCTCGACTCCCCACTGATCAAAGGAATTAATATTCCAAATACTGCCCTGAACAAATACCTTGTGCTCATAGAGCGCGATCAGTGCACCAAAATTCTTTGGCGATAGCTGGTCCAGTAACAGCACATTTGAAGGTTTGTTGCCGGGGTAGTAACGGTAGGCTTCACCCTCCGGTGCTTCTTGACCACACATTAATGCCGATGCCTGAGCCAGCATATTGCCGAGTAATACCCGGTGATGTTCTTCGTTACTGAGGTTGTCCACGGCGGCGGCGACAAAGTCTATAGGCACCATGCGTGTGCCCTGATGCAGCAGTTGGAAAAAGGCATGCTGACCGTTGGTGCCGGTCTGGCCCCAGAGAATAGCCCCAGTCTGATAATCAACAGGCTCGCCTTCAAGGGTTGTCGATTTGCCGTTGCTCTCCATATCTAGTTGCTGAAGATAAGAGGGCAGTAACAGCAGGCGCTCACAGTAGGGAATCACTGCAGTGGATTGGGCATCGAGAAAGTTGCTGTACCAAATACCTAGCAGGGCCATGATAACCGGCATGTTTTCTGCCAGTGGAGCCTGTTGAAAATGCAGATCCATTTCGCGGGCGCCGGCCAGCATCTCGACAAACTTCTCAAAGCCAATTGAGATGGCGATAGAGAGGCCAATACTGGACCAGAGTGAGTAGCGTCCGCCAACCCATTCGGCAAATTCCAGAATCTGATCAGCCGGTATGCCATAGGCCAGGGCGTTGGCGCGATTGGCGGTGAGTCCCACAAAGTGACTGCTAGATTGCGCATTCTCCAGACCCAGGGTCTCGGCGAACCAGTTGCGCGCGGTCTTGGCATTTAACAATGTCTCGTGGGTGGTAAAAGTTTTGCTGGCCAGGGCCACCAGAGTGGTCTCTGGATTGAGCTTCTTTAAGGTAGTAAGAATCTCAGCGCCATCGACATTGGAAATAAAGTGCAGCTTGATATCCGGATGAGCAAATTCTTGCAGCGCGCTGCAGGCCAGTTTGGGGCCTAGATCTGAGCCGCCAATACCAATATTGATCACATCGGTAATCGCTTTGCCGGTGCTGCCGAGCCACTGACCGTTGCGAATTTTGTCACTGACTAGCTCGACGTCGGCCAGTTGCTGTTTCACCAGGCTAACGCGCTGATCCGACTCTACTGCGACTGAGGCAACGCTCTGGTCGCCAATCTCGGCTCGCAATGCGCCGTGGAGTACTGCGCGGCCTTCGGTGGTATTAATCTTTTCCCCAGAGAACATCGCTGCACGATGCTGTTCTAATGGCGACTGAGCTGCCAACTCGAGCAGTGCCTGCCAGGTTTCATCACTGACCAGGTTTTTGGAATAGTCGAGCAATATCTCGCCGCACTGCACTGACATCTGGCTGCTGCGCTGAGGATTCTGGTGGAAAAAGTCGCTGATGTTTTGTTGCTGGGCTTTGTCTGCCTGCTGCTGCAGTGTTTTCCACGCTGGAGTGGTGGTTGGCTTGTAATTAGCTGCTTTATTAGGCGTGCCGCTGCTGTAGGTCATCTATCCAAGTTCCTTTGCTTAATTAGTCTGTATAGGCCGTTTAACTGGCGTCTGCTAAGGCGTAAACTGGCAGCGCTATTGATGCCGTCAGAGATACCGCCCACTAGGGAGATTGTCGCCACAATAGCCTATTTAAAAAGGTGCTGCCGCAAGAAATCATTAATGTAATAAAATTACGATATTTACCCGAATTATACATTGAGTCTGGTTAAATTCCGTAATTTTGTTACAATTCACAGCTAATCTACATGGAGCCGCTATTGAGCGGAGTCGCTATGGTCCCGTTAAATACCACAGTTGCTGAAGTCACTCAGCGCATCGTCGAACGCAGTAGTAGCCTAAGAGCTGATTATCTGCGCCAAGTCTCAGAAGATCGCAGCAATCGTCCCGAGCGCGGCAAGTTAAGTTGTGGCAATTTGGCCCACGGTTTTGCTGCCTGCGGCGAAGATGACAAGAACAGTCTGCGACTGATGGAAGCCAGTAATATTGCCATCGTCACCTCCTACAATGACATGCTTTCGGCCCACCAGCCCTATGCGGTGTACCCAGATAAGATTAAGCAGGCCATGCGCGAGATTGGTTGCACGGCACAGGTTGCCGGCGGTGTACCGGCTATGTGCGACGGTGTCACTCAGGGTCAAGACGGTATGGAACTGAGTCTCTTAAGCCGCGATTTAATCGCTCAGTGCACGGCCATGTCGCTATCCCATCAGATGTTTGACGGCGTATTGGCCCTGGGTATCTGCGACAAAATTGTTCCCGGGTTATTGATGGGTGTTCTCAGTTTTGGCTATCTGCCGGCGCTGTTTGTTCCTGCCGGTCCTATGGAATCGGGCTTGCCTAACAAAGAGAAACAACGAATTCGTCAGCTGTTTGCCGAAGGCAAAATTGACCGGGAAGAATTACTCCAGGCGGAATCGGACTCTTACCATAGTGCTGGCACCTGTACTTTTTATGGCACTGCGAACAGCAATCAGGTAGTACTTGAAGCCATGGGCTTGCAGCTGCCAGGCAGTTCCTTTGTCAATCCATCTAACCCACTGCGCGATAAGCTCACTGTTGAGACCTGCCACCAAATGGCTCGGATTACCGCTCTCGGTAATGACTATCGTCCGGTGGGTGAAATTGTTGACGAGCGCACCATGGTCAATGCCACCATTGCACTCTTAGCCTCTGGCGGCTCAACCAATCACACCATGCACCTTGTGGCAATTGCCCGAGCTGCAGGCATTATTCTCAACTGGGATGATATCTCTGAGCTATCTGCGGCAGTGCCGCTGCTGGCTAAGGTCTATCCCAATGGTCACGCCGACGTAAACCATTTCCATGCTGCCGGCGGCACCAGCTGCATGTTCCGTCAGCTGCTGGCCGGAGGCTTTATGCACGCCGATGCCAAGACCTCATGGGGAACTAACTTCGCCGACTTCACCCAGCAAGCTTTTTTAGATAACGACAAAGTGGTGTGGCATGAGTCACCGATTACGCCTCTTGATCTCGAGGTGCTGACGACTTTTGACCAGCCTTTCTCCCCTGAAGGCGGCCTGCGACTGCTGCAAGGTAATCTCGGTCGCGGTGTGATCAAGGTTTCTGCCGTGGCTGCGGAGCATCGCATTGTCGAAGCACCGGCTGTAGTGATTGAAGCCCAGGATGATCTGGCGGCTCTGTTCGAGTCCGGCCAGTTAAATCGCGACTGCGTTGTGGTCGTGCGTTTCCAGGGCCCCAAGGCGCTGGGTATGCCAGAGCTGCACAAGCTGACGCCGATGCTCGGGATTCTGCAAGACAAGGGTTACAAGGTGGCACTGGTCACCGATGGACGCATGTCTGGCGCATCGGGCAAGGTGCCTGCGGCAATCCATCTGGTTCCTGAAGCGGCCAATGGCGGTCTTTTAGCCAAGGTGCAGAACGGTGATGTTATTCGTGTTAATGCAGTCACGGGCGAGTTGCAGTTTGTCGGTGATATCACTGAGCTTGAAGCGCGTGATGCCTCACCACAGCCCGACGCGGGGCAGCGCGGCTGCGGACGTGAATATTTTGCCGTCAACCGCGGCAATATCAGCAATGCGGAGCAGGGTGCTTCATTCCTGTTTGGAGGCGTCTAGTCATGGCTGAGCAATCTTGGAATCTTGTTGCCGATATAGGCGGCACCAATGCGCGCTTTGCGGCGCTGCGGGAGGGTCAGCTAGAGAGCGAATTCGAGTTCTACCACTCGGTGGAAGAGTATCCCCAGTTTAGCGATCTGATTGTTAAGCTAAAAGATGAAATTGCCCTAGCGACTGGTTTTGTTGGCGCCCCCAAGAGCGTCTGCCTCGCCGTCGCCTGTCCCGCTGATGTGGAACATATTTCTTTTACCAACAGCCACTGGGAGTTTACTAAAACCCATCTGGTTGAGTGGTTCGGCTGCCAGAAGCTGGTAGTGATCAATGATTTTGAAGCGGTGGCCCACGGTATCACTGAACTAGGTGCAGATGACTGCATCAAGATTGGTGGTGGTGAACCGCAGCTGCACAAGCCAGTCGGCATCTTAGGTGCCGGCACTGGCCTTGGCATGGCGGCACTGATCTCCCATAGCGATGGCTATCATGTATTGGATACCGAAGGCGGCCATGCCGACTTCGCCCCAGTGGGCGAGCGTCAGATGGACGTTTTGACCTGTCTGCTCGAGCGTTATAAACGCGTATCCCTGGAGCGGGTTCTGTCGGGCAAAGGTATTGTCAATATTTACAACGCCATCTGTCAGATGGAGAGCACTGATCCGGTTTTGGCTACACCGCCGGATGTAGTCGCTGCCGCTCTGGCTAGCAGCAATCCTCAAGCGCTCCAGGCACTGGACACATTTTGTGAGTCCATGGGCGCAGCGGCAGGTAATTTGGCCCTGACGCTGGGTGCCAAAGGTGGTATTTATATTGCCGGTGGCGTGGTGCCGAGATTTAGTGAGTTTTTTGTCAATAGCGGCTTTCGCGCAAAGTTTGAAGATAAGGGCCGCTTTGCCTCCTATCTGGAGCCTATCCCAGTCTACTTAGTCATGCACAATAACCTCGGGTTGTTGGGTGCGGCGAAAAAATTGCAGAACACTTAATAGCGAACA
>Ga0307488_10000797_pt1 | contig 26293 bp, 18 predicted proteins | sample SB02metaG_FD_202248 | JGI IMG/M metagenome (GOLD analysis project Ga0307488, IMG submission 202248) | Sea-ice brine microbial communities from Beaufort Sea near Barrow, Alaska, United States - SB 0.2 | ecosystem: Environmental > Aquatic > Marine > Coastal | place: USA: Alaska | collected... | reverse complement strand
TATGGTCAGCAACATACGTTTGTAAATTTTTCCAGCGTTCATCTGTACTCGTGTCACACACGAATTGTGGTGTTCCTTTGTAAACGGCTGTTCCACACGAACCTGCAAACTCGTCTGGAACAAGTCCGTTTAGGTCTTCGCATGCTTGATTGGAAAGGTTAGGAGCTGCTCGAACTAGCAACTCAGTTCGGCATGCATTAAATAACATGATGGAAGCTACAGACTTATCGACAATACCTTCGGCAATTTTGCAAAGCGAATCTAACGCGTACTGATAATCATTACCTGTTACAACGACCTCTAAAATATCCCTCTGTACTTTGACAAGTTTGTTCGACTCTTCGAGGGTTAACGGGTCTGTGCCACTTTGGTGTTCTAATGCCACGTTGTTTTTAATCTCATTTAACACTCTATTTTTAATAATTATATGGACACTATTTTTATTCAGGTTCTCAAACTAACTCTTAGAGGTATCATCTTAACAACTATTTAACATGCACTATAACGCGAAAGATATCTCATAGCTAGATTAAGCCTTTTACAGTATAAAAATGCGTCTGAAAGCTCAAATCTTGACCATGACCATAAGACGAAAGCAATCATGAATATTGAAAATTTAACCACCATTGAAGCCCTTGATCGTTTTATTCAAGGAAACCAAGTCGTAGATTTTACCATTTTAGGTGACAAGAATTAGCGATATCGATACATTCAAAAACACTCATAAAGTTTTCTACATGACATTATCCAAATCAGAGAAAGGTATCCTGAGCCGCAACCTTAGTAAGATGACGGGTTATTCTCGTCAGCAATTTACTCGCCTAATAAGCAATATAGGAATGTTGGAAATCGATGGGTCAGTGACGATGAAAAAAGTTAACAGCGCAACCACGATAACTAAACTAATAATTTAGTCGTTCTAAAAGCTAAAAGGCGTTATGAAAGACAAATTGATAATTAATGTTATATGTGCATATTTTGTTATGTTCCATATCAATGTTGGTATTGATATGGAACAGTCAATATTTGCTGTTTATTTGGCTTATCCCTCGTTTCTTTAAATCAAGCAAGATAATGCGCTAAATACTGAGTCGCAACACCTCGCATTTTCTTTCTGTCCAATCTTAAAGTGGGCTATGGCAGTGTCAACAGTCTGAATCTGATAAACCTTATCAATGACTCACTTTTAAGTATAGCCAGCAATTTGATGGAACAGAGCCAGTCTTTTGGATACGCCACGCGTTGGCAGGATGTCACTTATCTTTCTAGACTCAATAGATAGTTGGCGTAATCAGATCAAAAGTATCGGCTTAGCAGGGCAGGACTGGGTATAGATACCTGCTAGTGAAAAATCAAACCAGCAAAGCAAAGCTCGACAATCTGCTATCACCCATCACATCCAAGACTTCTGACAGGACTCCACTTTATAAAGGCCTTGGTCGATCAGCTCATAGGCTAACTTTTCAGTAATCATAGGCACCGTAAGTGAGCCAGATGCCAGCACAAATTTCACTGTGGCCAATTGTCTTTTTTTCATGAGTAAATTTTGTTTGAATTGGGTTTGTTGCAGCTTGTAGGTGGGAAAACAATAATAATCAACACCTATTAACCCTTTTCTTAAATACACAAAATTTTCATCTCTGGCGACTCCCCAGCGCTTCCAACGTAAAACAACGAAACCACACAGGCCAATAAACAACATACTGACCAGCGCTGATATTGTCAGTTTGCCATGCATCATTGTGCTGCTTGTTATTATCAACCACCCAGGCATTAAGACAAACACGATATTACGTAAAATAAAACGTTTACTAATGGGTTCAAATCCGTTGCTGGAGACTAAAGCGTTCAGGGCATTTTGGGGGTAGGCATCGTCTATTAGTGCTTGGCATTCATGAGGCTTGATGGATGGCACAATAATTTTACTACTGGTTGCTGATAAACTGTGATTTTTACCAAAGGAATTGTTTTGTTCAAACTGTAGGTTAATGCGTTTAAGTAATACGTCTAACCAGTCTTGTTTTTGCACTATCATTTGCAAACGACTTAAACCCATACTGACTTCGTGTTTAGTGAATAATCCACTGCGCCTGATGTATTTATCATCCAGTTTACTGAGGGTATAACCGTAAAAGCTTATAATAGCGCCGATGACAGAAAAGCTGACCAACACCAGCATGACTAACATAGTGAGTGATAACGCAAACAACCCCACTTCGAGTAGCGAATGGGTTTGTAGGCTAAATAATTCTGTAAAATCAATCCCTAAGGTCGTTAACCCTTCGCCAACTGAGTCGAAAATATTATCATAAAATGGGGCAAGGCCACCCAGTAAAATCCATATCCTATTGCTGGTAATGCCATGGATCACTAAGTCAGATAACTTTCTTGTATTGAGCAGCGTTTCTTTGGTAACTGCGCTGTCAGCTGATTGACCTGGTTGTTCTTTCCCATTGGCGCAGGTGTTTTTTTGATTAGTTTCTATTGTGTTATTTTGAACTTGACTCTGAATACGTGTTTTTAGCTGCTGGGCAAATGCTAATTTGATGGCCACTAATTTAGCTTCGTTTTTAGCTGATCCTGCGGTATCCAACTGTAAACATGCATGGCCAGTTAAACGATAATATAGAGGTTGCTCTATTTTGACATTTTGCACGCGAGAAAACGGCAGGTTTAAATATTTTTTACTGAATATCCCAGAACGTATTTCGATATTGTCTTCTGTTAATCGGTAGCGATACACCTTAAAGCTGAGAAAAGCGAAAAGCGTTAATAACGCAAAAGCCACTAAAATACTGGGTAACCAGATAAAGGGGTGCTCGAGCACACTTTTATAACTGACCGCTAATGCGGGTATAAGATAAATAAGGTTGCCAAATAGATGTTTGAATACACTAGCCGTGAAATACAAAATAGCAATAGGTGATAAAACTTGCCAATCGTCAATGCTTTGTAATGTCTCTTGAGGATTTCTGCTATCGGTGGCAGATGCAGAGGGCAGGTTATCCATGTTTAATCACATCTTTATGCTGCAATATAAATTGTCGAAGTTGTTGGGCTGTATCTACAGGTAAACCGGGTATTTGGAAAGTGTGCATCTCACCTCCGGCACTGAATACTTGCAATGTGGCTAAACCTACTTTTCGTTCGATAGGACCCCGTTTTAGTTCTATATGTTGAATGCGGGTAATGGGTTGACTGACTACCGTTCGAAAAAACAGGCCACTTGTATAATGTAAATCTAATTCTCTCAGGGCATAGGATCTGACAAGATCCCGAGCATAACTTAACCATGTGAACAAAAAGCCTAATATTGCGGCAGCCCAAATGAAGAAAGGTAGTGAATTGAGTAACCCTTTTGGTAAATTGACAAAAGGCTGAAAATAAAGGGTTATGCCAAGCAAACAAACAAGCAGTGTAAAGCCTAAGTTAATGAAACGATTTAAGGGTGCATATTGCTCAGATAATGATTGTTCATCTAGGGTCAAGATTGTCGGTAACTGCTCAATAGGGATGGGTGGGTTGGTGAAAGTATTTTCTAGCATGGTATTCCAAAAAAGAGTGATAACAATAGAGAGCTTTGTAATTTTGAAGAGTCATACTATCTGACTTTACACGTAAGTGCTGAATTGCTTGGGCCCCTTATGCGAAGCTGAGGTTAGTTATACAAAAAAGTTACTTTTGAGGATACTGCATCAAAGACTTAATTCAGGCATAATTACTACATAAATTGCCTATAAAAAATGATTAAACCATATGAGTAATATTGCTATTTTCGGTGCCAACGGTCGCATGGGAAGAGTTTTGATTGATGCCATCGAACAAAGCGTGGGTGATAATTTGACCGCTGCTGCTGTGAGATCCACCTCTTCCTTCGTGGGTTTTGATGTGGGGGAACTTGCAGGAATAGGTAAAAAGGACTTGTTGATTTGCGTTGATTTGTATTTGCATATTGAACAAATAGAGGTGTTGATTGATTTCACTTTACCTGCAGCACTCACTGAAAATTTGGCTTTTTGTGTGGCACACAACAAACCTATTATAATTGGCACAACGGGATTAAATACTAAACAAAAGGCGGCGTTAGATTCTGCTGCCAAACACATTCCTATTGTTTTTGCGGCTAACTATAGTGTGGGTGTGAACCTGATGCTAAATTTAGTCAGAAAAGCGGCTGCGGTAATGGCGGACACCGCTGATATTGAGATTTTGGAATATCATCATCGATTTAAGAAAGATGCACCTTCGGGCACCGCGATGGCAATTGGGCAGGCAATAGCCGATGAAATCGGTCGGGATTTGTCTGAATGTGCAGTGTATGGCCGCGAAGGTGAAACAGGTGAACGAGATCATCAAACTATAGGTTTTGCTACCGTAAGGGCTGGCGATGTAGTGGGCGAACACACTGTATTATTTGCCGATATAGGCGAAAGGTTAGAAATAACCCACAAGGCTTCAAGTCGATTAACCTTTGCCAAAGGAGCCGTCAAAGCAGCGAATTGGGTTATCGACAAACCGGCTGGCTTGTATGATATGGAAGACGTTTTAGGTTTTAAATAATGATGTTCAATAATCTGTGAATAGTTGTTTTTAGCCCTTATGTATAGAGATTATAATCAAACGCTTATTTATACATTTTATTAATTGTGAATAGACCTGAAACACCCTTGTATGTATAATATTCCGGATTTGCCAAAATCTAGTGAAGCCGTTGATGTCTTACTTTTTTATAATGTGCAAATTCACTAAATATTTAAGTAAATCAAATATTTACATAAATATCTATGGGCTCTGCTAACTCGTCTATAAAGTCAGAGCCTTAGGTTAAAATCTTTTAATATCTAACCTGGAGGTTGATTTGGCTAATTCTGCCCTTTTAGTACTTGAAGATGGTTCTGTCTTTAAAGGTACTGCTATTGGAGCTTCTGGTGTGTCGGTGGGCGAGGTAGTGTTTAATACTTCTATGACAGGTTATCAGGAAATTCTAACCGACCCGTCCTACGCAGAACAAATTGTCACCCTCACTTACCCACATATTGGTAACACGGGTATAAATTCTGAAGATTGTGAATCACATAAAATTTGGGCCAAAGGCCTCATAATTCGCGACTTGCCTCTGCTTGCAAGTAACTTTCGTAGTGAGCAGAGCTTGTCTGAATACCTAGAAGAAAATAACATTTTAGGGATTGCGGATATTGATACTCGCAGGTTGACTCGAATTTTGCGAGACAAAGGTGCACAAAATGGTTGCATCATTGCCAGTCATACCTTTGATGATATCCCATTAGATGAATCCTTAGCCTTAGCTAAAGCACAGGCTTTTTCTGGTCTTAAAGGCATGGATTTAGCCAAGGAAGTGACCTGTGCTGATGCTTATCAATGGACCGACGGAAGTTGGGTGTTAGGCGAGGGATACCAATCTACTTTAGATAATCCCGCTTTTCATGTGGTTGCCTATGATTTTGGTGTGAAACGTAATATTTTACGTATGTTAGCCGACCGCGGCTGTAAACTGACAGTCGTGCCAGCCAAAACGACTGCTGCAGAAGTACTCGCACTAAAACCTGACGGGGTGTTTTTGTCAAACGGCCCTGGCGATCCTGAACCCTGTGATTACGCTATTTCCGCTATTAAACAATTGTTAGACACCAATATTCCAATTTTTGGCATTTGTCTAGGTCATCAACTCCTAGCGTTAGCAAGTGGTGCGAAAACAGTTAAAATGAAATTCGGACATCATGGAGCTAACCACCCTGTTAAGGATATTAAAGGCGAGCGGGTTATGATCACTAGCCAAAATCATGGGTTTGCGGTAGATGAAAGTAATTTGCCAAATACGTTAGAGGTGACACATGTGTCTTTGTTTGATAAATCTTTACAAGGTATTCATTGTACAGACAAACCTGCTTTTAGTTTCCAAGGTCACCCAGAAGCTAGCCCAGGGCCCCATGATGCAGCACCATTATTCGATCATTTTATAGATTTGATGCAGCGTGGACATTAGTGTTTGATTATTTTATAGCGTTGATGTAACAAAGCCAATAAAGCACACATCATCTAAAGTACGCACCTTTTAAGTATAAGAATCAGTAGAGTAATTAGTGACATGCCAAAACGTACCGACATAAAAAGCATCTTAATATTAGGCGCTGGCCCTATCGTAATAGGCCAAGCTTGTGAATTTGACTATTCAGGTGCACAAGCTTGTAAAGCTTTGCGCGAAGAAGGTTACCGCGTGATCTTGGTTAACTCAAACCCAGCCACCATTATGACTGATCCTGAAATGGCTGATGCCACCTACATTGAGCCTATCCATTGGGAAGTGGTTAAAAAAATTATCGAGAAAGAACGTCCTGATGCCGTATTGCCGACTATGGGTGGACAAACCGCTTTAAACTGCGCCCTTGATTTGAACAAATATGGCGTACTTGAAGAGTTTGGTGTTGAAATGATCGGTGCTACGGCAGATGCTATAGATAAAGCTGAAGATCGTGAGCGTTTTGATAAAGCCATGAAATCTATTGGCTTAGCCTGTCCTTATGCAGAAATTGCCCATACTATTGAGCAAGCATTAGACGTGAGTACACGCATTGGATTCCCTTGTATTATTCGTCCCTCTTTCACTATGGGCGGTTCTGGTGGAGGTATTGCGTACAATAAACAAGAATTTGAAGAAATATGTCGTCGCGGATTAGACTTATCACCGACTAGCGAATTGTTGATTGACGAGTCATTAATTGGCTGGAAAGAATATGAAATGGAAGTGGTCAGAGACAAAGCTGACAACGTCATTATTGTTTGTACCATAGAAAATATCGATCCTATGGGCGTGCATACAGGTGATTCTATCACCGTTGCCCCAGCACAAACCTTGACCGATAAAGAATTTCAAATCATGCGTAACGCTGCCATTGCGGTATTACGTGAAATCGGTGTGGAAACTGGCGGTTCAAACGTTCAGTTTGGTGTGGATCCAAAAACAGGCCGTTTAGTGGTGATTGAGATGAACCCAAGGGTATCTCGCTCTTCTGCGTTGGCATCAAAAGCCACAGGTTTCCCTATCGCGAAAGTCGCCGCTAAATTAGCCATAGGTTACACACTCGATGAATTGGCGAATGATATCACTGGCGGATTAACCCCAGCTTCGTTTGAACCTACTATTGATTATGTCGTGACTAAAATACCGCGATTTAACTTTGAAAAATTTGCGGGTGCCAATGACCGTTTAACCACACAAATGAAATCTGTGGGTGAAGTAATGGCCATTGGTCGTAACCTTCAAGAGTCATTACAAAAAGCGTTACGGGGATTAGAGGTAGGTGTTAATGGTCTAGACTCTATTATCGACATTACTGCGCCAAAGGCAAAAGCCACCATCATTCGTGAATTGCGTGAGCCGGGTGCTGAACGTATTTGGTACATTGCGGATGCCATGCGTATGGGTATGTCGGTGGATGAGATATTCGATTTAACCAATATCGACAGATGGTATTTGGTGCAGATTGAAGAATTAATCATCTTGGAACAACAGATCCACGAGTCAGGTTTATCTTCAATCGACGAAGACTTGATGAAAATACTCAAACGCAAAGGTTTTGCTGATTCTAGAATTGCCGAATTAACTGGCGTAGATGAATCGGACGTGCGTGATATTCGTCGCAGTTTTGATATTCACCCTGTCTACAAACGCGTCGATACTTGTGCGGCTGAATTTTCTTCTGACACCGCTTATATGTATTCTACTTATGATGAAGAGTGTGAAGCTAACCCAAGCGACAATAATAAAATCATGGTGTTGGGTGGTGGTCCAAACCGAATAGGGCAGGGCATTGAGTTTGATTATTGCTGTGTTCATGCAGCGCTGGCATTGCGTGAAGACGGTTATGAAACCATCATGGTCAACTGTAACCCAGAAACTGTTTCTACCGATTATGATACCTCTGACCGTTTATATTTCGAATCAGTGACTTTAGAAGACGTATTAGAAATTGTACGCATTGAAAAGCCCAAAGGCGTGATTGTACAATATGGTGGACAAACCCCCCTTAAATTAGCTCGGGAGTTAGAAGCCGCTGGGGTGCCCATCATCGGCACTTCGCCAGATGCAATTGATAAAGCGGAAGACCGTGAGCGTTTCCAAAAAATGGTTAATAAACTTAACCTGAAACAACCCGCTAATGCGACGGTTAGAAATATGGAACAAGCCATCGTTGCTGCTGACAAAATAGGATTCCCATTGGTGGTGCGCCCTTCTTATGTTTTAGGTGGCCGTGCTATGGAAATTGTTTACGATATTAACGACCTTAAACGCTACTTAAACAATGCCGTGAAAGTATCCAATGACTCACCTGTATTGTTAGATCGTTTCTTAGACGATGCTATCGAAGTGGATGTTGATGCTATTTGTGACGGCACAGACGTCGTCATCGGTGCCATTATGGAGCATATCGAACAAGCAGGCGTTCACTCCGGTGACTCGGCCTGTTCATTACCTCCTTATTCTTTAAGCCCAGAAGTGCAAGATGTCATGCGTCAGCAAGTAAAAGCCATGGCGTTGGAGTTGGGTGTGATAGGTTTGATGAATACCCAATTTGCTGTGAAAGATGGTCAAGTGTATTTGATTGAAGTCAATCCTCGTGCTGCACGAACAGTGCCTTTTGTATCAAAAGCCACAGGCATGCCCCTGGCCAAAATTGGTGCAAGAGCCATGGTCGGTCAGTCATTGGTGTCACAAGGTATTACCAAAGAAATCATCCCTCCGTATTTTTCGGTTAAAGAGGTCGTACTGCCTTTTGCTAAGTTCCAAGGTGTTGACCCATTATTGGGTCCAGAAATGCGTTCAACGGGTGAAGTGATGGGCGTGGGTGATAGTTTTGAAGAAGCCTATGCAAAAGCTAACTTAGGTGCCAGTCAGCCAATCCCTGTTGGTGGTAAAGCCTTGTTATCTGTTCGCCTAAACGATAAGAATCGGGTCATAGAACTAGGCCAGGCTATGGTGTCTAAAGGTTTCACTTTAGAGGCGACTACAGGTACGGCGACGGTATTAAATAATGCAGGTGTTAAATGTTCCGTGGTCAATAAACTCAGCGAAGGTCGTCCAAATATTGTAGATGCCATTAAAAATGGTGAATACTGCTACATTGTGAATACGACCGAAGGGCGTCAAGCGATTGATGACTCTGTATATATTCGTAAAGAAGCACTATTAAACAAAGTGGCGTATACCACAACTATGAACGCTGCCTTCGCAACGGTTAATGCTAATAAAGCTGACGATAGAGCACGAGTGACATCGGTTCAGGATTTGCATAAGCGTATCCAATCATCATAATCAGGATAAGGACTGAATGTTTATTGGTTGAAAATAGATATTTAGCCCTTATTGATTAAAACTTAAACATAACAAAAAATAAGAGAGTTGTTGATATGACCTTATATCCAATGACAGCTAAGGGAGCAGAATTGCTCCGTGAAGAGTTGAAATATTTAAAATCGGTAAAAAGACCGCAAATTGTTAAATCTATTGCTGAAGCAAGAGAGCATGGCGACCTGAAAGAAAACGCTGAGTATCACGCAGCCCGTGAACAACAAAGTTTTTGTGAAGGACGTTTACAAGATATTGAAGGTAAGTTGTCTAATATACAGATTATTGACGTCACTAAAATGACCAATAATGGTAAAGTTATTTTTGGTACCACAGTAACTATTATCAATGTGAAGACCGATGAAGAAATCACTTACCGGATAGTGGGTCAGGATGAAGCTGATATTAAGAATAACTTAATTTCGGTGGGCTCGCCTATCGCTAGTGGCTTGATTGGTAAATCTTTAGACGATGTTGTCAATATTCAAACACCTAAAGGTAAGATTGAGTTTGAGATAATTGCGGTGGAATACATTTAGATAAGTATTTTAGCCTCAAGAAAATGTACTCATTGGCAGTTTGGTCTATGGCTTAGAATATTCCATACATTTTGATTTAAGCTTATTGAAATTTAGCAACAGAACAACAGTTTTCTGATTGCACACAATAATTGGAAGCATTGTGTCTGCTTAATCAGTAAATCAGTAATGAAAATCTGTCCTGATTTTTTTGGTGTTACATGAACCTTCAGCAACATCATCCTTATAAAAATTTTATCTGTCCGCAAGATTTATTGATTGGTGTCAAATATTTTAGAATAGTTATTCCTGCCACTGCAAACCTTCAGATGACTATCCAAAAACTCGGATCCAGCAGTGATAGTCAATTGTATAAAAGATAACGTTTTGGCATAAAATATCTATTAGTTTGGATTGGAATATTCGATACTTAATAGGTTAATAACCTGATAAGAACACAAATATGAGAAAATCCAGTCTATTCTTAGTTTTTTTGCTTTTGGGTATCGCCAGCAGTGTGCATGCTCAGGGGCAATTTGATTTATTGCAGATCCCTGCACGAACAAGTGGTATCGCTAACAAAAGTATTATTACCAATATCATCAAGCATCAAGACCAAATTCTTGCGGTAGGTGAACGTGGGCATATTTTGATTTGGTCAGATATGGACAATTGGCAACAGCAAAGTGTACCGGTCAGTTTGACTTTGACGGGTATCACTACTTTGGATGATGGTACTAGGTTTGTGGTCGGGCACAACGCGGTTATTTTGAAAAGTGATCCACAAAGTGACAGTTGGTCCAAGATGTTTGACGGTAATGAATTAACCAAATTAAAAATCACCTATATCGGCAAAAAGATTGCTACCTTTCAAGCACAGCTTGATGAGCTAACCGATGAAGATGAAATTGCAAATCTTCAATTTAACATAGAAGATCTTGAGTTTAATCTTGAGGATGCTCAGATTGAATTAGACGATGGGCCTAATAAACCATTATTAGCCATCACTGTGAGTGACAACAATCAGCTATTTGCTGTCGGTGCATATGGCACGATGCTTACCAGTGTCGACTTGGGCATTACGTGGCAGTTGATCGACGGTCAAATTGAGAATCCTGACCAATACCACTTAAATTCAATTGTTACTGCCGATAATGGTTTTATGTACATTGTGGGTGAGAATGGGATTGGATTTTTGTCAAAAGATAATGCTCAAACTTGGCAAACAATGGACATGCCTTATGATGGTAGTTTGTTTGGTATCGCCACTAAAAAAGACTCTCTTGTGGCTTTTGGTCTACAAGGTAATTTTATGGTATCAAACGATAAAGGTGATTCATGGGAGGCTTCAAATATAGGAAGCAGTGCCAGTTTATTAGGCGGTGTAATTGCTGATGACATGTCTGCTAGCTTAGTAGGGCATGGAGGTGTCATCGTTAGGTTTAATGTAAATGACATGTCAAACCTGAGTCTGCATCGACATCCGTCGAGCGCCGTTCTTTCGTCGGTGCTTATCCGTGATAATAGTTTAGTGTTAGCTGGCCAATTTGGCATGACTACTTGGTTGGTTAAATAAGGATATTTATGGAAAAGTCTCCATCAAAATTTGCACAAATGATTGAAAATGTTTTATTCAATAGACGCCTTACTATTCTGGGCATAATAAGTGTTTTATTTGTTTTTTTATCTATTCAGGCGGTGCAGGTTAAGCCAGAAGCCAGCTTCACTAAAATGATCCCTGGCCAACATGAATTTGTTAATAATTTTTTAACCTACCGCAAAGAATTAGCAGGACTGGGCAATGTGGTTCGTGTTGTGGTTGAAAACAAAAATGGTGATATTTTCGAACCAAAATTTCAGGAAATATTGAAACAAGTCACGGATGAAGTATTTTTTATTCCTGGCGTTTATCGAAATGAGCTAAAGTCATTATGGACACCTAATGTTAGATGGGCAGAGGTCACAGAGGAAGGGTTTGTAGGTGGAGCCGTCATTCCTGATGGCTACGATGGCTCAGAAGCGTCTTTAAGGCAGCTGCAAACCAACACCCTAAAATCAGGTCAAGTAGGCGTATTAGTGGGTAACAATTTTAAATCCGCTCTGATCTTGGCTCCACTTCAAGATATCAACCCAGAGACTGGACTGCCCTTAGATTATCGGGATTTATCCAGCAAGTTAGAATCAGAAATAAGAGACAAATATCAAACTGATACAGTGCAAATCAGAATTGTTGGTTTTGCAAAAGTAGTCGGCGATTTAATTGATGGTGCTTTACAAGTGGTGATCTTTTTTGGGTTAGCGGTTGCCATCACTTTTGTGCTGTTGTTTTTATACTCTAGATGCTTAAAAAGTACCTTTGCTGTTTTATTCTTTTCTATCTTCGCTGTTATTTGTCAGCTAGGTATTCTTAATTTATTAGGTTTTGGCATTAACCCCTATTCAATGTTGGTACCCTTCTTGGTGTTTGCGATTGGTGTTAGCCATGGGGTACAAATCATTAATTCGATTATTTATCATGCGGTAACTGGCCATAACAAAGCAGATTCAGCAAAGCTGGCGTTTCGTTCATTAGTTGTGGCGGGTATGACGGCTCTGGTAAGTGATGCAATAGGCTTCACTACTTTGATGGTAATCGATATTGGTGTTATTCAAGAGTTGGCGATAGCTGCCAGTATTGGGGTGGCGGTGATTATAGTGACTAATCTGATAGCTCTGCCAATTATCATGAGTTATGTGGGCGTAACTCAGTCAGCTGTTAATCATGCGCGAAAATCATTAGAGCATATTTCCATTGTAGAAAAGTTTTTTGCCAACTTCGCAAAACCCTTTATGGCAAAAATCGCGCTGGCAATTGGCGCCCTGTTATTTGTGGTTGGATTATATTTTTCTCAGTTTATGAAAATTGGCGATTTAGACGCAGGTGCACCAGAATTACGGCCTGATTCAGTCTATAACTTAGACAATGCTTATATTGTAGAAAACTATAGTACCAGCACCGATGTATTTGTGGTGATGGCAAAAACGGCACAACAACAATGTATTAAATATGACAACTTAGTTTGGATTGATCAATTTCAATGGAGCATCAGAAACACCCCAGGTGTACAAGATGTTAAGTCCATTGCAGATGTATCTAAATTTGGCATATTTGGAATGAATGAAGGCTCTATAAAATGGTTTGGACTCAACCGTAATCAATTTGTAACCAATGCTTCTTTAGCCAGAACCCCACCTGGGTTAATTAATCAGGACTGTAGTATGGCGCCAGTTCTGATATTTCTGAATGATCATAAAGCCGACACCTTGCAAAATGTGGTTGATGCCGTTAATGCTTTTATTCTAGAAAATCCACCGCAAGGTGTCGAATTTTTAATGGCTGCAGGTAATGCTGGCATTGAGTCTGCTACTAATATGGTGATAGAAGAAGCGCAAACAGAAATGTTGGTATGGGTTTATTCAGTGGTGATAGCTCTATGCATGATCACGTTCAGATCTGTACGCACGGTTATCAGTATTGTTGTGCCATTAGTCTTAACCTCAATCTTAAGCCAAGCGCTGATGGCAGTCTTAGGCATTGGAGTGAAAGTAGCGACTTTACCTGTTATCGCCTTAGGTGTCGGTATAGGGGTGGATTACGGTATTTACATATTTAGTAAAGTCAAAGAAGCCTTAGCCATGAACAAGTCGCTGTACGACACCTATCTTTATGCCCTTAACCAAACAGGTAAGGCTGTGGCGTTCACGGGTATCACCTTAGCGATAAGCGTGGCAACCTGGGTATTTTCACCCATTAAGTTTCAAGCTGATATGGGGTTATTATTAACCTTTATGTTTTTACTGAATATGTTGGGCGCCCTGACTTTAATCCCGGCCTTGGCATGGGCACTAAGAATTGGCAATAAGGTGTCTGATAAGTAGCGAGTCAATCAATAAGGTTACCGATAGGGATAACCTTATTGATTTACCTCAAACATGAGAGTCTGTTGTTTGAGGTAAACTCGATTCAATAATAGAACCCACATTAAAAAAGAGGACCGGTAGGTAGAGATGATTATGTTAAATTTGATTAGGGCGTGGCGATATTAAACCAGAAAGGAAAGTCTTCCATCATTTGCATCAATTCAAAGAATGCATTGGCATCACCCTCAAAGGCTATTTGGTTATTGGCAATAAGTTGTTTAAATGTCATATTTTTCATTAGTACCCGATCAAGGTTCCCACGATCCACAGTGACTGTGACAATAGGCTCCTCAAACTGTTGTGCTTTAATATTGTTTAAATGTGAATTCTTTAGCTCCAGTGCAAATGTTTCTTGTCTATCTGGAATAATAATATTGATCTTAAACGCTTTGTTTTGAGCTTTGGTTATATCTAACTTTACACCCAACAAATTAAATAACATTTCTGAAGACATAGCTTGAATCATATCTGGACCCGCTTGGGTAGAAGCCGCATGTGTGGGTACACCGTTTCTAAGCTCCCATGCGCCTGCAAGGTAAGTGTTTCGCCACCCAGCACTTTCTGCTTGATAGCCCATCTGTTCAAAGATATCGGCTTGTAATAACAATGCTTGTCTATGAGTTGGCTGGGCAAATATCAGGTTGTTGAGTAGTTCAGCACCCCAACGGTATTCCCCCTTCTCAAAGGCTTGCTGGGCTAAGGACAACACCTTATCTGAGCCTCCCATGGCTGCTACATATCGAGGTGCTGAGTCCACTGGACTCAATTTATTTAAATTGGCAGGATTCATATCAAAGAAGCCTAGGTATTTATTGATTATGCCCCGCACATTGTGGGAATAAGAGCCATGATAACCTCTATTGTACCAATGCTTAGATAAAGCATCGGGTACTGCTAGTTCATTGTGAATTTCACTTATGGTGATACCTTTATTTACTAGATTGAGGGTTCTGTCATGTAAAAATCCATATAAATCTCTTTGTTTCTCTAATACTTCAATCAGATATTCGTTGCCCCAACGAGGCCAAGAATGAGAGGCAAACATCACTTCTGCATCTTTAGCAAAACCAAAGATAACCCGATTAATAAATTTACTCCAACCAAGTGCATCGCGCACTTCTGCTCCCCTAAGGGTGTAGACATTATGTAGCGTGCCTGTCACATTTTCAGCCATCCATAAGGTTTTAAATTGAGGGAAGTATGTGTTCATTTCGGCAGGTGATTCAGTGCTAGGGGTATTTTGCATGATCATAGTTATTCCATCTATAGTGAGTGTTTCTATGTCTTGCTCTATGACTCTTGTAGGTGCAATCAAGCCGATTAAGCCAGTTGATAAACCTTTACCAATAGCAGCATCAACCTGCCCAGTTGGACTTTTCTTCAGGACACTACCATATTGGTAAGAAGCGCGTCTTGTCATGGCATTACCAGCTAAGATGTTTTCTTTAATGGCATGTTCCATAAAATCTTTAGGGGCGATCACTTGTACTGCGCCTGAGTCCACTTGTGCTTGACTGATCACGCCTTTTACACCACCAAAATGATCTGCATGGGCATGACTGTAAACGACTGCCTTGACAGGAAATTCACCTAGTTCTTGAGTCAGCAAGGCAAATGCAGCTTTTGATGTGGCTGGCGTAAGCAAAGGATCAAATATTATCCAACCTGTATCCCCTTTGATAAAGGAAATATTGGATAAGTCATAACCACGAACCTGATAAATACGCTCTGTAACCTGATATAAGCCATAAGACATGTTTAGACGTGCCTGACGCTCTAAGCTTGGGTTAATCGTATTGTGGTAGGCCTCGTCAGTCAAAAAGTCATAATTACCCAACTCCCAAACCACATTGCCATTATTATCTAATATTTCTAATTGTTCAGGTCGCTTAATTAAGCCTTTCTCTGCTAGTTCAAAATCTAAATCATCAATAAAGGGTAGATTTTGTCTGACCACGTTTTGTTGCTCAAGAGTCTTATTGGTGGCCGCTTTTTCAGTGGCAGAATAATCGCTTATATTACACCCGGCTAATAGAACAACAAGAGAGGCGAGTGCAATTGTGAGTCGTATTGTAAACATAGCTTTCTCTTTAATAAGATCTAAAAAATAGACGTTTTTAACTAATGTTATAGTGAAATTTGTCAATAAAAAAAGGCTGAATATTTCAGCCTTTTTACATTTTATAATTTAATGACTGAGTCGTCTTAGGGCTGATGAAGAAAACGCGGTACGTTGTTCTACTCCTCCCCACGTCATAAAGTTAGGTTCTTCATTACTAAGACCTGTCACTAAATACTGTCCAGAATTTAAGTCGTGCAGCGTTTCAGCCACCATCCAAGGAGTATTGACGTCATAAAACATCACATTGTGACCTTCAGACATACGCCATAATTCGTTACGACCATCATAATGATCAATAACCGATGCACCCCAAGTATCTTCATCTATAAAGAAAGTTCGCTTGGCATAAATATGACGCTCACCTTCAGCTAGGGTCGCTTCTACTTCCCAGACGCGGTGTAATTCATAACGTAAATTATCAGGATTTAAATGACCCGGCTGTACCGCGTTTTCATAGGTAATATCGGTGCTCATTAAATTATAAGAGTTGTACGGAATGTACATTTCTTTTTTACCCACTAATTTCCAGTTGTACCTGTCTGGTGCACCGTTATACATATCATAATTGTCTGTGGTTCTTAAACCATCGGCTCCGGCGGCTGGTCCATCGTAAGACACATTAGGGGCACGACGAACTCTGCGCTGACCAGAGTTATAGACCCAAGCTTTACGAGCTTCTGCTACTTGGTCAATGGTTTCATGAACTAATAACGCAGTCCCTGTTAAACGTGCAGGAGCGGTAATCACTTGGAGGTAATAAAAAAGAATATTGGCATCTTTCCCAGCATCTCTGCCACCTTCAAGAAATTCAGGCCAAACTAATTGGTCATTCATTTTTACTTCTACAAATGAGCCATCGGCTTGCACAGGTATAGTGGTAAATTCCCGTTTAGCAGTACCGCCACGAAAACGTGTAATATGATTCCAAATCACCTCATTAGCATCTTGTGGTATAGGAAAAGGGATAGTGGTGTCAAAGTCTTTTAAACCATTACCACCTTGCACTAACACTGCAGTTTCTGCGTTTTTCTTGATCACCGCATATAGATTTTCTGGATACGCGGCTGAGCGATGTGTCTGATAAATTGGCATCCTGTAATCAGGATATTTATTAAACATGGCAATTTGACCAGGGCTTAAATTTGCTTGGTAAGTTGACAAATTTGCATTCGTTATTTCAAATAAAACCTTATCTGAGGCGAAGGGGTTTGCAGGACGACCAGAATCTTCGCTTGGTTTTGTATTTTTACTGTTTTGTCCACCGGTCCAAGCAGGGATAGTGCCCGCGGCATTACCTGCCATTTCTGCTCCAATCGGTGTCAAGGATGTACCTAGTTTTGCAGCTTCTTCTGGTGATACTTTAGCAACAGCATTGTGAGCCGCTAGGCTCAAACACAACACACTTACAGAAGTAAATAATTTTTTCATTGTTTTTATCCTATTAATACGTAATGCCAATACTGACGGCAAGAAAGTCTTTATCTGACAAAATATTATAATCGCCACCACTGAAGCTTCTAAAGCTCAAAGAGGCTGAATAAGTTTGTTGATAAACGGCTTCGAGTGAGACACCAAATGATTTAGCGCCTTCATTAAATTGTTGACCTGGATCTGGAGAGTAACCAGACACATCATGCTGCCAATCGATTGTGGGTGAAAGAGACACACCGGCAAAAACATTATTATATTCAAGTGCGGCCCTAACACGATAACCCCAAGCAGTATCCGTTACGTAACCATCATCTTTACAGTCACCTGAAAGTGCACCTGCGGCAACTAAATTAGTACAGTTTATGCCATTACCTGCATCAAAATCTCCCAATCCAAATACTGAGTTACGACCATATTTTTGATCTGACGCTTCAATATCATCGGTCAAAATAACCCCTGCTTCGGCGATGACGGTTAAGCGTGAAGCACCTAAGACGCGATCAAAAAACTGTAATGCAGTCACTTGAATTTGGGTCACATCAAATTCATCCCAACCACGTGAAAGCTCCCCAGGGTTGACCGCCAAAACCCGAGAAGAGTATGCAAGGAAGGGTTGTTCAGATAACACCCCATTCAAAATTTCTGGACCACTTATCTGAATCGGCGTGTCAGGCTTGTAAGACACCTCACCCGATAAGGCAAACCCTGCAACATTAGTGGCAAAGCTAAGACCGTAATATTTCAAGTCTTCTGGAAATTCAATCTTGTAACCGGGGTTAAGGGCATCAATAGTATCTCGTTCTACACCTGTGATTTGTAACAAGCTAGCCAAACCAAACTGTCCGATTTGTTCAGGCGTTAACACACCTGCTTCAGCACCCGCGGCTAGTGCAGGGAATGCCGCGTCTAAAACAACCGCATTAGCCCATGGTAAAAATACGGGTAATGCCTGATTAAATCCGCGCCAAGAACCACGAATAGCACTGATTAGTGGTACGCGAGAATGAATGTTCATGTAGTAAAATCCGAATTCAGTATCATTTAATTCAGGTGCAAAATAACGAAAAGCCACTCCATATTGACCACCATCATCTGGCTCATTATCGGCCTGACGTTTAGCTGCTAGACCTGCTGCCAAACCTATTTGATCTGGAAAGGGTCCAACTGATACAAAGTTACAGCCATCTGCCGCAAAATCAGCACCAGAGAAGTAAGTGCCACAACCATCAATTTGGGTTTTTTCCCATTCGTATTGGTAGAAGGCTTCAACACTTAAATTTTCAGTCAAACCTGCATTAACAAACAACATGCCAACGGGTAATAAGCCTTCTTTAAGGCTCGCGCCTGGGCGACGTAATGCGTTTACATCGAATGGATTTGATGAATTAAGACCACCTTGGATGAAAGTACTTTCACCCCAACTGACAACTTGACGTCCTAAACGCACATCTAACGGCATATCACCTATATTAAATGCACCAAAAATATAGGCATCCATTAATTCGATACCAGAAAACTGGCCAAATTCAGTAAAGCCATCATCACTTAATGGCTCACCAGGGGTATAGCCATTGCCAGAGTTGCCATGGGGTCTTGCACCATCAGATAATTCGAAGTCATGCCAATATTTAACTCTAACAAAGGCACCAACGTCACCTTTGGTTAAGTTAAAATCATGAGAGCCTTTAATTATTTGTGAAAAGGCGTCGTGTTTTCCAAAGTTAAGATTGCCATCGTCTGTCGTAGTTGTAGCACCCGTGCCACCATTAGACGTACCAATATAAAAAGGGTCGGCATCCTGAAGACGCCAACTAGATCCAATTGACAGTCGTGAATTGATTTGAAGACTGATATCGTCGTCTTCGCCGAAGTAAAACTCAGCACCGACAGCAGAATGAGTCAATAATGCCGTTGCTATCGCACCAGCAAGTAATTTTTTAGCGTGTTTGTGAGATGACATGATAGTTCCCATGTTTGTTATTGTTAACTCCAAAGGTCTGACCAGATGATTTTAAACAAAAAACTTACATTAATACTACAAATAAAAATAATAAAAAAAATAACACACTGTGCCAATCTATTATCATATGATGCAGTATGGAGATTATGGCTTTGTTAAAGCGGAGTGTTTTATAGTATGACGGATTATTTTTCAGTGCTTAGTGGTTGGCTTATACCCATAAAACGCGCCATGGATGAATGGGAAATTGATTTTCATACAGCTTTAGCTGGATGCGGTATTAAAACATCTGATTTTAAAGATAAAGAATCTAGACTCTCTGCTGACAGAGTGGCTCAATTAATCGAATACTGCAATCGCTTAAAAAACCGTCATGATTTTGCTATAACGGTCGCTGAAAATTTTCATCCTGGTACTTTTCATGTTCTAGGATATGCAATGATGGCGTCTGACAGCTTATATGATGCGTTTAAACGTATTGTGCGCTATAAAAAAGTGGTCTCCAATACTTGCTCGATTAGGATAGAAGAAACGCCTGAGGTATGTAAATTAGTCCTGACGCCATTTTTGTATGAGTCAACTAACAGACCCGTTTTATCCCACAATTCTATTATCACTTTTATCGCCACTTTAGTTAAATTTGCTCGAGAAACCTCAAGCCATAATTTTAGACCTCTGGAAGTCAATTTGAGTTGGTCTAATACTGAAGAAAAGTGTCAGTTTCTAAATGATTTTTTTAATTGCCCAGTGAATTTTGACCAAAATGAGATTTCATTTAGTTGTAATACGGTTATTTTTAAAGCGCCTCTGCTTGGGGGGAACCCTATGGTCACTCAAGCACATGAAAAGATGTTAAATGAATTTTTATCAAGATTAGATAAGAATGACGTTGTTCAAACCGTTAAAAATAATATTTATGACATGTTGCCTTTAGGCACACCTACACAAACCGATATTGCCAAACAGATTGGTATGAGTCTGCGAAATCTACAGAGAAAATTAAACGAACAAGATGCCTGTTATCGAGACTTATTAGAGGAAACAAGAAAAAAACTCGCATTGGAATACATTACACAAGTACATTTGTCATTAAGTGAAGTGGGTTATCTGGTTGGTTTCGCAAATATTGGTAATTTTAATCGCGCTTTCAAACGTTGGACCAATTATGCGCCAGGTGAATACCGTAAAGATAAACATTTGGCATAAATTCAATTAATAGGTTGTCATCAATTCGTTATAATCTTGGCGTGTATTTCAACCACTATTCCATATCATCCCCCAAGTGTATATCACACTTGATAAAACTCATTCTCAAAGGCTAACTAATGATTGAAGACGCTATAAAGACCGATTTAACTGACATTCTTAAAACACTCAAAAATTCTTTTAAAAAAACGCCTTTTCCCGACTTTAAGCAAAGACAGCAAGATTTAAATACATTAAAAGCATTACTTTTAGACAATCAGGATGCCTTCATTCAGGCAATGGATCAGGATTTTGGTAACCGTTCTCGTGATGATTCTAAAATTGGCGATATCCTCACTACAGTCCAAGGCATTAATTACTCCCTTCACCATTTAAAAAATTGGATGAAACCCAGTAAACGACATTTAAGCTTGTTACTGCAGCCTGCATCAGCCAGAGTTGAATATCAGCCTTTGGGCGTAGTAGGCATCATAGTCCCATGGAATTACCCGGTGTTTTTAGGCTTAGGACCACTCACAGCTGCGCTGGCGGCGGGTAATAAAGCCATGATTAAAATGTCCGAATACACCCCTCATACCGCTAGTCTTCTCAAACAGTTAATAGATACATATTTTGAGGCGAACAAAATAAGTATTATCGAAGGCGATGCAAGTGTCGCAGCAGCATTTTCCTCACTGCCTCTTGATCACCTGTTTTTTACCGGCTCTACTAATGTTGGGAAATTGGTTATGCGCTCTGCAGCCGAAAATTTGGTTCCTGTCACCTTAGAGCTTGGCGGTAAATCGCCAGCTATTATTGCTGATGATATGGATATCAAAACGGCAGTTGAACGGTTTATTCTAGGTAAAACACTGAATGCAGGCCAAACCTGCGTAGCCCCTGATTACATTTTGTGCCCAAAAGGCAAAACCCAAGAGTTAGTCGATGCCATCGATACAACATTTACGAGTATGTATCCTTCGGTAAAAGACAATAAAGATTACACCAGTGTGGTCAACTCAGCTCAACATGCACGTTTACAATCATTGCTGGACGATGCAGCAGCAAAGGGTGCCGTTATTAAGCCTTTGGGTGGTGATCTGGGCTGCACAAAAACTAGACAAATGCCGCTGACTTTATTACAGAGTGTGAACGATGAAATGTTGGTTATGCAGCAAGAAATTTTTGGTCCGCTGCTACCTATCCTTGAATATGACACCCTAGACCAAGCGATTGATTATATAAACGAAGGCGAACGACCCCTCGCTTTGTATATATACAGTTTTGACAAAGCCTGTCAGAACAAAATATTAAAAAGTACTCATTCAGGTGGTGTGTGTATTAATGATGCGGCTTTTCATGTTGCGGCTGAAGATTTGCCGTTTGGAGGGGTAGGCTCCTCAGGTATGGGCAGTTATCATGGCTCAGAAGGCTTTAAGACCTTTTCTCATGCAAAATCAATTTTGTCCCGCGGACGGATAAGCTTTGGAACGTTATTATTTCCCCCTTTTGGCAAAGCCGTGCATAACCTTATTTATAAACTTTATATTCGCTAGTATTAATCAAGAAGTAGCATTATAACCCAAACAAAAATTAATTTTAAGTTCAACAATATTGCTGATTATATTGAGCATAGTTTATTAGAATATGCCGATAAGCCTGCGTTTTCGTGTTTAGGTCAAACTATCTAATTAACTGTATGGTGGGTATCAACTTCAGGCTGTTCTATTGCAGAAGGTTATGGTTTATCTGAGGCTTCACCTGATGTGTGTTTTAATCAGCCGAGAAAAGAACATTTAGGTACTGTAGGTGCAGGTACTGTAGGTACGCTAATGGAGGGCACTGAAATTCAACCTTGGGATGAAGACGAGTAGATTGTTGAAGAAGGCCAAATTGTGGTTAGGGATCAAAAGGTTATGGCAGACTATTGGAATATGCCAAATACACGACGATGGTGATAACCCAAGACGGTTTATTCAAAACAGGGAATGTAGGCATACGTTTAGATGGTGGTACCATCAAAATTGTCGCCCGATTAAAAGACATGATCATTGTATCGGATTTTAATGTGTATCCGAAAAAATCGTATTTATGGAAGCGTTGCCTAAATCACCAGTAGGTAAATTATTACGTAGAGAATTGCGTAAATAAACAATATTTAGGATTTTGCCCCACCCATAAAAAAGCGAGGGTATTCACCTTCGCTTTTTTATGGAGACACTAACTTTATGTTTTGGTATGAGTCCCTAAGATCATGTCAGCTGCTTTCTCACCAATCATGATGGTTGGCGCATTGGTATTGCCACTGATTAAGTTAGGCATAATAGAGGCATCGACTACCCTTAATCCTTGTAAACCATGCACCCTAAGCTGGGAGTCAACAACGGCAAAGTTATCTGCCAAAGGACCCATTTTACAAGTTCCAACTGGATGGTATTGCGTGTCTGCACGGTTACGTATGTCCTGCTCTAATTGCTGTGTATTTTCTTTTTTGACCACATACAGCATGTTTTTTCGGATCTCACTGAAAGCATCACCTTCTAAGATTGTCTGCATTTTCTGTGCGCCGGCCATGATAGTTTGTATATCTTTTTCGTCACCCAAAAAATTAGGGTCTATCAGCAAAGTGTCGGTTGGATCTGTGCTATATAATGTCACTTCTCCACGACTTTCAGGGCGGCAAACAGTAATGTGACAGCTGTATCCATGGCCCATATTTATTTTTCGAGCATGATCATCAACAATCCCAGGGACAAAAATAAACTGAGCGTCAGGCGCACTCAACCCCTCTTTAGTATGGAAAAAAGCACCTGATTCAGCCAAGGTACTGGTGATTTTGCCAGTCCTACATTTTTTCCATTGGAACATTGATTTCATTATCCTGAATCCGCCAGCTACAGAAATGCCGAAAGTATCCGCTTTACTGGATACTTTGTAGGATTGGACATAGTCAATATGGTCTTGTAAATTTTGTCCAACGCCAGCTAAATCATGAATAGTGGTAATGCCCATATCTGATAGATGTTGCGACGCTCCAACGCCAGATAACATCAATACTTGGGGAGAGCCAAACGTGCCCGCACTGAGAATGACTTCTTTAGTAGTTTTGATTTCCACCGATTGATTATCTTTTTTATAACGCACTCCTACAGCTTTTTTATCTTTGAACAGAATTTTTTCTGTAACAGCGTGAGTGATAACAGTCAGGTTAGGTCTTGATAAATTAGGGGTTAAAAACGCTTTAGCTGCACTGCAACGTTCACCATTTTTAACCGTCCTTTGATAAAAAAATGCACCCTCTTGCTTAGCGCCATTAATATCGTCTACAAATGGGATGCCATTTTTTTCGCATGCGTTAATGAACATGTCATTGAGATCACTAGCATCAGAAGGGTTAGACACTCCTAAGGGGCCGTCGTTGTTATGAAACTCATCAGAAAAGACTTCATTGCCTTCTGACTTTTTAAAATAAGGCAATACATCTTGATATGCCCAACCCTCGTTGCCTAAGGCGGCCCAAGTATCATAATCCCATTTATTTCCACGTACGTATAACATGGCATTAGTGGATGAGCTTCCCCCTAAGGTTTTCCCTCTTGGTTGATAACCTTGGCGCCCATTTAAGCCTTTTTGAGGGATCGTTTTAAAGGCCCAATTATTAATTTTAGTCGGCAACATGGCTGCCACACCTATAGGAGCATGAATTAAAACACTGTTATCTGGGCCGCCAGCTTCGAGTAAACACACTGAATTATCAGGGTTGTGTGACAAGCGAGCAGCTAATACACAACCGGCTGAGCCTGCACCAATGATGATATAATCAAATTCCATAAAAGGACCTTTTTTAATATTTATGTATAACATTAACAGTGAGCGGGGTTTAGAGCATATCAATTAATGCCAATTTATTATCCACGGCAAACGAATGTTTTTACTTGTGAGCTTATATTCATTTAATGCTTTATCATCGATTGTTGGCAAAAAAACTTATTATTATCAAACTTCATGTTGATTCTTTATTCTTAATACTTATCTGAGGAATGTGTGGCTATGAGAATATTTATGACCTTCTTTGAGGATACATACTTGGTATTCCTTAATGGTGCCGAGAGTAAAAATAATCAGAAATCGTTGCGGATCCTTAAATAGGATCCAGCGGTGGCTTGTTAACACCTTTACTTAAACCTTAATTACAGCTTCAAGTTGAGTGAGACGTTACGAGATCTGAGGCAGCGAATAAGATAAATTAGCCGTAAATTTTTTGAGTGGAATTTTTAAACAAAATGAGAAGCACAGTTTTATATGTTCTGACAGTACTGATATGGGGTTCTACATGGCTTGCCATCGAATACCAGCTAGGTGTTGTAGCACCTGAAGTATCGTTAGTTTATCGTTTCTCCATTGCTGCATTATTGATGTGGGCATATTGCTTAATTAAAAAGTTACCGATGCAATTTAGTATTAAAAATCATCTTTTCTTTATGACGTTAGCCTGTTGTAACTTCGGTTTTAATTATTTAATCCTGTATTGGGCACAAAACTACCTCACCTCAGCTATGACCTCCATAGCGTTCTCTACATTATTGATAATGAACATTATCAATACCCGAATATGCTTTGGCAGACCTATCGCACCGCGTATGTTTATCGGCGCAACCTTAGGGCTAGCAGGCATTGTTGGATTGTTTTGGCAAGACGTTAAAACCTTAGATTTTGCCAGCGAAGCCATCATTGGCTTGGGGCTGTCGTTGGCTGGCACCTTTGTGGCTTCTTTAGGCAATATGACCAGTGTGCGTAACTCAAGAAACGATATTGGTATTATGCAGGGTAATGCTTGGGGCATGTTTTACGGTAGCTTATTCCTGCTTACTTTTAGTTTGATCAGCGGCTCTGAATTTAACTTAGATACTCGGCTTCCCTATATTGCATCTCTCTTGTATCTAAGCATATTTGGTACCGTCATCGCTTTTGCTTGTTATTTTGTGTTGTTAAAAGACATAGGCCCTGAGAAAGCCAGTTATTCTGTGGTGTTGTTTCCAGTGGTGGCCGTGACACTGAGTATGATGTTTGAAGGTTTTATTTGGGAAAGTAGCACTATCATTGGTTTTGTTTTGGTGTTAACTGGCAATATAGTCGTGTTAACACCCGTTCACAGATTTAGAAGGTTATTCGCAGCTGATAAACCATTAGAGCAGAGTTAGGACTAACTGATTTCTTTATACATCACAAATAACTATTTAAGAAGAGGGTGTAATCTTGTACAGCAATTTAATGTTGATTTAGTGTTTTTAATCGAGATAGTTGCGTGGAGTAAATGGCACTTGTTAAGGATAATTTTTTAAAATGTTCTTTAACTTATAAATGACGCCCTCAAGATCAACATCTTTGGACAATTAAGTTAATCTGGTTTCTAGTGAATAAAAAAACCAGTAGCTATTAACTACTGGTTCTTCAAGCAAAAAATATTTTAAATTAAATTTAGAATATTAATTTAGCGCCTAAGTAGAAGCGACGAGGTTCAACCCAATCTTTTGATTGACCAAAGTCGAATGAACCACTACCAGCTACAAATGCCTCTTCTACAATAGTTGCTTGATCATCTAAGACGTTAAAGATATCTAAGAAAAATTCTGCACTATAGTCGTCAGCAAAATCATAGTTGTATTTAATGCGCATGTCTAACGTGCCATATGCCGGAGTGCTTTCACTTGCTACATTACCGGGTGCAATCCAAGTGCCATCATAGCCACCAA
>Ga0307488_10000796_pt1 | contig 26296 bp, 24 predicted proteins | sample SB02metaG_FD_202248 | JGI IMG/M metagenome (GOLD analysis project Ga0307488, IMG submission 202248) | Sea-ice brine microbial communities from Beaufort Sea near Barrow, Alaska, United States - SB 0.2 | ecosystem: Environmental > Aquatic > Marine > Coastal | place: USA: Alaska | collected... | reverse complement strand
AACAAGGCCATCCAAAATGTCGTTATTTAAAGTGGATTCGAATACGCTGTTGAACCCCTTCAAATCCTTCACAGATGACGCCATGTAATTATCCTTCTAACAAACCTTCGAACATCCTAGTGAGCTGTTTCTCTCTACCGTCCAGCGCCCTAGTGATGAAGTTATTTTGAGACGTTCCTGAGAATTGCGGAGGCACACGCCACATGCCGCCCTCGTCCATGTCACCGCCACCGGAGCGCCCTACGCCAAACTCTGCATCATAGTGATATCCTATGATAATGGCCGAGTCGCCCTTGAGTAACAGCCAATCTAGCCAATGGAGATCTGACTTCCTATACAGGAGGTTGTGACCAGTTGGTAGACTGAGTAAGTTATTAAAGTCTGTTGGTTGTATGGTAAAAGTGATGGTGCCCTTCAGGTTGTCTGCTATGGGCGGCACATGTATCTTAACCGTCTGAACCACTGCCTTGATTATGTCGTCGATTGCCGTTAGGCTTTGTGAGCCCAAACCAAAGTGGGCGTTTAAGGATTCAGGCACACCATTGTGAGCAAGAGAAATAATCTCTGGTTGCTCTCTCACCCAGCCTCTCAGGGTCACCTGTACCAAGCTTCGTAGCCTGTGGACATTTTTCCTGATGCGGCGATTGACTTCTTGAGCTAGCGCCTTATTGACTTTCTTCTCTATGGCAGCTATGGAGTCAATCAGATCGATTGTGATCTCTCCGTTAGACCCCATTATGATCGCTCCCAGAAGCACCCAAAGTATCGCGTTTGTTTAAGACCCATTGGAAAGGGTTCCCCCGTCCTCTGGAATCGCATTTCTGTCTCGTCTGATATGTCGTTGTGTACTATCATTTCCTTAGCGCGCATAATCTTGCCAAGGTCAGTAGTAAAGAATATGGTTTGGATTGCGTTGTCAGGAGCCACGATGCTGGTCTTGCCCACCTGCACCCAGCTCTTGCGGTCCCAGTAAACCTTGATACGCACCGTCTCATAAACCTCAACCTCTTTATATACTTTGTCTTCACGACGAAAGTCATCAGTCCTGCGACGGTTGGGATTGATCGAGCGGTTGTCTGGTACGTTATCGAACGTGTCCGCAATCTCTTCTACTTTTTCGATGTAGACCAGTTTGCAGTCTACGCCAAAGATCGTGAACGTAGAATCTACCACGTCGAAATATTTATCGAACACACTGTCAGGAATAATAATGGGCATTAGTTATCTCCTATACGCCAGATGGTGGACCGCCATAATACTCGTCGAACCTATCGTCCCACCTAGTAAGCATAGTTCCAGATGGAACGTATTCGTTGATGTCTGGATACCGGATCGACACCTTGCCTGTTTTCTGTGCGCCGACAACGATAGAGCCGTTATTTATCACGACCCCAGATCCCGGCTTATGGAATACGTCTGGCATTGTTTACTCTCCAAAAAAAATTAACTTCTTTGTTTATACGGCTTCTACTTTACCCATAGCTATTGCTGTTAGCGAAATAAAGCCTGTTAAGTCGTCGTTTATAGTGATTGAAATTTTATCGTCGTTACGTGAGTCTAAGATAGTTGGTTCAAGGAACTCAGTATGTATGGTGATGCTTGTGTTCGTGCCATCTGTAATGGCATTGATGACGGAAGCGCCCCCTTTAAGTGAGTCTGAAATATTGTGTATAGGCGAAGAGAACGTTGATTCCCCGTTCTGTTGCAAGGCGAAGCCAAGTCCATTCGGCAGACTAGCTTCACCTAAAAATTTATTGTATGATAGATTAGGCATGGATGAATCAGCTAACCTACCGTCATAAGCATCTATGATCGTATAGTTGAAGGAATTGACCAAGAACTTGTAACCAATAGGGGCCTCTACTTTGAACTCAATTGGGCTTCCCGCCCCGTTTGCTTCTAACTGTAAATCATCCATATAGAACTTAGCGGCCTTAGCACTTTTACTTAGTTGTTCAAATCTAATAGAATCTATAGTCTCAACAGACACGTCACTAAAGCCTAAATCAGACATTGGAACAACTATATTTTGCCACACGTCGAAATTAGTCTCATTGAAATAATCCTCAAGCAAGACAGTATTTCCAACAGCACTACCTAGTCCAGTATCCCATAAATACATACCTACGGAATCTCCAGTATTCCAGTCTTGATCTACATTCACAGCCATCGTAAAAGCATTAGAACCAGACACTGGAATGTCGCTACCTTTGTCAAACTGCCAAATATCATTAGCGGAAGGATTGTCTACCTTAACACTGTTAGTTCCATTATTAGGTCTATCGGTAGAATTAAAGGTTACTTTAGCTCCAATAATATTACTTCCGGTCCAATAGGTATTATCAATACCATTATGAACTTCTTCAGCAGAACCACTAAACCCACCATTAACCGCCATCTCTATACCATACTCATTATTTAGAGCAGGTATAAACTTGACTTCCTGTACTTTAAGGGGATGTGTGTACGTAATAAGTCCTACGTCTTCATCCTTTTGATGTAGATGTGCTACCTTACTAGTACCTTTACCATCGACTATCTCTGAAGAAATGGACATATTATACTTCCTCTATTAAGCTAACTACTCCAGTAACATTAGCAGAACCATTTTCTACCAGTAATGCAACAGCTTTACCTTTAGGAATACGTAATCTTGAAGATATTGATAAATGTTCTTGTTTATCTACTGTAGGACACTGAATAAAAAACAAAGTACCTGCACTTGTTAGTCCAGCAATATCAGTACCAATTTCGATAGTTGCAGTTGGTACAACAGCAGCACCTACAGTACGAGAAACTAAAGTTACACTTGTACCTCCAGAAGCTGTTCCAGTAACAGCATTAACTTCAATTTGAGTAGCAGCACTAGCTGCAATTCTAATATCAGAAATATGTAATGTAGCATCTCCAGTGTTTTTGATATATACCACATAATCATCTGCACCAGTAGGGTTCAAATCCTTAAATGGTATTGACCACGCTTTATTATGGTCTATATTAATCTCTTGGTCTTCGTTACGTGTTATTGCAAGAGTCGTTATTCTATTCTCGTCATCTACTTTACAATAATGACCACCGCCAGTACCGTCTTCTATTTTAAAACCCATTATGTTCTCCTATGCGTCTTCGTGTAAATAACAAACAACCGCTACATACACTTCTTGAGAAGTATTATTAGATTGTGATTGAACTTTAATACCCATACTTGAACCCTTTGGTATAATTGCATTGATATCAATAAAGGATCTTGACCTAGTTCCAGCAAACACTAAAAGGTGATCATCACCACCAGTTAATGTGTTTCCGGTAGCACCTTTATAAGCTAAGATATCAGCAATATTACTACTACCATAGTTTCTATTACCAAGTATATCAACTGCTGTAGCATTACTAACAATAGTCCCACCAGTTGGGTTACGAACAGTAGTTATTTTCATCATGTCTGTTGATGTTCCACCAGTACTTGGACCAAAACCAAACACCAGCCCCGCTACTACTAATTCTTTTGTTTCTCCGCTATTTTTTATATAACAAATTGGAGTTTCAGCATCATCACTAAGAGTAATAATTCCCGTATTGATATTATAAGCGTTCCCAAGCTTGTTAGCATATACCTCTTCTGTTTCTGTTATAGTATGAGAAAGAAGCCTAAAGTCACTACTAACCCTTGCTTCGTAACCTCTACCACCACCATCTTTGATTGTAGTACCCATTATTCGTTCTCCCCTATGTCATCGTCTTGAACTTCTATGTTTGTCATAGAGCTTAAATATATGTTGACTTTTTTCAACTCTTTGAGAATCTTCTCTAGCAGGTCTTGCGAATCCGCATCGCTAGACGCCGTTTGGTTCTTACCGCCGCTCGTTGTCTGAGGGTTGCTAATATTTGACATTAGTAGACCATCCATTCAGTAGGACTTAAAGCTATTATTCTGATTGTGTCCCCATCCCCATTGATAGATACGCTGGACTCTGTAGCAGAACCTCCAGCGGCGATAATGTAATCGGAGCCAGACCTGTTTATAATGATTGCGTTGTTAGAAGAGTTAAAGCCTTTGTCTGCTATTGTAAATGTCCTACCTATACTTCGTGAGCTGTTCCATGATTCAGAGGCAGGTGGCAGTGTGATGGTCGCCGTCCCATAGAGGGTGCGGGTCACAGCTATAAAGTCGTTTCCCTGAGTTAGAGTTAAGGTAGCCTCGGCCATCCTGTAGACAGGAGTAGCGCTATTTCCAGTCCATACTCCAACGCCGCCCCCATAGTGTTCGTCGAAGCGGTCGTCCCATCTCTCCAACATTGTGCCGGACGATAGATGGTTGTTGATGTCGGGATATTTTGTTACACTTAAAGCTATGCGCTGATACGCAACAAGGGATGTCCCATTGTTGATCACAGACCCAGATCCAGATTGAGTTATAACATCGAGCGACATAAGTTGTACTTTCTATAATATAATACACCTTAGGGCTCATTTTTCAGAAATACTGAACCCCCCAACGAGGCTGTTGTTAGAATTATCCTAAAAACTCCTTCAAAACCAGCCAATGCTCAGGGTTACTAGAAAACACGCTAGTCGTGGGAGACAGCTCCAAATAGTCGAATCGCCTATAATGATCGGGCACCTCTAAAAGATCCCAACGATAACAGCGCGTAGTTGAGTCGTGGAACACGATAAGATCTGCCCTATCGAACAGGTTATGGACACAGGGAACGCGTGACTTTACGGGGCCGTCAACAAAGGCCAAGTCGTAGGTATCTGAATTAGCTAGCAGGTAGTCTTGTACGTTATCTGCGGACCATAGGATCTGCTTATGTTTAGGGTTGTCGTTCTTACATTGGTTAAACCATTTTGTATCAGTCTCAATACTGACCATATTGTCACAGTGGTCTATTAACAAGGGCGTGCTAAACTTGCCCATGCCAAATTCTATTACGCTCTCTGGTGTGAACGTCTCAGCTATAAATGTGAGGAATGGTAAGTGAGTTGAGTAATTGTCCATGATTATCTTCCTGTTGAGTTGATCGCGTCCGTCTCTGGTCTGCCATTGTGACGAGAGTCGCCAAATAGTCCCTTGTCGTCAGGGGTCGTTGCTATTTTTAGCCACCCTTCTGGATGTCTAACCACTATTGCTTTGTAAGAGTGATTGTAGAGGTGAATGTAGGCCGCAATGTCTTCCATCCCCGGCAAGTCAATGTCTTTCATTGATACCTTGATATCGTCCGTATGAAAGGCAGACAGTCCTGTTCCGGGAACATCTACAGGTGAGTCCTCTTCGATCAGCTTGCTTGACTCATAGACTGTGCGATTTTTGTAATAGTTCTCGATCTGACCTTTGTCTAGCTTAGACCCATGAGCGCACACCCAACACTTATGTTCGTCTATAGCTCTAATCAGTGAGCTTACATAGTCAGGAGGATATATGAAGTCGTCGTCGCATGTGAATACGTAGCCGTCTACCTGATCTGCCCACTTAAATTTGGTACATGACATCAGGCTGTTGTCACCAAATACAAGTTGAATCTTAGGATGCTTTAAAAACTCTGGTACGTGGTCGTAATCGTTAAGGTGTATGTTGAGTTGATCTACCTGTGGTAACAAGCTGGTGACCGCTTTCTCTAGGGCATACTCTCTATGGGGAATGGTGGTCATACATGCGTAGACTTTGGACCCTCTACCCTGAGTGATCTTAACTGGTACGAGGTAGTCTTTTTGCTTGTTGAGGTTTCCATATTTTTTAGGATTGATGGTTCCTAGCCGCTCCCACTCGTCAAAGCGCCGGTTGGTTTCTTTTAAGATGGCGGCGCGCTCAGCAGACTGGAATCCAAAGCGATCCTCAGTGTTGGACAAGCTATTGGTACACATGCGGCGCATGGCCGTCACTTCTTTGTGAAAGTGTACTACAGGGTTGACCGTACTCTGTATTTGTAGTCGTTGAGTAAACTCCGTATCTCCACCGCAGAAGAAGTCGCCGTTGAATCCGTTAAGGGCTTTAAACGTGTCTGTCTTAATAACCATCGTGGCGTTGATCACTCTGGGAGACCTACAGCTCTTTAGAACGATACCCGACTTAATGACTGGCGCATTTTTAACTGAGGCGATGTTTCTCTGGTGATGTTTCTGCAAGGGGTTGAGGAACTGCATCATGTAGCTACACCACACGTCTGCCGTATCCAACGCTTTGAGAGCTGTGCTGAAATGGTTGGGCATGTAGATGTCGTCTGAATCTACAATGCCTAAGAATGGGGTCTCGGCACGCTGAGCAACGTTGTTTGCTATTGCATAGGGGCCGACATTTTCTGAGGTTTTGTACCACCTAATGTTCTTAAGGTGACCGTACCGTAACTTGAGGTCAGAGTCGTCTTCTTTAGAACAGTCGCTAACTAAGTGGATAAGGGGATTGACTTCGGTCTGCCACAATATAGAGTCAATGGTTTGAGAGACTAGATGTAGGTTGCGACAGTAGGGGACGGACAGGTCAATATCATACTCTGAGTTATTGACAATCGAAGCCCTTTTCCTTGCCTTGGTTTTCTTACGGTTTGTTCTACGTATGTCTGTGCTATTGAGATATAGATCAAGAGAGCCAAACGCTCTAGGGTCAGCGCCCTTCTCTATTTGTTTATAATCTGACTCCATCTTAAGCTGCAAGTCACGACGGAACTTGGTAGCAGAACCGTGTGTAGAATTATTGGTAAGACTAGCGTCGTGGAGTCTACGAACAGCGACAATATGTGGAGAAGAATATAATAGATAGCCAGCATACACAGCACGACGAATATAATGACGATCAGCTCCGCAAAAATAATTGCCGTATCCATTAAGATCCTCAAACACAGATTTTTTGGACGTCTGGGTTCCATGAATAATTGGTTCTATATCACCAGCATGTATAACGGGCTGTTGTTCTAATCGTCCCTTAGTTTTATCGCTAGTGTATTTCGTATCTATAAACTGTTCCATAGATCCGCCATAGATATCTCTCTGGCTCGCTTGGAGCGCAGTGACGGCCTGCCATAGTCTATTGGGCATGGCGATATCGTCGGCATCTAGTATGGAAATATAGTTAGTCTCTAAGAACTGAAAGACTCTGTTGGTTGCAATGTAGGGGCCAGACTTCTTATTGAAATAGGTCCGCACACAGTCTTCGTCTTTATATTTTTTATAGATGGGGTCGTCGCGCGTAGGGATACCATCCGAGATTAGGTGAATCACAGGGCGTGCAAAATTTTGATTGATAATAGAGTCAACTGCTTCTGACACAAACTCTAGAACATCACTATGATAAGGGATAATAACGTCAGAAGAAACTATAGAGCGAGGGCCCGGAAGCAATGCCTCTGGGTCACGCTTAGCGCCGGTCTGCGCAGCCACCTTAAAATCGGCGCGCCTGCCAAACTTTTTAAAGAGCAATTCCTTGGCATGTGTCGGATTGTCGGCACTCTGTATGTGAAACTGCTTGACGTAGGGAGTATGACCTCTAAAAGATGTAAATACCACTGGGAATTTATACCCAGCAGCTATTGCATCTCTTATTAAAATATCTGCTTCCTGAGCATTATCGCTATAAATTCCTATGACTTTATTCATTTAAACTGTGATCCAGCTACTACCGTCAGAAACGATTAGGGCCGTTCCAGCCAGAACGATGACTCCAGAGTTTGCTGAGCTTGCAGCGCCGATTGATCCGGTTGCAGCGACTATAGTTGGAAAGGTTGGAATCCTTAATAATCCAGCAGCGTTAATAATGGGATTGTCGGTAACCGCACCACTGACTGCCACCAACTGATTTGCGGTTTGAGATGTGATTGGCTCTAACTTTAATGTAGCTCTTGTTGTGGCTTCTGACTTAATACTAAGTGTTGCTTCACTGTAGTCTGCTAGTGTTCCAGTGGCTCCAATACGCAAATACTTGTCGGCACTATCTCCGGTTATGGTTTGCCCGATAGAGAATATATTGTTATCGTTTCTATTGGCGTAGGACCACGTTCCCGTACCGATAGAAGTGTAGCCAGCATCTATGACTAACTGATTATTTCCAGATGCTGCATATCCCACAAACATTCCCATGTATATAGAATGAGAACAACCACTAGAGTATTGCCCCGCAGCTCGCCCAATCATTATGCATCCACTAGAAGAGTGCGAGCTCGATCCAGCAGCACGCCCAATCATACTAGACTGATAATTATGATGAGAATCAGCACCGGCACTAGTCCCGATACAGGTGGTCTCAAGGCCGTTGGATGATGATTCTCCCGCCCTAAAACCTATAGAGATAGTTCTTACGTGATCATAAGACGGTCCAGATGTATTTCCACCCGCACTCCTACCGATAGCTATGAAGTCTACGTTACCAGAAGATGTAGCACCAGCCTCTGTCCCTATAAAGGTAGACCTCGTATCTTCTGCCACGTCAGTACCGGCTAAGTGTCCAATAAAGTTAGAATCTTCTGTGACTACTGATCCAGATCCAGCAAGATATCCTATACTATTTGAATACTGCATATCATGAGAGTGTGATCCAGCAAAACTTCCAACCGCAACACATCCACTAGATACGCTAGTATAAGAAGACGCATAGTAGCCAAGAGTAGATAGTTCATAAGAGTCTACAACACTTTTAGCTGCTTGATATCCTATGAATGATGAGTAACAGTTGCCGCTACTATAGTCTCCAGCATAAGAACCTAGTATAGCAACTCCCGTTGAATGGGTAGCGCCTTTACCGGCTTCCCATCCAATAGCTTCTCCAAACATGACATATGTAGAATCCCTAAAGGCTGAATATCCGATAGCATTAACTCCGTAGCAGTTAAGACTATCTTTAGTGGAGAATGAACCCAACGCATAGCCAAAATTAAGGTATCTAGCACCCATCCCAGTCTGTAAACCAAGTAGGATAGATCCGCCTCCTAAGTTACTATCAGATCCAGCATCTTCACCGATTGCAATAATATCGTTTGCATTCATGCCTGAACCTGCTGCATATCCAATCAAAGTGTTACGATCTGCGGAAGCATTGTTGAAGTCAATACCAGCATATTTACCTATTAGTACATTATCTGTGCCAATGTCTCCAGTGTAATCGCCCACTCTAGTATTGCCAGCAAATCTCAGTTCAGTAAAGCTACCAGTACCGGCAGTATTAAATACACTCCCAACAAGTTGTAATCCAGTCCCGGCAGTCTGGTCTATATCGGCCATAGTATATCCAGCCCAACCGGAAATCGCCGCATCCTTATTGGATGACATCGTATCAGCCCAACCGGAAATAGCTGTATCACGGTTTGAAATCGTAGCGTCAGCCCATCCAGAAACGGCTGCTCCAGTAGCGGCAATCTTAGCATTTGCCCATCCAGAAATAGCAATTCCGGTAGCAGTTATTTTAGCATCGGCCCATCCAGAAACGGCTGCATCACGACTCGACATCGTACTGTCAGCCCAACCAGAAACAGAAACCCCTCCATCAAAGAATCTCCACTCTTGATCGTCATAATCAATAGTACAAGGATTATCATTTACACAAAACCAAACAGATTCATCATAATGAGTACCCATTTGTTGATGTGTCCATTTTGCAGATGCTTCACCACTTGATGGAAAATCTACAGGTCTAATCCATGAACCATAAGGATCTGCTCCTACTGTCCAAATACCATTTTCTCTAGCGTCAGCTTGATTTACTAACAAAACCCTATCGCCAGACGATAGAGACACGCCATTTTGAACTTGTTCGCCAACTAAAACTATGTCAGATAATGGAACAGTAACTATATTGTTCTTTTTGAATGTGTGACCACTAGGGTCTAAGCTAATCTGTAATAAGTTACTGCCGGGAAGATATAATGTATCTATTCCACTTACACCACTAACGGTAAAAATATTGGTATCCAATATAGCGCCAGAGCCACCGATACCATCGTGGGCAGTCCAGCTTGTCATGCTACCACTGGCAGATGCAACTTGAGCGTCAGTGTATGCTTGGTTGTAACCTGATATCGCTGTAGCGTCTATCAAAATGGTTTTAGTAGTGCCATTAGTTACTAGGGCAGTTAGTACTCCGCTAATTCCACTTACAACTAAATTGTTAGCTTGATGAATCCATTGAGATGATGCCTGTGTATCAGATACATAGAACATGTTCCCCATATTGAATTCTAATAAATCAAGAGAGAGTCCACTACCGGCAGTATATCCACTAGCAGCAGAGAGCTCTATATATAAGTGAGAGAGATCTGGTATGTCTGATTCCGTAAGAGCACGAAATGCGGGATAGTCAGGAGAGCAGGTAGAGGGTGGAGTACATCCACTAACAGGACCGGCAAATACCAGTCCAGCCGTCTGCTTCCTGAAGGTGAGGCGTTGATCTACTGTCCCACTCAACGCTATTACGGCGTCGGTGCCAGTAGAGACGTCTATTTCATTCCGCATAAACGGCTCGACCTGTCGCCCACCAGACGAAGTCGGAGTTACAACGAACATCACGCCAGAATCACCGGTGATAAAACCAGAGGCGCGAATGGCAGAATAGGATTCTAATCCACCCACATCAATCGCATATTGAGGATCGGGTTGTGAAACGCCCAGCGCACTGGACTCCACACTCCATACTACATTTCCATCATAAGATAGAATTTGGTCGCTACCCCAAAAGGGAACCCCACTCACCTGTGGCGCTTGGAAATTCCCCATGCCAGAGGCAGTGAATACCGCGCTCTTTCCGGGATAGGTTACATAGACTTCCTTGACGCCAGCACTAAAAGAAACAAGGGCGTTGCTATTAGAACTTTTGATTGGAAATCTACGTATAGCGTCATTGCCGCCGTCCTGTATGTACTGGCCAGATCCAACCTCATAATCAGTTAGGTCTGTAATACCATAATACAGGGCGTCGTCATAACTATAAGCACTGCTAAAGGCGCTGAACCCAGTGGCAGCACCGTCTAGACGTAAGTTGCCCGTGCCCGTAGAATGACTTAACTCTTTAATTCTATCGGACAGTGACACTATGTTGTCAGACATCTGTTACCCCTCTAGTTCATCAGGCCAGAAAGCTTTAATTTCTTCTATCGTAGTAGCCTTAGAGATTTCTTCACGCTTGGTGATATCTCGTAAGGTTTGTTTTTTATTGGCAATAGCCGAAGCCTGTTTAACATTGCCTTTTTCCATTGCTTTTAGCCACTCTATGTCAAGAACTGCTAATGGAGCAATGCGCGCATGACGCAGTTTATTACGCCAAATGGTCTTAGCTTTCTCTAGGTCTATAGAGCCATCTAGTTTCCACGCGTCACGAAATTCTCTATCGTTTGGCAGATCTTCTTCATCTATTGCGTTGTACTCATTGTCTCGTACAACTTCTCTCATGTCTATGCTATCAGACACAATAATAGATACAGAATCTCCCTCTTGTTTTAAGATCACTTTACCCATAGTTATTTCCTCTAATTAACGGTTACGGAGTCTGAAGTAACATTTGGACCGTTTGCAAATATCACCACTTGATTTATTTGTGCGTCTACATACTGACCAGCATCGTTGCGGACAGCAAATGTAATGGTCTTGTTTGGATCAACACCTGATCGAGATACAAGACCAACGCTATGAACGTCGAAGTCTTCTAGGTTGCCAGAGGTGGAAGTCGCATTGCTATTGGCGATAGCGACATAATCGTCCGTGCCGATTACGCCGGACGCAACCTTGATACGAAATTTACCAACGCCGACATCAGTCAGCTCAGTAATATTGTAAGCAGATTGTACAACTGGAACTACACTAGTACCACTAGCATCAAAGTGAATCCAAGCCTTGGCAACGCCACGGCCAGAGTTAATGGTGGAGTTGTCACCAAATGTGAGGGCACCAGAGACAAGGACGTCTTCAGTTCCACCAGCATTGGGGGCGAACTTAATCCCCATATTAGAGTTGCCGGAAGCGCCAATCCAGTAGTTGCCTACTGCTAGGTTGCCAACCATGGGGCGATGCCCACTGATTGATACATATTGTGTGTGAGGGTCGCCGTCGTCTAAGTTAGCAAGTTCACGGTGATCAAGTCCAGCCACACCTAAGAAGGGTTCAGTCTGACGTGAGCTACTGTTGGCCGGTGCATTAGGGAAGATGATTCCAGACTCTGGAATGAAAGTACCGCCATAGGGAGATCCAGTAGGATCTTGTACTTCGGCACGTACATCAAAACGGAATGGGAAGACAGTATTTGTGTTGCCGCTAGCGACGATGACATTGATAGAAGCCGCTGTGTCTTCTAAATTGTGTCGTACGTCTTCGGCTGAAATATTACCGGCGTTGTTGTCGGCTAAATCTGTTGAAATGCTCGACAGCAGATCACCAGAAGTTTTGGGCGTAGCCATTTATGTTTCTCCTTGTTAGTTTAGATATCCGCCACTTCTGTGGTCTATTAGATTGTTTGATACCGCATCAGATCCCGGACTATATGGCCCAAGAATGGCAACCCCTGCTACGCTGTTACCAGCACGGTACTCTAGCAAAAGTGTCTCGTATTTCTGACAAAGGTCTTTGTATAGCATGGTGAGAGTCTGGGTGACTCCCTTAAGGTCAATCGCAGATGGACCATCCTTAATTGAGATTGCGTTGCCAGACTCACTGCGAATCTCGCCCCCTAGAATCAAGCAAGCTGTCCGCAGACAAATCAGTGCGATAAACGCATTGTCTAGGGTGGCCGTTTCTGTGGGGTCGGGAGACAGGGTACAGGCTTCTGTATTAACTAGATAGGTATTAACGAAGTCCACGTTCATCAGTGTAAGCTGTACTGAGACAAGGATCGCCTTCTCTAGTCTGGTATTGGTATAAGTGTAGCTGTCTGAGTCTAGGTCGTTAATCATGTGTCTAACGACGGTAGTCATCTGGCCTTGCCACGACATAGTTAACTCCTATAAAACTGTAATGTTTGGATGGACTTGAAAGCTGACAATGTTAGAGTAGAACGATCCGCTGGGCAGCGTTATCTTGCCCTGCATTTTATATACCCCAACTTCGTCTAAGTCCTCTGCAACTGTGTCGTAATACATGATGCCAGAAGATGCGCTATCGTTAGCTATGATCGAGGCCGTCTTAACCATCGTATCGTCGCTAGGCTTGAGGAACGTAAGCTGTCGCAGGGTCGCCCCTGAGATATTTACTACCACGCCATCGTCTTCCACGGTGACCAGAAATCTCGTCCCGACATCGTCTTCGTGAATTTCGCTTGCCATAATGGACCTTAACGATTTATAGTAATGTTGGTGATCTGTTGGATTGAGATGGTGATTTCTACTACGTCCATTATATTGTCTCTAAGTCAGATTGGTCGATAGTAAGGGTGACAGGCTTCACTTGGTCTATATCGAGAGTATCTGGCTCACTTTGCTGGATGTTGATAGTCATTGAGATGACCCGCCCATTAGATGTAGTCGTGTAAGAAGATCCTGCCACATCTTCAGACATACTCAGGGCACTCATTGTCATGTCTTATATCCTATATATTATACACTTTTTTGTTGTTGGGCCGATGAAATCGGGGGGTTAAATATTCTGGGCAGTCACAAAACCATCATATACAGAGCCAGATACACAAATGAAGGAAATGAGGTCCACCTTGCTAGGTGTCGTAGTTAGGGTGGGCGCTGAGCCACCAGCCCAGTTTATCGTATTCCACCATGTCACAGTCCTGCTCCCAGTGGTGTCTTGATGTAGCCTGAGGGTGAATCTCTGTCCCGGATCTGTATTGGTCACAGCGAGGGTGCGATTGCCTCCCAGTTGGACTGTGTGGAGGTTTGCTTCGTCCATATCGAATGATACCGTTGTGGCGTCCGTGTTGCTCTCTAAGGGCGTCTTGATCGCTTGAGTGGCCGTCAGCACCTCATTGACATGCACTCCTGTGACGGCGCTTGCAACCAGCACGGCGTCCCCATTGTGAGTTACCACAAAGCTGGCCGAGCTGTCTATTGTTACGGAGTTGATAGAGTTGGCTACGAGGCCCGCTTGTCCATCTTCGCCGTAGACATATCCAAAGCTGGGGGCCTCTATATTGTTTGAGGGGGAATTTTTAAGACCTAAGGTCCAGCGAGGTGATGCGTTGGCATCCGTGTGTAGGGAGATTGTCCTATCAAACGCATCGTCGACGTACGCGTGAAAGAAGTTGCCTGAGTCTGTCCTCAGCATTGTGATGGGCTGACCATTGAACGGCTGGAATGTGGGCGCCCCACTAACTGTCATGTCATTGAAGAACATGCCACTGTTGGAGAGAGACGCGTCTTGGAACTTGATACCACTGCGAGACTGTAGGTCCATCTGATTAACATCATTGATGAACACACTCTTGTCAGCAACATACGAACAAAAGACAGTAGCTATCCCATCCAATACAAGTAGGCTGTCGCTATTGGAGCTTTGCAGGATTGTATCGCGTGACAGAGTATTGCTAGAAGATGTGTAGGTGCCCAGTCCCACTTCCCATGCGGCCCCATTCTCTATGGCGTAGTACGTAGTGTTCCCATTTCCAATACCGTTGGCAAACGTTTGAAATGCGGCGAAACCACCAGCTAGCGTAATGTCTCCGCTACCAGCCGTTGTGGTTACTTCTTTTACTCTGTCTGCTAATACTAATGTCATTATTTATCCTTTTGTATATGGGCCAGAAGCTTGTCCCAATACTCTTGTCCAAACCCGTGTTCCTCTACAAAATGTTGATATAGAGGTTGTAGATCCAATCCTAGATCATTGAACTCTAACATATAATTTCTTACCTTGTTAAATAACGTTAACGGGTAAGTAACTCCCGCAGGTCTTTTAAATCTATGCATCCATTTCATAAAAGGTAAACAAATACACTGTCTTCCGGCTTGCCTATATCTGGTATGAATACAGATTTCTTCGCCACCAAATCCTATAGCGTCTGCATGATATCCAAGCCATTGATCCCTCTTAGATAAAAAGAGACCCATTCCCTGAGCAAAGATTGGAAATGGTTTATCTTCTTCAGATCTAGCGTATGGTTCTGACATCTCAGTATTAGGAACCTTTGTTGAGCATGACGGACATTGGCTATATTGCTGCTGTGTAGCTACATCCACAACTACAATCTTATTATCTATAACTAATGAAGAAAAGTAGAAGTTACCACAATTACACTTTCTAGTGTCTCCCCATTGTCCCCACATTTGACCACTCCACACATCATTAAAGTGAGTACTAATAGTATGTAAGTCGTCATAAACTAAAGGTCCGCTATATAGATCCTTACTGTCTGCATTGTTATATATAAATTCTAGTATGTGACATATGACCTTACGGGCAGGACAAAGTAGTACATGACAGTCCATCACTAAAACGAAGTCTCCAGAAGCGTGCTCGAATATAAGGTTTTTAGAAGCAGCCGCCCCCTGTGTAGCCGTTCCATCAACATACTTGCAGTTAGGAACCATACGAGAGTGTTCTCTAACTGCATCTTTATGTTTAGAATCTTGCAGACAGTTTTCTACTATCACAAATTCTATATCTTTTAGCATATCTTTATTACGGCTAAAAGTTATTTCTTTAAGAATATCTTGGATGGTAAAATATAGTCCATCAAAATCATTGTGGTGGGCCATTCCAATGGTTAGCTTGGGATGTGGCTTTTTGGTTACTTGGTTCTCCATCGTCTTGGTCTTCTGTAAAATACGGTTTCTATTTTTAAATATGAAAATCATTTATGATGATTTATATATTCGTGGTTGTTATGTAATCAATCCTCAGATAAAAATCACCTATAGCATGTAACGAGTAATTGTCTCTCTTATCTAGAGCTTCTACAACTGCATACGATCCAGCAACTATTTCTGGTACAGGCCAACCATATTGTATGTTTATGGCGCTCTGTATGTAGCCACAATTATAATAATCTAAACCTCCTTCTGTCTTAAATGGTTCGGTGGGACAGGGTATGCCTCCACCGCAAGGTCCGCATTCATCTATTTCCGTTCCTTCTGGTTCAGTTTCAATAGAAGTGATCGCGCTATGTGTAACAGTTAAAAATTCATAAAAATTAGCAACTGTGTTAGGATTATCTGCTATTGCCATTGGAACACCACCAAATATGCCATCAACTACTGCTGCTATACTATTGGGGGCGAAAGAAACTGTAAAACCGCCTACTGCATTTGCAACGGAATCTGTAGAATCCCACAACAAACTTACAGTATATGAGTCCAACGAATATGTACAACCACACGGAGCAGCCGTCGTAGTCGTCGTCGTAGTCGTCGTCGGAGCAGCCGTCGTAGTCGTCGTCGGAGCAGCCGTCGTAGTCGTCGTAGTAGGAGGCGGTGTAGTTGTCGTAGTTGTGCTTGTAGTCGTAGTTGTACTAGTCGTACTAGTTGTACTAGTTGGTGGCAAACTTTTGTTATGCGCCCCGTATTGATTCGCAAAGTATGTGTGATCACCGTTTAGGGCTGCGTTGAACAGAGGTAGATCTGGACTAGCATTATGACTTGTATAACTATCTATATTTTTATAGCCATTACTAGTCAATATCTCGTCCCCTTCTTCGAATTGTCCCATAAAAACCATATGAGGATAATTACGTTGAGAGCGAGCCAAATTAAACGATTTGAAACCATTACGTCCCATAAGTGGATGATCGTCTGATACAAATGCAGGCCCGCCGTTTATACTGACTAACTTTCTGTCTCCCAACTTAGTAATGAGAGGGCTAAGCACTTTGTTAGGCTCTCCACTAAGGGATGCTACCATATCTCCCGCCCGAAGTTCTTCAATAGCTTTCGTCCCACTGTCTAATATAATCATCGTTCCAGACACAAAGCAACAGCCAATACATCCGCAATTCGATCCATTAGTACCAGAGCAAGCTTCCCCCGGAAAAAATGAACTGTAAGGCTGTTTGTTACAGTAAGCCTCCGTCGTCCATTCTCGACATTCCCATATTCCACTAGTAAGATTAAAAACACAACACGCTCCACTTGCTGACGGAGGTGGTGGTGGAGGAACTGTCCCGTCTTCACATAAACAATTACATCCGCTGGCTGAAGGGCGTCCCATTTTATGCTCCTGAACAACTAACCCAGTTAGGTCTATATGTTCCGTTTATAAAGTTAGCAGTAACAAAAGCTCCCGCATGTATATTTGACGTAGTATCTCTATTGACAACATAGACATCTCCGTCGAAGTTCCAATTACCATCTCTCGTAGCCAAAATACCACTCGTAGGAGCACCCATAGAAGCAGGTGCTAGTACTTCATCTAACATCACACCTTCTACTATTTCGGCATACGATGCCACGAAATTTCCACTACAGTCAATATGAGCCACTAACGTATCATTACAATGCCACGTTTGTATGTAATCTACTCCGCTATGACCCACTATAGTGTCGTCCTTCCTGACAGACAGAGGCGCGTCAGGAGACAAGATAGCATCTCCGATAGAGATCATCTTGTCGTCAGCATTACCGGCAATTACATTATTGATATTGATACGATCAGATAGGGCTCCCTGTCCATACATCAAGCGAGACGTTTCACTCTGACCCGCCACAATCTCAATATTGTTTTCACCAGTTTCAGTACCACCACTACCGCGTAGAGCATTCTCACCGATACCAACTGAGTTGTTATAGCTGCCTTGTAGACCAGCACTAGATCCTATGAAGATAGAGTCACTTGCCGTATTAGATGTGTGTCCGGCATTAGTACCAATGAAGATTGAGTTATCGATATTGTCAGCGTTGTAACCGGCGCGGTAACCTAAGAATGTACACGCCGTATCTGTAGCCAATCCAACGTTAGGTGTAGTAGCGCCGTATCCAGCTTCCGATCCGATGATAACTGAATGTTTCCATCCAGTAGCTCCCACGCCAACATTACATCCTATAAAGATAGAACTGTTATTCGTCGTCTTGCTGACAGAAGCCTCTGCGTTACTAAAGATATGATTGCAGTTTGTAGAGACGCTAGCAAAACCACTACCAACTAAATCTCCTAACGTTTGGATACTTACTCTGCCGACAGGTAAGTTGCTACCGCTAGCTACGGCGATTGATAAATAACTGCCAGACGTACTAATTGTAGGGTTGATTTGCTCTGCATCTATTAGCTCGCTATAGTCCAAGTGCATGGTTGATGTAGCAGCATCGACTCTGACCAGTCCCGTACCGGCAACGATCTGGTTACCTAAGGCCGACTCGATAATAGAACCATCGCTAAAGCGAACCGCACCAACCAGTCTCAGGTCACCACGCAGTTCGGCGTAAGGACGATCAGTTGAGGGAACCGTCCAAGATACACTTCCAGTGTCCATGGGCGCCGCATCATATAAGAATGACATGAGGGGCGACTTAATACCATCTTGGTCAGCGAAGTCAATGCTGAATCCGCCGTCCGTGTTGCCAGCGAAGTTGCCACTAACATCGTACGATGAGACCGTATTGTCTTGGATCTCTATGTTGGAAACATTGCGCAGTGTGGTGTCACCAATAAAGGCGTCCGTCACACGCTCATTGTCTAATATAATACGTTGGTAGTTTACATCGCCAGCCACAGACAGTTTAGAGTCTTGGATGATAAGGTTGCGAGAGGAAGCCAGTGGCCCCCCTGAACCGTAGATGATGGGCGTATCGCCATGTCCGATAGCAATTGTGTAGTCGGGGACGGTGCCCGTAGGAAATAAACCCGTACCAATAACGATAACGTTGTTAGGCGTATCTGTTACGTTCTCTAGGTTACTATTACCAACTATCACGTTGGCTGTAGCAGAGGCAGAGATGGTTAGGTTGTTCGCACCAACTATAGTATTAGAGCTAGAATTTGCAGCAGCGAGAGAATTATATCCAACCACCACATTGTCAGAAGAATACGATACAGTCTTGGCGGCATAGGAGCCGATAGCAACATTGCGATCTCCCGTATCAAGCCCGCTGAGAGCCCCATATCCCAAAGAGGTATTGTCTTGAGCATATATTGTAGGGCGAGATATGGGTGAATAGAACCCGCCATAGGTGTTGCGATTCGTGTCCCCGTATAGAAGTCCATCTGTAGTGTTGGCTGCGTTGCGAACGAGGTCAAAGTCATGACCAGCGTCGTCTGTAAAGTAAAACGATTGTGTTTGCGTAGCTCCCACGACCTTTGGCTTGACATAGATCATTCCAAAGTCAGCAACATTGTTGGGCGACTCGGCCTGTTCTTTCAGGCTGATCGTTCCACTGTAAGATCCACTGTGGGAGATTGTAAGGGGCGCGTGCGCACTGAATACTCTCGTATCCCCGTCGCGCGTATAGCCCATTCCAACATAACCATTTTGTGCGAGAGAAATCGCCCCAATAATTCTACCCACCGTACCAGAGGGACGGATAAGAGAAAAGTCGGCAACAGTGCCCGCTGCGAAGTTGGTAGAGTCGTATGAGATTTCTAAGCCAGAAGCTTTAGTGTTCCCATTACTGATGAGTGAGACAGACGTCTCATTCAAACCAACGGTGGAGAACCGCGATTCTCCCCCAGCAGCCGCCTGCACGTTGAATATGGTCTCAGGTAGTACGGGATCAGCACCACTGGCATATGGTATATTTGTTACACCAACTAAGCCCTTGGAGCCAGAACGCATTACATTGAACGGCTCAAGGATAGTGGCGTCGCCATTATAGCTGCGCATAGACAGCCTATCCTTAAATTGACCAGCAAGTAGAGTGTCGGCCTCGTCATGATATTCAATACCAAACCCAATCAAGCCTCCGGCCACTCTGGTCGCTAAATGCTGCCCAACAATGACTCCGGATTCGGGTGATGAGTAAGATACAATAAAGTCAGAGGATGTTCCGGACGCACCAAAGAAATTTACGTCTGCACCGTATGAGTATAAATCTACGTACGTTTCTTGTGCTAGATATGTTTTATTTCCGGAAGGACCATTGGGCCGTATGAACAAACCAAAACATCCGCTCTCGGCGACCATCGATAGATTATCTCGACCAAGAACGCGATCAGTCTGTACGTGTCGACCGCTCTCTACTTGTAAGCTAATGTTTGAAAACCAGCGTGAACGAGAGTAGTGGTTATCTACTTCTAGACACACTGTTGTTGGATCGGGGAACTTATAGATAAACTGGTAGTCGCGTCGATAATCCGACCCACTAGAGTGTACTTCAAACCCCGCGCCGTCTAATGCTTGATCGCTGAGATATCCACATACTCCGGGACTATCGTCATCACATATTCCGCTCGTTGCGAGATGAAGTGTTTTGCAATCATATAGGCAGCTATTGATTGTGTTATATTGTAAATCGTTAATTGTGGCGTTACCGCTGATCACCACATCATTAAAATATCCGTCCCATCGCAGTGAGGGGTGCCCTATAGTGTGAATGCTATCTGTCTTTGGCAGAATGTCACCAGCAACGGTGATTAAGCCTAAGTCTCCAGAGGGCGCCGTGGTCCCTATTCCAATCTTACCGCCACTTGTTAGAACAATCAGTTGTTCGCTAGTGTATTGGTTGGGGTACGTATCTTGATCCAGAGGGGTGGATACGGAAATGTAGAAGTTACCAGAGTTGCTGTAGCTAATGCCGCTGGTAAGATATAGGCTGTCCCAGTTATATGAGGGGTGCCCTAAAGAATATAAGTTAGACTGCGAGGGCGAGACAGAGCCACTTGTTTGTATGGCTCCAAAGTCATGCAGAGCCTTAACACCAACGCCCAGCTTCAGCGTTTTCAAATCGCCGTACAGAAGAGGTGATGCTCCAGACGCATACGGAATGGCGCACGTAGCATCAGAGTTTACGGGGTGAGATCCCACGTAAAGCTTGTAGCTATTAGCGTCCAGATTACCTTGATTATTACCAATGTAGTAACCAGCGCCATGCCCAATAGCAATATTGAAATCGCCGTTTTTATTAGATTGTAGAGTATGGTTACCAACGCCAACATTGCCTGATCCATTTATATTGCCGACCAAGGCCCGGAAACCAGCCGCTGTATTGTCCGAACCATACAAGTTGCATCCTAACGCGTACGATCCAAAGGCGCTGTTGCTAAATCCAGTGTAGTTTCCACCAAGGGCATAGTATCCAAAGGCAGAGTTGTCTACGCTAGTACGTCCTACGCTACCAAGGTTGCCGATAGCCAGATCGCCCCCAGCGGTGGTGCGAGTTTCAGACGTAAAAAAGTTCTCAGTGTTAATACTATAACCAACAAGGAAGTTGGCTGTAGAATCCGCTAAGTCAGTTAAGCTAGTACGCAGATCCAAAGGGGAAATCTGCTGCGTACCATTATCCGGCAGCAGCGAATTGATTGAAACCAAGTAATCCGCTTTGCTATAGGATGTCATACTTTACCCCTATTTGATATTTATTTTTAATGTACCCGCGTTGAACTTCATTGCATCGCCAGTAAAGATAACACGTGGATTGGCAAGCTGTCCTCTAAACAGTACGTTGCCAGAACCGTAGGTCGAATGATCTACGATAGCTACACCTGACACCCATCCCCAATCTGTGAGGGCGGTATCGAATACGATGTTGGCCGTGTTAGAGATTACGCCACTGCCTACAGCATTGTCTGCGGCACTGTATGTCCATAGAGCATCGCCAGACGTAGCCGGGGCGCCCATGCTCACACGTGCGTAGCCTGTGCCTGAGGGTCCAACTCCAGAGGGAATCTCAGGAACCGTGGCCCCTGTATCAGAGTCAGCGGGGACAGTAGAGGTAAGACAGATTGCTATGTCCGATGGCTTGGCGAACGTATCAATGCGAAAGATATGGTGAAGAATGCCAGATTCTAAGTAGTCTGAGAATGCAGACATGTTGGTCTCCTTGAAAAATCCTCTAAATAGTAATTACTATAGTATTATACACATAAAGTTGGGGGCGATGGAACTATTGGGGCATGTGCATAAAAAAAGAGGAGGCATTTCTGCCCCCTCTGAATCTATCGCTAAGCTGGTTGCTTTAGAAGCTCCCTGCGATTAGTCTACGGTTGTCTAAGACACCAAAGCCCATTTCAGCCCATCCGTAGAAACCAACTCGTTGGCTTCTGTGGAGTACGGGGTCGTCGAAGACCTGAACGTTCTCCTTGATCGGCATGATGAAGCTATCGTTAGCAGACTGGTCAAGACCAATCACTAATTCTTGGTCAGAAGCCTGAATGCTTCCGTTAAGACCATCAGTTGAAGTGAACAGAGTCTGGTACTCTTGGCCTACACCAAGTTCGTCCAGATCTCGCAGGTTCACACCAAAGATGCGAGTGATAGGCGCTCCGCCTTCTTCTGCTTTGTAAATCTCCCGACGAGAAACTTCGTCGATCTGATCCAAGCCCCAGTTACGTACATCTTCCAGAGCTTCTGGAGAAACGTAAAGGTCAGTCATACGTCCACGACTTCCGGAACCAGTGTTTCCACCAGAGTTACGGCGCATAGTCGTCTGCATCAGAGATACGAGACGTTTACTGAACATTCCAGCGGTGGCATCGCCATCGAAGACAAGAATGTTGCGGTCTACAGCAGCAGCCAAAATGGTATACCAGCCGTCGTCATTCATTTTCTTGACGAAGCCAGCTTCCATGACCTGCATGGCGCGAGTTGCGATATCCCAACGAGCGTCACGAGCGAATCGCAACAGGTAGTCGATTGAGTTCGTGATTCCATAAGTAGGAATTGTCACGAAGTCGCCTTCGACCGTACGTTCAGGAATACGACCATGACCGGGATTAACATACGCAATATGCTCTCCCTCAAGTCCGGGTGCGAGCAAGTCCAAAGGATACTCTGTCGTGGCACCAGCTTCAACCGGTGTCATCTCAAAAATATCACCAAGGATATTACCACTCAACACCCCTTTACGGAGAGGTGTTTCGAGAGCAGATGCGAATTCGCGTTGAGCCGCGAAAGCGACCTGCTGATCTCTACTACCAGTTTGACGAAGTAAGTGCAAGAATGCATCACTTGGTCGTTCTTTATAAGACATTTTATTCTCCTTCTAAGAGTATGTTGATTAACCGAGATTAGGAAGGTTAACGTGAAGTTTAGCGTATCCGTCCGAATCTTTGTTACTGCCGAAACGTCCGACAGCTAACACTCCAGAAGAATATCCGAGGTCCGTAGCATTGCCGACATTACCAGCGGTAGTGTCATCCAAGTAAGCCACTTCTCCGGGAGCGGGAGTACCAGTAATGTTACTAGTAACAACCCAGCCTTTTGTTAAGACGGTAACTTTTCCGCCCTTCTGAATTTCATTTTTATAGACATTCAGCTTCTCTTTCGTCAGGTCTTTGTTAACTACGTCGTTAAGCAAAACGCCCATGACTACATCAGTTGGTGTTGCCACCTTGTACTTAACTTGGTTAGCGCCTTGGTCCATTGCTGCACCAGAAGCATTAACTGCGTCAAGGACAACGATCCCACCGCGAGTAGCAGTGCTATCGTTATAGAAGTGGCTGATGTCAGTATCAGCTTCGTGTCTGTCGCCTTTAAGAGCCATTGTTTATTCTCCTTTGAATAATTCGAGTTTATTTAGCTGTTTGAGAAACGTTTTTCGAGAACCAATCAGCCACATCAGCTCGAACTTTTTCACTTGCATCTGTAGCGTCTGATCCATCCACGAGGGTGGCTTCAGTTGTTTCCACGCCATCCAAATCACTCAGGTTTAATTCTGAGTCTTCAGCCGAAGTAGATTCGTCTGAATCACTAGAAGCAGCGGCAGCAGATTTTTCAGCAATCACGATGACAACCGATTCAAATGCTTCGTCTTCTAGCGCGTCTAGAGAAGCACAGGTGACTGCGGCTTTCTCTGCATCAAGTCCGGCTTCGATAAGGGAAGCAGTACGCTTGGCGTCTTTATCTTCCTTCTCTTTGTCTTTCTTGAATTTTTCAGCTTTCTTGGCATCTTCCTTAGCAACCAGAAGCTGTGCTTCAAGGTCGGCGATGGTAGCTGCGCTTTCTTCAGCTTGAGTTACAGCTTCTTCGATTGTTTTCACATGTGTGTCAACAAGTTCAGTCGAGGTAACAAGAGCTGATTCTGCATCGGCCAACTTCTGTGCCTGAACGGCATCGATGTCGTCCTTCTGATCTTTGATTGCCTTGGCAGCATCTTTAAGCTGTTCTTTCAGATCAGCGATGACCTGTTTTGTATCTTCAGCCATTTCTGGGTCTCCTAATGTTGAGTTGATTGTTTTTTCTGTAGCATTAGCGAAAAATGCTTTTGTTTCGGTTTTCGGGGATAAGATAACGCTGTCAGGATTGGCTGGCTTAGAAACCAACCCTTTACCAGAGAATGAGATGTTGCGTAATGCACGTCCCACTTGTAATCCTTCATACTTGCCTTCCCCGCCATAGCATCGCAAGTGTTTGGTAAGGAAAGCTGAGGCTTCGTTGCGCTCAAGAATTACAGACTTTCCTGTTTCGTCGATTACGGCATAATCAAATCCTGCGAAGAGACATTCCATGGATACAAACCACTTATCGCCCTCTTCAATCTCGGCGATGATTTGTGCCATTCGTTCACGGTTGTCTTCGTTCATCCAGCTATTGTAAATGACCGCCTGTGTGACAATATCGAAATTGTCTGGGGTCTCGACTTCGTTGGCAATAACGTTGCCTTCCTTGTCGACTACATAGCTTCCCGTAATGTGCCCGATGATATCATTTTCATCGTGCATGTAATTAAATTGTTTGTCTTCAGGTGTGTGTCTCGCAGCATGTGTCTCATCGTTCAGGAATACGTCGTCATTCTTATTCCATCCCACAGATACCAAAACAGACTCTAAGTAATAGAGGTCGAGCTGGTTTTTGTTCTCTGCGATGATTTTACGAACGACCGTGTTGTCGATGATCCCATTGTCTGGTTTATAGGAAACTTCAGAGCAATAAGCGACGCACGCTTGAGTTTGAACAGCATCACTAATGCCGTCTTCGATCTCTTGCGGAAAAATCTGAATTTTGTTCATAAGTATATACCTCATAGATTTATACACAATTTATTAAAAATAATGTAAAACAGCCACTTCTACTGCTGCATGGCATATTCTATGTACAGTCCAACCACCCGCTTTTTGTACTCATCCATGGTCATTTGAGAGACAGAAATGCCCCTGTCAGCTAGGTCTTGAGTCAGGTCAGGATGTGCGCGACGACCAGTCGATAAGATCTCATAGATAGAGGCTTCTGTCACGTCGGCCATATAGTTCAGGTTGGATAAAACATCTAGTTTTAAAGCCTCAACCTCACCTACCTCGTCCTTGGTGAGCTGCCGCATACTCTTCTTGTCTTTGATCTGTAGGTAGGCAGTATTGGTAAGATCAGAGACTGTATTGAATGAGTCTTGAGCCCATACAATGAACTCTGCAACCCCCGGCTTTGACTTAGGTTTGTCGACTCTCCGCTTGCGAGGGCCATTATCCTTCTTATTGGAAGGTCTCCCATTGGGGCTGGATGGCTTTTTGCTCGTGGAGGGCGATTTCTTAGGGCCCGTAGAGGGAGCCCCAGTACCAGCGGGCGGCTTATCTGGATCGGGAGGATAGAGGCGATTCTCTGGAATACTGGTTTCAAGGCCAACATCCGCAGGCATCAGGGAGCCAGCCTGCAATCCAATCTTCTCTAGGTTCATCTCGTGCTGAGGATCGTGATATGGGCCAGCCTTCTGTGGAGCCTTGTCGTCTTCACGATCTTGGCTTTCACGCTGTAGTCTGATCCGTTCGATATCAGGGATTTCCTTGAACCGCTCTTGAAGGGTTTGAGTACTAATGATATCTCTATCAGCAAGCTGAATTAGGAGAGCCTTCTCTGCGGCCTCGTCTGACAGGCTCATCTGATCGAAGATAATGTGTGCGGGCTTACGGAATCCCATAGCCTTGCGCACTATTTCTACTTCTCTTTCCCAAAACTTGATTAGCTGTCCACGACCATACTGCAATCGTTCGACCAACGTTTTGAGTGAGATAAAGTTATTAGTAAAGCCACCGCCGTTACCAGCCATACCAGTCAGGGTAGGGGGAACGCCCAAGCCAGCGTAGATGCCATTTAAGACAGCGCTATACTTTTCAGATCCAAGGAACTTGTAAACTTGGCTATTGGACTCAGTGTATGTTAACTCTGGTCCCCATACCAATTCCATGGTGCCGCCCCCAACGTTTGAGGCCAGTACGTTCTGTAGTTTGGTGATGGCGGCCTTAGTAGGCAAGATATGCTCTTGTAAGTTACCAAGGGTCCACAGGCGGACGTTAGAAATGGCGCCGTCTAAAGCTGACATGTCGGCGAGGCGCATCTTCTCTAGCATGACGATATCGTCCAAAATAGCTAGAATCA
>Ga0307488_10000793_pt1 | contig 26309 bp, 25 predicted proteins | sample SB02metaG_FD_202248 | JGI IMG/M metagenome (GOLD analysis project Ga0307488, IMG submission 202248) | Sea-ice brine microbial communities from Beaufort Sea near Barrow, Alaska, United States - SB 0.2 | ecosystem: Environmental > Aquatic > Marine > Coastal | place: USA: Alaska | collected... | reverse complement strand
GAATAGCTAAAAATTAAATTTAAAATTAAAATACTTTATTAACAATTAATATAAATTTAATATATTTAGCTTATTGTTTAATTGTTATATAATTTTTATACTTTTGTTATTTCAGATAAGCTGCATTAGATCTCGGAAGTTTTGCTTACAATTGACCTTACTTGGGCAGATAAGTTAATGTTTTTGTCTTTGTAGTAAAACTTAATATTAGCGCCTTTGGCAGCTAGCAAGTCTATTTTTTTGTCTCCCATCATAAAGCTTTTTTTTGAATCGATATTCCATTTTTTTATAGCCTTAAGGATCATGCCCGAGCCTGGTTTGCGGTCGTTCGTTTTTTTTTTGTATTTACCAATTCCATACTTTGGGTGATATGGACAAAAATATATATCATCAATATGTTTCAATTTTTTTTTTAAATATGAGTGTATTAATTTAAGTTCATTTAATTTTACAAAACCTCTTCCTATGCCCGCCTGGTTAGTAATAATAATTATTAAATAATTTTTATTTTTAAGGAATTTTATTGCCGCCAGTGTTTTAGGTAAAATTTTGAAATTTTTTAAATTAGATATGTATCCTCGCTCTTCATTAATTACTCCATCACGATCAAAAAATGCACACTTGTATAACTTTTTTTTAAGTCTCATGCTAAAATTTATATGTAATTTTACGAATATACATTATGCAAATTGAATTTTACAATTATTGTTATATAGTTAAATTTGTATTCATGTATATTTATAAATAAATTTAATAGTTCAGTAAAAAGTCTAGTAAACACAATTATTAATATTTTTTTCCCTATAAGTAAAATTTAAATATTAAAATAATAGATATTATATCCAAAAAAGGTAAAAATTTTGAATTTTACAATGTGGGTACCAACGAAGAATTTGGAAATAAAAATTTAATTAAATTAATATGCAAAGTGACAAGGTCAAGTTATGACGATCTTGTTATAAAGATTAAGGACAGACTCTTCAATGCCGCAAGATATAGCATTAGTCATAATAAAATAACAAAATTAGGCTGGAGGCCTAAAAAAAAGCATTTTAGTTTAAAAGAAATTTTTGAATGAATAAAGAAAAATTTAAATAATTTCCCCCCTTAACATACCGGACAATATGCAAATTTTTTCTTTATTATCCTTAACTAATTTAAAATTATAGACAGTATATCTTTTGTCCGAGCAAAAAGTATTTCAATTTTCTTTTGTTATATTGCAAATGCACCATATACATTATAGTTTTTAAATAAAAAAATGGTAATTTAAATGCGAGTTGTTTTTATTTTAGACAAATATGAATCAAAAACAGGAAGTTATTATTCAATTGTAAGTGGGCTTGTTAATTATTTCTTAAAAAAAAAGATTATTGTAAATATATTAACATCTGATCTTAAAAAAAAAAACAAAAAAAAGTTTTACAATCTAATATCAAAATCTGATATCTGCCATTTTTTTGGCGGATGGAGTTTTTTTCATATTGTATCTTTTTTTATAGCTACGAAGTTAAAAAAAGTTAGAATTATTCACCCCATGGGATTTTATGAGCCTTGGGCATTACAGCAAAAGAAATTAAAAAAAAAATTAGCATGGTATCTCTATCAAAAAAAAATATTGTCCGAGGCAGATCTAATTCATTGCGCGTCAAATAAAGAAAAAAAAAATTTATTGAATTTAAATCAAAGCTTTAATACAAAAGTATTGCCATTTGGTATAGCAAAAAAATTTATTTCAATAAAAAAAGAAAAAAAAATTTTATATAAAAAAGCCCTTTTCTTTTCAAGAATACATCCAGTAAAGGGGATAGAGACTTTAGTAGATTGTTGGAAAAAATTAGACAATAAAGATTGGATTTTAGATGTGGTAGGTCCAAAAGAAAACAAGTATTTTTATAACAAGATACAAAAATTAATTGGTAACAGTAATAATACAATCAACTATTTAAAGCCTGTATTTACTGATTTCGAAAAAATTAAATTATTTAATAATTATGACTTGCTGATTTTGCCCAGTAAGAATGAAAACTTTAGCATGGTAGTTTTGGAATCTTTAGGAAGAGGATTGCCAGTCTTAACAACCACAGAAACTCCGTGGAAAATTATAAAATATTATAATGCGGGGTGGATTATTAACCCTAAACGATCAAGTTTACTGCTATGTTTAAAAAATATTTTTAAGCTAGATTTTAAAAACTTTAATCTAAAATCCAATAATGCTATTAATGTTGCAAAAAATTTTCAAATAGAGCATGTTTATAAAAATTACATTAAAACTTATCTTGAATTGTTAAAAAAGAAATAATTCTTCAGTGTCATTATGATAATACTTGGATTGAATGCTTATCACCCCGATTCTTCCGCTTGCCTTTTAATTGACGGGAAGGTTGTAATTGCAATAGAAGAAGAAAGAATAAACAGAATCAAACATTGGTCTGGTTTGCCAATTTTATCAATTAAAGAATGTTTAAATAAAAAAAGTCTAAGCTTAAAAGATATAGATCATGTTGTCATCAATACCAGTCCATCATCTAATTTATTAAATAAAATAAAATTTATTATTTTCAATAAAATTGATTACGGATTTATTTGGGATAAATTCAAAAATACTAATAAAAAAAAACTCCTACTTAAAACTATTGAGCATGAGATCGAAGATACTTTTAATGGTAAGTGTAAATTAAATTTTATTGAACATCATCTTGCACATGTTGCCTCTGCATATTTCGATTCTCCTTACGATAAATCAGTCAATCTATCTATTGATGGCTTTGGAGATTTTGCAAGTTTATCGTGGGGTATTGCAGAAAAAAATAAAATCATAATTAAAAACAAAATCTTATTTCCTCATTCGTTAGGTACTTTTTATGAGGCTTTTACGCAATTTTTAGGATTTAATAATTGGGGTGATGAATATAAAATAATGGGGTTATCTTCTTATGGCACTCCTAATTACGTAAAAGAAGTTGAACAAATAATTCAAATAAAAAAATTTGATGGTTTTAAACTCAACCTAGATTATTTCGAACATCATAAAAAAAATATTATTAACACCTGGGCTAATACAGGTCCACGAAATGAAGATTTGTTTAACAATAAAATAGAAAAATTATTTTTTAGAAAAAGAAATTTTGACGAACCTTTGGAAGAAAAACATCGAAATGTCGCTGCATCTGTGCAGTTTGTTTATGAAAAGATTATATTTAGTATTTTAAATGAAATTTATCCTAAGTATCAAATTGAAAATTTAACTTTATCAGGGGGCTGTGCTCAAAATTCTTCTGCCAACGGAAAGATACTAAGCAATACAAATTTTAAGTCTTTATTTGTGCCAGCAAATCCAGGCGATGGAGGTGGCTCAGTAGGGGCTGCTTATGCTCTGTGGTCTAATATTAGCAAAAAAAAACCCACAAGAAATAATAATGCATATTTAGGATCATCGTTTACGGACCAAGATATAGAAGCTGCATTGACTAAAGAAAAAAAAGCACTAGATATAAAAAAGTATGAGGTTAAGTTTATACCAAATGATAGCCAGCTAATAGAGTATGTTGCTAATCAAATTGCTAATAATAAAATAATTGGATGGTACCAAAATGGAATGGAATGGGGTCCGAGAGCATTAGGCAACCGCTCAATATTAGCCGATCCTAGAAATAAAAATATCAGAGAGGAATTAAATATTAAAATTAAAAAAAGAGAAATATTTAGGCCATTTGCTCCGTCAATTCTTCTGGAAGAAGCCTCAAATTGGTTCGAAAATTTTAACGAAGAAATTCCTTACATGTCGCAAGTGTTAAAATTTAAAAAAGACAAAAGAAGTCTAGTTCCAGCAGTGTCTCATATAGATGGAACCGGAAGGTTGCAAACTGTTACAGAAAAAAACAATCTTCTTTTTTACAATTTGATTAAATTTTTTTTCTCTATCACGGATGTTCCAATACTGCTCAATACATCTTTTAATGAAAATGAACCAATCGTGAATAAACCAGAAGAGGCTATTAATTGTTTTTTGAGAACTAAAATGGATTTGTTAGTGCTTAAAAATCACATAATAATAAGAAGATAAAACCTTATGCTCAATACCTTAGGAAAAATTAGAAGTTTGCTCACAAAGAGTGAAAAAAAAACTTATTTTGCTATCACTATATTTTTATTGTTAATTACTTTTTTGGAAATGTTTTCTCTCGCGTTAATTTTACCTGTTTTTAATATTGTATTTTTGAATGAAGCCCCAAATCTGAAGATATTTAGCTTTATTGATACGCCTTTATTAAATGACAATGATATAAAAGTTACAATATTAACGTTATTGTTTTTTTGTTACGTAATTAAAAACTCTTTTTCAATATATTACAATTATTTTACGTTAAATTTTTTTTACAAGTTTCACTATAGAATTGTAAATTATGTAATTGCAAATTATTTAAATCAAAATTACGAATTTTATTTAACAAATAAATCTAAAGATGTTTTAGTTAATACCTTTACTCACACGAATAACTTCAGAGATTTTTTGGTGTCTTTGCAAATATTTATAACTGAATTTCTTCTAATTTTAGGATTAGTCGCTTTTTTATTGTATACAAGTTTTGGATTATTTTTGTACTTCTTTCTTATTTTCACTTTTGTTTTCTTTTTATATATTATGTATTCCAAAGGTAAAATTACATCCTGGTCTATTTTAAACAATGAGAACACATCTTTGGCAAACAATCTACTCGTTGAAGGAAAAAAGGGTATTAAAGATATTATCATTTATAGCTTAACCGATTATTTTTTGGATATCTTTAAAAAAACAACTTTCCTTGTCAATAGAGCAAATAGAAATCTAGAATTTATTAATCTTGCAGCAAAGTTTTGGATTGAAATACTGGTTGTTTTTTTAGTGTGTTCCTCAGCAATCGGTATAATTTATTTAGAAAAAAATATAGAAAAATTTTTACCAATATTTACATTATTTGCAGTTGCAATATTTAGACTTTTACCAACTGTAAACAGAATGCTTCTTGCAGCGCAAATCTTAAGGTTTACAAAATTGAGCGTTGATAATATTGCTAATTGCTTTGATGACACCGACAAATATTTGATAAAATATTCAGAAAATTCTTTGTATTTTGAAAAATCAATTGAGTTAAAAAACATATCTTTTGCTTACAATTCCAGTAAAAAATTTATTTTAGAAAATATTAATTTAAAAATAATAAAAAACGAAAAAATCTGCATTTCCGGAAAAAATGGATCTGGTAAATCAACATTATTGAATATTTTAGCCGGACTGATATCCCCAACGAACGGAAAATTTATTCTAGATGATACAAATCTAGTGGTATCAGGAAATGCTTCATGGTTTCGAAATGTAAGCTATGTGCAGCAAGAAGTCTATTTAGTAGACGAAACGATTTTAAATAATATCACTTTAGGCAGTAAGAATTTAATAAATCAAAAAAAAATTAATGAGGTGGTAAGTCAACTTTCTTTAAATACTTTATTTAATCATTTGCCGAATGGACTGGAAACTAAAGTGGGGGAGTCCGGATCTAAATTATCTGGAGGACAAAAACAACTAATCTCCTTAGCAAGATCTCTTTATAAAGACTCAGAGGTAGTAATTTTTGACGAACCTACGTCTGCTCTTGATGTTAGCTATATTGATATATTCAAAAAATTCTTAACAAACTCAAGAAATAAAACAATAATAGTTGTTACGCATGATGCATTTTATAAACAAGATTACTTTGATAAAATTTACAATCTTGAAGATCAAACTATTAAGTTAACATACGAAAAAAAAATAAAAATTTAATATTATAAAATTAAAAAAATGCGCAAAGTATTGGTAACAGGATCATCGGGATTTATAGGGAAACACGTAGCTAATATTTTTATCAAAAAAAATTTTAAGGTTTATGGTTTAGATAAAAAAAGAAAATTAGAAAATTTTTATTTGAAATGCGATTTAATGGATAAAAAAAAGCTTTATACTTATGTAAAAAAAATAAAGCCTCAAATTGTTGTTCATTTAGCGGCAAGAACAGATTTATTGGGAAAACAAATTGCTGATTACAAGGCAAATTATATAGGAACGAAAAATTTAATTAATATATGCAATAACACCAAATCTGTAAAAAGAGTTATTTTCACTTCTACATTACTGGTCAACAGACTTCCGTGGAAAAGCAATAGTTATACGGATTATGATGCAGACACACTCTACGGTCAAAGCAAAGTTTTGATGGAAACAATTATTAGATCAGGAAAAACTAATTTTACATGGTGCATAATCAGGCCAACAACAATTTGGGGAGATTCTTTGCAGAATCATTTTAAATTATTTTTTAAGTTGATAAAAAAAAACTTATATTTTCATTTTGGAAGTAAAAAAATTTACAAAAGTTACGGATATGTGAAAAATACATCTTTTCAAATATACAAGTTAGCAACTTGCAAACCAAAGCTTATAAATAAAAAAACTTTCTACCTATCTGATTATACACCAATTTGTCTAAATGAATTTGCAGACAATATAGCCATAATTTTAAACAATAAAAAAAATAGAAGTATACCCATGCTTATTGTCAAACTTATCTCATACTTAGGTGATGTAATGAATTTTTTCGGGTATAGCAAATTTCCTTTGCAATCCACACGTCTTAAAAATATGACAACAGATTTGATTATCAATCAAACCAAATTAAAAAAATTATGTGGTAAGCTACCTTATAATGAGCAGGAATCATTGCGCAATTTTGTAGAAAGTTACAAATAAAAGCATGTTGTAACAAATAGCAATTCTAGTTCAAGAAATTGGCTGGGCACCTTTCAATTTTTTTAATATTTGTTTCACTGCAGTACAAGAATTATCCATATTAATAGGAAAGAAATTATCAACTTTTAAACTTTGGTATTTTGTGAATTGAGAATTATAAAAAACAGTAAGTTTATATGCTAGGCAATCTTGAGCAAAAAAACTGAATAGGTTTTCTCTGTTAGCAATAGAATATTTGCTATAAGAAATTATTTTTTTTGCCTTGTTTTCGCTACAGTAACCAAAATTTCTTACTTTTTTAGAATTGAATAGCCCGCCTATCACTGCAATTTTATAATTTAATATTAAAAGTTCATTAATGATTTCCTGGATGTATAAATTTTTTTTTAAAAATTCATTTCTAATGTAAAAAACAAAATCATATTTTTTTTTATTTATAGATTTTTTTAATTTAAAATTAGACATAATAAAATTATGCGAAGCATTTCTAAATTTTTTTCGATAAAAGTTGTTTGCAAAAATTATTTTGTCGTATCTAATTCTAATTATGAGGGAACTTAACGCCTCCAGGCATGTCTTTAATAAAAAATTTCTTTTATTGTCTACAGTCCCTGTAATTGGACCTAGTATGCATTTTGGTGGCAAAAATAAAAAAATCAAAAAATTCCATAGAGGTAAATAATTTAAGTAGCAAGTCTCATTTTTCTTTAAATAAAAAATCCACAAATTAAAAACACCATATAGCGGAATAAGGTATTTGTGCACCATGGTAGTAAAAAAAACATCATTCGTGTTTGTGTTTGTTTTGATAAAACGGCTCTTAATCTTATAAATTCTTTTGTTTTTATAAAGTCTTTTTAATCTAACAACAAACATTTTTGCCAATTTGCCCTCACCGCTTTTGGAAGATTGATCAGAAGCCCAGTAAAATATTTTATTCATAACTAATTATTTTGTATCACTAAAATAACAATATTGTGATAGAAAAACTGTTGTGTTCAATAAATTATGAAAAATAAATTAATTACATTTCTTGGAATTAGATTTTATAATTACCCATTTGTAGAATTGATGAATAAAATCAATAAAGGTGGTTATTTAGTTGCTCCGGCAGCATCTTCATTATCCCAAATTATTGCAGATAAGTATCACCATAAAGCACTTAAAAAATCATCTATTGCTATTTTTGACAGTGGATTTTTTTGTCTTCTTTTACTTATATTAAAAGGCATTGTTGTAAAAAAAAATTCAGGATTTTTATTTTTGAAAAATTTTTTAAAATACAAATATGCAAAAAATAAAAAATTTTTGTGCATAGACCCAACTCACAAAGATTCTTTAATTAATCAATCTTTTCTTAGAAAAAATAAATTTACGCAAGTAAAATCCTATATTGCGCCCAAATATAATCCGAGAGATGTAATAGATGTCAAATTGTGTAAATTGGTAAATCTCTATAAACCTAGGTATATTTTAATTAATATAGGAGGTGGTGTTCAGGAAAAATTAGCACTTTATATATCGCAACAATCAAAGCACAATCCAGTCTCCTTGTGTTTGGGAGCGGCTATTGGTTTTTATACAGGCAGTCAGGCTCCTATCAGTAGTCTTGTTGATCAATTATATTTAGGATGGTTGATGAGAGTTATATACAATCCTATGATTTTTATTCCAAGAGTTTTTCAATCTATTTATTTAACAAGATTATTTTTTAAAAAAGAGGCTTTTAAATAATATTTTTCTGAAAATAAGTATAGAGTAAAAAAAATTAGGAAATCAATTCCAAAAACTGCAAAACTGCTTTCCGCAACACCTCTAAGAATCAAATAAGATTGAATAAATATAGAACTCATTATTAGTATATTCGCTTTATTTGCCTTTATTTTATAAATAAATACAAGGCTTGCAGAAACAAAAATTGATCTTAGTATCAATAATATAAAAACAGCAACTGAAAATATCCCACCACTTGCGTAGTTGTATATCAGTATATTTGAAGCACTTTGATTAATCAAAAACCTATCCCCCATGAGCCCATTGCCAAAGACTATATGGTCATTTTTTTGGATGATCTTTTTCCAGTCATCTAACCTTCCACTAGTTAGAGGTGAAGTGGGATGTACTATTCTTAATTGGCCAGTTGGATCACCCAGTGGTTGGAGGATGAGGTTATTTTTTTCGACGTATACCGCGCGTGTATCAGAGTAGTTGCTTTTTAAATAAACAGTTCCCATATGTATAATTGGTGGAAGAATTATTATTAATATTATTTTTTTAATAATTATCCTCAAATCTTCTTTTGAGAGAATAGTAAGGATAAACACTGCAATCATAAAGAAAAAAAATACACAGACGTTAATTCTTGATTGAGCTAGGATAATAATAGTTGTATTTAAATAATAGAAAAAACATATAGCTATTCCTGGTCTTTTTTCAGTTAAAATTTTTAACATAAGCGGGACCGAGATAATCAAAGCAAATCTAGAAAGCCCTGATGACCTAGGTGAGTTTTCTGACAAAAACTCCCAATAATTTTCAATATTTTGAATATTCCCATAGAGATTTAGGTGTGGTGATTTAAAAATAAATGAATGATACGAAATTACAAAATATATTGTAGAAAAAATTAAAATGATAATTCCGGCAGTTATCAGAACTTCTTTTTCGTAATTAAAGTTATAAGCATCAATTAATATAACAAATGAAAAAAAAGTAAGAAAAAAGAAGTGTAGATAATTAATATTACCTCCTGAAACAACCAAGCCAACTGATTGGATTGAAAAACTAACCAATAAGCTCAATAGCACAAAATTAAGAAATTTGTTTTTAGTCAAAAAATTTAGTCTTTTGTATAAAATTAAATAAATAAGAAAAAAAATATATGGAGAGGAAAATCTAAACACATCTAGTAACTTTCTAAAAGTTATATTTGACAAATTTGATATAAAGCTTTCAAAATCCGTATTTATTGCCGACCACAACGAAATTAAAAAAATTATTAAAAATATCTTTAAGAAATTATTTTTGATTTTTGATGAAAATAAATTTTTAATCATTCAACTCAGGACTAGCTAGTCAAAATATATAAACTAAGTTCGAAATTTATAATATTTTGAATACTATGTCTTTTTTGCAAATAGATAGTAGTGTTTATTTGTATTAAATAAAGCATTATTATAGTGTTTAAGGGGAAATATTTTTACAATAAAATTTCTTTGTTCCAAATTTGTCTTTATTTTTTTGAAATACTTCATGTTATCAATATTTTCAAATCTATCTTGAAAAGAAAGTAAAATATAGTTGGTATTAGCAACATATTTTAATATTTCCGCTCTTAGCTTGAGGGGCATCTCAGATACAGACCAGTTTGCAACAAATAAACAGCTGCCATTATTATTGGATAATTTTCTTTTTAAAAGACTAATAGATTTTATTAAGTTGAAGTTGGCCCTTGTATTTTCAAACTTAACGTTAAGCTTATTTAGTTTTAAATAATAGTATTGAAGATAATTAACTTCCTCAGTATCAAATATTAGATAATTACAGGATTTGTTAATCTTAGAAAAAATTCTTGCCATGCATCCATATCCTCCTCCAATTTCAATAATATTTTTTATTGATTTTATGTCGATATCTGCAAAATCTTTAAATTTTTTTAAATGGTATACCTGCCTAATTCTGTTACCGCTGCTTTTTAAGTACAAAAAATATCGTATGGGGTCTCCAACCACATCTTCATTTAATAAATTTTTCCACCTATTCCAGTAATTTTTATCTTTGCGTAACTCTCTTAACTCATTGTTAATGAATAATCTATTGTGAACAAAAAACATTTTTTGAATAAATGACTGACGTAAAAAACTAATTAATTTTTTTTTTTTAAAAATATCAATAATACCTTTGTTAAAAACTATGTGAGTTTTTGTTCTTATGTTTTTTTTTGATTTTAATTTTTGAATTTTTTTTTCTAAGTATACGGAGATTTTTTTGTGTTGTGATTTTATTCTTGATAAATCATTAAATTTATAAAAAGAAAGGTAGCCTATGACATTCCTAAAAAAATTCCTCATATTGTTTTTTTTAGTATTGTATTAATAAATCTTTTTGAAATATTTTCCATTCCATAATTCTTTTCAAAAAATTTTGAGTGCTTTTTTGAAATTGATTCAAAATTTTTTTTATTTTGTAGTACTTGGGTGCAGATTTTAACAAATTTGTTCAGATTATTTTCTACAAAAGGTGGATTTTTATTTAACGCGTAGCCAATCCCTTCAATTCCTTTAGTAGTAGTTATTATAATTTTACCCAATATTAACGCTTCAATAATTTTAATTCTAGTACCAGATCCTGATTGTATTGGTAGGCATAAAAACTCAGAATCCTTAATAAGCCTTACTAAGCTTTGCTTTGGTACTATTCCTAAGTTAATAATATTTTTTTTTTGTGTATCATAACCACCGCCGGTAAGTACTAGCTTTAGATCTGGGAAATTAAGATTCAGAGAGGGTAAAATTTTTTCTGTTAAAATGTCTATAGCGATTTTATTGGGTTTATAACTATATGAGCCTGGATAAATAATATACTTTCCTTTAACAAGTCTAACTCCTTTTCTTATTCTTAATCTTTTAATACTAACCCCGTTTGGAACTAGCAATGTATCCACGCCATATAATTTTTTTAGTCTCCTTTTCTCAATTTGAGAAACCGAAGTGCTTATGTCACAAATTTTATAAACCATTTTTTCTAAATGCTTTGTTAGATAAGCTATAATAAAATTTGAGTTTTCTTTTCTTATCTCATATTCGATGCTGTGAGAGTGGTAAATAATTAAGCACTTATTGAGAAATATTTTTAACAAGATTATTGAAAAAAATGAGTAGCCAATCCAACTTGGCCCCTCAATTATAGCCACTGGTTTTTTAGTCCCACTTAAATATTTAATAACATCAAGAATTAAAAAAGGAATATTGATTATTTTTAAAAAAGAGTTTTCTTTCTTAATAAAAAAAGTTTTAATTTCTTTGTTATTAATTTTTTTAAGATGGGATATTTGAAAAATTTTTTTTGATTGACTTATACAAGAAAAAAAACTCAAGACCACTTCAGCTGAGCCCATGTTAGTAGGAACCACAGGGAAAAAATTAATTATTGCAAATTTTGTCATTTTAGAACTTACAACCTCTAATAAGCGTAAGTGGTTTTGTAATTGCATAATTTTTAATTATAAGAAAAGTGTGAGCGAGGTATATAAATATGTAATCAAATAAAAACAAATCTCTCTTGGAGATTTCTTTATCAATTTTGTTTGTGTTTATTTTTATTGTGCAATATTTGAGGGAATTTTTTATATTTCTAAACTTTATTCCATTTTCTTTTATGCATTTTTTAAAAAAAAAATTATTTTTATTTTTGCTTCGAAAATCGCTCGTCATATGAAAAATAAATTGTTTATCACTTTCTAAGCTGCATATATTGTCGTTCAAAAGTTTGAAATTTTTTTTAACTTTTTGTTTATTTTTTTTCCAGAAATTCTGAAACCAATACTGCTCATAAGGGTGTGATAAATTTTTTTTCGAAAATGTATTCCACCAATTTCTTATAAAAATTTTATTGTAAGTATTGTTTTTCATTAGTATGAATCCGCAATTGGGAAGTTTTTTGTTCCATGGTCTGTCTGAATAAAAAAGTGCTTGCTTATTGTGCAAATTTTTAATTAAGAAATTTGGCTTTATCTTGTGATTGTTGACAATGCAATCGCTGTCTAAATACAATATATAGTCATACTGAGATTTAAAAAAACTATAAATTGCCAAAAGCTTGGTCCAGGATGCAGCTTTTGGAGATAGGGCGCTCCTGGAATACCCTGATATGCAGTCTTTTTTTGAAACTAAATTACTGCTTAAGGTATTGTCAATTTTTACAATAAAAAAATCAATATTATAATTTAAAAAATAGCTTTTATTAATTAATGCGCAATATTCTATGTACCTCAATTTTTGATTAAAATTTAGTTTTCTATTGTCAGACGTTAAAGCGACTATTTTGTTCATATTAAACTTACATATTATAATTATTTGTATTTACACTCTATGTTTTAAAAAGTAATTAATAAATTGCTATGAAAATATTTATAACAGGAGTTGCTGGATTTTTAGGATCTAATTTGGCTGATTACTATATAAAAAAAAATTATCAGGTTTTTGGTTGCGATAATTTAGTTGGAGGAGAGCTTTCCAATCTCAATAAAAAAGTAGTGTTTTACAGGGCAAATTGCGAGAATTTTTCTAGCATGTTGAAGATAATAAAAAATGTAGACGTGGTATGCCATGCGGCAGCATATGCACATGAAGGTTTGTCTGTATTCTCTCCATCACTAATTACTAAAAATATTATAGCAGGATCGTCATCCGTATTTTCCGCAGCAATACAAAACAAAGTTAAAAGAATTGTATTTTGTTCGTCTATGGCAAGATATGGAAAAATTAAACCACCATTTAAAGAGACGGATATACCAAGACCAGTTGATCCATATGGAGTTGCAAAACTTGCCGCTGAAGAAATTTTGAAGATTTTGTGCAATATTCATAATGTTGAATATAATATTGCAGTCCCACACAATATTATAGGACCTAAGCAAAATTACAAAGATCCATTCAGAAATGTTCTTGGAATAATGACAAACAGAATGTTGCAAAACAAATCTCCAATTATTTACGGAGATGGTATGCAAACAAGGTCTTTTTCCGATATTGAAGATTGCATTTCATGCTTAGATCAATTGATTGTAAATAAAAAAATAAAATCACAAATTGTAAATATAGGGCCAGACGAGAAAATTAATTTAATTACAATAAATGAATTATCTAGAAAAATATCAAATATATTGAAGTTTAACAAAGAACCAATTTATTATCCTGATAGACCAGGAGAAATAAAAAATTCTCACTGCTCATCTGACTTGGCAAGAAAAATATTAAATTATAAAACAAAATATAGTCTAGATGAATCTATAGAAAGGGCAGTAAATTTTATAAAAGCAAAGGGTGCCAAATCCTTTGTGTACAATTATCAGGTAGAAATTAAAAACAAACATACCCCAATCACATGGAAGAAGAAAATTTTTTAAAATATAAATGAAAATTTTATGGGCAACAACTTTTAGACCGCTTAAACTGTCGGTAAATAATGACATATATCAAGAAATATTTATTAATTCCTTAAAAAATCTTAATGCCAGTATAGACGTTTGCGTTACTCAGTTCGACGACTATGGAGTTGAGAATTTTCTGAGCAAAAGCGAATTAAAATATAAGTTTATCAATTACCCAAAAATAAATTTACCCGACAATAAAAAATATTCAAATAAAATTATGCTAGAAAATGCATTAATAGAGTATTGCAAAGATAGTAATGATTATAGTTTTTTTGTTTATTCAACATCTGATATTATTGTTCCTTCTAATTTGATAGTTGAATTAAAAAAAAAAGAAAAAGAAGAGAGCTTATCGCTGATATTTCCAAATACGCTGGTGCGTAATGGTAAATTATTGGGATATTACGACGTTGTTTATGGAATAGATTTGATTATTCTTAGGCTGTCTAAGCAAAAAGCTAAAATTTTATTAAAGGCAATAAAAGATTGGAACCAATACGACTGGGGAATTAATGAACATTTCCTAATAGCAGTCTCATCATTGCTAAAATTAAAAACTTCAAATCTAATCAAAAAAATGGACCTAGTAAAATTCGAAAATAATTTTGAAAGTGTACAGGAGGATAGGTCTTGGCAAATTAACTCTTGGCTTGAAAATCAAAAGTTTTTAATTTATTTTTTAAAAAAGAATAATCTTTCAGTTTTTTATGCCAAAGGATCTTACTATTTTCTCTTGTACAAAGTATTTAATTTGAAAGACATTAATTTTAGACTGTTTATTATTTATTTAAAAACTTTTTTAATTGCTCTTCCAAAATCTATTATGAAAATCAAAAACTGGAAGTTTTTTATAAGTTAAATTTTTTATAGTTTTGATTATAGAAATCAAAAACTTCTGAAATACCAGCTTCCAAAGTAAATTTTGGCTTCCAGTAATTTCTAATACTACTCTTACCTTTGTTTTTTTTATTTAGCTGAACAGAATCACAGCTGGCGGAGGGAACAAATTTGACTTTTCTCCCGATACTTTCAAACTTTTTTTCAATTATTTTTGCAACTTGGATAATTTTTGTGAGCTTGTGCGTTGTTAAATCTATCTGTTTGTTATTTTTTAGTAATTGATTGTACTTTTCCATAATAACCTCAAGTGCTTTACAGCAGTCTTCGGCATACAAAAACTCTCTACTCTCTTCTCCATTTGTTAGAAGTTTGATTGTTCCATTGTTAAATCCTTTTAAAATAAGATCTGTAATAACGTGTGATTTTTGTAGGTCATGTTCGATTCCATAAACATTCCAAAATCTCACTGAAATACCGTTAATAGATTCAGTTAAACTTTCACCAATTTTTTTCAAAACTCCGTAATTAGAAAAATGCATATTAGACATTTGACTACTAGCAAAAATAAATTTTTTTTTATAATTTTTTAATAATGAAAAAACGTTAACCATAATTAATTGATTGTTCATTAAAAAGTTATAATTTTTTTCGTACTTTTTCAAATATCTTGAGCCTCCAACATCAAAAGCTAAAAAATAAACAAAATCGTTTTTTTTAATTGCTTTTATTAGTTCTTTATTCTTTATTTTTCTTAAATCTTGATTGGCCGTATTTTCGATATCAAATTCACTGACCTTGTATTTTTTTTTTCTTAAAAAATTTTTTAAGTGCGAACCAATTTGACCAGCAGAACCTAAAATTAATATTTTTTTTCTCATTTTTTTATTCTTTTCTAATTATTATTAAGTTATTATCTTTGTATGTATGCAAATTTGTTTCTAGCTTAATAATTTCAAAATTATAATTTTTGAGAGATTGTGATAGTTTTTTTATATAGGAATAGCTAACATCTTCAATAATATAGTAACCGCCATTTCTTAGCTTTTTGTACGAGTGTAAAAAAAATGTTATTGCAGCTTGATAGCTGTGCATTCCATCGTCAATAATTATATCAAAATTATTTTTTTTTACCAGATTCCACATTTTGGCAATTGAATCTTTATTTAATTGATCCACGTAAAATGTTTTGATTCTGGCTTCAGTAAAAATTATATTTTTATCTATATCTGCCCCATAAATACTTGCCTTTTTAAAAAAATCTTTCCATACCCTTAAAGAAGCGCCAGGCTTACCTTTGGCAGCCATATTGCTACTAAATTGTAAGTTGTTAGTTCCAATCCCGCATTCAAAAACTAGTTTAACTTTATCCTTAAACGGATTAAATAAATTATAATAAAAATTGCTGTATGTGTGGGGTTTCCAGGGAAACGGTTTCTTTTTATCAAAATTTACAAAACCCTTGTCAGTTCCGTATTTCTCACAAAGTGCCGATAGTTTATTTTTTGTAGAAATGTTTATAAAGTGCGTATTCCTATAAGTAAATTTTTTTTCATAAATTTTATTTAATTGCTTTATTATTAAAAAGTAAACCTCATAAAAGAAGGATTTGAAAAACCTCTCATCAATAGATTTTAGCTTAGCTTTAAATAAAATCATAATTATTTATATTAATCATTATTTAGTTTAGTATTGATAGATATGCAACCAATGGATCGTAAAAAATTAGATCAAAAAATATTTTATACAATGGGTAAATTTTCTATCATTATACCAACTTTAAACGAGGAAAAAAATTTAAAATTACTAGTTGAGAAAATTTTTTATTACTTAAAGAGGTTTAATTTCGAAATTATTATAGTAGATGACAACTCATCAGACAATACTAAAAGCGTATTAAATTATCTAAAAAAAAGATATGCAAATTTTACTTTTATTATACGGAAGGGCACCCCCGACCTCTCTCAATCAGTAATAGAAGGATTTGAAAAAAGTAAGTATGAGAGTATATTGGTAATGGATGCTGATATGCAGCACAATCCCATTTATCTGCCTCGCATGGCAACTCTTTTTTTCAAAAGAAATAAAGATTTTGTTGTTGCTGTCAGAGATTTTAATAAAAAATTAGGTATAAATTTTATTAGAAAAAATTTTTCTAAAACAGTAATAGCTTTTATTAATTATATTTTTGGCTTTAAAACCAAAGATCCAATGAGTGGTTTCTTTATATTTAAAAAAAAATTTTATAAAAAAAATAAAAAAAAATTATTTGGAAAAGGATTTAAAATACTTTTTGATTTGCTCTACTCTGAAAAAATACTCGATGTTCAAGATTTCTCGATCAAATTTGACATGAGAAAAAACAATGCAAGTAAAGTGAGTCTAAAAATTTTTTTTTTACTAATACGAGTAATTTTTTTTAAATTTCAACAAAATAAATTTAATTAGGAATCCGTAAGTAATTTTTAATTACAAAATCTTCAATTTTAACAAACCTGTTGATTTTAAAGTTGCTCAAATTATCAAATTTTTTACATCTTGCTTCCTCTGGAAGCGCGTACGATCCTTTGCCTCGAGCGAAGCTTGGATTGTTCATGCATAAAAACCAAAAATTATTAATTTTTTTCAAACTTTTGGGGTCTTTATTGTCTATAAGCGATAAATTATTTTTAATAAACTTATTTTTCGTTAACATGTAGTTATTAAAAACATCATTTTCCGGAGTTATTATATTCTTGCCTCCATTTTCTATTATAATATTTAATGCCTGGTTTAAAGGTGGCGACTTAATTTGGTAGTTTTGATAATTTAGCAATAGATTAGAAAATATTATTATAGAAAGAATTATTTTTAACTTTGTTTTGTATTTATTAATTTCCACATGGTGCGAAACAAATATAAGAATTAACGGAAGTATAAAAATTACATATTTGGGAGCCATTATTGGCGCTCTTATCGTTGAATAAAGCAATGTTAAAAAATATGTACTGAGTATTGTGTAGATAATAATGTTTGAATAATTATTATTACAAATAATTTTTTTTGCATTCCTCAGTGCAAAGTAGGAAAATACCAATAGGAATGCAGCTCCCGCAAAAATGGACCCAAAAAAACTCCTAAAGTGGTAGTTGATAAAAAAAGTTTTATATATCGTAGTATAATGTGTTTCTCTCGCAATATTAAAAAATAAATATTGATAATTTAATGCTACATAAAAAATAAAAATTACAATTAGATTCGAGGCCAGTACCCAGTAGAATTTTTTATCTTGAAAATATTTTTTTAGAATAAATATGCATTTTGCAAAATAAATAGTTAGAGTGATTGGCCACAACGTAATTGTTATAATTGAAACAAAAAAATAAAATACGTATTTCAGTACCGAAGAATTTTCCAAAATTTTGACAAAAAGTATTAAAGAAAGAATAGAAAAAAAAGTTACAATACTATGGGCTCTTATTTCCAATGAGTGCCATAGCAAGAACAAATTGCAAATTAACAAAATTCCAAGAAAGTAAAATTTATTATTTTTGTATATTGATTGATACAAATATAAAGTTAGCGGTATAGTTAAGGTTCCGAATATAATTGAAAAAATATTTCCAACTACTTGAGTGTATCCAAAAAAATAAAAAAAATATTTTAACAAAAACAAATAAAGAGGGGGGTAATATTCTGTTAAAAATGTATCGCCTTTATCCCCCCAATACCTAGCTAAAGTTGTGCCGAAGTTTATCGATGGGTCAGAAACATAAATGGTGTGCCACTCATCATGCCAAGCGTCTTTATTGTATAGTAGTAAAAATCTTATTAATAATGCAATAAGAGTTATGAGGGCGTAAGAAAAAACTATTTTTTTATTATTATTTATTGAGCTTGTCATAAATTTTTTTTTAAATCATACAATCAATGCACAAGATATGGAATTATTTGCTTATATAGGCGTGATTTTTTATTAATAAACCAAAAATCGTGAATATATATGTTATTTTTAATTTTTTGATTTGAGTTGATAAATTTTTTATAGTTTGATTTTATTAAATGCAGCCCATTTTTTTTTTGGTAAAAAACCAAATACCCATATAATTTTAACTGTTTGAATGATAGTAAAAATAACGGATTGTGTCTTTTCTCAATTTCGACAATTAGCACAGGAAATCTTTTTTTAATAGTTTCTTTCAAGCCCTTGAGTACTTCTATTTCATATCCCTCAACATCAATTTTGATTAAATCTATCTTTTTGTTTTTTAATATTTTATCACCGCGAACTATTCGCACACTTTCCGTGCTAACCTGCACCTGAGATTTAAATTTTTTTCCAATAGAAGCCTCATCTAAGTTGGAATCGGGGACTTTAATAATTGCATTGGCATTTACTGATCCTAACGCACAATTAAAGGTTGTTATTTTTTTTATATTGGAAAATAGTTTTTTATTTAATTTAAATAATAAAAAAGTTGGTTCAAATGATATTACCCGTACGCTCACTTTTGATAAGTAGTAAGTCCATTTTCCAGTGTTAGATCCCACGTCCACAGAGGTATTAACTTTGAGCTTATTAATTATAACAAATGCTTCTGGAATTTTTTTTTTTAAAAAAAAATCTAATGTTTGATTCAAGTATCTTAGTACCAAATATTTTTTTAAGTTTTTTTTTAGCAATTTTGCAAATCTTGATAATATAAGTGACATAATGTATTGATTCAAAGATAATGAAAGAAAATGTAATTCATTTTTTGCTTTTAGTCTACTGTTTTACAGGAACTGATATCGATGCAATTTAAAAATTTTGTAACCAAATGTTTATTTGGGGAGTGTAAGTGACAAATATATTTATTAGCCTATTTGTTTTTAATTTTATTGTTTTAATTTTTATAAAAAAAATTATATCCACTTATAATATTTTTGATTTACCAGATTCATATAGAAAAATTCACAAAAAAAAAATTTCCAAAATAGGAGGATTAATAATTTTTTTAAATTTAACTTTTTATTTGCTGTTTTCTTTAGCAAATAATGTCTTATTAGATTTGGGAGAGAAAAGTTTTGATTTAAATTTTATAATTATTTTAGGTTCTTTTATCTTTTTTTTAATGGGCTATTTTGATGATAAATATGAATTGACTGCGAATAAAAAAATTTTTTTACAGATTGTTTTTTTACTAATTATTGTAAATTTAGATAATTTTTTAATTTTACAGGACATAAGGCTATCTATATTTAAGACAGAAATTTCTTTAGGAAATTTTTCAATTATTTTGACCATTTTTTGTTTTTTACTTTTTATTAACGCCCTGAATATGTTTGACGGTATTAATTTGCAAGTAGGTCTCTATTGCTTAATTGTATTTTCTTTTCTGTTTATTAAGACGTTTGATGAAATTTTTATTTTTTTAATCTTCGGAGTTGTTTTTTTTTTACTATTAAATTTATTAAATATTTCTTTTTTAGGAAATTCAGGAGCTTATTTTTTGGGTTTTTTAATCTCAGCTTTATCAATAAAATTTTACAATATGCATGTTGTTACTGTAGAAGAAATTGTGATCTTTATGTTAATACCGGGTCTGGACATGTTGAGGCTTGCCTTGCTGAGAATTGCTAATAAAAAGCACCCTTTTTCCGCAGATACCAACCACATCCATCACTTACTTTTATTTAAATATAACCTATTTGTGGCAATTTTAGCTACCCAGCTATTAATATTGCTGCCAGTTGTTTTGGGAATTGTTACAAATCATCAATATTATCTTTCAATAATTATTGTAACCACTATAATTTATGTTGGGATTGTTGTGCGACTAGTTTATAAAAAATAAATGGCAAAAATTTTAGTAGCAGGAGCTGGCGGTTTCATAGGGGGACACCTGGTAAAAAATCTTCTCAATGAGGGGCATAAACTAGTTTGTGTCGATTCAAAACCCATAGAGTACTGGTTTCAAATCTTTGATGAGAATCAAAATTTCTCTTTGGATCTTAAGGAATCCGACAATTGTTTAAAAGTAACAGACGGTGTTGACTATATTTACAATATGGCTTGCAATATGGGAGGTATGGGTTTTATTGAAAACAACAAGGCCGAATGTATGCTTTCTGTTTTGATTAATACAAATTTATTAAGAGCTTGTCTTGTTCACAAAATTCAAAAATATTTTTTTTCATCAAGTGCATGTGTATATAATGCATCCAAACAAAAAACTGTTTTTATTCCAGGGTTAAAAGAAGAAGATGCATACCCAGCCGATCCTGAGGACGGATATGGATGGGAAAAATTATTTAGCGAGAGAATGTGTCGGCATTTTACTGAAGACTTCGGCTTAGAAACTAGAGTTGCAAGGTATCATAATGTGTATGGCCCACTTGGAACTTATGACGGAGGCAGAGAAAAAGCTCCTGCGGCTCTATGTAGAAAAATTATTGAAGCAAAATTAAGCAAAAAAAATAGTATAGATGTTTGGGGAGATGGAGAGCAGACAAGAAGTTTTATGTTCATAAAAGATTGCATTATTGGCACTAAAATTTTATTTGAAAGTAATGAAAGATCAGTTTTGAATATAGGAAGTGAAGAGCAGGTATCCATCAATCAAATGATAGATTTAATTGAGCAAATTGCAGATTATAAGGTCGATAAAAATTATCAACTAGATAAACCCAAGGGAGTCAGAGGAAGATCGAGCAATAACGATTTGGTAAAAAATAAGATTGGGTGGGATATCTCAGTAAGTTTGCGAGAGGGGTTAGAAGAAACTTACAAATGGATTTACAGTCAAATAACTTCCGGAGTTAATAACAATAAGTTTTCAAGAAAATATTAGCAGATCAGCCAGTGAAATTAAGAATTGAAAATTTTTTTTTTAACAAAATACCTTTCTGTCTAACTTTTCTTTTGCCTGCATTTCTTGTTTCCGGGCCATTTTTGGCAGATTCAGCCATTACAATATGCGCAATTATTTTTTTGATTAATTCTTATAAAAACAATTTATCATTTTATTACAAAAATTATTTTTTTTATTTTTTTATTTTTTTTTATATTTATCTTAACCTGTCATCTTTGTTTTCTTCAAATATAATTTTTTCACTGAAGACTTCATTGCCTTATATAAGATTTTTAATTTTTGCATTATCGACATGGCACATTCTTAATAATAATAGTAAAAAGCTAATAAAATACTTGGTTTATTGCTTTTGTATTGTTTTCCTATTTTTGGAAATTGATGGACTCTATCAATATATAAATCTACATAATTTATTTGGGTATCCTTTGCTCTCTAGTCGAGTAAGCTCTTTATTTGGAGACGAGTTGATTTTGGGGAGCTTTGTATCCAGAAATTTTCCATTATTTTTAGGATTATTCTTTCTTCATTCGGCAAATTATAATTTGTCAAAAACAACTAAAATAATTTTCTACATTGTCATAATTTTTATACCATTTTTAGTATTTCTGTCTGGAGAAAGATCTTCTTTTTTTTATATTTTGTTATCCGGAATTTATATTTTTATATTTCTTTGCAATAAAAAAATTTTTGCAATGTATCTCATTTCTTTTTCTTTAATTGTGTCTGGAATTTTTTTATTAGATAAACGATTTTCATCCAGAATATTAGATACAACCATAGCACAACTTACTTATGGCCAGACAAGTGGAGGCAAAAAATTAAATCTTTTTTCAAAGACGCATGAGGAGCATTACTTGTCTGCTATCAGAATATTTAAAGACAATGTGATTTTGGGTGCAGGACCAAAATCATTTAGACTAAAATGTTCAGAAGAAAAGTATTTGATATCCAAAGATTCATGCATTACCCATCCGCACAACACATACGTGCAATTATTGAGCGAGACAGGATTGGTGGGTTTTTTTTCGATTTTCTTTCTATTTATCTTAATATCTTTGAGCTCGGTAAAAATGATTTATCATAAATATTTTTTAAAAAAAAATATTGAAATATTCAAAGTTTTATTATTTTCTAGTTTTTTAATAACTTTGTGGCCCATCATTCCATCCGGTAATTTTTTTAATAACTGGCTAAATATTGTTTATTATCTTCCGCTAGGGTTTTTTCTATGGGTTAATTACAAAAAGAAAAATGTTTAGAAATAGAATTTAACACCCCAACTGTTTATTTTTCTTAAAAAATACTGAAACTTTCGACGAAAATGTGCATAATTTTAGCTTGATTTTTTGTACTAAAATCATATAAAGCCATGCCTGGTGATTATTGCGAAGAGGTCATACCCGATCCCATTCCGAACTCGGAAGTCAAGCTCTTCAGCGCCGATGGTACTTTGCCTTAAGGTATGGGAGAGTAGGTCGTTGCCAGGCTTTAAAAAAAGAAAAAAAATTTATGAAAGTAGTTAGTTCACTAAAGTCCTTAAAAAAGAGAGATCTTAATAATAAGCTAGTTAAGAGAAGAGGAAAACTTTACGTTATAAATAAAAAAAATCCTCGAATGAAAGCTCGTCAGGGCTAACATCTACTTACAAATGGACATCAAGGAGCAAAATAAAACTTGGTCTAACTTCACAAAACTAACTCTATATGCATCTCTAGCAGTTGTAGTGATACTTGTTTTAATGGCATTTTTTCTTTTGTAATAATTTAGTTTATTATTAATAAATTTTTTCTTTTTACAATCAGTAAACATCTAATCTAATTTTTTTTGCTTTTTTTTAATAAAAAATATATTATGTATTTATGATCGTCGGAGCTTTACAGCAGAAAAATAATGCAGAAAAAAGAATTTTGCTTTCTCTTGATACTGTAAAGAAGCTTTCCAAAGAAAAATTATCAATCCTTATTGTCAAAGGTTATGGCTTAAATTCCAATATTAGTGATCAGGAATTAATCGATAGCGGGGCAACAATAGAAACAGAAGAAAATATTTTAAAAAAAAGCGATGTTATTTTAAAAATTTCTTTAGAAGAAAGTGATGGAATCGAACTATTAAAGAATGGTGCTAATATAATTTTAAATAATTTTGACAAAAAAAATTTAGAAATATTAAAAAATCTCAAGAGCAAGAATATAAATATATTTTCATTAGATTTTTTACCGAGAATAACAAGAGCCCAGTCAATGGACATACTATCTTCGCAGGCAAATTTGGCAGGGTATAGATCTGTAATTGATTCTTCTTATGAATTTAATAGAGCTGTTCCAATGATGATGACAGCAGCAGGAACGGTTACACCAGCAAAATTTTTTATTATTGGTGCGGGTGTCGCTGGCTTGCAAGCTATCGCTACAGCAAAAAGACTTGGAGGGGTTGTGTCTGCAACAGATGTTCGTTCGGCTTCTAAGGAACAAGTTGAAAGTTTAGGTGGAAAGTTTGTGTTTGTTGAAGATGATGAAAATTTAGAAACAGAGGGCGGATATGCAAAAGAAGCAAGTGAAGATTTTAAAAAAAAACAAGAAGAGTTATTAAAAGAAACAGTAAAAAAACAAGATATTATAATTTGTACAGCCTTAATTCCTGGTAAAAAAGCTCCAAGAATTATAACTGAAGAAATGGTTCTATCTATGAAACCAGGATCTGTCATTTGTGATTTAGCAGCAGCGCAAGGAGGAAATTCAGCATTTTCGGAAACAGATAAAATAGTAGAAAAAAATGGTATTAAAATTATTGGATATACAAATTTTGCTTCTAGAATTTCAGAAACAGCTTCTAATTTATTAGCAAAAAATATTTATAATTTTATTGATCTTATTTATGACAAAGAAAACAAGACAATTAAAATAGATAAAGAGGATGAGATAATTAAAGGCGTATTAATGAATGGAGACTCACAATGATGGAAGTAGACCCTTTTGTATTTAGATTCGCAATTTTTGTTTTATCAATATTTGTTGGTTACTATGTAGTTTGGAGTGTTACACCAGCTTTGCATACACCTTTGATGTCAGTAACTAATGCAATTTCATCAGTTATAATTGTGGGAGCTTTAATTGCTGTCGCAGTATCTAACTCTGAGAGCTCATCAGTTTCCTTATGGTTTGGGGTTGTGGGTATTTTTTTAGCAGCCATAAATATTTTTGGTGGTTTCCTCGTAACTGCAAGAATGCTTAAAATGTACAAAAAAGGTAAAAATAAATAAATATGATTTCTGCTAATTTGACTGCTTTTTTATACTTAGTTTCTGGAATTTTTTTTATCCTTGCTCTTAGAGGTTTAAGTTCACCTGAAAGTTCACGACAAGGAAACTTCTTTGGAATTGCAGGAATGACAATTGCAATCGTAGTTACTCTTTTGTCTCTCAAAGACACGAGTGTTTTGGTGAACAATTCATTTTTTATATTAGGGCCAATTGTATTGGGTGGTTTAGTAGGGGCATTTATTGCTGCAAGAATTGCAATGACAGCCATGCCGCAACTTGTTGCTGGATTTCATAGCTTGGTTGGACTTAGTGCAGTATTAATAGCAATTGCTGCTTTCTACAATCCTTCGTCTTTTGGAATAGGTGAAACAGGAAATATTAAATTAGCTTCTTTAATTGAAATGTCCTTAGGAGCCTCAATTGGTGCAATTACATTTTCTGGATCGTGTATTGCCTTTTTGAAACTGCAGGGGCTTATGTCTGGCTCACCGATAACTTTTAAAGGACAGCACATTCTTAATTTGCTTATAGGTCTTAGCATTTTTTTTTTAATAATTTATTTATGCTTTAATCAGTCAGAGCAATTATTTTGGACCATCACAGTCCTTTCAATTTTGGTAGGATTTTTAATTATTGTTCCAATCGGTGGAGCAGATATGCCAGTAGTTGTTTCCATGTTAAATTCTTATTCTGGATGGGCTGCTGCTGGGATTGGTTTTACTTTGGAAAATACTGCTCTGATTATTACAGGAGCACTAGTTGGATCTTCAGGTGCAATTCTTTCCTACATAATGTGCAAAGGAATGAATAGGTCTTTGTTTAATGTAATTTTAGGAGGTTTTGGAGGAGAGGCGAATGAGGGATCTTCAGAAGACAAACCAAAGAAACCAGTTAAGCAAGCAGGAGCAGAGGATGCTGCATTTTTAATGAAAAATGCATCGTCAGTTATCATAGTTCCTGGTTACGGTATGGCAGTTGCCCAGGCACAACATGCATTAAGAGAAATGGTAGACAAGCTAAAAGAGCATGGCGTCAAAGTTTCCTATGCAATTCATCCAGTTGCTGGAAGAATGCCAGGTCATATGAATGTACTATTAGCAGAAGCAAATGTACCTTACGATGAAGTTTTTGAATTAGAAAATATTAATAATGATTTTTCCAATACGGATGTAAGTTTTGTAATTGGTGCTAACGATGTTACTAATCCTGCGGCCAAAACTGACAAAGCTAGCCCCATCTACGGAATGCCAATTTTAGATGTAGAAAAATCTAAATCAGTTCTTTTTGTAAAAAGAGGTTTGTCATCCGGTTATGCAGGTGTTGATAATGAACTATTTTATAGAGACAATACTTTAATGTTATTTTCTGACGCCAAAAAAATGGTAGAAGAAATCTCCAAAGCTTTAGATTAATTTTGGAACTGTAGCTCAAAAGTAGAGTACTCCGTTGACATCGGAG
>Ga0307488_10000792_pt1 | contig 26314 bp, 21 predicted proteins | sample SB02metaG_FD_202248 | JGI IMG/M metagenome (GOLD analysis project Ga0307488, IMG submission 202248) | Sea-ice brine microbial communities from Beaufort Sea near Barrow, Alaska, United States - SB 0.2 | ecosystem: Environmental > Aquatic > Marine > Coastal | place: USA: Alaska | collected... | reverse complement strand
AGTTTTTTAGTTTTTTGGTCCATTAATAGTGTCAACTCTGCAGAAAAACGACAGGAAAAATTGCTCCCCTTACCGACATCGCTTTTAATTACCAAACGAGAGTTGTGATGGGATAAAACGTGTTTGACGATAGACAACCCTAGACCAGATCCTCCGGTTGTTCGCGATCTTGCTTTGTCTACACGATAGAAACGCTCCGTAAGACGGTCGATATGCTCTGCTTCAATACCATCTCCATTATCTCTAACACTAAACTTGGCCTGTTCACCTTCCAGAGACCACCGCACTTCAATCACACCATGATTAGGTGTGTATTTAATGGCGTTAAAAATTATATTAGAAAACGCGCTGCGTAATTCAGATTCAATTCCATAAACGTATAAAATTGGCGATATATCAAAAAATATTTTATGTGATCTTTCACGGTTAAGTGCTTCTGCTTCAGCATGAATTTGCCACAACAATCGAGGCACATTGACCATTTTTTCAAAGGCTCTTTCCGTGCTGGCTTCAATGCGTGACAACACCAGTAATTCTTCAATTAAGCTTTGCATGCGAATCGATTGAGAGCGCATTTCAGATATCGCTTTTTTCATCAGTGGTGCTGCAAGGTCGCCATTTTCTGGCAACATCTCCAAATATCCATTAATCACGGTTAAAGGTGTTTTCAACTCATGGGAAACATTGGCTACAAAATCTTTGCGCATTTTTTCAATTTGGGTCAGGCGCGTAACATCACGAATTAGAAACATCAGATTATCATCTTCGTAAGGCACCACCCTTAATTCCAATACTTTATTGGGATTAATCGGCGATATAATTTCTATGGGCTGGTCAAAACGATTAGCTTGATAGAAATTGATAAACTGTTCATCGTTAATACAATCATACACTTTTTGCCCCATATCTTTGGGCCAACGTATACCTAACTCGATCCTTGCCAATCGATTACACCAGGTTATCTCAGAAGACTTATCAACCACGAGTGCTGCATCGGGAAGCGCTTCTGAGCCTTGACGAAAACGACGAATAACCTCACCTAAGGATTTACGTTTATTACGATTTTTTAAATTAGGACCATAAATCCCTTGGTAAATATGCGACCAAATACCACGGGATATAGGGGGTGAAATCTTTTTGCTGTGCCACAACCAAAAGTTAAGCCTATAAAGCAGCCAGTAGTGCCAACCAAGCAATCCAAAAGTCCCAGTTAACAAGGTAAGGACTAACTGATTTATATACAAGCCAAGCACCGTGCAAGATGCCAGGAAAAAGATGACTATTGCAATGCTTCTTAACCAGGGGAATGGGCGATACATTTGTTGGCTTTATTCCTCTTCTAAGCGGTTAGAAAATATAACTTTCTCTGAAAGCTAATTATTGGCGAAGTATATTACACTTTACTGGAAAAACGATAACCTGCACCTCGTACTGTCTGGATCATAATATCGTGTGAAAACTCAGACAAGGCTTTACGAAGCCTTCTAATGTGCACATCTACCGTTCTGTCTTCAACATAAACGTTAGTACCCCAAACATTGTCCAAAAGCTGCTCACGACTATAGACCCTCTCAGCATGAGTCATAAAAAAATGTAAAAGTTTAAACTCGGTTGGCCCCATATCAATAGGCGTCTCATTTGATGTCACTCGATGTGACAGAGGATCCAGTTTCAAGCCTTGGAAATCAATCGCATCTTCACTAGATGTGGGTGATACACGTCTGATCACTGCTTTCACTCTTGCCACCAATTCTTTTGGCGAAAAAGGTTTAGTCACATAATCATCAGCGCCCGCTTCAAGGCCTCTGATTTTGTCTTCTTCTTCGCCTCTGGCAGTTAACATAATGATTGGGATGTCACGTGCATATTCATGTTGTTTGAGTTTTTTTGCCAGTTGCACACCCGTACCACCTGGCAACATCCAATCTAATAAAATCAAATCTGGAAAAGGCTCTACTATTTTGTCTAACGCGATTTGATAATCTTCAGCCTCAATGGTTTCATAACCCGATTGTTCAAGTACAAATTTTAACATGTCGCGGATGGGAGCTTCGTCTTCCACCAGTAAAATACGTTTTGCCATTTTTTTAATTCCTTGCTGGAGCAACAACTTTCTAGATTATTCATATTTTGTGTGACATTTTTATTACGGTTAGCATTTTAGTCAACATTTAAGCTTCAAAAACAACATTTTACTAGAACACCAGCATTTACAGCTGTGTTTAAACTGTGCCTCAAAATACATTGTTGCTCAATCAGTTATCTAGACATCTTGTTTATTTTTTTTATTCCGCATATTCTCCATGGGCAGTTAAAATTTAAGGAAGCATGAATCTTGAAGTCAAACGTCAAACAAGGGTTGTCCAGAAAGCTTCTAGCCAGGGTGCTTTCAGTTTACTTCGTACTAACTCTAATAGTGACTGCAGGCCAGATTTTCACCGAGTATTTAAATGCTAAAAGTCATATCGAAGGTGAGCTTAAAACCTTAAAAAACACCTTTAGCACTAGCTTAACCCGCGCCATTTGGGAGCTGAACACCCCTCAAGCAAAATCTATTGCAGTCGGTTTGATGGAATTGCCCATAGTTGAAGGCGTCCAGATTCGAGATGAAAACAGCAATTATATTGCCGATTTGGGACGTACCTCTAAATTAGTCGGTGAATCTATTACCAAAGGTGTAGTGAGAGATCATTCTGGGGGAACCTTTGGTTATAGTTTTCCATTAATATTCGAGTTTTCCGGAAGAACATCACTAGTCGGTGATGTCACTTTATATTCAAGTTCAGCCATTATTTTTAGCCGAATAGAAGTCGGCATATTCTTCTTAATTGGCAATGCCATAGTCAAAACTGCATTTTTAGTGTTTTTATTTATGAGTGCATTTCGCACTATGCTGACTGATCCGCTGAATGAGCTAACCCAACAAATTACCGATTTCAACTTAGACGACCCTGAATCCTCCAAGCTTGACTTGAGTATGGATGAAGACAATGAGTTAAAGGTCCTAGAAACGTCTTACAATAAACTCATCGATGAAATGATTGAGTTTCAGTCTAAGCTTGCAGGTTCTCAACATGAGTTACAAAAAGCCAATCTAAGATTAGATGATCAGAATATTTCGTTAGAAGAAGAAGTAGCTAAAAAAACAGCCACACTCAGCAGAATTATGTTGGACTTGGAACAACAAAAAGATGAGTTATTAATTAATCAACGTGAGCTTCGCCAAGAAAACGAAAATCGTCAATTTATTGAAGATGAGCTGCGCAAACGAAATACGGAGTTAGCCACATCAATGGAAACCATTCAAATGGCTAAAGCTCAATTGGTTGAATCAGAAAGAATGGCTTCATTGGGTGGCTTAGTAGCCGGCATTGCCCATGACGTGAATACGCCTTTAGGTGTGAGTGTGACAGCCACCAGCTTTTTGCATGACAGAGTCAAAAAACTTCAATCTGCCTACGAGAATAAAAAACTAACTGGCAATACCATGACCTCATTTTTGTCTGAAGCCGAGCAAACCATTACGCTACTCACCAACAATTTAAATCGTGCCTCCGATCTTATTTCAAGTTTTAAACAAGTTGCTGTCGACCAAACAAGTGAAGCAGAAAGAGAAATCAATGTCAGTGAGTATTTAACTGAAGTCGTACAATCTCTAGCACCAAACTTCAAAAAAACTCAGCATACTATCGATATTCATTGTCCAGACGATTTATCAATCAAATGTGCACCCGGCGTGTTAGCACAAATATTGACGAATATGATTATGAATTCTCTGATCCATGGTTTCGAAGATAAAACCAAAGGGGCGATTAGGCTGGAGATATCTGAGCAAGACAACAATCTTGTTATCAACTATTCTGACGATGGAAGAGGGCTAGATGAGGACACCCTTAAACGCCATTTTGACGCGTTTTTTACCACCCGCAGAGGCAAAGGAGGAAGCGGTTTAGGCACTCACATTATGTACAAACTAGTGACCCAGACATTAGGTGGCGATATTGAAGCATTCAGTAAACCTGGCGAAGGCCTAAAATACATCATTACCATCCCCGTTTAAACAATCAGTCAATCAGGAAATTTCTGACTTTTCACATAGTAGACTACGTTAATTCCTGATAGTCTCAACGCCCATTTTTTTAACAGCGCGACTCTGCGCAGATGGCTTGTATATTTTTCGAAATCAAGGCGGCACTGCCGCTCAAGAATAAACACAGTGTTTACCCGAAAAGATAAACAGCCCCTAACTCTTAGCGGATTATTTTATGTGGTTTAAAAACCTAAAGCTTTACGCAATTACCCAAGACATGGACTTCAAAGAGCAAGACTTTGAAGACAAACTTGCTGAATTTAAATTTCGCCCTTGTGGCAGTCAAGAATTGGCCACTATGGGTTGGGCTTCCCCCTTTAATCAAGGCGAGACTTTAATCCACGCAACAGCGGGTAGGATTTGGTTAACCCTAAAGAAACAAGAACGTATATTGCCAGCGGTGGTTGTGAATGCAGAACTCGCAGACAAAGTAGCGCTAATAGAAACCGAAACAGGCTCTCCTGTAGGCAAAAAAGCCCAGCAGGATATGAAGCAAGAAATCATTCATCGTTTATTGCCGCAAGCATTCACCAAAAATAGTTACACCCACGGTTTCATCTCTACCCAAGATCATTTAGTGGTAGTAGATTCATCTGCAGATGGCAAAGCTGAAGCCTTTTTGGCTATGTTGCGTAAAGCCATTGGTTCGTTACCGGTTGTGCCTTTAGCAAGACATTCTGTGCAGGCAGATTTGACCTCATGGTTAAAAGATGACTCAGCGCCTACAGATATTAGTATTTTAGAAGAGGCTGAATTAAAAGCATTGGAAGAAGACGGTGCCATTATCCGTTGCAAAAACCAGGATTTATACAGCGAAGAAATCACCCATCATTTAGACGCAGGAAAGTCAGTTCAAAAAATTGCTGTTGAATGGAGTGAAACACTCACTGCGATTATTCAGGAAGATTTAAGCATCAAACGCCTAAAGTTTACCGATGTAATAAGAGAACAGAACGATGACATACCTAAGGACCAGATGTTAGCCAGACTAGATGCAAACTTTGCGCTTATGTCGGGAGAAGTGGTTCGTTTCGCGAAGCGTTTAAAAGAAATATTTAATTTGGACGATGAAAAAGTTAGCTAACACACCAGGAATATTTATAATTAGATGCTGGTCAATCCAGCATCTACTTTAGATATAGCTTGAAACTTTATAGAAAAATTTGCTTGGCACTATCACGCAGTTCGTCAAATTCATCAGACAGCACTGCAGACAGATTATCAATAATCCCTTTATCTACAGCCGCATTAAAAATCACTTCTTTATGACTATCAAACTTTCCGCAAAGTGCAGCGCCTAACCTGACCAAATCTAAGTAAGAAACTGCATCAGAATTCACAGACATGTCTTTCAAGTTCTGAGCAACATCTACAAACTCTGGCTCAAATCCCCACTCGGTCATGATCCTTGCACCAATTTGACTGGCTAATTTTTCTATAGCCACATCTAAGAATGTTGGATTAGCAAATACATCCGCATGACGCTCGGCTTCAGTTAATATAGGTAAGACTCCAATATTATGAACCAACGAAGCCAACATCATTGAATCAAGGTTAAGCGCGCGATTTTTGGTTTGCTTAGTATGTACTTGCAATACCGCCATAGAGTTGGCCACAATTTCGATAGTATCGGCCCAAATACGGGACATATACTCTTTTACAATTTCATTTTTGGAAACAAACAACTGTTCCATTGCCAAAGCAGTCGCGATATTTTTAATTTGGCGTAATCCAATTCGAGTTACAGCCTGCTGTATCGATGTCACTTTTATACTTCTGCCTAAATATGCACTATTGGATATTTTTACCATTCTTGCACTTAAAGATGGATCTTGACTAACAACATCAGCCATTCCGCCTAAGTTGATATCTGGGTTGTCAGCCGCTCTCCTAACCTTTAATGCAACCGCAGGTAAAGTTGGTAGCACCAATGTATCGTTATTAATTTTTTCTATCAAAATAATGAGAAGCGCGTTTTCTGCAGCCATATGTTTACCTATAATCTTGTCAAAACGAATCGAATACTGGAGTGAGTCTATTAAAATAGAGTCTCTTTTATCCCACCTAAAGTATTTACTTGGTGAGTTAATCTAAATATTACAGCGGTTTAACCACTGGATCTAAAAAATAAGCCATAAATGCTAGCACACTTTTTTGTGATATCTAATATCTTGATATCTAGAACGCATTAAAAGCTAAAAATTTGTTATATTTCCAGCGAATTAAGATAAATAGCGCAATACAACAATAAAAAAGGACAACACAATGAAAATTCTTTCAAAATCATACATTTCAGCCATAGCATTAGTTGTTTGTTTAACATTAGTTTCTTCTTGTAATAAACCAGTAAATGACAGCACGCCAACACAGCAAGACAAAGACATATCCGCAAATAAAAATGCAATGCCATCTTTGATTGCGGACTACGAAAATAGGCTCAATATTTATTTCCCTGTTACTTTGTCTGCTGACACAAGTCATTTAAGTGTGAACCAGAAACAAATGTTAGCTGTTTTGATTGAAGCATCAGTCATCATGGACGACTTATTCTGGCAGCAGGCATTTGACCAAGATAAGAATATATTCCTATCTCAAATTAAAGACTCCAACGTGAAAAATTTTGCGGCAATTAACTATGGCCCTTGGGATAGATTAAATGGTGATCAGGCTTTTTTGTCGGGCACACCTGAAAAACTATTAGGCGCACAGTTTTATCCTGCAGACATGACCAAAGCAGAATTTGAAGCTAGTGATTTCACAGATAAAAATGGTTTGTATTCCATGGTTCGCAGAGATGAAAATGGGCAATTAACAGCTATTCCTTACTCTACTTACTTTGCAAAAGAACTAACCAGCGCTTCACTTCTGTTAAAAAAAGCCGCCACTTTAGCTGAGGACAAAAGTTTTGCTGCTTACCTCAACTTACGCGCTGAAGCATTGTTAACCAACGAATACCAAGCTTCTGATTATGCTTGGATGGATATGAAGACCAACCCTATAGAATTAGTTTATGGTCCCATTGAAACATATGAGGATCAGCTGTTTGGTTATCGAGCTGCATTTGAGTCTTATGTATTGTTGAAAGATTTAGCATGGAGCGAACGACTCAGTAAATATGCTTCTTTTTTGCCTGAGCTACAAAAAGGTTTGCCCGTAGAGGCAAAATACAAAGCTCAAATGCCTGGCGCAAATGCGGACCTAAATGCCTACGATGTGATTTATTACGCTGGCCATTCGAACGCTGGTAGTAAAACCATTGCCATCAACTTACCTAACGACGAAGAAGTACAACTGAAAAAGGGTACTCGCAGGTTGCAACTTAAAAATGCCATGCAAGCTAAGTTCGATAACATCATGCTGCCTATTTCTGAGCAACTGATTGTGCCTGAGCAACGTCAACATATTACTTTCACCGCTTTTTTCGCTAACACTATGTTTCATGAAGTCGCCCATGGCCTAGGTATCAAAACAGTATTAGGTAGTGACCAAACTGTTAGACAAGCTCTAAAAGAGCATGCGTCAGCCTTAGAAGAAGGTAAAGCCGACATATTAGGGTTATATATGGTGCAGCAGCTATTAGCTAAAGGTGTCATTGATGAAGGAATGTTAGAAGACTACTACGTCACTTTTATGGCGGGAATTTTCCGTTCTGTTCGTTTTGGTGCATCCAGTGCTCACGGTAAAGCGAATATGATCAGATTTAATTTTTTTCAGGAATACCACGCCTTTAGTAGAAATGAAGCAGGCTTGTATCAAGTTGATATGCTGAAAATGTCTGAAGCTATTGATGCACTATCAAATAAAATACTGACTCTGCAAGGTGATGGCGATTATGCCGGTGTTGCGAAGTTAGTAGCAGATAAAGGCCTGATTAAAGCACAATTGCAACAAGACCTCGATAAATTGACCGCTGCAAATATTCCAGTGGATATTGATTTCAAACAAGGGGTTAAGATACTAGGGCTGTAGTGTAACCATAAGCTTTCAAGTATTGAGCTTATTAGCAGCTCAATACTTGTATTTAGTTTTTATTACAACGTTTTAAGCTTGTCTTGATAAGGCGGCCAACCCATAGCCTTACCTGCTAAGACGTGCAAATGAATGTGGTACACAGTTTGCCCGCCATTTTCGTTACAGTTCATCACAGCCCTGTAGCCGTCTTTCGCAAAGCCATGTTTTTCAGCTAATTTGGCTGCCACCCAATACAAATGCCCAACTAAGGCTTTATCTTCTTCTTGAATAGCATTAATAGTGGTTATCGGCTTTTTGGGGATGACTAAAAAGTGTATGGGTGCCTGAGGGTTAATATCACTAAACGCCAAAGATAGCTCATCTTCATAAAGAATGTCAGCAGGGATTTCTTTATTAATTATCTTGGTGAAAATAGTTTCGTTAGTCGTTTGGCTAATAGATTCGCTCATAACTTTTTCCTTCCTAAATAAATACAAACAATAATAGTGCTGCACCTAGAATCAATCTATAGATCACAAAAGGCAACATACCAATTTTGGAGATCCACGTTAAAAATAAGTAAATACAAGCATAGGCACTAACAAAGGAGAAAGCAGCGCCAAAGATGAGTGCATTCCAATCCACAGCACTGGGGGCTTTTAACAGATCTAAAGTGGCGAGTAAGCCAGCACCCAAAATCACTGGTATAGACAATAAAAATGAAAAACGCGCCGCGCTTTCTCTATCTAGACCAATCATCAAGCCAGCTGTCATAGTGATACCCGAACGTGACGTACCGGGAATAATAGCGACAGCCTGTGCAAGACCAATAAAAATCGCATTTTTCCAAGTGATCTGATGCACAGTTTTAACTTGAGTAGCTTTGTTATCCGCATACCAAAGTAACAAACCAAATCCAATAGTCGTGATAGCAATCACTAAGGCTGAGCGGCCGTATAACTCTATAAGATCTTTAAAGGCAAATCCGAACATCACTGCGGGAATAGTGCCAATAATGATCCACCACGCTAAACGACTATCTGTTGTTTGGTTTTGGCTCAATCCATGACGGAACCAAGCACCAGTTAAACATAAAATATCCGCACGAAAGTAGATCATCACAGCTAACAAACTACCTACATGAACGGCTACATCGTAAGCGAGACCTTGGTCATTCCAGCCTAATACCTCAGAAGGTAATATTAAGTGAGCTGAACTAGATATAGGTAAAAACTCAGTCAATCCTTGAATAATCGCCAAGATAATAATTTCAAACAAAGTCATGTTTCGATTGGACTCCAATCAAATTTAATCGCCCACAATTTTTGCAAACTTTTGTCATATGTTTGCCAAAGGTTGGCGTAACTTTGTTTCACTACAGGGTGGACTTCGTCAGCGGCAATCTCGGCTAAAGGTTTTAACACAAAAGCATTATAAAGAACCTCTGGACGAGGTAATTCTATTGGCTGAGACATCACTTGGTTATCGTATAACAGCAGGTCCAAATCGAGTGTTCTGGGAGCAAACTTTCGTTCACTACGCTGCCGTTTGTTGTCTTGTTCTATTTGTTTAAGAACAGAGCATACCTGTGCAATGGATAACATGGTGTTAGCTTTAATCACTAAATTATAAAAGTTATTACCTTCAAACCCTACTGATTCACTTTCAAACACAGAGGAAAGAGTCAGCTCGCCAAATGCTTGATACATACCCTGTAATCCAGCTTTAGTATGTTTTTCTTTATCTACATTACTGCCGACACTGATATAGATAATATGAGACTGTTTAGTGTCAATACTCAAAAAGTTTGTTCCTTAGTAAATTCAACTGCAACATTTTTAGCATTTGCCAGAATATCCGGCTTACTCAACTTTAAGCGCACTGATTTAAGCTTTGGAAAAGATTGCAACAACCAGTCAACCATATTGCTTGCCAAGGCCTCAATCAGCTTAAATTGGCTCTTTGCGGCAAAGTCGCTAATGACTTGGGCTATTTGGGCATAATTCAGCGTATTGTTGACATCATCTGTTTGCGCCGCCTTAGAAAGGTCAGCACTCAGTTCAATATCAACAATTAATCGTTGTTGATGCTCTCTCTCCCAGTCATAGACGCCAATTAGCGCTAAGACCTCAAGCCCTTCTATGTGAATTTTATCCATTAGTGATCCGCGCTGCATTTTAAGGAGGTTTGGTATATCCTCTTAAAGTGTAACCCATTCTTTTAATACAAGTACATGACAGCACTAACTATATTAATTTTTGTTGCGGCCTATCTACTGGGGTCCATTTCCAGTGCCATTTTGGTCTGCAAACTATTTAACCTTGGCGACCCAAGAGAATTAGGGTCAGGAAATCCTGGCGCAACGAATGTTTTCAGAATAGGAGGAAAGTTGCCCGCCAGCTTAGTACTCATTTTTGATGTGCTTAAAGGTACTCTGCCAGTTTGGGCGAGTTATTATATCGGTCTTGAGCCTTTTTATTTAGCAGTGGTGGCTGTAATGGCATGTTTAGGCCATATGTTTCCATTGTTTTTCGGATTTTCTGGAGGCAAGGCCGTAGCTACAGCATTCGGCGCAATTATGCCTTTAGGCTTAGACTTAGCCGCCATGCTGATAATGAGCTGGGTCATAGTCATTTTCTTAACTCATTATTCTTCTTTGGCTGCTATCCTATCAACTAGCCTAGCGCCAGTCTTCACTTGGTTATTAAAACCTGAATACACACTACCCGTGGCGATATTAAGTGTATTAATTGTCCTACGTCACAAAGACAATATAATAAGACTCTACCAAAAGCAGGAACCCACCGTATGGAATAAAAAGAAAACTTAAGAATAACCGCAAACTTACGTTGTAAATTACACTGACAGCATATTTTCAGAACAGAATTCTGAATGCACACTATCTTTGAGACAGTAACCAGGAAACACCGAGTTTAATCCAACTAACCTACCCAATAAGCTCTCAAAATAAAGTGAATAATAAACATAGCACTTAAGATGCTTCCAGCCAATAAGCCCATATAAACAATCATATAACCGATTAGGTATTGCTCAGAAGGGATGACATCAATAAACAAGTTTGTTAGCCAAACAACCACATTAAAAAGTTGAAATGTTCCAAATATAGCGATGGCAGAGACTAATAATTCAGCTTCCCAACTGTCTTCTTTAAGCCTTTACAACCAGTTGATAGTCTGATCTGTTTGTGTCATTGCTACATCAATATTTAAAGTTATATTCACTTCATCTTTCATAACTCTGCTTGTTATCAGTTGCTAAAACCCACATTATCCGTTGATGACATATCCGAGATTAAGGTTAATCTCAATCTAAATGGCCGGTAACTCTTCTAGCGACCAACGAGGCCTAGCCTTGGTAGATAAACTTTCAATTTCACCGGCTTTAAGTCGTTGCAAACCGGCGTAAGCGATCATCGCACCGTTGTCAGTACAGAATTCCAACCTAGGGTAAAACACCTGTCCTTGGATTGATTTCATCATAGCCCCGAGATCTTCGCGTAATTGTTTATTGGCGCTGACACCACCTGCAATAACTAAACGTTTTAAGTTAGTGTGCTTCAAAGCGCGTTTGCACTTAATTGCTAAAGTATCGACTACCGCTTCTTGAAAGGCGAAGGCAATGTTTGCCCGTGTTTGCTCAGAGCCATCTGATGCTCGAATAGTATTCGCAGCGAAGGTTTTTAATCCACTGAAACTAAAGTCTAGGCCTGGTTTTGTGGTCATAGGCCGCGGGAATTTATAATGACCTGCCTCTCCCTTCTCGGCTAATTTAGCCAATAAAGGGCCTCCGGGGTAATCAAGCCCAAGTAACTTAGCAGTTTTATCGAAAGCTTCGCCAGCGGCATCGTCTACCGATTCACCTAATACTTCGTACTGACCAATACCTTCTACTTTGACCATCATCGAATGACCGCCCGAAACCAATAGAGCCACGAAGGGAAACGCAGGTGCGGGGTCATCTAACATCGGGGCTAGCAAATGCCCTTCCATATGATGCACACCAATAGCGGGCTTGCCCCAAGCATAAGCCAAACTGCGAGCCACAGAAGATCCCACTAATAAAGCCCCAACTAAACCAGGACCTTTAGTGAAAGCGATACCATCTATGTCTTTAGCGCTACAATTGGCCTCTAGCAAAGATGCTTTGATCAAAGGAATTAACTTTCGCACATGATCTCTAGAAGCAAGTTCTGGCACAACACCGCCATAATCAGCATGCAGTTTCACTTGGCTATATAATTGATGAGACAATAACCCTTGTTGGTCATCATAAATTGCCACACCGGTCTCATCACAAGAGGTTTCAATACCTAATACACGCATATTTAATTTCTAACAAAAATATTATAAACTGTTGGCATTCTACTGATTAGTCTTCAAACCTCCAATTTAATATGACATTTGTTGAATTAATCAGGTTTTTGGACCATCAAGACTTTACATCCATTGAGGATATGATTAGAATTCCGCACCATTTTTAACCGAGCTGGCTATTCATTGTACCGGCACGATATAGTTTTTATTTTTGAGGTAAGAGTTTAATGCCAATCGTTAAAGTAAGAGAAAACGAACCTTTTGATGTTGCATTGCGTCGTTTTAAACGTTCATGTGAAAAAGCAGGTGTACTTTCTGAAGTTCGTCGTCGCGAATTTTTTGAAAAGCCTACTTGGGAACGTAAGCGTAAGAAAGCAGCCGCTAAGAAACGTCTTTTGAAGAAGTTATCTCGCGAAAACGCTCGTCGCATCAGATTGTACTAAATCTCTTCTGAAGCGTGTTGTTTGTAGTTAGTAGACGCGCGCTTTAAGTCGTTTTATCACATATCCGTTTTCATTGAGTCATTCCATGTCTTTATTAGATGATTTAAAAAGTGCACAAAAAGATGCTATGCGTGCCAGAGACAAAATTCGTCTTGGCACAATACGTATGGCTTTGTCTGCCGCTAAACAACATGAAATCGATGGGCGTATTGATCCTAATTATATTCCTCTCGATGACGATGGTGTTCTTGCGATATTAATCAAGATGGTCAAGCAGCGAAAAGACGCTGCAAGTCAGTATGAAGCTGCCGGTCGTCAAGATTTACTGGATATCGAATTAGCAGAGATTGTCATTTTGCATGATTTTTTGCCCAAAGCACTTAATGAAGAAGAGCTTGATGCCTTGATCGTGCAAGCGATGGCAGAATCAGGTGCAACGGGTATGCAGGACATGGGTAATGTAATGGGCTGGTTAAAACCTCAAGTCCAAGGTCGAGCTGATATGGGCCAATTAAGTGGCAAAATAAAAGCCAAACTTAATTCTCTATAATACATCATCTTGCCTAATTAATTTACAAACCGCACTTTGATGCGGTTTGTTTGTTTTATTGCATAAAATTTAAATTTGCGAAACTATACGGCATCATATTCAGCCGTTTTTGTTAATTGAGAAGGTATAATGTCTGGCCGTATCCCCCGCGAGTTTATTGATGACATTATTGCTCGCTCAGACATAGTTGAACTGATTGACAGCCGCGTGCGTCTTAAAAAAGCGGGCCGTAATCATCAAGCTTGCTGTCCTTTTCATGAAGAAAAAAGTCCCTCTTTCACCGTTAGTCAAGACAAACAGTTTTACCACTGCTTTGGTTGTGGTGCTCATGGTAATGTGATTTCTTTTTTGATGGAATTTGACCGCCTAGAATTTCCAGAAGCCATTGAAGAATTAGCGCAATATCATAGTATTGAGGTACCACGGGAAAAAGGTGGAGCCCCTCCTCCATCGGCTGAACAAAAACAACAAAAAGAAAGCGATTACGAGTTAATGGAAAAAGTAGCTAAATACTTCGCCCAACAACTTAGAGTGCATCCTGAAAAAGACAAAGCCGTCAATTACTTAAAAAATCGCGGACTCAGTGGCGAAATTGTTAAAGCCTTTGACATGGGTTATGCACCACCAGAATGGGACTCAGTTCTCAAAACCTTCGGTGTCAGCCCGGTCTATCAAGAACAGTTGCTAGACTTAAAGCTCATCACTGAAAATGATAATAGACGTCGCTTCGATTTCTTCCGTGACCGAATTATGTTTCCTATTCGTGACAAACGCGGTCGCGTTATTGGCTTTGGTGGTAGGGTATTAGAAGATGGTGGACCCAAATATTTAAACTCGCCCGAGACTCGCATATTTCATAAAGGTCATGAACTATATGGCTTTTATCAAGCCAAGCAAGCTCATCGAAATTTGGCGCGGGTAATGATTGTCGAAGGTTATATGGATGTTGTAGCCCTTGGGCAATTTGGTATCGACTACGCAGTAGCATCACTTGGTACAGCCACTACACCAGAACACATTCAAATGTTATTTCGTGCCACAAGTGAAGTGGTGTGTTGCTACGATGGTGACCGAGCAGGCAGAGAAGCCGCTTGGCGCGCCTTAGAAAATGCTCTGCCTTATTTAAAAGATGGGGTAGAAATGAAATTTCTGTTTTTACCCGATGGCGAAGATCCCGATACATTAGTGCGTAAAATTGGCAAAGAAAACTTTGAAGAAAACTTAAAGAATGATGCGGTTCCCTTGTCTAGGTTCTTTTTTGATAACTTATTACAACGGCATCACGTTGGAAGTAATGAAGGTAAAGCCGCTTTAAAAGCCGAAGCCACACCGCTAATTCAACAAATAGTTGGCGATAATATTCGAGAAATATTGTTATCTGATTTAAGTAATCATATGGGCGACCAAAATAAACATAAATATGAACGTGATGTCGCACAAGCAAATCTTCGAAAATCACCTAAGAAATTGGACTTTAACACTCCCAATAAGAGCACAATATCGCCAGTACGTATGATGATTAGGTTGCTATTAGATGATCCTAGTTTAGCAATAAAATGTCAGGCCGCTGATCCAACACCGCTTGTATCAGTAGAAATACCAGGGATATCAATGTTGATTGAGCTTTATCAGTTTTGCTTAAGCAAACCACTGGCGAATACGGCGCAAGTTTTAGAGCATTTTCGGAATCATCCACAAACGGCTCAATTAGCGAAGTTAATGATGTGGGAATATGCAGAACAAAACCAAGCAGCAGTGTTTGAAGACAGTTTTGGCAAGTTATTAGATTGGCATTTACAAAGCCGTATGGATGAGTTGTTTTCTAAATCTAGGGTCAGCAAATTAACCGATGCAGAAAAACAAGAGCTCAATATTCTTATAAAAGAACAAAGGTAACCATTTAAAAGAACAAATGTAACCTTGTAAAAGAACAAAAATGACCCAACATCTAGCCCAAAGCCTAGTGAATCTGCTATACTGGCTAATTCGCTAATAATGAAGTAATTACAGGGTACTTGCTGGTTCAGATAAGCAAGTTACAGCGTAAATCCTCTCTGATGAGAGGTTTTGATGAATATTAAACTAATTCGAGAAGCGTAGGTTATATGGTGCAAAGCAAGCAGTCGCAGATAAAACTCCTCATTGCTAAGGGTAAAGAACAGGGCTATTTGACTTTCGCGGAAGTTAATGACCACCTTCCCCAAGATATTGTCGATTCAGATCAGATGGAAGACATCATCCGTATGATCAACGACATGGGCATCAAAGTGTTTGAAAGGGCTCCTGATAAAGATGAGCTCTTGATGCAAGACAACGATACTGACGATGAAGCCGCTGAAGCTGCTGCTGCGGCTCTTGCTACAGTAGAAAGTGAGATAGGCCGCACAACCGACCCCGTGCGCATGTACATGCGTGAAATGGGTACAGTTGAGCTTCTGACCCGTGAGGGCGAAATCGTTATCGCTAAACGTATCGAAGAAGGCATCAATCAAGTTCAGTGCTCTGTCGCTGAATATCCTGAAGCCATCACTCATTTACTTGATCAGTGGGACATGTTCGAAGCAGAAGAAATTCGACTTAGCGACATAATCATTGGTTTTGTTGATCCAAACGAACAAGACGTGGCGCCTACAGCTACTCACGTCGGTTCTGAGTTGTCATCCAAAGAGTTAAAAGAAGAAGATGGCGATGATGATGACGAAGAAGAGGAAGACACAGGTCCAGACCCTGAGTTAGCTCGTGAAAAGTTCACTGCACTTCGTCATCAATACGAAAAAGCTCGTGATGTTATCGATGCAAAAGGCCGTTCACATAAAGAAGCCCGCGTTCAAATTAATGAACTTAGCGAAGTTTTTAAAGAATTTAGACTAACGCCTAAGCAATTTGACCGTATGGTTAAAAACATGCGTAGCATGATGGACAGAATTCGTGTGCAAGAACGCATAGTGATGAAACACTGCGTGATCACAGCAAAAATGCCGAAAAAAGATTTCATTAAAGCGTTTGCTGGTAACGAAACATCGACAGTTTGGTTGTTTAAGATACTCAACTCTTCATTGCCTTATGCAGAAGAAATGCGAGAGCACCAAGAAGAACTTGAGCGCGCAATCAGTAAAATGAACACGGTAGAAGATGAAACCGGATTAATCATTGCTGATATTAAGGATATCAACCGTCGCATGTCGATTGGTGAAGCTAAGGCTCGTCGTGCCAAAAAAGAAATGGTTGAAGCTAACTTACGTTTGGTTATATCTATTGCGAAAAAATATACGAACCGTGGTTTGCAGTTCTTGGATCTTATCCAAGAAGGTAATATTGGTTTGATGAAAGCGGTAGATAAATTCGAATACCGTCGTGGTTATAAGTTTTCAACGTATGCGACTTGGTGGATACGTCAGGCGATTACTCGCTCGATTGCTGACCAAGCACGTACTATCCGTATTCCTGTGCATATGATTGAAACGATTAACAAACTTAACCGTATCAGCCGTCAAATGCTCCAAGAAATGGGTCGCGAGCCAACACCTGAAGAATTATCAGAGCGCATGTTAATGCCTGAAGACAAAATTCGTAAGGTCTTGAAAATTGCTAAAGAGCCAATTTCAATGGAAACGCCTATCGGTGATGACGAAGATTCACACTTAGGTGATTTCATACAAGACGATACTATTACGCAACCTTTAGACTCTGCTACAGGTGGCAGCTTAAAGGATGCAACTCAAGAAGTGTTAGCCGGCTTGACCGCTCGTGAAGCCAAAGTACTGAGAATGCGCTTTGGTATCGATATGAATACCGATCACACGCTTGAAGAAGTAGGTAAACAGTTTGATGTAACCCGTGAGCGTATTCGTCAAATCGAAGCGAAAGCATTACGTAAACTGCGTCACCCAAGCCGCTCTGAGCAATTAAAAAGTTTCTTAGACGATTAATTAATATCGAAATGATTGAAAGCCCTAATAATCTACATTATTAGGGTTTTTTTATTTAAGTAACTATATTCTTCTCACGAATTAATTAGCTACTTTGCTGTCTCAATCTGGTCTGTTGTCGCCAATTATAAGATTACACTTTTCATGGATTTATCAGTTTTTACATTATTACGACCTAATTTCCTATTAAAGCATGTGATCGTGTTCAACTTAGCTTTGATTTTGTCAGGCTGCACTAGCATGGGTTTTAAAGACTTGTTTTCTGATTATGCTGCACAGCTTGAAAATGTTAGATCTGCTCAGTTAAAAGGTGATTTTAAAACCGCTGCCGCATTAATTGTTGAGCCAAAAGCCAATCAAAATAATTACACTCTAAATCTACTTGAAAAAGCGCGTTTATATTATCTAGCCAATGACTGGACTCAGAGTCGCAAAGACTTTGCCTTAGTGTCTGAGGTATTAGATGAAGACGCAGCTAAAGCAAAACTCAGGCTGAGTCGTGGCGTCTCCAACATGGCATCCTTAGTGACTAGTGACAATGTGATTACTTACCAAGTTCCGCCTTATGAACAAACAATGTTACACAGTTATCAAGCCTTAAATTACTTGTTCTTAGGCCAGCTTGAAGGTGCTTTAGTTGAAGTACGCCGCGCAAACTTGGTCCAAGAAAAGGCATTAAGAGCACATCAGCAAGACTTAGATAAAAGCGATATCAACGTTGATAAGCAGTCTTTTAATCAAGCGTATCCCTCTATGTCAGCAATGATTGGTGATATTAAAAATGGCTTTCAAAATGCTTATACCTTCTACCTGTCAGGATTATTTTATGAGGCCGCTATGCAGCCCAATGATGCCTACATTGACTACAAACGTGCCTTAGAAATATATCCAAACAATCATTACTTGCAAAAAGATGTACTACGCCTGGCCACAAAACTCGGTATGACGGCTGACCTTGAGGCATTGACGGCTAAATACGGTGCTTACCAGGCAACCAGAATTGCTAACACTGGGGAATTGGTTATTTTGATTGAAAACGGTGCGATTAATCCTAAACAAGAAGTGTCTCTCAATCTACCTATATTCAGTGCAGCTAATCAACCCCGATTTTTTAGTTTTGCTTTACCGGTTTATAATGGAACGCTTGTTAAGTATCCAAGCTTAACCATTAATTTAGCCGGACAAACCTATACATCTGAACAGATTGTGAGACTACAATCACTCGCAGCTAAAGAGTTGCAACAACAAATGCCTAGCTTATTAACACGCCAGGCTCTGCGTCTTGTAGCCAAAGAAAAGCTGCGTACTACCATTAGCCAACAAGGGGGAGACATTGGCAATATTTTGGCCGTTTTATACAATGTTGCCTCTGAACAGGCCGATACACGAAGTTGGTTAACCCTACCCGATGAAGTACAAATATTACGACTCTCGTTACCACCCGGACAACAGGAAATAGAGCTTAACATTGGGGGTAAAACGGAGTTGATTAAAGTAAATATCCTGACTAAACGCATTAGTTTGTTAAATTTAACAACTATTGGAAACTTTCAAAGTCATAAACTTACTCAACTATGACAACACATGACGCAAGACATTCTGATTTCAGCAAATTAACTTAAAATAGACATCAAAATCGACTGTGTCGCTATTGATATCGACCCCTTCAGTGCCCACATTTTAAGCACGCAGGATCAACAACAGGTGGCTTGTTTTACAAGAAACAAAGAGCCCCAAGAATATGAATAAAAGGATAAGTTATGAAAAAATTACTGTTAGTGAGTGCCATGGGCTTATCAATAAGTTTACTGGCTGGCTGTGCCAATAAGTCAGTGGTTAGTTATGGTGATGCTAGCGCAGTTGAAACCACAGATATAAACTTTGGGTCTACGGATTTACAAAAAATTGCGGATCAGATGACAGCGTCACTGATACAGTCGCCAGTCGTTGGCACCATGACCGCCAATAAACGCCCCATAGTATTTGTTGATACGGTTAAGAATAAAACGAGTGAACATATTGATACAGAATCGCTAACTGATTCAATATCAACCCAATTGTTACGCTCTGGCAAGTTCCGATTTGTGGATATGACTAAAGTGACGGCCGTGCGCGAGCAACTTAACTATCAAAATGAAGGTGATTTAGTCAACCCAAACAAAGCGGTTCAATTTGGTAAGCAAGTTGGCGCTGAGTATATGTTGTATGGCAATTTAGCCAGTATAGTTAAAACAAATTCTGATAAATCAGATGTGTATTACAAGTTCACTATGCGTTTAATGGACTTAGAAAGTGGCTTGGTAGAGTGGGCGGATGAAACTGAAATACGTAAGACCAGTAGTAAAAAATTATTAGGCTGGTAGGTTAAGATCCCTATTCGGCATTTTATAAACGTTAGACCAAGAATGAAGGTACAACCATGAAAGCACTGTTAATTTGTCTTATCTTAATGGCAGGGCATATTTCCCAAGCCTCAGCTGATTATAATCGCAACCAAGCAGTGCCGGTTGATAAAGTTTTATTTGGACACGTCACCTCGGTTCGTCAAATCGCAGAAAATGAATTAACCCAAGATCGTAATCAAGGCTGGAAAACTTTTGGCGGTGCGTTAATTGGTGGCAGCATAGGGAATCAATTTGGTAGTGGAAGCGGACGGGCCCTTTCCACTATATTGGGCGCCATGTTAGGCGGTTCGATTGCTAATGACAGCCATGCCCGAGTCAAACAAGTGACTATTCAGCTAGTTGAATTAATGATCAGCATTGATAATGACGGTGAATACATGGTGGTTCAGGATTTTGACCCATCAATGTTGTTTCACACACAAGATAAAATCCGTATGATTTATTTAGCCAATGGCTCGGTGCGCATAGATAAACAATTATAATGATTGGAATTGATTATTGATTAGATAATTTATCACCATTTCTTAGTGTAATAGCCAACTCAAAGTACAACGTAAATCACGATATCAGAGACACTTGATGCTATCCCTAAAGCCTCTTTAGCAAGTAATCATAATAATCTAAAAATATTACCAGTGATATACCGAAGCGTTTCTGTTCCTCACAGGCTAGGCTTCGTCTTTAAGTAATTTAGATCAAATATCCAAATCACCTTTCTTATATTCGATAGTCTTTTCTAAACTAGCTATCTTTTGCGCTCTTGCATTGGGTGAGCCTGTATTTCTAGCCAATAAATAATAAGCAGTAGGCACAACATACAAGGTTAGGAAGGCCGAAACTGTCACACCAGCGAATATCACCATGCCAATGACTGTTCTGCTCTCAGCCCCTGCACCCGTAGCTAAAACCAGCGGTAATGAACTAAATATAGTTGTAAAGCCAGTCATCACTATAGGTCGCAACCGTTGAGTAGCGGCTTTACGTAAAGCCTCTTCAAACTCTACCCCCGCGTCCCGTAATTGATTGGCGAACTCAACAATTAAAATACCGTTCTTAGCGGCCAAGCCGATTAACATCACCAAACCAATTTGACTGTATATGTTTAAAGTCATATCTGAAAAATATAACCCAATAAACGCACCAACTAAAGCCAAAGGCACGGTTAGCATGATCACCAGTGGCTGGATCCAATTTTCAAATTGAGCGGCTAAAACCAAATAGGTGATAGCTAGGGCTAAAACAAAGATAAACAAAATAGAACTGCCGGAGTCCTGATACTGCTGCGACTCTCCTTTATAATCTATAGCCACTTCAGCAGGTAGTTCAGTAACCACAATGTTACGTAAATATTCTAATGCCTCACCTACTGTGTAGCCGTCAGCGAGGTTGGCACTAATAGTGATGCTGCGCATTCGATTATATCGATTAAGCCTCGATGAGGTGGCATTTTCGCCTACAGTCAGTAAGTTATCTAAAGGGATCAGTTGGTTAGACTGAGACGAACGAACATAAATATTCTCAATGCTCGAAGGGCTGCGATAATCCTCTTCCCAGCCTTCCATGATCACATCATATTCTTGACCTTTATCAAGAAAAGTCGAAACCCTTCTTTGACCTAACATGGTCTCAAGTGTTCGGCCTATATCACTTATAGAAACACCGAGATCTGCAGCCCGGTTTTTATTAATGTTAACCAATAACTGTGGCCAGGTTTCTTTATAATCAGAATCTATACGAACTAAATTAGGATTTTCTCTCGCCTTGGTTAACACAATGTCTCGCCATTCTACTAACTCTTCATAAGTATTACCCTGCAACACAAATTGCACCGGTCGGCCTAACCCTCGCCCTCCAATCCCACTGCGCATTACAGCAAAAGCTGTGACGTCAGGAATATTAACTAACTTCCCACTAATTTCGTCCATCAAATCAAAGGTCGAACCCTGCTTCTCTGGACCAATCGGCGTTCCGACTATTGCAATACCGGCCGTGCCACCAAAACCTGGGGTACGCACGATAATACGCTCAGCTTCACCTGTTTCTGTATAGGGCAGCAATATACTTTCAATCTTTTTCAAATTGGCAGCATTACTCTCAAAGCTTGACCCTTCTGCGCTTTGCATCAGTATAAAAAAGTTGCCCCTGTCTTCTTTAGGGACAAACTCACTGGGCAATATTTGTATCAGTTTAAATAAAGCCACTATGCTACCAATCACCAGTAAACTCATTAACCAGGGTTGATGTAAGGTTGTACCTAAACCGGTGAAGTAACCTTGCTCAATCTTTCTAAACTTAGTATCCACCCAATGCGCAAAACCCGAAGGCTTTGTGCTTTTTTTCAATAACTTAGAGCACATCATCGGTGATAGCGTTAAGGCAGTCACACTAGAAAAGGCTACTGCTGCTGCAATGGCCAAAGCAAATTCAGTAAACAGTCGACCAATATTACCTTGTAAGAATACCAAGGGAACAAACACAGAGATTAATACTAGCGTGGTGGCTATTACCGCAAACCCCACCTCTCTTGCCCCTCGATAGGCGGCTAAAATTGGCGGTTCACCCATTTCTATTCGCCTAGAAATGTTTTCCAACACCACTATGGCGTCGTCAACCACTAACCCAATAGCTAAAACCATCGCTAGTAATGTGAGTAAGTTAATCGAAAATCCCAAGGCGTACATGACGATAAAAGCTGAAACCAAAGACACGGGCACAGTAACCGCAGGAATTAGCGTCGCCCGAATATTGCCTAAAAACACATAAATAACTAATACCACCATCAAGATAGCAATGGCTAATGTTTCATATACTTCATTTATAGACGCTTCAATAAACACCGAAGAATCATAACTTGAAACGATAAAAATATTGTCTGGCAGAGTCTGCTCGATAAGTTGGATCGCAGCTTTTGCGGCTCTGGCCACTTCGAGGGTATTTGCCTTTGATTGTTTAACAATACCTAAACCAATCATGTTTACGCCGCCACCACGAAACTCGGTCTCGTCGTCCTCAGCACCTAATTCAACTCGCGCCACTTCTTTTAATTTAACCAAGTAACCATCTGCACTGGCTTTGATGGTTAGATTAGAAAAATCTTCTGGACTGAGAAAACTTCTGGCTACTCGGACTTCAAAATCCCGATCGATAGATTCTACTTCACCAGCGGGTAATTCGACATTTTCAGAGCGTATGACATTCTCGATGTCGGTCACGGTAATATCTCTGGCTGCCATGGCGTTTCTATCAAGCCACACCTTCATAGCATATTTTCGTCCACCACCTAATTGCACACGTGCAACACCTTCTGCAACCGATAAACGGTCAACTACAAATCTATCCGCATAGTCTGTTAATTCCATCACAGATAAGTTGTCGCTACGTAAGTTGTACCAAACAATAACGTCTTCGTCTGAATTAGACTTTGACACCTCAGGGGGTTCTGCTTGATCAGGTAGATTGTTGAGCACTCGGCTTACTCTCTCGCGCACATCATTCGATGCGGCATCAATATCTCTGGACAGGTCAAACTCAATACTGATAGATGAGCGCCCATTGCTACTACTGGACTCAATATTTTTAATGCCTTCGATACCGCTAATACGTTCTTCTATTAACTGTGTGATACGTGTTTCTACAATCGAGGCGGAAGCACCTGGGTAATTAGTGTTGATTGAAACGATTGGGGGGTCGATATCAGGATATTCTCGCAACGATAATAAACTAATAGAAACGATGCCAAATACCACGAGTAACAAATTCACAACTGATGCAAAAACTGGGCGTTTAACCGATAGATCTGAAAGAAACATGGCTTACCCCTTTGTCTCATCAACATCAAGAATTTTGACTTTTGAGCCATCTCTTAATTTTAACGCTCCTTCAATTACCACCAGCTCACCCTCGTTTAAACCCGAAACAATTTGCACTTTGCCAGGTTTACGCAGGCCTATTTTCACTTGTTTTCTGGTGACTTCTGCATCGTTAACTACAAACACAAAATGTTTATCCTCTATTGGTACTAAGCTCGCTTCTGGAAGAATTAAGGTAGTCAGCATTTTCTTCTGCAAGTTAATCTGTAACAGCATACCCGGACGTAATTTAAAATCTTGGTTGTTAATATTGGCACGAATTTGAATTGCGCGTGTGGCAGGGTCAACCCTAGAGCCTATGCTGACTATCTTGCCTTCGAATATTTCATCAGGGTAGGCAATAGACTTAGCTCGGATATTTTGACCAATCGCCAAGCTGGGTAAATGCACCTCGGCAATATTAAAATCAACTTTGATAATAGATAAATCATCTAAGGTAGTGATGGCATCACCGGGTCGAACTAACGCCCCAACACTGACTTGACGTAATCCCAATAAACCATCAAAAGGCGCCCTCACTTCGAGCGCACGCATCTGCGTTTTTAATACATTCATTTCAGCTATCAGAGCATTAACTTCGGCTTGCTGCTCATCTAAAAGTTGTTCAGACGCCACATTGTTTTTAGCTAAGTTAACGATGCGATTTAATTGGCGATTTGCTTCCTGTAAATCAACGTCTAACGCGGCTAACCGCGCTTTTTCTTCTAAGTCGATTAAAGTCAGTAATACCTGGCCGGCCTTGACCCTATCACCGTCGTCAAAATTAATTTTATATACAATATCTGAAGTTTGTGTGGTTATAAGTACTGACTCATTTGCCCTACCCGTACCTAACGCTTCAACAATTACTTCAAACTGCTCTTCAGCTGCGCGATGCACTTTCACTAAAGTGGCATTGGCTTGTCTAACTTGTTGAGACTCCTCCTTTGGCAAATATAAATACACCACCAAACCTAAGCACAACACAACAGCAATTAACAGAGGAGAAACTTTTAACCCTTTAGACATGATATGACCTATTTAAAATATAAAATTGAATAAAATTTTGAATTGTTAGTCTTTACAATTAATGATGGAGAATGAGGAAATAAATGTGATAATAACTAAAATTCATACTGCTGGTATACTTAACATTGTGCTGAACAGATTATTTGTAACATTGACAATTTTTGTATTAGGGTGCAGTAGAGACATTCCTGCCGACCCTATGTGCCGATCCAGCATATTATATACAGAAACAAAGCCTTCGGCAGCAGCTTGTCTTATAAAATCAAACGTTCAACTGTTAGTGGTCAAAAATCACGATACCAATGGATGGAATCTACCCACTCATAAACAACAAAATTTAATAAGCGCTCAATGTACTGCGCATCAAGCCGTTTGGGAAACAACAGGGCTAAATGTTGAAGTAGGTAAGTTACTGTTTACAGCTCCAGATGAAACCCAATATTTTGAATGTAAACTCACCGATGATTTTTCTAGGCAACTGCAGGAATTTCCAGTTCCAGCATGGGCCCAGCGCAAAACCAGTGAAATTTCTCTGGTTAACCCTTTTAGTACAGAACAAGACCATTGGGTGAACGACATTAATTTGGTTACATTACGTGAAGCTTACAATCAATTAGAATGATTTGAGAGTGTAACGTCGGCTAAAAGCAGCGAACATTCATAAAATGAGTAACGCCACATCAACACTTTTAATAGTCATTACATGATTTTTAGGAACTAAAACCATCAAATAACGGTATAATCGCTACAATATTAGATTTTTAGAGGTTGTTCCTATGTCCCAATATCATGCCCCAATAAAAGACATGCAATTTATACTGCATGATTGGTTAAATCTTTCGGCACATTATCAAAAATTAGGATTAGAAGATTTCGATCAGGATTTGGTCAACGAAATCTTACTGCAGGGCGCAAAATTTGCAGAAGAGATCATCGCTCCACTAAATCGGGAAGGTGACGAGCAAGGTGCTAAATTAATTGATGGAAATGTCACGACTCCCGATGGTTTTGCTGAGGCCCATAAAGAGTATGTAGCAAACGGATGGAACGCGATGTTAGGAAACGCTGACTTTGGCGGGCAAGATTTGCCTAATACCGTTGCAGTGCCAGTCCATGAAATGTTGAATTCAGCCAACTTAAGCTGGCGCTTGACGGGTATGCTGAGCGAAAGCGCCATATTAGCCATCACAAAACATGCAAGTACTGACCTTCAAAATACCTACTTATCCAAACTTATTTCTGGTGAATGGACTGGCACAATGTGTTTAACCGAGCCCCATGCAGGAACTGACTTAAGTTTATTGGGCACTAAAGCTATACCCAATGAAGACGGCAGTTTTAGCATAACCGGAAGCAAAATATTTATATCTTCTGGCGATCACGATTGGACAGATAATATCATCCATTTAGTTCTAGCCCGACTCCCTGATGCACCTGTGGGTGTGAAAGGCATCAGTTTATTTTTAACACCAAAATTCTTACCTCTTAGCGACGGTGGCATAGGCCAAAGAAATGCGGTCACTGTGGGCAGTATTGAGAAAAAAATGGGGATTAAAGCTAGCCCTACTTGTGTCATGAATTTTGATGGTGCCCAAGGATTCCTTGTTGGCGAGGCAAATAACGGCCTTGCTTGTATGTTTACCATGATGAATGACGCACGTTTTCAAGTAGGCCTGCAGGGCCTTGGCATTGTAGAAGCATCGTATCAAGGCTCTTTGGAGTATGCTCGCGAACG
>Ga0307488_10000791_pt1 | contig 26350 bp, 25 predicted proteins | sample SB02metaG_FD_202248 | JGI IMG/M metagenome (GOLD analysis project Ga0307488, IMG submission 202248) | Sea-ice brine microbial communities from Beaufort Sea near Barrow, Alaska, United States - SB 0.2 | ecosystem: Environmental > Aquatic > Marine > Coastal | place: USA: Alaska | collected... | reverse complement strand
GACAGCCCTGAGGTGGACAGCCCTGAGCAAGATACCCCTGAGGTGGACGGCCCTGAGGCAGAAAGCTCTGAGTTGGATAGCTCTGAACCAGACAGCGCAGACCCTACCAGCGCCCCAGCACTAGATGCCAGTGCCAGCTTAGAGCAACTGCTGCCCGGCATGCTTCAGATCGCGGAGGCCACCAATAATGCCGCAGACGTTAGTCGCCAGTCCTCTGTCGCGCTTAAAAAAGGTCTAGATCAGGTTAAATCTCAGGCCGATGCTTTAACCGCTGCCAGTGAAAAAAGCGGCCGGCTTGCCAGCCGAGTTTTGGTTGGCGCTATTGCTGCGTTGTTTATGTCAGTATTGCTCTACAGCTTTATTTCCGTGCAGCTGGCGACTCGAGTCACCCAGGTGGACTCTATGCTGGTTGCCATGAGCAAGCGCATTGTGCAAATGAACAGCGCACTGGCAGCTTTTACCGAGCTGCGCACATCAATAGGTGAGCTGGCCGTTACTCAGGAGCGCTTTAGTAATCGACAAATGCTGCTGATTGAGGCGGTCTCACGGGCTGAGGTTTCAGCTCGCTCCATGGCCGATGAGGTGCCAAATATGGCGGCTCAGCAGGTGGGCGTAAAAACCGATGAGATTGTTATTCAGGTTAGCAGCTTGAGTGCAGACCTTGAGGGACAGGGTGGAATCGTATCTGCTCTGACAGAGTCAGTGAGTGCACTGGGCAAACAGATGAAGTCCTTAGAGGGTCAGGTGGGCAACGTAAGGCAGCTCAATGCCGACGTTGAGGCGCTGATTGTTTTGGAGCGTGAGAAGTATCTTGAGGTATTGCAGCGTCAGATTGCGTTAGATGAGGCGCGCGGGCCTGTGGCAGAGGAACCAAAGACAGAACCCTCAGTGGTGACCTACTCTGCTGTAAAGTAAGATCGTAAAAGGGTTATGCGACGGATTCTGCAGGGTCTTCAGAGTCGTCAAGATCTAACAGGTCGTCTTCGTCTAGCTCTATTAAGCTGTCTGCAGCTGTCAGGGTCATGGGGGTGGCAGAACCGAAGAGCTTCTCCGAGAAGGGCTGTTTGATGGTCAGATCAGTTCGCGAAAAAAGTGTGTCTACGGCATCATCCAAATTGGATTTTAAGCGATTGATTGACACTTCATCTGCATCTGCAAATTCATAACCCGCCCTATAAATGGTTGAAACATGCTGCGCTGGAATCCACGACTCAACGCTATGGCGCAGTGTGGTGATCTGCAGAGGGTTCTTTGGAGTCTCTGAATTATTGCCGCTAGAGGCATCTCTCTGGCCCAGCTTAAATAGTGTTTCAATATGATTTCTCAAAACCACTTCAAACATACGCTTTAGAGCTACAACATCCGCCTCATTAAAGCCTTCCGGTACTCTCCCTGACATTGCATCCCAGAGCTCTTTACCCGACAGGCCGAGAAAGCCGTTGTCGTTTATTGGCGAGACCACTTCCACCGGTTCGCTGCTCTCATCGACCGACATCAATTCTAGACGTTTCACGCGGTCGCCTAAGTAGATCATTAAAACCATTAGGATAACGCTGCCGAAAACAGCGGCCAAGAGTAGAATGCTTGTCATAGTTATTATTTACCTGTCACTCGTTAGAGTCGGGTAAGTCGTCTTTAGGCTCACCACTCTCGTCGCTGCCAACATCTGTGGCGGCTTCTTCGATTTCGTCACGAAGAAATTGCACTGCTACAAAGGGTTCTTCAATGCCAATGTCATAGCTTACTCTATCCGCTACTTCTTGGGCCATTTTTAGCGCCTCATTGGCGCTGATGGCGACTGACTGATAGAGACTGCCAACGTTGTACATCTGCTGAGCAAATTCGGTTGGCACGTAGGTATAGACGGTTTCAGTCTTTGTTTTGATAGTCTGAAACGGCTGTGGGGATGGCATATTGGGCCGCTCATTGCCCTCTGTCAAAGCAGCTAGGCAGGCCTCCTGATACATTTCTGAACTTTCTGCGCCTTGGATAAAGACCTTGTCCAAATGGGCTTTGCTACGACCGGCGATACGCGCTTTAAAAATACGTGACTCACGTGAAAGGCCACTCAGTTTGGTGGCCTTAATGTAGGACATTTTCGCGCTTTCCATCGCTTTTTTTACCGCTCTATTCTTCAGTATTGAGAACGCCATTTTTACCTTACTCTATAACATGATCGTGCATTTGCACACGCAGTTTATTAACGCAGGCGGATAAGATTTGGCTTACCCTAGATTCACTTACTTCGAGTACCGCACCAATCTCTTTTAAATTCATTTCTTCTACGTAATAAAGCGCAACAATGGTTCTATCACGTTCCGGCAAATTGCCGATGGAGGCCGCAAGGGCGCCCATGAACTGCTCTTCTACAAGCTCCTGTTCAGGCTCGTTACCATGAGCTGTCGGTAAATCGACAGACTCTGTTGTCTGAGCCTCCAGTGACACAGTCTGAAAACGGTGTGCGTGGGTGCGTTCCTTCTGAAAGGTATCTGCATCCTTACCCATAAAGTCGGCAAGCTCTGCCTGACTGGGTGCACGACCGAGTTCGCCGGTTAGTGCTGCGGTTGCCTCATTGTGATCACGAATACTGACAATCGCTGAGCGCGGCAGATAAGACATCTTGCGCACCTGGTCGAGAATCGCTCCACGAATACGGTTCTTGGCAAACACTTCGAAATCTACGCCCTTACTGGCATCAAAGGACTTGTCCGCTTCAATAAGTCCGATCATACCAACCTGAATAAGCTCGTCGAGTTCCATAAAGTTGGGCAAACGGCCTTTTAAATGCAGGGCAACTCGCTTAACCAATCCAATATAATCGACTAGCGACGCCCTTGGCTTATCAGCATTTTGTATATCTTCATACATTTTGGCATCAGACATGGTTACGGAGCCTTTGATGCCAGTTGCGCAGCGACGCGTTCAACAAAGAATTGAATATTTCCATTCAATGGAACATTCACCTCTAAGTCCATAACTTGCTCCGCCAGGGCACTAAAATCATTGGCGGCTACCGATTTGGGTGCATAATTCACCAATGGTTTTGCGGCTTTCATTGCTTTGGTTAACATTTTATCGGCACTGATCGAATGCAAATATTTGATCTTTCCGCCTAAAAAGTTTTGCACAACGGTATTAATACTAGTGAACAGTCGCTCCCCTTCACGTTGGGACTCAACACCGTTCGGTACCAGATAAATCCGATCTAACTTATATTCCAGCATCATCACTTTGATGGTGCTGTAGGCATCTGCAATCGAGTATGGCTCATTCTTAACCACTACAATTCGATGCTGGCAGGCGCTCATAAATGCCATCACGGCATCGGAGAGGCCGGCGGCAACATCGACTATTAGATAGTCGAGATCATCATCAAGTTCTGAGAAAACCTGAATAATGCTAGCTGTTTCTCGTGGGCCGAGAGCAGCCATATGTTGAATGCCGCTGGCTCCTGGCACTAACTTTACGCCGGAGGGCCCTTCAACAATCACTTCGCTAAGTGTTTTTTCACCAGATAGCACATGGCTAAAATTAAACGGCGTTCTAATTCCCAGCGCGAGCTGAGCATTCGCCAACCCAAGGTCAGCATCGAATATCATTACCTTCTTACCGAGAGATGCTAACTTAACCGCAAGGTTGACTGAAACTGTCGTCTTTCCAACTCCACCTTTACCGCTAGCAACGCCGATAATTTGTGTACCCGGTATTTTGATCATCTATTTTAACTCTTTAAATACTACTTTTACGCATAGATATAAGGCTAATTTCAATTATATCTGTCTTAAATTGCGTCTTAAGTAATTATTGTAGGAGGCATAGAGCCTCAGTATTCTCGTTGATCAAGCATGCATAGTCAAATTCAAGCTGTTGACATCTGCGAAAGAGCCTGCTCTGCAAGCTTAATTCCGTCTAGTGCTATGGCCTGATCAGCAATATTTGGGTTTACAGCCGCTACCGAAATTGGTATCGAATGCTGCAGTAATAAATAGATAACGGCCCAGGGATGCACTTCCCCGTTGAAGCGCGAGAGCATTACTGAGTCCCATTGCACACCGTCACTTTTGAGCTGTCGTTTGGCTGAGGACTCGGATGCATCTGCAGCCAATAGCAAGTGTTTCTGTGCCTTTGGCAGTGCCGCACTGAGTGTGTTTATGCGGGTTTCAATATCGACTCCGGAGGTATCTATAAGGACTAATTTCCGCGAACCCATTTCACTTATTAAATGCATCAGAACTTCAATGGAATTGGCGCGAAAAGTATCCACTCCGGATTGAGAGCCGATTAACTGTGTCTGTGCCCAGGCGCCAATGCGAACATCGTCAAAGCTGATTAGTGCGACTTCATCTTCGCCGTACTGTTGCGCCATCTGTTTCGCCAGACGACCCGCCATCATGGTTTTACCCGCGCCGGAGTTACCGGCAATAATATGCACGCCCTGCAGGTTATTGAGTAAATCCACATGTTCGATTTCATCACCGATGGCGGTGGTCAGTTGGGCGATTGCGTCGCTCATTGATTCGCTTTGGTTAATCACTTCGATAACGGATTCACGCATACCTACAGGCATGCCAGCATCGTTAAGTGCTTCGACCAATGGGCCCATCTCTTCGTTGACTGCTAGTCTGCCGCTCCAAGAGTCCTTGTGCTGAGACATTTTGAACTCATCGCGCATGGTGCTGAGCTCCTGTTTTACCAGGTCAACGATTTCACGTGCCTTTAAATACTCTCTGTCGGCAGCTTCTTTGTAGTTCTCACCGTTGAGTGCCTTGCTGACTCGATCTAGGGAAATATCGACCAAGGGATCTAGCGCAGGTATTTGCGCAGTGGGTATAGACTGGCTAAGGGACTCAAAGTCATGGCCAAAAACAAGATTGCCATGGCCCGTTGACTGTTCTTTAGACTCTTGGTGCAGATCGGTTTTTCCCTCAATGTGGGCCTCGATCAATTCACCAAATTTGGCTGCATTATGCGCCTCAGTAGCCACCTGAGGGGTTTTCGTGAGGGCGGCTTTAACCTCTGATATAAGGTCGAGCGCAACAATAATTTCGGTTTGGCCCTTCACTCTGTTGTTGGCAACAATCATTGCGTCTTCACCGTATAGGTTGAAGACCTGCTCCATTGCCGTGCGAGTGTTACTGGCCAAAATTCGCTGTAGTTCCATTGTTCAATTACCCTGTATTAAGTCTGTTCGTCGATGCTAACGGTGGCTACGACTTTTACTGATTGATCTTCCGGAATCTCGCTGTAGGAGAGAACCGTGAGATCCGCGAGTCGATGGCGGATTATTTTTGACAGCCAGGGGCGAATTCCTGGCGACACTACCAGCACTGCTGGCAGTCCTTGATTTTCAACTTCTTGAGTATTTTCGGCGAGGGCTTTAAACAGTCCTTCTGCCAGTTTCGGTTCAATAATCAAACCCTGGTTGGCGCTGCTCTGCTGCAATATGTTGTGTAGCATTTGCTCGAGGTTGGGCTCCAGTGTAATCACTGGCAGGCTGTCATTAATCTCTACCAGCCCCTGAACAATCATCCGACCAAGTCGTGGTCGCACTGCCGCAGTTAATTCATCGGCATCCTGAGTGCGAGCGCTCTCTGTGGACAGAACCTCAATAATGGTGCGCATATCGCGCACCGAAACCGACTCGTCGAGAATGTTTTGCAGGACCTTGGTAATGGTTGCCAAAGGCAATTTGCCCGGTACCAAGTCTTCTACCAATTTCGGCGCGCGAGCCGCTACCTTATCGAGCAGCTGCTGGGTTTCATCATGACTGAGCAGTTCCGAGGAGTTGCTTCGCAGCAGGGTATTAAGGTGAGTGGCGATGGCCGTGGCGGAGTCGACAACTGTATAGCCCAGTGTGCGGGCATAGTCGCGCTGGCTCGGGTCGATCCATATGGCATCTAAACCAAAGGCCGGTTCTTTAGCGGCTGTGCCTTCGAGCTCTCCGTGGACCTGGCCAGGATTGATCGCCATTTCACGGCCGACTTTAATTTCGCCTTTGCCCCGTACCACGCCGTTCATAACAATATGGTAGACATCAGGCGCGAGATCTAAATTGTCGCGAATACGAATCGGTTGAATAAGAAAGCCCAGTTCTGCAGAGAGCTTTTTACGCACACCCTTAACCCTTGTTAGCAGTTGACCGCCAGCATCGGCATTAACCAAGGGAATCAAACCATAGCCGATATCCAGGCCGACAAGGTCAACTTGATCCACATCGTCCCAGCCAAGTTCTTGTTGGTTGGCATTAGCGGTTTCAGAGGTTACGGCGTCCATAATGACAGTGCGTTCCTGCTGCTGTGTGTTCTGTGCCAGGGTGTAGGCTAAGACTGCAGAGCCAGCACCGAGACTTAAAAACATAAAGTGAGGCATGCCCGGAACCAGGCCGAGGAGGATCAGAATGCCGGCGGCAACAAAAAATGCCATGGGGTTGTTGAGCTGGCTTTTGGCCTGCTCAGACATAGATTCAGAGGTGGTTACCCGGGTAACAATAATGGCGGTGGCCAGAGATAACAGCAGCGACGGGATCTGGGCAACCAGACCGTCACCAATGGTCAGTAGTACATAGATACGGCCGGCTTCAGAGAAGGTCAGATCGTGCTGGCCAATACCGATAATCAGGCCGCCAATAATATTAATAATCAAAATTAGCAGACCGGCGATGGCATCACCGCGAACAAATTTCGAGGCACCGTCCATAGAACCGAAAAAGTCTGATTCCTGGGTAATCTCTTCGCGACGGAACTTGGCAGTCTCCTGATCAATAACACCGGCATTCAAATCGGCGTCAATGGCCATCTGTTTGCCGGGCATGGCGTCGAGGGTAAAGCGGGCTATTACTTCAGATACTCGACCAGCACCTTTGGTGACAACGATAAAGTTAATGATCATCAAAATCGAAAAGATAATAAAACCGACCAAATAGTTGCCGCCGATAACAAACTCACCAAAGGCTTGAATTACCTTGCCGGCTGAGTCTGGACCTTCATGGCCTTTCACTAAAACCAAGCGGGTGGAGGCAACATTGAGGCCGAGCCGCAGCATGGTGGCGAGCAGCAAAATCGAGGGAAAAGACGAGAAGTCGAGGGGCTTGGAGCTATTAATGGCGACCATAATGATCACCAGGCCAATAATAATATTAAAGGTGAAGAGAAAATCTAGCAAAAATGCCGGCAACGGCAGGATCAGCATCGAGATAATCAACAGTACCAGCGCGGGAACACCCAGCGTGGACAGTTCGATTCTCGACATATCCTGTCGTATGTTTGACAGTATTGCTGAAGCCATTTAATAAAACCCATTTAAAACAGTAAGTTAACTTTTAAGGCAAAAGTGTTATTGGTGCCTATGCCTAGAGATAGCAATATCTGTGCCAGAGGGGGAAATAGAGTGGATTGCGGTGCTGGTACATGGCTCCGCTGAGGCGATTTAATCTCTCGCCAGACTAAAGGCTGGTGCACAACTGCCGATGTTATGGATAGAGAAAGATAGAACAGTCAGAATTTGCGGGCAAGACTGTCGACCATTAATTCATTTGATCGTAGCGGGATTCACCATGAACAGATCTGTATTCAAACATTTGAAAATGACTCTTCTGAGCCTTGTTGTTGTGCTCTTGGCTGCCTGTGCGCAGACCAACGATGAGTACAATGCGGCAGTGGTTGAGACCATGGTGAATGTTCAGGGCAATATTGTTGCCACCGGTTATGCGGTGATCAGTGTTCAGCCCCACGACAATCCCGCGCAGCAGCGACTGCTGTCCATCAGAGCCTCAAAGCTCGATGCCTACCGCTCGCTGATGGAGCAGGTCTATGGTCAGTATCTGGATGCCAACACTACAGTGGGGCAACTAGTGGTTGAGAGTGATACTTTTCGCGCCCGTGTTCAGGGTGTCATCTATGGTGCTTATCTAGTGAGTATCACACCAGTGGGAGAAGACACCTACGAAGTTACCATGTCTCTTGATCGTGGCATTGTTAACGATCTGAGAATTTTATACTTGGATCAGATGACCAGCCGCTCCGGCGCCTGATCCTGATTCCCCTAGATCGCTGATAATGAAATTGCACTGCTCAATATTGCCGCGCTGGCCCAGACTGTTCCTGTCTGCGCTGCTGCTGTGTACGGCTCAGGGGGCTCTGGGATTGAGCGCTGATGAGCGGCTTGAGTTACTTAAGCAAGCCTTGATTGATCTCAGTATTGACTCCGAAGTAAAGCTGGCCAGCAGTGCCTATCTCGACCGGCGCGGTGTTTTACATGAGGCGTCTGTTGTTACCAGTAGCTCTCAAGTGCGTGGCATACGGGTATTGTCCTATTTGGAAGAGGCGGGTCTCGCCATAGCGGATGTCGAGGCCACAGTGGTTCCCAGCGACTGTCCGGTAGTGCGACCCGGTTTGCGTAGAGAGGCATTGATCAGTGTTGCTCAAGGCGTTAATGATCTGCGTTTTGGCGACCACTACTTAAGCGAGCTCGGCGAGCTTTCCCGACAATTAGTGACTGAAGCCCTGACACGCACATCCGCTTGGTCGGTGACAGAAAAGCCAGTTTTTGTCAGTAGTTATCATAAAAAAATGGCTGCAACTGGCAGTAGTCAGCGCCCCTTTGAAATTCAAATTGCTCTGCGCCCAGCCCGGCTGGAATATAGAGAGGGTATCTATCGCGCTGAGCGCTATGTGGATTTACAGCGCAATAATGCTCTTTACTGGAGCCAGTCGCATATTCCAGGACTAGCAGGTCGAGCGCCTTGGTCCAATCAACTCTTGGTGATGGAGTTGCGCCTTATAGATCCAGTTCGCGGCACTGTTGTTGCCACTGAGACCGTGCAGATTGATTATCCAAGCCTGCCTCGTGGCTATGACAAGACTGAGCTACCGATAAAATTTGTCGACCAGCTGAGGGGTATCTCCCAACGCTTTGTTGGGCAGATGGGAGCGACCCTTAAATGTAGTCGCCACTATTATCATGTCAGCAGTGGACCGACATTGAGAGACGAGTCAGATGCCAGCGCCAAGGTCAAAATAAACGCAGGCAGCATAGCCGGTGTTCAGGTGGGGGATCAGTTCCTACTCAGCCCGACGCCACAGTTAAGTGGTCAAGGCGCGAATCTCGATGATATTAGTAAGCTACTTATTGCCCAGGTGCAGACCGTGGATTTGCATGGATCGACCTTGGTGGTAACTGCTGGTCCAGCTGTAGATAGCCCAATGACCGATAATTTTAACCACTACGTGGCAACCTATTTTTAAGTTAATCAATGAGGAAGGTGCAATGCACAGTTTTTCACAGACAATTCAATTGTGCGCAAAAGCCAAGGTTTTGTTGGCAGTCACGATTGCTCTCTTGCTGCTTAGCAACAGCATTTATGCTGCGCCAGTTAACGCTGAGCGCGCCCTTGCTCGCCTGATGAAAGATGTACAGCGCCTAGAGCCGCATATGGCGAAACAGACGTCGCATCCCCAGTCTAAAGATGGCTATTACACAACCCGCCCTGGTGACACAGTAGATATGATTTTACTGCGCGTGATGCCGAAAATGCCGGTCAAAAAAGCGATCATGCGCCAGGCCTTAGTAAAGGCTAACCCCCATGCGTTTAAGCGCAGCAATCCCAACTGGATGTATGCTGGCAAGCGACTTAGGTTGCCTGGAGCCAAGGATATTCACAATGTAGTGTTTATCCAGCAGGCCGACACCAAGGCCTCTGCACGGGATGCAAAATTGCATTGGGTTAAATTCCCTTAGACGCCTCGGTTCAGAGACAGATATTCACTAATAGCAGGCTAATCCAGTGCTAGGTCCAGAGCAGATCAATTTAAGCCCCCGCCTAACGCCGATTTTTTTGGAAGGCTCGGCGTCGATTCCGCTCAGCGAACCGGCGGCCAAAGATCTGGGTCTCAAAGACGGGCAGATTATTCAGGCTGCGATCGCTGCCAGGGGCGCTCTGCTCAAGCTAATTGTCAATAATAAAGAACTAGAATGGCCCGGCAGCAGCCGTTACAAACCTGGCGACAAACTTGATTTCCGTTTTGAGACCAGTATTTTTGGTCGCTCCCTAGTGCTGATTGGTCGCCCCACGACCAGTCCTGGCAATCCCTCATTGCCACCTCCGTCAGCACGATTACTCAGTCTTATGCACCGTCCCGCACAGGCTTCAGTTCTCGCCGGTATGCTTAAACTCGGCGGTTTCGATGCTCTCAGGGCCCAGATTAGCGGTAGTGAACAGTTGGGCGCCAATCTATTGCTCTCTATGGCAAAGCTATCGCCGCAGATGGTCAAACGCGGATTGGCCAATTCTGGGCTCTTTGGTGAGCAGCGAATGGCTGTTGGTGCCGTCACTCAGGGACTGGATATCAAACAATTGCTGCGCAGTTTGTTGCGTAGCATGCCACTGCAAAGTCCCCTTAGGACCGACTTGGAGGGAGCCATTGATGAGGTTGAGAGTCGACAGCTTGAGAGCCTTCAGGCTCAGCAATCGAAAGAGTTGAGCTACAGCTTTGTACTGCCTTTTATGGATGCCAATGCGGTTGAAATAGAGCTCTATCGCGAAGCTCTAAATCTTTCAGGTGAAGGTGGAGACTGGGTGATCAATCTGCACACTGAATCCCCGGGCCTCGGCGAGCTGTGGTTGAAAACCACCCTCAAGTCGGCGGCCAATATTGAAATGGTTATGTGGGCCCCGCGAATTGATGTGGCGGAGCGTGCAAGAGAAGCGACCAGTGAGCTGGAGTATGAATTGCAGCGCTTTGGTTTGAATCTGGAAAAACTCGATGTGCTCAATGCGCCGCGGCCCTCTCTCAGCGAAGGGCTAGGTGGCAGTGGGCAAGTCGTGGATGTGAGTACATGAGCTATAAGCCCTCACGCCGGGCAGTGGCGCTGGAATACGGCAAGCGTTTAGCGCCAGTAATGACGGCTAAAGGTCAGGGTGAAACTGCTGAGCTGATTATTGAAGAGGCGAAAAAGCAGGGTATTCATATTGCCGAAGACCCGCAGCTGGTAGCGCTGTTGGGGCAGCTTGAAGTCAATGAAGAGATACCCGAGAGCCTCTATGTTGCGGTGTCGGTTATTCTGTCTTGGGTCTACTGGTTAAAAGGCATGGAGCCTGGTGACGAGAAGGGCCTCGACAGCAGTGTGGACTGAGCGTGGTTGTTTAAACCCAGTGTTCAGGCTGGTTATTTCTCTAGGCTGTTTATCAAGGTAATAGTCAGGCAACTTTGTGCTAGCCAGCGCAAATTCTCTTAGGCGTCGCCCATTGATCCCTTGCCTCTACTGGGGCGCATCTTACCCAAGCGATCATAGATCTCAACGCTATTTAGCGGATCTGGGGATTGAATGGCTTGTAGCGCACCACGAATGGTTTCGAGTTTGTGGGTGATCAATATTTCATTGCGGCGGTGCAGGTCTCGGCACTCGTTCATCAACACCACGACCTGATCCCAGATTGCCACTGATGAGGCCGCTTGGTCTTGATCGTCGGTGTGACTTTTGACTTTTTCTAATAACTCGTCGCTGGCCAGAAAGTGGAGGATTTCCAGTTTTTGTGCCTGCAGAGTTTCGAATGAGCTTAGATCTTGCTTTTTAAGCGCCTCAAACTCGCTGTCGAGAACAAGTTTTAAAGCCTGCGCTTTGTGCACGGCTTGAGTGAGATGGTCTGTGTCAGGTTTGTTCATGATGCAAGCATACTGCCAAGCAGGTTAATACGAAAGGACATTAGCAAAAGGCCAGCACTAATAAGTGCAGCAGCGATATGGAGTGTGGCTGTTTGTTCCAGGTACAGTGGCCTCAGGGCTGAAACTAGTGACGGGTCCCGAATAGGCGGCAAGCTTGGTATAAAGCTTAGTTGCCGCCTAACATGCTTTCGATGGCAACGAAGCTTTCAGCTATGCGTCGCTCGTCCAGAGGATAATTTCCCTCTGCCAGGGCCTGCTTTATTTGCTCAACCTTAGCCGCATCAAACTCTCCGGACGCCATTGCTGCTTCGGCGGCTTTACTGAGAATCACTTCGTCATTTGCGGGGGCAGACTTAGCTGCACTAGCCTGTTCGGCTGTAGCATTATCTAGGGCTTTGTTGCTGCTTTTTAACCTGTCTGCAGTGTTGTTCAGATCAACAGCGCTGCGATTAAGGTTTGAAATACCGTCTGTCATTTTATGTTCCTTGTGAGCTTGGTTGCCCAACATTAAACTTCTTATCTATTAAGATCGGCAGCAAAACTATTTTCTATAGGGGAATTTAGAAATAAAATTCAAACTAGTTAAAAAGATTAATCTCTAGCTATAAATATCTAGGTATTAAGCCTTGAAAACTATCCGAGGCATAAAGTTTAAGCCTTAAAGAGCACTTAATACAGTGTTCAATTTCAAATTATCTATTTAGCCGCAGTGCCCAAACTTCGCGCTCGGCCTATGCCTGCCGCAACCGCCTGAATCTCATCACCGGACTCTGGATTTAATAAAAGAACCCGCTGATCCATGCGCGCATCTTCCAGTGCCAGCATGGTGACAGTGATCTCAAGGGCCCCGGCTCGCAGTATCAGCTGAACATTATCGCCCTTGCGAATAATATTGACTGGGGTTAGATCTGAGAGTCGCACCAGGCTGCCCGCCGCCAGATTGCGAATCGCCTGCATGCGCTCGGCGCTGCTGTAGTCCTGCAAGCTGTCTTGAGGCAGCTTGCCGTAATAATCTTGTATAGCAATGTTAGCGCGTGTCAGCGCCTGGCCTCGAGCAATGCCAAATTGGGTGACCAACACCTGGTGTTTTTCTTTTATATCATAGTTCGAGAGAATCTTGCCGGCGGCTAGGTTGCGGGCCGCTCTAGCGCTATCAAGCCTATCCATGGAAAGCATCTTACTTTGCGGAACATTAGAGGCAGGCAGCATCACTAGTTCAATGTCGCCGCTGGCGATGGTCTCTCCGGCGACCATGGCGCGGGTTAGCTTATACACTTCAATGCTAGCCGAGAGCTGTCGCTCCATGACCAGATCACCGGACCTTACCGCGGTGTTAAGGCTATGCCCCTCTATAGCGCGAACATCGCTTGCCAGGCCGGCTATGGAGCTGGAAAGGCTAACCACTTCGACATCCTTGTTGCTCAGCTGATGGCCTGCTTTAAAGCTGTCTGTGTAGCGCAGGGCATTCTCAGGCCGATGAATATTAATACCCAAAAATATCTGCCAGCCGCTCTCTGAACAGCTTGCGCGAACTGTTCTCTGGCTAGTGGCGAAGGGATAGTTAAAGGCAAAAGGGGTTTCGCAAAAAGGCACTATCAAGCGCCTGTCCGACGGTGCCACTTCGACCATCGATTGCTGCACTTTACGACTGTCCGCAACCCACCGCTGAGCCTGTGAAACCAGTATATGTTTGCTGTCGATGCCAGCGTCGACGCTGTGCGTTTGCCCCGGTTGTACGGGCTTATCCAGCGCAGCTGTACCCAGAGCAACAAGCATCACAAAGCTGCAGATAAGCGTGGAAAACAATTTTTTAGGGGGGCTGAACATGGCGTGAGTATGCTTGTTGATCGGGGGTGACGCAATACCGACATAGCGGCAATTGCCGGTGGCAAGAAGCTGCCGAAAAAGCGGCAAGAATTAAAATAGACCCCATCCGGAATCTTTCTAACTTTATGTTTTTAAACAGATTAATCAATAAAATGCGGCAATCATCCGGTGTTTGGCATTGCTTTTGCATTATCTTCAGGGACGGGTTCTTTTAGTGACGCTTTATAGGCAGATTCTACAAAACAAATCGACCCCAGGACAAAAAACTTTAGTGAATTGGTGATGAAAATGTTTGATGCAGCATTTGGTATACACGAAAAAGCGCTGGACTTGCGCGCTAAGCGCATGGAAGTGCTGTCGCAGAATATCGCCAATGCTGATACACCGGGCTTTAAGGCCCGAGACATCGATTTTAAAAATGTGCTCAACAATGTTCAGCAGGCGGGCACGATGCGGACAACGCATTCGGCCCATGTGCGCCAGGCTTCAAGTGCCGGCGACAACATGGTCTACACAGTGCCGTTTAGTACGGCGGTCGATGGCAACACCGTCGACATCTCTGTTGAGCATGCGAAATATGGTAAGGCGGCGGCTGAGTATCAGGCCACCCTACGATTTATTGAAGGCAGTATTGCCGGTGTGCGTAAGGCACTACGAGGAGAGTAATAGGTATGTCAATTTCAAATATATTTGGTATAGCAGGGTCGGCGATGAACGCCCAGATGGTGCGCATGAACTCCACCGCATCGAACATGGCCAACGCCGGAACTGTTGGCAGCTCTGCTGAAGAAGCCTTTAAAGCCAAGCGCCCTGTATTTCAGGCGCTGTTGCATGAACATCAGTTAGACCAGGGTTCGCAGTTTCTTGGTGGTGTAAAAGTACTTGGCATGGTGGATGACACTGCGGCCAATAAAAAGATGCACGATCCAGGTAACCCGCTGGCTGATAAAGACGGCTTTGTCTACAGCTCGAATGTTAATGAAGTCACCGAGATGGTTGAAATGATGGGTGCAGCACGAAGCTACCAGAACAACGTTGAAGTGGTTAATACGGCGCGTGAGTTGATGATGCGCACCTTAGATATCACCAAGGCCTAGGACGAATACTCATGGTTAGCACAGTCACAGACACAACATTCTTAACCAGCGATCAGTATCTTGAAAAAGAAAATGCTGTCTCCTATGGCGAAGACGAGCTTGGCCAAGATGCGTTTTTAACGCTGTTTACCGCTCAGCTACAAAATCAGAATCCACTGGATCCCATGGATAACGAAGCCTTTGTTTCTCAGCTCGCTGAGTTCTCTTCTCTGGAAGGTATTAAAGGTATGCAGGGCTCACTCGACAATATGGTCAACGGCATGCGCCAGGATCAGATGGTTGCAGGTGCAAATTTAGTCGGTAAAAAGGTTCAGGTAGCCGGCGGTAACTTTACCGGTGGCAATGGTGAAATCACCAAGGGATCTATAGACCTGGACAACGGCGCGCAATCGGTAATTTTGAGTGTTTACGATCCCGCCTCCGGTGATCTTATCTACCGCGACACTCAGGGCGCACGGTTGCCTGGACGCGCAGAGATGAATTGGAATGGCCGTGATCGCGAAGGCGAAATCGTTCCTGAAGGTAGCTACCTGATGTCGGCCAGTGCCGTTATCAATGGAAAATTAGAAACTGTGCCGGTCACCACTATGGCGGATGTCCGCAGTGTTAGTTGGGATCCCAGTGCACAGGAAATAACTCTTGAAGTCGGCGATAACGTGTTTGTCGCGCTTGCCGATATCGAACGTATTGCAATTTAGCAACAGAATTAGAAAGGTCTTTGGAGAATAACTTATGTCATTTTATACCTCATTAACAGGATTGAACGCCGCGACTACACAGCTCGCCGTAACCTCGAACAACATTGCTAACTCCGGTACTGGCGGTTTTAAACGCTCAGACACGGATTTCGGCGATATTTTTGCTACCTCTCCTCTAGAGAAAGCATCAAGTGTTGTAGGTCGAGGCGTTTCGTTGAAAGAAGTGAGCCAGGAATTCAGTCAGGGTAATATTGAGTTCTCTGCAAACTCCCTGGATCTGGCGATCACCGGTGACGGTTTCTTCCCTCTTGAGTCATCGGACGGCACTAAGATCTACACCCGTAACGGCGCGTTTATGCTCAATGAGCAAAACCAGATGGTTAACAGTGCCGGTCAGGCTCTGCAATCACTGCCGGTGGATTCGACCAACAAAGCTGACTTTGGTGTTGACCCCAGTGCACTGACTATTCCGCGTTCCACGGTTTCAGAATTCTTACCAACCACCGAAGTAGAGTTGGGCTTGAACCTGCCGTCTGAGGTGATGCCGATTACTAAAACCTTTAATCCGGACAAGCCAGATACCTATCACAAGACCACATCCTTAACTGTTTATGGCACATCAGGATCGTCCAATCTGGCGACTATTTATTATGTTAAAACTGCCAACGCCTCAGCAGATTCTCCCTATAACAAGTGGCAGACCTATGTCTATGTCGACGATCAAGAAGTGGATACGGCCCTGATTCAGTCTTCAGACACCACTGGTGATGAGTTCTTTATTAACAAATACGGTGAACTTAAAACGCGCTCGGAACTGCTACTGCTGCAGAGCAACAGTGCCGACAGTGAGAAATATCTGATCACTCAGGGAACCCTGTATAAGAAGTATTCTTACGATGTGCTCTCTGAGCCAACGCAGTCAGTTCCGGCGACAGCCAAGCTGACCATCGCTGACAACTCGGTCTATGCAGATGCCCTGAATCTGACCAACAACAGTGACGGCGTTGACTTCGATTCTATGAGCCGCACTCAGCTTGAAAATCTATTTACCATGACGATTGATGGTTCAACCCCAGTTAATATAGGTCTGGAGCATCTATCCGGTTACGGCAGTAAGATGTCCGGTGCCGAGATTGCCTTTGAGTTGACCAACGTGATTAACGAACGCTTCGGTGATGGCAAAAAGTTTGATTTTTCCAATGCCTCCAGTCAGACCCTTAAGCTCTATCGCGGCGCCGACAACAGCACCTCTATTGAGCTGGATATTCCCACTATTTTGGCAGCCCATACCTCGTTGACTGGCGCTACTGCTGAGGGTTGGGATGGTCAGGTTTCCTCAGAGCCGTTGGCATATGCGATCAATATGGCGCTCGCCGACAGTGCCAGCTTCTCCGACGTTGAAGTGAGCTACAGTGCGGCCAACCAGGGCTTCCGCTTTGTTCAAACTGGTACGGATACCGACGCTCTGTATGCCAATGGCGGTGACAGTGCCAACAGTGTGTTTGGTGTACCTGCAGACACCGACTTTGACGCCAGCGATCTGAGCACCATGGGCACTCTGTTGACGCCGTTGGATAGTGATGATGCGGATGTTTTGCTGCGCGGTGTGCTGCCCAATGGTGAAAATATTACTGCTACTCGCGATCAGCGTTCTGGTATGACCGTTAGCTATTCCGAAGGTGCCTTTACTCTCTCCTCCGGAACCACTGGTGATAACTCAAGTTTGGCGCTGGCCGATGCTACCGAGTTGGCGCAAAACCTTCTCGGCATTAACCCGATGGGTAATATTGTTGCCCCCGAGACATCGCAGATCTATAACGTTCCCGCAATTCGTGGCCAGGCTTCACAGCCGGCAATAGTAACCGGTAACCCGATGGGCATAGATCCGCGCAAATCGTTTTCGGTGACTTCTGACAATAGCTCCTTGACCGTGATTATCGATTCGATCTCAGCACAGATCGAGTTGACCGAGGGTCTCTATTCTATTGGTACCTTTACCGAGCAGCTGCAAGAAAAAATCAATCTGATGGCTGATCCTCTGGGACGAACCGTTTCAGGTATTACTGTTGACTACCAGGACGCAACTGAAACACTGCAGATCACTGGGTCAACTACCACTGATAACTCGTTTATTCAGGTCGCGGGTCACGCTGACTGGGGACTGGAAAATATCGCCCCAGGATTTGGTGAGTCATCAACCTTTATTGAGCTATTCCCTGATACCTCTGGTACCAGTACTGTTTATGTTACCCAAACCAAAGACGGTGACTGGGTTGAAACCACCGATGGCGGCGAATTTGATTCTAACGACGTACCCTATTGGACACCGATCTTCCTGGATAAAGGTGAGCTGACGTTTGACACCAGTGGATCATTGGTCTCGCCAGTTGCTGGTGTGAAGTTAGAGAGTGCCGGTATTACCGGTGGCGATATCACGCTTAACTACGACAACAGTACTCAGTTTAACAGCCCATTCTCGGTCTTGAGTCAGTCTCAGAACGGTGCGCCGGAGGGTGATTTAGTCGGTGTAAATATTGGTGATGACGGACTGGTTGTAGCCAGCTACTCAAACGGTTCACAGAAATCTCTGGGTAAAATTATTCTTGCTAACTTCGCTACGCCTAAGGGCCTGCGTCAGGTGGGTGACACCAGTTATTACGCCACATCAGTCTCTGGTGATGCGACTTTGGGTGAACCAGGCGCCGCTGGCTTCGGAACCATTCGAGCTGGTGCACGAGAGCGCTCAAACGTGGATTTGACTGCTGAATTGGTTGATTTGATTACCGCCCAGCGAAACTTCCAGGCCAATGCCAAAGCGATTGAGACCAGTTCATCATTAACCCAGACCATTATTCAAATCCGCGGTTAAGCACCTCATTAAGCGCGCGGTAACAGGAATCTGAAATGGATAAATTAACTTATACAGCACTGTCGGCAATGCAGAGTCAATCTGTTGCGCGAGCGGCCATTACCAACGAATTGGCGAATGTCTCGACAGTCGGTTTTAAGAAGAGCTTTCAGATTGCTTCAGCGGCAGTAAAGATCGATGGGCCGGGACATGAGTCACGCTTTCAGCCTGGGTTGCAGATCACCGATCTGATCAACCTGACGCCTGGCACGCCGATTAGTACCGGGCGGGCGCTGGATATTTCCATGAATGATCACACTGTACTGGGTGTTCAAACTGACACGGGTGAAATTGCCTTTACTCGTCGCGGCGATCTTAAGGTTAGCTCCACCGGAGTGCTTGAGAATTCTGCAGGTGAATTGATTATGGGGGAGGGCGGTCCGATTTCAGTTCCAGCCGGTAACCTTCTCACCGTCAGCCCAGATGGCACTGTGTTTGCACAGTTACCCACTGAGCCAGAAGCTGCAGCAGTTGCTGTGGGCCAGTTGATGTTGCGGGATGCTAGTACGACACAATTAGTGCGCCGCGCGGACGGCTTGTTCGAACCTCGTGCTGCAGCGTTAAAGGGCCTGGATTTCACCAGCGGGCCTCAGCCGGTATCTGTAATGCCGGGCATGCTTGAGGGCAGCAACGTGAATCCCGTGGGCACGATGATCAAAATGTTAGATTTCAGCCGCCAGTTTGAAATGCAGCTGAAATTAGTTAAAGAGACCCAGTCGATCGATGAAGCTGGCTCAACAATGATGAGAATTCCTTAAGGGCTTTATTAACCCCTCAAGGCTAAGGCGTAATTGAAAAGGTTATAAAAGATGGATGCTTCACTCTGGATTGCTAAAACTGGCCTGACTGCTCAGCAGACTCGCATGTCAGTTATTTCCAACAACCTGGCTAACGTCAATACCACCGGTTTTAAGAAAGACCGCGCGGTGTTTGAAGACCTGCTGTATCAAAACATTGTTCCAGCTGGCGGTCAGGTTGATGCCGAATCGGAAACCCCGACTGGACTGATGCTGGGTACAGGTACCAGAGTTGTGGCCACGGAAAAGCTTCATGCACAGGGCAATATTATTACCACTGAGAATGCTCTTGATCTGGCAATTTCCGGTGATGGTTATTTCTCGGTTCAGCAGGCGGATGGCACCATCGCCTACAGTCGCGACGGTTCTTTTAAGCTCTCTGCTGACGGCAACCTGGTCACCGCTGGTGGTCAAACGATTTTGCCTGCGATTACAGTGCCTCAGAACGCTGCCAGTCTGACCATCGGTCGCGACGGCATAGTGACTGTTGAGTTGGCGAACGGCGGTGGCTCTAGTCAGATCGGTCAGCTTCAGCTGTCACGCTTTGTGAACAACTCGGGCTTGCAGCCTATTGGTCGCAACCTGATGCAACAGACCAATGCCAGTGGCGATCCCCTGGTGGTACTGCCTGGCGCTGATGGCGCCGGTATGTTGATGCAGGGTGCGCTTGAGGCATCTAACGTCAATGTGGTCGAAGAGATGGTCAACATGATTGAGACCCAGCGCGCCTACGAGGTCAACTCCAAGGCAATCTCTGCAGCAGACGGCATGCTGCGCTTCCTGAACAATAATCTTTAAGGCGCAATGATGAACCTTCTGCGTGCCATGGCAATTAGTGCAACAGCGACCCTGATGGGCGCCTGTGCAGCACAGCCCAACCTGATGCCAACAGCTGAGTTCGCCCCGGTACAGCCTGCACCTGCAGCGCCAAAAGCCGAGGCCACCGGTGCTATTTTCAACAACGGCATGGGTCTGTTTGGCGATCTGCGCAGCTACCAGGGTGGAGATCTCAAAGTCGGCGATCTGGTGACCGTACTGCTCAGCGAAACCACGCAGGCATCGCGCAGCAGCGACATCTCCACCAGCAGAGCGGCAACCAATAATGTTGTCACCGAAGCGCAGAAAGACTCTGTGCTAGCCAAAATAGGTCGCGGCACCGGGTTCTTTAGCGACTTTAAATTAGATGGCGGCACGGTGACCAGTGACGGTACAGGCACTGCCGATCAAGCGGCTTCATTGACCGGTTCTATTTCGGCCATGGTGGTTGAAGTGTTAAGCAACGGCAACCTGGTGATCCTTGGGGAAAAGCAATTGGCCCTTACAGAAGGCAGTGAGTTTATTCGCGTTAAAGGCATCATTCGCCCGGCAGACATTCAGCCTGACAACACCGTGTTGTCCCGCCGTATAGCCAACGCTCAAATTTCCTACCGTGGTACAGGTGATCTAGCCAAGGCGTCAAAGCCGGGTTGGGGCACAGGACTTATCTTTAAATTCTGGCCGTTCTAAGCGGTTGCAGGATATAGCAGTAGATTGAGGAACAGTATGTTGAAACTAAAATTATTGATTCTGTTGAGCGCATTGATGGCTTCCGCAGTCAGCGCCGACCGTATCAAAGATCTCACCGACGTTGCCGGTGTGCGCTCTAACCAGCTTGTCGGTTTTGGTCTGGTTGTGGGTTTGAATGGCACTGGCGATGGCAAAGATCTGCCGCTCTCTGCTCAGAGTCTTAAAACCCTGTTATCCGGTTTGGGTGTCAGTGTCGACGGTCCCGTGAGTGATTTTGATCTGGGCGATGCCATGGCCTCTCTGGCCTCCCAGAATGCACAGAAAGAAATGAAATTAGAGAATGTTGCTGCAGTAATGGTCACAGCTGAAATGCCGGCCTTTGCTAAACCCGGTCAGCGCATTGATATTAATGTCTCGGCTATCGGCGTCGCCGAGAGCCTTCGCGGTGGCAACCTGGTAATGACTCAGTTGCGCGGTGTTGATGGCAATACCTATGCTCTGGCTCAGGGCGCCATGACCGTCACCGGAATCTCCGAAGATGCAGCGGGCAGCAGCGTCACTATTGGCGTGCCCACCTCTGGTCGTATCCCCAACGGTGCGACGGTTGAACGCTTGGTGGAAACACCATTTGATAGCTCTGAATATATTGTTTTAAACATCAAAGGCAATGACTTCTCGACGAGTAATGCGATTACTCAGGCGATTAATACCACCTTTGGCGCCGGCGTTGCCAGTGCTCTGGATGCGGTTTCTATCGCCGTGATGGCCCCGGCAGATTCCTCCCAGCGGGTTGCCTTTATGAGCATGATTGAAAACCTTGATGTGACCCCTGGCGAGCCACCAGCTCGGGTCGTGATTAATTCACGCACCGGCACTGCTGTGATCAATCGCAATGTTCGAGTCAATGCCGTTGCTGTTACCCACGGCACTATCTCGGTGCGTATTTCGGCAACCAATGAAGTTAGCCAGCCCAACGAATTTGGCGATGGCACGACCGTCGGTGTGACCAATGCGGACATAGATGTGGAAGAGCCAAACAACCAAATGTTTTTATTCCAGCCCGGTGTGGATCTGCGTGAAATCGTCGATGCGGTAAACCAGGTTGGCGCAACACCTTCGTCATTGATTGCGATTCTCGAAGCGCTCAAAAGCTCTGGTAGCCTGCGCGCTGAGCTGGTGGTGATCTAAATGACAGACATTAGCCAATCAGCTAAAAGCTACCTAGATTTCGCCGGACTTGGCGATCTCAAGGCGCGAGCGAAGCGAGATGACGCTGGCGCCGCTCAGGAAGTGGGCGAGCAGTTTGAAGCTATGTTTATCCAAATGATTTTTAAGTCCATGCGTGAAGCTAATGCGGTATTGAAAAGCGACCTGATGGGCTCAGCTAGCCAAGACACTTTTGAACAGATGTACCACGAAGAACTGTCTCAGGTTATGGCGCAAAAAGGCACCTTTGGCATGGGCAAGTGGCTCAGTGATCAGGTGCAAGGCACCGCTCCTAGCACCGCTCCTAGCGCATCACCTGGAGCCTTGCCGAACAAGGCGATAAAAGCCTATGAGCAGATGCCATCGAATGCCCTGCCGTTGCAAAATGGGCCGGCAGCAAAGCCTATGGTACTTGAGCGTGGCGGTGTTCAAGCGCCAATGCCCCTGACTGGGCGGCGTTGAGCTCCAGCATTAACTAACACAAAGCACTAAGCACTAAGCAAATTTAAGGAGGGGACTATGGCAGATATTCTATCGATCGGAGCAGGCGCAACTCAGTTGTATCGTCAGGCCCTTTCAACAGTCGGTAACAACATTGCCAACCTCAACACCGAAGGCTATTCACGTCAAATTTCTGAGACCACAGAGAATGCCCCAAGCCAGCAGGGAACAGTATTTGTCGGTTCCGGCGCACGCTTGGATAACATCGAGCGCGCCTATGATGAATTTGCTGAATCAAGTCTCCGTGACAGTGGCAGCAAGCTTGCCACCCAGCAGCCGCTGATTGATTACGCTAATCGCGTAGTGGACATTATGGGCTCCGAGGCCTCTGGCCTCGCTAGCGCCATGGATAAGTTCTTTGCCAGCGCCAGCGCCCTCAGTGCAGACCCTGCTTCGATTAACCTGCGCACCGATTTTCTCCGCGACGCCGATGGCATGACCGCTCGCTTCCGCGAACTTTCTGGCCAGTTGGATGCCATCGAGATAGAGACTCGTGAGGGTATTGATAACCAGATTGGTACACTCAACAGCCTCTCAGATAAGCTCGCCTTTGTTAATCGACAATTAAACAAAAAGATCACACTAGACTCACAGCCAGCGATGTTGCTCGACCAGCGAGACAAGTTGCTCCGCGAGATGTCCACGGTGACCAAAATTCATGTTACCGAGTCTACCTCTGGCCAGGTCCAGGTGCGCTTGGGTAGTAGTGCTGGCAGCCTCATCACCGACGCTAAAGTCTCCTATGATTTGGGAGCGGCCTTTGATAGCAGCGACCCAGGTCGCGTGGATTTGATTCTTGAGCCCTACGGCGATCGACGAGCGGCCAGTGCAGTTAGCAGTGGCGAACTCGGCGGTCTGTTGAACTTCCGCACCCAAACGCTTTCTCCAGCGATGGACAGTTTTGATTATCTGGCCCAAACCCTGGTCACCGAAGTCAACCAGATTCACAGCTCTGGCCTCGATGGTCGTGGCCAGCCGGGCACTGACCTGTTTGCCCTAGATCCAGTTTTTGAGATTACTGCTGGCGCCGCCAACAGCGCAATTAGCCTGCAAGTGGACGTGGCTGACCCCGACGCTTTTGACTATGCGCCATTTCGGGTCACTTGGGTCAGCGAGCAGAATAGCTGGCGCATCGATGATATCAACACTGGCGTCACAACACAGGCTGAAGCCGGGCACAGCAGCTTTGATTATGCTGGACTTAGACTGTCGGTCGACGCCATGCCCAAGGACGGCGAAAGTTTTGTTGTCAGCCCTCTGGCACGTCCAGCGAGCGGCATTCGCTTGATTCAAACCGACCCCCTTGCAGTGGCCACTGGCGAACGCATGCGAGTGATGAGCGACCTCAGTAATCTCGGCAATGCAAGGGTTAGTCTGGACCAGGCAAGTGTAGAACAGGCAGCCGGTTTTGCGTCGGGTAAAAGCATTAACAGCCTCGGCAATAATCCCAGCGCCGCGGCAGGTGAAGCGGTAACGGCAAGCTCTTTGGTGCCGGCCTATGTGATTCCCCAGGGCAGTACCCAGGCGTCACTGATGATGGACGTACCCTACGACAGCGATCTCAGCTTTCAGGTGATGACCGCTAACGGTGTCCATGTACTCGGCAGTAGCCTTGATAGCGCCTCTCGAGCCACTATGCTCGCGGGTGATTCCGGGTTTAACACTGACAGCAGCTACAGCGACAGCTATCTCAATAAAACCGGTTCCGATGCCTATCTGGATATGCCGCTCACCTATGGCTTCTTGGCCTCTGAGGTTGAGCGCAAAGATTGGGATGTGAGCGCCACGGGCATTACAGATACCTACACCACGACCACCATCGCGGCGTCGGCCACATCCGCTGGCGTTCGAGTGCAGGGCAATGACTCCTCGGTTACGATTGACCTGATCAGCGCCGATGCCTTGGTTTTAAATGGCATCTCGCTGGGCAGCTTGTCGCTGGCCGCGGGTGAGACCAGTTCGGCGGCAAGCATGGCCAGCTGGCTGAACAGCGCCTCGGGGTCGACCTCGGTTACCGCGACGGCACGCAATAGCATAGAGGTTGAAGCCGACAACATCGACTTCACGCAGCAGCTCACAATCAATGGCGTCACCATTGGTGACGGCGCCTTGCTCACCTCTACCACGGAATTGGCGGCTGCGATCAACAGCGCCACGGACAGCACCAATGTGATTGCCACCGTTTTATCGGGGGACCGGTTACAGGTGACCAATGCCGTTGGCGATGAAGGCGAGAATATTACTCTGGGTAACCCAGTCGCCTCTGCGAGTACCAACGCACTGGGCCAGTTGAACAAAGTTTACAGTGGAGAGCTGGACCTGCAGGGCGATGATGAGATCCGCTTCACCTTTGGTGCCGCTGGCGTGCCTTCTGATTTAGCCGTGCTCGGTCTGCGCACTGGGATATATGTTGAGGGCCCTGTAACAGAAGATCTCGCGGTATTTGTGACAGGTACGGGCAGTGCCTCGGTGGCTGCAGGATTTGGCACTTCCGACAGCACTGCGGCGAGCAACAGCCTACAGCAGCCGTTTACGATTAACTTCTTGTCGGCGACTGAATACAGTATCAGCGATGATGCCACTGGCACTCTGGTAGCGACCAGAAACTATAGCGCCGGAGAAGATATTCTTCACAACGGCATGGTGGTGGCGATTGAGGGGAATCCCGTAGCTGGCGATAGCTTTGCTGTCGACAGCAATAAAGACGGTACTGGCGACAACGGCAATATACTGCGCATTGTGGCTTTGCAGGACAAGCAAGTAATGGGTGATGGTCGTACCTTTAGTGAGTCCTATATCACTTTAGTTGGCACTGTGGGTAGCAAAGCGGCTCTGTCGATGATGTCAAAAGAGGCGATACAGGTAGTCTATGATCAGGCCGTTGCCTCAAAAGATCAGGTTTCCGGCGTCAGCCTCGATGAGGAAGCCGCTGACCTAATCCGCTTCCAGCAGGCCTATCAGGCGTCAGCACAAATCATTCAGGTAGCTTCAAAACTATTTGATTCCATATTAAGTATCCGTTGAGGAATTGACTCATGAAAGTCTCTACTAGCCAGATTTTTGAGCGCGCCATGACGCAAATGTCTACTCAGCAGGCCAAGGTCTCTGATTTACAAACTCAGCTGGCGACAGGTAAGCAGATTCTACGTCCCAGTGACGACCCCGATAAGGCTGGGGTGATACAGCGCCTTACCAGTGCCAACACGCGTTTAGAGGGTTATCAGAATAATCTCACCGCAATCAACAGTCGCTTGAGCTCAGAAGAGGGCGCTCTGACGGCCTCAGAAAATGTTCTGCAGCGCATGCGTGAGCTAGCGGTGCAGGCTAAGAGTGACACGCTCTCACCCTCTGACAGACAAATTATTGGCGCTGAGGCCAGTGCGCTGCGTGATCAGCTGCTGTCTCTTGCTAACGCTACTGATGCCTCAGGAAATTATATTTTTTCCGGAGCCATGACTTCATCCAAGCCGTTTGCTGAGAATGCAGACGGTGACACGGTTTATCAGGGTGATAATAGCCGCATGATGGTGGATGTTTCCGATCAGCGGCAGCTTGTTCTCAATAAGCCCGGCAATGAAGTATTTTCCAGCGTCATTCGGGAAACTAATGATGGGGTATCTGAGCGGGTTGGCCTCTTTGCCGTTATTGATGATTTTACTGCAGCCTTACAAAGTAACGACACACAGCAGATTGAGTCTAGCCTCGGCGAAATAAGCGATTTGACGCAGGGTATGGCTATAGCCCTGGCCGATGTAGGTAGCCGTATGAACATAGCTAAGTCTCAAGAAGATGCTCTAATAGATACAAAAATTCGCTATCAGGCGTTGCTCTCAAAGGCCGAGGATTTGGATTACACCTCGGCGATTACTCAGCTCACATCAGAAATCATGTCTCTGGAGGCAGGGCAGAGCAGTTTTATTAAAATTTCTCAATTAAGTTTGTTTGACTATATCCGATAATCTAACTGTACCTAATCATAAGTATCAGCGATTAGGCTTGCCGAATAGAACCAATAATAGATACTAACTATGGCTGAAGCTGTAACCACAAGTACAACCGCTGTCTCAACTCAGGTTATGACTGCATTAGATGCAGGCTCCGGTGTTGATGTAGTCGCGCTTGCGAGAAACTTGACTGATGCGGAAAAAGT